>OGLQ01000067.1_pt1 | contig 108300 bp, 109 predicted proteins | sample 1572941 | NCBI WGS metagenome assembly OGLQ01 (sample SAMEA2581891, study PRJEB24529) | metagenome | biome: Human gut stool | place: China | collected 2011
GTAGATAAATCTATATTTAGATTGATATGATATTAAGATTTTAACACTAAAATTAAGTGTAGGAGGTGCGAATATGGCAAGAATAGCTGGGGTAGATTTACCTAGAGAAAAAAGAGCGGAAATAGGCTTAACTTATATATACGGTATAGGGAAAGCAACTGCTAACGAAATATTAGCTAAAGCTGAGATAGATCCTAACGTAAGAATAAAAGACTTATCTGAAGAGCAAGTTAACGAATTAAGAAAGATAATAGACAATGATTTCTTAGTTGAAGGTGACTTAAGAAGAGAGATAGCTTTAAATATAAAGAGATTAAGAGATATAAAATGTTACAGAGGTATGAGACATGCTAAAGGTCTTCCACTAAGAGGACAAAGAACTAAGACTAACGCTAGAACTAGAAAAGGTCCTAGAAAAACTGTATCTCGTAAGAAGAAGAAATAATAATTAGATAGGAGGGAAAACAATGGCTAAACCAAAAAAGAAAGTTACACGTGTAAGAAGAAGAGAGCGTAAAAACATAGAACGTGGTCAAGCTCATATACAATCAACTTTCAACAACACAATAATAACTTTAACTGATGTTCACGGAAATGCTATATCAGCAGCATCTTCAGGACAATTAGGATTCAAAGGATCAAGAAAAGCTACTCCATTTGCTTCTCAAATGGCTGCAGAAACTGCTGCTAAAGCTGCAATGGAACACGGCTTAAAAACTGTTGAAGTATTCGTAAAAGGACCAGGTTCAGGAAGAGAAGCTGCAATCCGTGCACTTCAGGCATGCGGAATTGATGTAGTAAGCATCAAGGACGTAACACCGGTACCGCACAACGGATGTCGTCCACCGAAACGCAGAAGAGTGTAATTATACTCTGCTGTATAAGAAAAGCAGTTATTTAATAGTAAATGTTGACGCAGCGGCATGAGTACCGCTGGCATGTATAATATTAGGAGGATAGAAATGGCAGTAAATAGAGTTCCTGTTCTTAAAAGATGCCGTTCATTAGGAATGGATCCGATTTACCTCGGAATCAATAAGAAATCTAACAGACAGTTAAAAAGAGCAAACAGAAAGATGAGCGAGTATGGTCTTCAGCTTCGCGAGAAACAGAAAGCAAAATTCATCTACGGTGTTCTTGAAAAACCTTTCAGAAACTACTATGCAAAGGCAAAACAGCAGGAAGGAATGACAGGTGAAAACCTTATGATCATCCTTGAGTCAAGACTTGACAATGTTGTTTTCCGTCTTGGACTTGCTAGAACAAGAAAAGAAGCTAGACAGATCGTTGATCATAAGCACGTTCTTGTAAACGGCAAACAGGTTAACATCCCATCTTACCTTGTAAAGGCTGGAGATGTTATTGAAATCAAAGAGAACAAAAAAGGTTCACAGAGATATAAAGAGATTCTTGAAGCTACAGCTGGAAACATGGTACCAGAGTGGCTTGAGGCAGACGCTGAGAATCTTAGAGGTACAGTAAAAGAGCTTCCTAACAGAGAAGCAATCGATGTACCGGTTGACGAGATGCTTATCGTCGAGCTGTATTCTAAATAATAATTTGTAACTGTTCAGAGCCAAGCAAAATTTCATAAAACAGCTATAAAATGCTTGCATTTTTAAGACTGTTTTTGAAATTTTATTTGGCGGATACGCCACACCGACGAAATGCGTAGCATTTTGGAGGTTGGCTCTGAACATTTACAATAATTTCGATTTGAAAGGATTGCGCAGGCATTTATGCAGGGCAATCCTAACTAATCTGAATAAGTTGATTAGATACAGTTTTGTACCCCCTCAACATATATTAAGCCCATAAGGAGGGTCTGTGTAGTGTTTGATTTTAATAAACCGAATATTGAAATTACAGATGTTTCAGATGACAAGAAATACGGAAGATTTGTCGTAGAACCGCTGGAGAGAGGATACGGAACTACGCTTGGTAACGCGCTGAGAAGAATCATGCTTTCTTCCCTGCCGGGAGCAGCAATCAGTTCTGTGAAAATCGACGGTGTACTGCACGAGTTCAGTTCCATCCCGGGTGTTAAAGAAGATGTGACAGAGATCATCATGAACCTGAAATCTCTGGCTATCAAGAACACATCTGAGTCTGATGAAGTGAAGACAGCTTATATCGAGTTCGAAGGAGAAGGCGTTGTAACAGGTGCTGATATCCAGTGCGACTCTGATATTGAGATTGTAAACCCGGAGCAGGTAATTGCTACATTAAGCGGTGGCAAAGACAGCAAGCTTTATATGGAACTTACAATCACAAAAGGAAGAGGATATGTAAGCTCAGATAAGAATAAGACAGAAGATATGCCAATCGGTGTTCTTCCGATCGATTCTATCTACACACCGATCGATCGTGTTAACCTGACAGTTCAGGATACACGTGTAGGTCAGGTTACAGATTATGACAAACTGACACTTGATGTCTGGACAAAAGGTACAATGGCTCCTGATGAGGCTGTCAGCCTTGCAGCAAAAGTGTTAAGTGAGCATCTGAAACTCTTCATCGACCTGTCAGAGGTAGCTCAGCAGGCAGAAGTTATGATTGAGAAAGAGGATGACGAGAAAGAAAAAGTTCTTGAGATGAGCATTGATGAACTTGAGCTTTCTGTTCGTTCTTACAATTGTCTGAAGAGAGCCGGAATCAACACAGTTGAAGAGCTCACAAACAAGACTCCGGAAGACATGATGAAGGTTCGTAACCTTGGTCGTAAGTCTCTCGAAGAAGTTCTTGCAAAACTGAAAGAACTCAATCTGGAACTGAACCACGGAGAAGAATAATATTCTATATCCGCACTATGATAAATTATCAGGACACTTATGTCCTGCACAGGCTGTGATTACAGTTTTGTGAATTGCAGCCCGCTGAAGATTGAATATCCTGGTGGTAAGCCCGAAGAGCACAGCAGGAGCATTTGATTAGTAAGCCCGAAGATGCATAACCAAATGTTAATTAATGGAGGAAATTTGAAATGGCAAAGTATAGAAAACTTGGCAGAACAGCAAGCCAGAGAAAAGCTTTACTTAGAAACCAGGTAACAGCACTTCTTAACAACGGAAAGATCGTTACAACAGAAGCTAAGGCAAAAGAGATCCGTAAGCAGGCAGAAAGCCTGATCGCTCTTGCTGTAAAAGAGAAAGATAACTTCGAAGAAGTTACAGTAATGGCTAAAGTAGCACGTAAAGATGCTGATGGCAAACGTGTGAAAGAAGTTGTTGACGGTAAGAAAGTTACTGTTTATGACGAAGTTGAGAAGACAATCAAAAAAGATAAGCCAAGCAGACTGCACGCTAGACGTCAGATGCTGAAAGTTCTCTTCCCTGTTAAAGAAGGCGAGAAGAGAAACATGAAAGATGTTGACATGGTTGCAAAACTCTTTGATGAGATCGCTCCAAAATATGCTGATCGTAACGGTGGTTACACAAGAATCGTAAAGATTGGTCAGCGTAAAGGTGACGCAGCTATGGAAGTTCTGATCGAGCTTGTTTAATTTGATAATATAGCTGATTTTTGACTCTCATATAGGACAGAAATGTCCTGTATGGGAGTTTTTTGCATATTAGTAAAGTGTTTTTCTAATATATAAAAAGCTATGCTTAGGACGTACATTTTAATTTACGTGAACAATGAGCCAAAACTCTTGCTTGCACGAGACCTTGGCAACTGTTGTGATAACTTGAAAAACTCGGAGAGCGTGTTTTTCATAGTTAAAATTGTCAAGCAAAAATTTGCTTTTGTGAAAAATGCACAAACGATGTTAAATAAATAACGTTAAAACCTTAACAACTGGTACATTGACAATTAATTAACGAACTAGTATACTAATACCTGTAATCGGGAAACATAAAAACAACCCGATCGGATAAAACTTGCAGGTTACGAAAACAGTGACTATAAAAATGATTTATTCAAGTACAGGAGGAATACTCAGATGGCAAAGAAAGAGGCGGCAAAAACTGTAGAGACAAAGACAGTAAATACCGGATTCATTGATAACGTTGAAGCTCTTGAAGCAAAAATGAAAGAGATGCGCGAGGCACAGAAAATCTTCGCTACATTTACACAGGAGCAGGTTGACAAAATCTTCTATGAAGCAGCTATGGCAGCAAACAAGCAGCGTATCCCGCTTGCAAGACTTGCAGTAGAAGAGACTCAGAGAGGTATTCTCGAGGATAAGGTTATCAAAAACCATTACGCAGCAGAGTATATTTACAACGCATACAAAGATACAAAGACATGTGGTGTTATAGAAGAAGATAAGGCATTTGGAATCAAAAAGATCGCAGAGCCAATCGGACTTGTTGCAGCAGTTATCCCTACAACAAACCCGACATCAACAGCAATTTTTAAAACACTGATCTGTTTAAAGACAAGAAATGCAATCATCATCAGCCCACATCCGGCTGCTAAAGCATCTACAATCGCAGCAGCTAAAGTTGTTCTTGATGCAGCAGTGAAAGCAGGAGCTCCGGAAGGAATCATCGGTTGGATCGATGCTCCATCACTGGAACTTACAAACACAGTAATGAGAGATGCAGATATCATCCTTGCAACAGGTGGTCCTGGAATGGTTAAAGCAGCTTACTCTTCAGGAAAGCCGGCACTCGGAGTTGGAGCTGGTAACACACCGGTTATCATCGACGATACAGCAGATGTAAGAATGGCAGTTAACTCAATCATTCACTCTAAGACATTTGATAATGGTATGATCTGTGCTTCTGAGCAGTCTGTAACAGTACTTGAAAGCGTATATGAGGAAGCTAAGAAAGAATTCCAGTACAGAGGATGCTACTTCCTGAAACCAGGTGAGGAGCTTGACAAAGTTCGTAAGACAATCATCATCAACGGTGCACTGAACAGCAAGATCCCAGGAAAATCAGCTTATGAAATCGCTCAGATGGCAGGCGTTGAGGTACCGAAGAATACAAAGATTCTGATCGGAGAAGTTGAATCTGTAGATATCTCAGAAGAATTTGCACATGAGAAATTATCACCGGTACTTGGTATGTACAAAGCCAAAACATTTGATGAGGCGCTTGAGAAAGCAGCTCAGCTTGTAGCAGACGGTGGATATGGACATACATCTTCCCTCTACGTACATCCGGCAGAGACAGAGAAGATTGCAAAACATGCAGCAGCAATGAAGACTTGTCGTGTACTGATCAACACACCTTCTTCTCACGGTGGAATCGGAGACCTTTATAACTTCAAGATGGCTCCGTCCCTTACACTTGGATGTGGATCATGGGGTGGAAACTCTGTATCAGAGAACGTAGGAGTAAAACATCTGCTTAACATCAAGACAGTTGCAGAGAGGAGAGAAAATATGCTGTGGTTCAGAACACCTGAGAAAGTTTACTTCAAGAAAGGTTCTATGCCGGTTGCACTGGATGAGCTTGGAACAGTAATGCACAAGAAGAAAGCATTTATCGTAACTGACTCTTTCCTTTACAAGAACGGATATGTAAAACCAATCGAAGATAAATTAGATGAAATGGGAATCCAGCATACATGCTTCTTCGAGGTAGCACCAGACCCGACACTTCAGTGTGCACGCAAGGGTGTTGACCAGATGAGACAGTTCGAGCCAGATACAATCATTGCTCTTGGTGGTGGATCTGCAATGGACGCTGCTAAGATCATGTGGATCATGTATGAGCATCCGGAAGCAAACTTCGAAGATATGGCTATGGACTTCATGGACATCCGTAAGAGAGTATTTACATTCCCTAAGATGGGAGAGAAAGCTTACTTCGTAGCTATCCCAACATCTTCAGGAACAGGTTCTGAGGTAACACCATTTGCAATCATCACAGACGCTGACACAGGTGTTAAATGGCCAATCGCTGACTACGCTCTGCTTCCAAACATGGCAATCGTAGACGTAGACAACATGATGACACAGCCGAAGGGACTGACAAGTGCTTCAGGTATCGACGTTATGACACATGCAATTGAGGCATATGTATCTATCATGGCTACAGATTACACAGATGGTCTTGCTATGAAGGCTGTTAAGCTTGTATTCGAGAACCTTCCATCTGCATATGAGAACGGAGCAAACGATCCGAAGGCTCGTGAAGAAATGGCAAATGCTTCCTGTATGGCTGGTATGGCATTCGCAAATGCATTCCTTGGTGTTAACCACTCCATGGCTCATAAGCTTGGTGCTTTCCACCACCTGCCACACGGTGTTGCTAACGCAGTAATCCTTACAGAGGTTATGAGATACAACGCAGCAGAAGTTCCGACAAAGATGGGAACATTCTCACAGTATCAGTACCCACATGCACTTGCAAGATACGCAGAACTCGGACGTTTCGCAGGATGCACAGGTAAAGATGATAAAGAAGTATTTGAGAACTTCATTGCTAAGCTTGAAGAACTCAAAGAGAAGATTGGGATCAAGAAGACAATCAAAGATTACGGTATCGATGAGAAGTACTTCCTTGATACACTTGATGAAATGTCAGAGCAGGCATTCAACGATCAGTGTACAGGAGCTAACCCAAGATACCCACTCATCCAGGAGATCAAAGATCTGTACCTGAAATGCTACTACGGAAAATAAATTGCATTGCATAAGCAGGCATATGACCGTTAGAATCTAAAATATACGAGAGAGATAGAATGATGTTGAAAAGCATTGTTCTATCTCTTTTTTTACGCGAGCAACGAGCCAAAGTCTGTGCTTGCACAAGACCTTGGCGACTGCCGCGATAACTTGGAAAATAGAGTTTTTGAGTTTTCCAAGTATACGCGAGCAACGAGCCAGAGTCTGTAATTGTTAAGAAATAGACAATATATATCGGGTGAAAAAACTTGTTAAAAACTGCACAAACTTGCGCTGAAGGGGTTTTATTTTTAAAAATTGTGAGATATAATGACATCATCAAAACAAAGTAAGAGCCGTAAGGCAAGAGGAACAGCCCCGCAGAGCTGAGATAAAATAAGAGCAGACAAGCAGGTGTGTTCAAGATATAAGGAGGTCTATATTATGAAGTTAGAAGAAAAAAATCTCATCGTGAAACGTGCTTACAAATCAGTTTACAAATGTGATGACTACATTGTGAAGGTTTTTAATGAAGGACATCCGAAGTCAGATGTATTTAATGAGGCTCTGAATACTGCAAGAGTAGAAGAGACAGGTTTGGACATTCCGAAGGTAAAAGAAGTAACTCAGATTGATGGAAAGTGGGCAATTGCGATCGAGTACAAAGCAGGTAAGACGCTTGAGGACATGATGGAATCTGATAGGAAGAATCTGGAAAAATATATGGAAGACTTTGTTGATCTCCAGTTACAGGTTCAGAGTAAGAAATCACCGCTTCTGAAAGGAATGAAAGATAAATTAGCTCGTCAGATCAATGGATTGAAAGATCTTGATGCGACTACACGTTATGAGCTTATGACAAGACTTGAGAGTATGCCAAAGCATAATAAAGTATGCCATGGAGACTTTAATCCGAGTAATGTGATCGTAGGAAAGAATGGAAAGATGACAGTGGTTGACTGGGCTCATGCAACACAGGGAAATGCAAGTGCAGATGCAGCAATGACATATCTTCTCTTTGCACTGAAGGATCAGAAAGTAGCAGACCTTTACTTAAAACTGTTCTGCAAGAAGAGCGATACAGCAATGCAGTATGTGCAGCAGTGGCTTCCGATTGTTGCAGCAGCACAGTTGTCTAAAGAAAATGAACTTGAGAAAGATTTCCTGATGAGATGGATTGATGTTGTTGATTATCAGTAGAAAATAGAGTTGTTTCTAAAAAAAGAAGCACTGGAAGATCAAAATGAAATCTTCCGGTGCTTCTTAGTCTTTTTATTATTTACCAACTCGTAAAGAAAACGTTATCGCCAATTACGACACCGGTTCTGGTTGTCGATGGTGCGTACAGGAAGTAATAACAGTCGGCTACAGAGGTAAGACGAGCTCCGTTGATCGCATCCTGTGCAACCTGGATAGAAAGACTTCGTGGACCTTGCTTTAATACACGGTCTAAGGAACCTGTCCATACAGGAGCAAACTGTCCTTTGGCATAGATGACATCATGAATAGAATTCGGAAAGCGGCTGCTATATACACGATTCATAATGACTGTAGCAACTGCAAGCATAGAATCGTAATCATAGTGGGCCTCACATTGCAGAATTGCTGCAAGAAGTGTAAGGTCATCAGACGCAATGGCAGATCCGGAACTATTGGAGCCACCAGAAGAACTTGAACTTCCGGAGGATGAGGAACCTGAATTACCGGAGTTCCCAGAGGAACTGGAAGTATTCGTTTTGTTCGTGCTGGCAGCAGCCTCAGCTTTTGCAGCAGCTTCAGCTTTCGCAGCAGCTTCCGCCTGTTTCCTGGCTTCTTCTGCCTGACGAGCTGCCTCTTCTTCTTTGGCTTTCTGTAGTTTTGCATTCACCTCATTCAAATTAGTAGAAGTTGCAGCAGCTTTTGCCTGTAATTGTGTCTGCTGTGTCTGCAATTGGTTCTGTAAATCTTTCATGGAATCCTGTTGTGCTTCCAGGTCTGCTTTCTGATCAGCAATCTGCTGGTGAACATCTTTCAGATTGTTCAGCGCTTTGCGGTCGTAGTTACTTAAATTTTCAATAAAATCAGCTTTGTTTAGAAAATCTGACATATTTTCTGCTGAGAAAAGCATCTCGAGCATTGTAGCACTTCCGTGCTCGTACATATATTTGATACGGCTTTTCATATCTTCATACTGCTGATCTTCATTTTTCTGCGCTTTCTCAAGATCATCCTGTGTTTTGTCTATATCACTGTTGAGGATCTCAACCTGCATTTCAGTATCAGATATCTTCTCGCTCAAGGTGAGGATATCCTGGTTGATGCCTTTTAATTCGTTCTCAAGGGCAGAGGTCTGGTTTTGCAGATTGTCTATCGTGTCTGTAGCATAGACTGGAAGTGCAGAAAATACAATTGCAAGGGAACAAATGAGCGCAGTGCCCGTATGTAACTTGCTTTTTTTGTAAAATGCCATAATCTCAATATCCTTTCTTCAAATGACATTGCATAGTTGTCGAAAACCTATTATACTATAAAACAGAGAATTAATCAAATTGGCACGGAATATTTTATAATTGTTTTACGAAATGATTAAAAAGATGTTGCTTTTTGTAACAATTGACGGATAGAAAATACAGAAGATAAGGAAAAAAGTATGGAAAAAAAGGAAATTAAGATTGTTGGATTAGATCTCGATGGAACACTTCTTACAGATAAGAAAGAACTTCTTCCTTATACGAAGAATGTGATCGGAGAGGCACTGCAGAATGGTACAGTTGTTCTTGTTGCAACCGGAAGACCATGGACAGGAGTTCCAGAAGAATTACGTGAGCTTCCAGGGATGGATTATGCACTGACTGCTAATGGGGCAAGGATTATTGAGACGAGAACCGGAAAGGTATTGGAAGAACATCTGTTATCCAAAGAAGCAGCAAAAAAAGCAATTGCAATCGGAAGAAAATATGATACTCTGTTGGAAGTTTATTTTGATGGGCAGGGATATGCTCAAAAAGATGAGATCGCACAGGTGAGAAAGTATCATAAGAATCCGAACATGTGGGATTATTTTCTGAGAACACGAATAGCAGTAGACAGACTGGAAGATCTGCTGGATGAAAAAGAAGGGAATCTCGATAAAGTACAGATGTTGTTTGCAGATATGGAAGAGAGAGAAGAGGCGTGGAAAGAGCTGGAGCGAGAAGGCGTCTTTGAACTGGTTGGCTCTCTTCAATATAATATAGAAATCAATGCAGTTGGTGTGAATAAAGGAACCGGACTTGTGAATCTTGGCAAGATGCTTGGAATCAGGCGGGAAGAGATCATGGCGTGTGGGGATGGCGATAATGATATCGCAATGCTCAAAGAAGTTGGATTTGGGGTTGCCATGGCGAATGCCGAAGAAAAGGTCAAAGCTGTAGCTGATTATATTACAGAGAGCAATAATGATGAGGGAGCCGCAAAGGCTATCGAGAAGTTTGTTCTGAAACGAGGAGGGGAATTATGTTAGAGGTATTAAAGGTTATCATTTTAGGAATTGTGCAAGGAATCACAGAGTGGCTTCCAATCAGTAGCACAGGTCATTTGATTCTGGTGGAACAGCTTATTCAGCTGAAACAGAGCGAGGCATTTACGAACATGTTCAATGTGGTGATCCAGTTCGGATCTATTATGGCGGTCGTAGTAATTTATTTCCATAAGCTGAATCCATTTTCACCGACGAAGACGGAGAAACAAAAGAAGATGACAATTCAGTTATGGATTAAAGTAGTGATCGGAACAATTCCGGCACTGATCGGAGGAGTGTTGCTGAACGACCTGATTGAATCAAAACTGAGTAATGCATATGTTGTTGCATTGATGCTGATCGTTTATGGTATTTTATTCATTATAATTGAAAAACGTAATGAGACAAGAGAACCGAAAGTAAAAAGACTCTCCCAGCTTTCTGTGAAGACAGTTCTTCTGATCGGAGTCTTCCAAATGATGGCGATGATCCCTGGGACATCCAGATCCGGAGCAACAATCGTAGGAGCACTGGCACTTGGGGTTTCAAGAGGTGTGGCAGCAGAATTTACATTCTTCCTGGCAATTCCGGTTATGTTCGGAGCAAGTGCACTGAAGTTGTTTAAATTCGGTTTGGCATTTACCCCAATGCAGGTATTCCTGCTTCTTCTTGGAATGATCGTATCCTTTGCAGTATCTGTTATAGCGATCAAGTTCCTGATGAAATATATCAAGAACCATGACTTCAAAGCATTTGGATATTACAGAATCGTACTTGGTATTATTGTATTTTTATTCTTTGGTATTCAGGCTTTATTCAAATAATATGCATATTATAGCTTTTCTTTACTGTTCACAGTGTATTGTGAACAGTAAAATTTTGTATTTGTGCAAGAAATAGTGCATAATTACCTCTTGCATTTTATAAAAAGCATGTTATAATTATAAACATGTTATGAATTTTTATGCAAAACAAGATAAAACAGGAGGGTCTTAATATGAAGAAGTTTTTATCAGTATTCCTCACTGCAGCACTGGCAGTCAGCATGCTGGCAGGATGCGGAAGTAAAGGAGAGACAGTAACAGCTAAGGTAATTGATATTGACCTTACAAATGAAGAATATGCATTTGGTGTGGACAAGAATCAGCCGGAGCTTCTTGAGAAGACAAATGAATTCATTGCAAAGATTAAATCAGATGGAACACTTGATGAGATCTGCAAAAAGTATTTCTCAGACGGAGAGCCGGAAGCAGTAAAATCAGCAACACTTGATACATCTAAGGATCAGTTGGTTGTAGCTACAAATGCAGCATTCGAGCCATTCGAGTATACAAAAGGTGATGATTATTACGGAATCGACATGGAGATCGCACAGCTTCTTGCGGATGAACTTGGTAAAGAGCTTGTAATCCAGAACATGGATTTCGATGCGGTTTGTCTGTCAGTAAGTCAGCAGAAATGTGATATCGCTATGGCAGGACTTACAATTAATGAAGAGAGAGAAGGATATGTTACATTTACAGATTCTTACTACTCAGCATCTCAGCGTCTAATCGTTCCAAGCAACGTTACAACATTCGACGACTGCAAGACAGCAGATGACGTTGCAGCTAAGCTTGCTGAGACAAAATCATCTGACCAGATTGGTGTTCAGCAGGGAACAACAGGTCAGTACTACATTGAAGGAAGCGAAGATTGGGGATTCCCGGGACTTCCTGCAAAATGTGTAACATACAAGAGTGGATCTCTTGCAGTTCAGGATATGCTCAACGGAAACATTCAGTATGTAATCATTGATGCAGCACCGGCAGCAGCGATCACAACAGCAATCAACGCAGTACAGTAAATGTTCGCGAAGATTTCGTAGACAGCAGCTAAAATAACAGAATTTATTTACGAGGAAAATACAGGCAGAAGATAATGCATGCATTTTCCTCTTTTTGGGGAAAGGAAACAAATGGGTAATTTTAGTCAGAAAGTAGACAAATTTATTGATATATTTCTGAATCAGAATGGCTATGTGAAAGTAGTTCAAGGTCTGCAGAACACTCTTTTGATCGCAATCACCGGTCTGATCATCGGTATTGTGATCGGTACTTTGATCGCTACAGTCCGTGTGATTCCGAAATATAAAACTCTTCCGAGAGTATTGAATCATATTTGCAGCTTTTACGTTGCATTATTCAGAGGAACTCCTATCGTAGTTCAGCTCCTTATTTTTTACTATGTACTCCTTCCGATCTTTGGAGTAAAGATTACCGGAGTGCAGGTTTCTATGGTTGTATTTGGTTTGAATAGTGGTGCATACATTTCTGAAATTATGCGAAGTGGAATTCAGTCTGTTGACCAGGGACAGATGGAAGCCGGAAGAGCGGTTGGACTCAGCTTTGGAACAAGTATGATGAAGATTGTGATTCCGCAGGCGGTTAAGAATATTCTTCCAACACTTGGAAATGAGTTTATTTCCTTGATTAAGGAAACTTCAGTAGTAAGTTTTGTCGGTGCAGCAGATCTTTATGTTGCCTTCAACTTTATCGGAAGTAACAGCTACGAATTCATGGTGCCATATCTTGTTATGGCGTTGATTTACATTGCACTTGTGCTTGTGATCACATTACTTGTTAAATTATTAGAAAGGAGCCTGAAGAAGAGTGATAGACGTAATTAATCTGCAAAAAAGCTTTGGGGACAAAGAGATTCTGAAGGGAATCAATGTTACGATCAATAAAGGCGATATCGTTGCGGTGCTCGGACCATCCGGCTCCGGTAAAAGTACATTTCTGCGATGCCTGAACTGTATGGAAGACCCGACAGGCGGAAGTATTATTTTCAATGGTGTTGATATCGCAGATATGAAGGTTGATATTAATGTACACCGCCGTCATATGGGAATGGTTTTCCAGCATTTTAATCTTTATAATAATAAAACGGTTCTTCAGAATGTCATGATGGCACCTGCTTATTTAAGATGTAAGGACATCGACAAGGCGAAGAAAAAGAACCGTATGATCAAATTTAAAAATCTGTTCCGTGGAAGTGACAAGAAGGAAGAGTTAATTCCAATCACTGAGACAAAGGATCAGATTAAGAAAGAAGTAAAAGAGCAGGCAATGGCTCTTTTGAAGAGAATCGGCCTGGAAGACAAAGCGGATGTGTATCCGTCTACACTTTCCGGTGGACAGAAACAGCGTGTTGCGATTATCCGTTCCATGGCTATGAATCCTGACGTGATTCTTTTTGATGAGCCAACTTCAGCACTTGATCCGGAAATGGTAGGGGAAGTTCTTGAGCTGATGAAAGATCTGGCAAAAGAGGGAATGACAATGGTTGTTGTTACTCATGAGATGGGATTCGCCCGTGAGGTTGCTTCAAGAGTTCTTTTCATTGATGACGGTCAGATTAAGGAAGAAGCTGCCCCGGCAGAATTCTTTGAACATCCGAAAGATCCAAGACTTCAAGAGTTCCTTTCAAAGATTCTTTAAAAGAAAAATATTTTATCTATAGAATATCTGTTTGGTATTGTGTTACAATATTAAACAGATATTTTTATATATAAGGAAATCGTATTGAATGAAATGTAATGAAAAGGAAAATTGCAAAGTAGAATTTGGGGAATGTGAGAGATTACATGATATGGTAGAACCTCTTGTCGAATGGTTTCGGGAGAATCAGAGAGATCTTCCATGGCGGAAGCATGTGAATGCGTATCGGGTCTGGATTTCAGAGATTATGCTGCAGCAGACGAGAGTGGAAGCTGTTAAATCTTATTACACACGATTCCTGGAAGAACTGCCGGATATCAAAGCGTTGGCTGAAGTGCCGGAAGACAGACTGCTTAAGCTGTGGGAAGGACTTGGCTACTACAACAGGGCGAGGAATTTAAAGGCAGCAGCACAACAGGTGATGGAAGAATATAATGGTGTATTCCCGGATACATTTGAAGAGATAAAAAAGTTGAAGGGAATTGGCAGTTATACAGCCGGTGCGATCAGCTCGTTTGTTTATCATCAGCAGAAACCAGCGGTAGATGGCAATGTCTTTCGTGTGGTTACAAGGCTTTTGGAAGACAGTGATGACATTATGAAAGCAAGTACAAGGACAAAGATAGAACGTATGCTTGAACAGGTGATTCCGGCAGAGGCACCGGGAGATTTTAATCAAGGATTGATCGAACTTGGGGCAATCGTCTGTCTGCCGAATGGAGAACCAAAGTGTGAGAGCTGTCCGATAAGGGAATTTTGTCTTGCATATCAGGATGAATGTCAGATGGACTATCCGGTCAAGAAAAAGGCGAAAGAGCGAAGGATCGAGAAAAGAACGATTCTAAGATTCTGTGATAATGAGGAAATTGCGATTCGCAAAAGACCGGGAAAAGGACTCCTTGCAGGATTGTATGAATTTCCTAATGTAGAGGGACATTTGACACAAAAAGAAGTTATAGAATATGCAAAAGAGTCAGGTCTTACGCCGGTGCGCGTGAAGAAGCTGCCAAAGGCGAAGCACATTTTCAGTCATGTGGAATGGCATATGACCGGATATGAGATTTTGGTGGATGAGTTGGAAAAAGAATTTCAGAATCCTGAGATCATATTTGCAGGAAAGAAGGACCTGGAGAAAAATTATGCAATTCCGAGTGCATTTTCTGCATATTTATAAATGAAGAGGATGAGAATATTGTGGTAGCTGAAAATAAAAATAGAGCCCACTCTGTTTTGTTGAAAAAAAAGGCGAAATATGTTATAATATCTCTTATAGTTTAAAATGCATACGGGAGAGTTTTAGCAGAAATGAGTACAAAAACAGAATTATCGAAGCAGCAGAAAAAATCACAGGAAACAAAGGAAAAAATCTTTCAGGCAGCGAAGAAGATTCTTCGGAAGAGTGGATATGAAAAATTGTCGATCAAGAATATCTGTGAAGAAGCAGGCGTGTCGAACGGAAGTTTCTATCATCACTTTAAGACAAAAGATGATTTGCTGTCTTATTATATAGAAGACCAGCCTACGATGGGACCGGATCTGTTGGAGGCACCGAAAAGTCTGGAAGATGTAAAGGACGGAATTGTCCGTGTTTATTTGAATTATGTAGCTTATTGCCGTGAGCTTGGTGTAGAATTTATGGCAGGGTATTATGATACAAAGAATCAGGCATTGAATCCGACGATAAGAACAGAACGTCCATATCCGATCGTGACAGTACAGGCTTATGTAGAGCAGGCTGCGAAGGATGGGATTATTAACATTAGAGAGAGTATTGACGAATTTACAACAGATATCCGGATGATCGTGATCGGAAATGTATTTGAATGGTGTCTGAGAGAGGGAAATGCTGATTTCGAGGGCAACATGAGTCGTTCTTTAAGGCGGTATCTGGACAGTACACTGGAGGAAGGTTGATGATTTATCACTTTATTGTGAATCCGCGGGCTCGTTCAGGGCTTGGCGAGATGCTGTGGAAACAGCTGGAACCTGAGTTGTGCAGAAAAAGAATCGATTATCAGATTCATCTGACAACAAAGAAAAAGGATGCAGGAAAGATTGCATCAGAGATTACGGAAGATGGCCAGGAGCACATGTTTGTTGTTCTTGGAGGCGACGGTACACTCAATGAAGTACTAAGTGGAATTAAATCACTGGAGAAGGTGACGTTGGGATATATTCCGATTGGGTCAAGTAATGATTTTGCAAGAGGAACAGGAATTCCGGGAGATCCTTTTAAAGCATTGGACACAATTCTTTCACCCCAAAAGGTTGAAAAGATGGATATTGGTGTGCTAAAAAGAGAAGGGAAAGGAAGAAGATTTGCAGTAAGTGCAGGGATTGGATTTGATGCTGCTGTCTGTCATGAAGTATGCGTTTCGAAATGGAAACGTGTGTTAAATCTTCTGAAAATTGGAAAGCTGAGTTATGCGGTTGTGGCAATGGATCGTATTATAAAGGATCGGCCAGTAAAGCTTGAACTGACAATGGATGATGGAAGCACGAAAGTGTTTGAAAAGACTTATTTTGCAGCATTTATGAATCTTCCATACGAGGGTGGTGGATTCAAATTCTGTCCCGAGGCTTCTGGAAGTGATGGATTTCTTGATATTATGGTTGTGGCAAATCTGTCAAAGTTTAAAATTTTGTGTTTGCTTCCAACCGCTTTTTCAGGAAAGCATACAAGATTTAAAGGTGTGACGACATTGAAATGTCGCAGTGCAAAAGTAGTAACAGATCGTGCACTGCCGTTACATACAGATGGAGAACCTTCCTTTTTATCAAAAGAGATAGAAGTCTCACTGGAAAAAGAAAAACTTAATGTGATCGTTGAATAGAAGAAAGGAGATGAAACAGGATGCATGTAGGGATTGTTTTAGTGGTTATATTATGTATGGTAATAGGACTGCTGGCTTTTTTAATCTTTCTGCTGGCGCCAAGACTGTCTGGCAGAAAAAGAGTGCATCCGTTTCTTGGCGTAAAGTGGGCGCATAGAGGACTTCATGATAAGAAGCGTGGGATTCCGGAAAATTCATTTCCGGCGTTTCGTGCGGCAATCGAAGCCGGAGATGGAATAGAACTGGATGTTCATCTGACAAAGGATGGACAGTTGGTGGTTTTTCATGATGATACATTTGAAAGAATCTGTGGAAGACGGGGCAGAGTGGAAGATACTTCATATGAAGAGATGCAGAAGTACAGACTTGCGGAGACAAAAGAGAGGATTCCACTATTGTCAGAAGTACTGCAGCTGGTAGATGGAAAGGTGCCACTTCTGATCGAGGTGAAACTTCCTAACACAGATACAAAGATTTGCAGAAAATTGGATGAAGAATTGCGAAAATATCATGGCGAATACATGATCCAATCCTTTAACAGCCTGGTACTTCGCTGGATGAAGAAGCATCGGAATGAAATCCCAAGAGGACAATTATCTGAGAATCTGACGAAAAACGACAGAACAACGCATTATCTCTTGAGATTTTGTGTAAAATATCTTTTGAGTAACTGTATGTGCAGACCGGATTTTATTTCTTACCGATGGTCGGACAGAAAGAATCCGGGATTATGGCTGAACAGGGTTCTCTTTAAAACGCCGGCAGCGGCATGGACACTACATGGAGAAAAAGATGTTAAGGCGGCAAGAAGAAGCTTTGATATGTATATTTTTGAGATGAGTTAAAGAAGAGACAGATGTTGATAATTCATAAGAAAAAGAAAAGAAATGTTAAAAACTTATGAAGTCGGTTGAGATTGTGTTTTAAAAGTGCTATAATCGAGCCTATCAAAAAAGAACGTTAAATGAGAATAGCGTAGAAGTAGCAAGTGCTGTATCGGTTTGATGAAAAGCGGAGGAGTGTCAGATATGAAATGGAAGACAAAGTTCATAGAGACAATGAAAAGATATAAGCATGCATGGGTGTTTTTATATGCGTTAATCTATATGCCGTGGTTTTGGTTTCTTGAGAAACATGTGACGATGAATTATCATGTGGTGCAGACCGCATTAGATGAAGAAATTCCTTTTATTGAATATTTTATTGTACCGTATATGTTATGGTTTGTATTTATCGCAGCTACATTTTTATACTTTTTCTTTACAGATGTACAGGGATTTTACAAACTGGCGAAGATTTCGTTTGCAGGAATGACAATTTTCCTTATTATTTGTTCCGTCTTTCCGAATGGTCAGGATTTGCGACCGGTTGTGTTTGAACGGGATAACATTTTTGTAGATGCAGTTCGGATGCTGTATCGGACAGATACGTGTACGAATGTATTTCCAAGTCTTCATGTGTTTAATACTCTGTGCGCATGTATTGCAATCCGTAAGAGTCAGGCACTTAAGAAACACAAAGCTGTTTGTATCGGAGCATATGTGCTTGGAGCGTTGATCATAATGGCGACTATGTTCTTGAAGCAGCATTCTGTACTTGATGTGACAGGAGCATTTATTATGGCTTATCTGTTGTATCAGTGGGTATATGCAGAAGAGACGAAGAAAGTTCCGGGATATTCAAAGCGTCCGGTATTTCAGAATAAGTAAGAGTTAGAAAAAGAATTACAGGAAGTGCTTTTGGCTGATGAGGTCAGGGGCACTTCTTTGTATATTAGGATGTGCATTGCGGTGCATTGTGTGGATGGTGACATGATAGCATAGAATGTAGCCGAATATACAGAAGTTTCTATAGAAAAGCATCTGGGGAAATGCTATAATAAAAGCCAGTGAATTACTGTGGGAAGATTAGCCTGACAGTTACGAATAAAGTATTACATGAGATTTAGGAGGACTAGAGCATGAAGAAGGTTATGCTTACCGGTGACAGACCAACAGGAAGATTACACGTAGGACATTATGTGGGTTCCCTGCGTCGCCGTGTTGAATTACAGAATACAGGAGATTTTGATGACATTTTTATTATGATCGCAGATGCACAGGCATTGACGGATAATGCTGATAACCCGGAAAAGGTACGTCAGAATATTATCGAAGTAGCATTAGACTACATGGCTTGTGGATTGGATCCGGAGAAGTCTACTCTGTTTATCCAGTCACAGGTACCAGAACTGACAGAGTTATCATTCTATTACATGAATCTTGTGACAGTCTCAAGACTGCAGAGAAATCCTACTGTAAAGAATGAGATCAAGATGAGAAACTTTGAGGCAAGTATCCCGGTTGGATTCTTCACATATCCGATCAGCCAGGCAGCAGATATTACAGCATTCAAGGCTACTGTTGTACCGGTAGGAGAAGATCAGCTCCCGATGCTTGAGCAGACAAAGGAGATTGTACATAAATTTAATTCCGTTTATGGAGATACACTGATCGATCCGAAGATTCTTCTTCCGGAGAATGAAGCATGCCTTCGTCTCCCGGGAATTGACGGTAAGGCGAAGATGAGTAAGTCTCTGGGTAACTGTATTTATCTGTCAGAGGAATCTGAAGATATTAAGAAGAAAGTATTCAGCATGTTTACTGATCCGAATCATATCCGTGTGGAAGATCCGGGAAGTCTGGAAGGAAATACTGTATTCACATATCTGGATGCATTCTGTAAACCAGAGTATTTTGCGGAATTCCTGCCGGAATATCAGAATCTGGATGAGCTGAAAGCACATTATCAGAGAGGCGGACTTGGAGATATGAAAGTGAAGAGATTCCTGAACAATGTTCTTCAGGCAGAACTGGAGCCAATCCGCAACAGAAGAAAAGAACTTCAGAAAGACATTCCTGCAATCTACGAGATTCTTAAAAAGGGAAGCGAGAAGGCAGAGGCTGTTGCAGCACAGACATTGAAAGAAGTAAAAGATGCTATGAAGATCAATTATTTTGATGACAAGGCACTGATTGAGGCGCAGGCAGAGAGATTTTCAAAATAGAGTGTTGTTGGAATAGTTATAATGTAGTTTTGAATCAGGTCAGGCGGTGCAAATTTGAGTTTGCTTATATGTGAACTTGAATCCGGCACCGCCTTTGCTTGATTTTGGGCAAATTGTTGGGCGTGTGTGCGGAGAGAATCTTTTGAAGTTAGATTTTCCAAAGATACAAAAAGACTGTAAGGAAATTTCCTTACAGTCTCTATAGCGTGCGATAGAAGATTCGAACTCCCGGCCTTCTGATCCGTAGTCAGACGCTCTATCCAGCTGAGCTAATCGCACATCTTATTTTGTTGTTCTGCTGTGTCGCTCACAACATAAAAGATTATATAACGATGTTCGTAAAATGTCAACACTATTTTTAAAATTTTTTAAAAAATTTTACAGCATTTAATAATACAAAAATAAAATGCAAAAAACAATCAAAGATATCTACGACTATTCTTCTATAATCTGTATTTCAAGATAATCAAAATCAATCTCATCGACAAAGTTGTCTTGATAAAATCTTGCTTTAGCATGTCGTTTGAATTCAGCAATTGTTGAGTCGAGCCAGAGTGGCTTACTTAGATCAAATTCATAACAAATCTCATCAAGTGCATGAAAAATCTTGTGTGTACGTGTGTCGTCTGTCTCATCGCAGATAACAGTATCGCAAAGCATGCGGTTGTCTTTAAATTCTTTTCCCCATAAACGAAACATAAGAGACTCCTTTCCGGCAGCAGAAGAAACCATCTGATCTTCTGAAAATACCTGTCTCTTGTATCCTAACATAAGAAAAACAAAAAGTCATTTCTTTTTTAGAGACTTTTTGGTATAGTGGAACGGTAATGTTACTGTTTGTACATCGTGTGACAGTAACACGGTAATGGTAACAGCAATATAGTAATTGATAGAATGATTGGAGAGCAGTTATGATTAGAGAATGTACAGAGACAGACAGAGAAATACTGGGAGGTTATCTGGAAGAAGACAGTTATGGACAGGCAATCTTTCATCTGATTGATGAATTCGGATTTGAACAGAAATTTCAGTCCGTTTATATGGATATTGAAGAAGAACAGTGTAAAGGTGTTTATCTTATGATTTACAAAAATGTACTGCTTTATTCGAAAGAGAACCAGGTGGAAATTGATTTCCTGGAGCAGATGCTCTCTGTGCTTGTGCCGGAGATGGTGATTGGACGAAAGGATAATGTGAATATTGTAAGCTGGCTTCTGACAGACTACCGGATGGATACCGTAGATCAGATTCCGGAGCTTTGTGATGAGGAAGGCAATGCGTTGAAGAGGGATACCCGGAAGAAGGAAGGACAGGAATGGGGCGTCCTGTATAAGGAGGACTAGAAGAGCGATGAAGAGAATATTTATTGACGGACTCAGCGGAATGGCGCAGGGCTTGTTTGCAACATTGATCATAGGAACAATCATTCAGCAGATCGGAATGTTTGTTGGAGGAAATTATGGGGATTTAATTTATCTGATCGGGAAAGTTGCAGCAGCACTTACAGGAGCAGGTATTGGTGTCGGAGTAGCAAGGAAGCTGGAGGCTCAGCAGCTTGTTACAGTTTGTGCAGCTGTTGTTGGTATGATCGGAGCATTCGCGGGGAAGATTCTGGCAGGTCAGGTGCTTGTAGATGGGAATATTGTATTAGTCGGACCGGGTGAACCACTGGGAGCTTTCGTGGCAGCTTATGTGGCAATTGAGATTGGAATTTTAGTTACAGGAAGAACGAAACTCGATATTATCCTGACACCATTGATCTGCATTGGTGTTGGTGCTGTTGTTGGTTTGTTTGTCGGACCACCGATTTCTTCCTTTATGAACTGGCTGGGTTCCTTGATTAACTGGGGAACAGAACAGCAGCCGTTCCTTATGGGAATTGTAGTTTCGGTCTTGATGGGAATGATCCTGACATTGCCGATCAGTTCCGCGGCTTTGGGGGTGATTCTGAATCTGTCAGGTCTTGCGGCTGGAGCAGCTACGGTTGGATGTTGCTGCAATATGATTGGATTCGCAGTTGCAAGCTACAGAGAGAATAAGATTGGTGGATTTCTGGCACAGGGAATTGGTACTTCTATGCTTCAGGTACCGAATATTATGAGGCATCCATTGATCTGGATTCCATCCGTTTTGTCGAGCGCAATTTTAGGACCTGTAAGTACAATGTTACTCCATATGACGAATAATGCAACCGGATCCGGAATGGGAACAGCCGGGCTGGTTGGTCCGTTGATGACATGGCAGGTGATGATCCAGACAGAAGATCCGATGATTGTTCTGGTGAAGATCATTGTAATCCAGTTTGTACTTCCGGCAGTGATCACACTTGGAATTTCAGAATTTATGAGAAAGAAGGGCTGGATTCGCCAGGGAGATATGAAATTGGAGCTGTAGACAGAAAATGGATTACAGAGGTTGGAAAGATACTATTACGGTAACACTAAAATATCTCTAAAAAAGCAGTGAATTCTGTGACAGAAAAAGGGGAGTATGTTATACTTAAGATATATAAACAGACCGGGGGATGACTGCTATGAGAAGTGAACAACAGGTAGAAGCTGCGCTAAAGAGTTATGAAGATGTTGACAGCTGGAAGACAATCATTTTCCTGTATAATGCAGCGTTGAAAGAAGTTGGTACAAAGCTGGAGATTCTTAATGATGAATTTCAGCATGTACATCAGTATAATCCGATTGAACATATTAAGACAAGAATCAAGACACCGGATAGTATTGTGAAAAAGTTGAAGAGGTATGGACATGAGACGTCTATAGAGAACATGGTTCGCTATGTGAATGATATTGCAGGAGTAAGATTGATCTGTTCATTTACATCAGACATATATCGTTTGGCAGAGATGATAGGGAATCAAAGTGATTTGAAAGTTCTTTCAATTAAGGATTATATTAAGAATCCCAAAGAAAGTGGATATAAAAGTTATCATATGTTAGTTTCTGTGCCGATATTTCTTTCGGATAGTGTAGTAGACACGAAGGTAGAAATTCAGATCCGAACCATTGCAATGGATTTCTGGGCAAGCCTTGAACATAAGATCTACTACAAATTTGAAGGGAATGCACCGGAGTATATCAGCAAGGATCTGCAGGAATGCGCGAAGATGGTATCAGAGCTGGATGATAAGATGCTTTCATTGAATGAGGCAATTCGGGAATGCATTGCCCAACAGGATAAGGATCAGATTCAGATGAACGAAGAACTGATGAATGATGTGTGCAGAGATGTTCTTGGAAATAACAAAGAATATAAAGATTCGAAAGTACAGGAAAAAGTGACAGAGATTGTAACATAAGACAGTAATCTGTAGAAAATATAAAACTGTAATAAACGAAGTGAGCTGTGGGAAATGAGAGATTCATATTTTCACAGCTTTTGTTGTTAAAAGTGATTGTATTGCTGTTCACAAGATGTGCGACCAGCAACGCATCTCGTTATTTTAAATCGCTTTGGCGATGGGACTTGATGATTTTCTGTAGGTTCGGTATACTATAGCAATAGAAGAATGGAAAATATGAAAGATGTTTCACATAGAAAGATGAGGAAAATAGATGATGATAAGAAAAAAACTGGCAGTCTTGATGTTGACTGGTGTGACTTGTTTAGCATCCGGCTGTGGAAATGTAGTCAAGGACGGAACAGAGGCGCTTGGTGAGGGCAGATATGATGCGGCAGAGACGGCATTTGAAGAGGCAACTAAGAATGGGAATAAAGAAGTTGCGGCAGATGGATATCAGGGACTTGGAATGACATATTATGAACAAGAAGAATATGATAAGGCATTGGAAGCATTTCAGACCGCATTGGATCAGGGAGCAGAGCAGACGCAGGAACTTTATAATCTGACCGCAGTTTGCGCAATGAAGACGGAAGATTATGCGAAGGCACTCGAATGTTTCCAGGCTGGAATCGCACTTGCAGAAAGCAAGACAGGAGATGACAAAACGAAAGCAGATACAGCACTTCTTCAAGAAATGGAATATAATGTGATTGTCTGCTACGAACAACAGGCAGACTGGGAAAATGCAAAGAGTGCGATGAAACAGTATCAGGCAGATTTCCCGGAAGATGATTCTGTGAGTAAGGAAGCAGAGTTCCTTCAGACAAGATAAAAGGTTACTGCGGTCAGTAGCAGGGCAGGTTGCATATTAGCAGATCATGATAAGTAGATAAGGAAAAGAAAATATGATATCAATGGATGAAATAAAAGAGAGGGTAATTCTCGTTGCGGTAGATACGGATGGATCTGATCAGGCAGAACGATCCCTGGACGAGCTTGGAGAGCTTGCGAAGACGGCAGGTGCAGAAGTTGTCGGCCGTATGATCCAGCCAAGAGAAAGTATCCATCCGGGAACTTATATAGGAAAAGGAAAGATTCTGGAATTAAAGGAATTATTGTGGGAGACGCACGGAACAGGAATTATCTGTGATGACGAGTTGACAAGTGTGCAGATGGGGAATCTGGAAGCAGAACTGGATTGTAAAATCATGGACAGAACACTTCTGATTCTTGATATATTTGCAGCCAGAGCAGTGTCAGGAGAAGGTAAGATTCAGGTAGAATTAGCACAGTTAAAGTACCGTGCTTCAAGACTGGCAGGACTTGGAAAATCTCTTTCCAGACTCGGCGGAGGAATCGGAACAAGAGGACCGGGAGAGAAAAAACTGGAGATGGACCGCCGTCTGATCAGAGAACGTATCAGCAGACTGAAGAAAGAATTGAAAGATGTAGAGCGCCACAGAGAATTGATTCGTGGACAGAGAAAGCAGTCAGGACTGAAAGTAGCAGCGTTAGTAGGTTATACTTCAGCAGGGAAGAGCAGTATTGAGAATGCACTGACACAGGCAGGAGTATTGGAGGATGCGATGCTTTTCTCAACATTGGATACAACAACGAGAGCACTGACCTTGGATAATACACAGGAAATCCTTCTTACGGATACGGTTGGATTTATCAACAAGCTTCCACATCATTTAGTAGAGGCATTTAAGAGTACACTGGAAGAAGCAAAGTATGCGGATATTATCGTGCACGTAGTTGATGCTTCGAATCCACAGATGGATGCACAGATGCATGTAGTTTATGAGACACTCAGACAGCTTGGAGCCGAAGGAAAACCGGTCATTACACTGTTTAACAAGCAGGATAAGGTTGAGAATCCGGTTAATCACAAAGATCTTCAGGCAGATTATTCCATTGCGACATCTGCGAAGACCGGGCAGGGGCTGGAAGAGTTCAAACACGCATTGTTGGAGATTATCCGTAAAGAGCAGATTTATATTGAACGCTTATATGATTTCAGTGAAGCGGGCAAGATTCAGCTGATCCGCAGTAAGGGACAGCTGTTATCTGAAGAATATGTACCGGAAGGAATTGAAGTTAAGGCATATGTACCACAGGATATATATGGGCGATTATAATGATTCCGGGTATTCCATGTCATAGAATAGAAAAATAAAAAGACAAAAACCGTAAGAGGAAGCAGTTCATAGTGATATGCTTCACCTTACGGTTTTTTTGCACTGTTAAAGTTTACTGCAGATACGGTGTTGCCGGGCTCTCAGGGTAACTTCCCATGGAGACAAGCAGCTGAAGACCTAGATCTCTTGCAGTGAGAACTGCATTCTTAACGGCATCCGCATCCCCGGTTACTGCGACAATCACTTCGTTCGAATGGCTTGTTCCCTGGTCAGGAGTCATGTACTTGATGACTTCAACCGGGGAAGATTTCACAGCGAGGTCAGCCATGACTAGTCCAATGGCAGCAGGGGATCCGCAGAAGAATCCAAATGGTTTTCCAATCGGAGCGTTGAATGCCATATGAAGTGCTTTGTCTGCACAGGCAGAGAAAGTGAATTCCAAATGTCCGGCCTGGCTGATGTAGAGCTCACCGGCATATTTGCCGATATATTCAAGTGTAATATCAACAGCACGGCGCACATCAGAGACGTTGTCTCCGCCGATCACGATAAAACAACCGTGTCCGCCCCAGCCTTTTGTATCACGAGGAAGTTCGATGGAAACAATCTCCGTGTTCGTGGACTTGACAGCCTCGTCAGCTGCATTGATCTGTCCGGCTGCACCTGTTCTTGAACTGATCAGACCAAGACTTTTATATGGCTTTTTTAGATTCATCTTCTCGAGAAGCGAAGGGTCAATTCCCGGGATGACAAGTCCGATTGTATCCAAAACAGTTGTTCCGACAAATTCTGTAAGGGAACAATCCTGTGAAATCTGTTCAATGTGATGTACGTCTATCATATGAATCCTCCATCTATTCCAATAATCTGTCCGGTCATATAAGCCGGTGTATCTGTGAGCTTTAATGCAAGCTCGGCAACTTCCTCCGGATCAGCAAAACGTCCGGAAGGAATCTCATCCATAAGGTCTTGGCGTTCCTCTTCATTTAAACGACCATTCATTTCTGTATCGATCACACCGCAGGCAATCGCATTCACCTGAATATTACTCGGTGCAAGTTCCTTGGCAAGTGCTCGTGTCAGGCCATGTATTCCTGATTTGGTTGCGGAATAAGCAACTTCACAGGAAGCGCCGATCGTTCCCCACATAGAAGAAATATTGAGTATCTTTCCACATTTCTTAGACACCATGTATGGAATTGCGGCACGGCTGCAGTAGAAGACCGAAGAAAGATTCGTAGCAAGAATCTTATCCCATTCATTGTCAGTCATGTCGGTCAGAAGCCCGAACCACGCGATGCCGGCATTGTTGATCAGAATATCAACGCCACCACACTCTTTTTCAATAACCTGAAAAATTTTCCGGACTTCGTCGGGGTTACTGACATCTCCGGGAACTGTTGTACAGGATCCCCCGTCTGAGAGAATCTCATGTGCGAGTTCTTCTAAGCGTTCCACCTGGTGGACACAGTTGAGAAATACGTGATAACCGGCCTTGGCGTATGCTTTCGCACAGGCACGTCCGATGCCGCGGGAAGAACCGGTGATCAGTATGGATTTTTTATTCATAAAAGAAAACCTCAGTCTTTCTGAGCCCTTAAATAAGCGGCTGATTTGGAGAGTGATCATGATAAAATTCTAACGATTACTCAGATACATTAACTATAACATAAAATGGATTGGATTTCATTGTCTTTCGTAAATGGATATGCTAAAATTTTAGAAAAGGCGTTACTGGATACAGTAATTAGGATAGATTTGATGATTTCGGAAGAAGGAGAGAACACAATGGCAAAGACAAAGGTAATCTGTTTTACGAATAATAAGGGAGGAAGCGGAAAGACCACAACTTGTTCAAATGTTGGATTTGGCTTGAGAGAGCTTGGAAAAAAGGTTCTGATGATCGACGGAGATATGCAGCTGAATCTCTCCCTTTCTTTGTTTGACGAAGATACAGTGCTTGCATATGCACAGAGTGACAAAAATTTGTATGAAGCAATTAAGCGACAGGATGATCTGACAGATTATATCGTGAATACAAAATACGAAGGACTTGATCTGATTCCGTCTTCTACATTGATGAGTTCGATTGAATATGAACTTTTTACAAAATGGCAGAGAGAGTATATTTTGAAAAAAGGATTGAAGAAGATCCGCGAGTCAGAGGTTTATGATTATATTCTGATCGATGCACCGCCGACACTTGGTGGATGGGTGATGAATATCCTGTGTGCGTCCGATTATGTGATCCTTCCGGTAGAGGCATCTCCATGGGGACTGTTTGGTCTTGGAAATATGTTCGAATTCCTGGACAGTGTAGAAGAAATTGCACCGGATCTCAAGCTTGGTGGAATTGTGATCACAAAGGTTGATACAAGAAAGAATTATTTCAAACAGACATTAGAGACTCTGCAAGAGTTAGATGATGTGAAAGTATTTGATACTTACATCCGCGTGGACAGTGGAATTGAGTGGTCGCAGGATAATAATGCACCGGTGATCGCATATAAGAAGAGCAGTAGAAGTGCGAAAGAGTACATGGAATTAACGAGAGAGATTGCAGCTACATTAAAAGGATAAACCAGAAAGGCAGGCAATAGATGCATCAGGAACTGATCCGGGAACTGGCGATGATCACAGATGAGGAACGCCGGATCCTTGAAGGAAAACAGGAGATCGATCCACAGCTTTATACAGAAAAGAAGGAAATGGTTGTGGACAGTGCGAAACTTCTGAAGAAGGGGAAGTTGATCCAGGTCAGACCGCATACTCGCTTTGTACATTTCCCGGCGCATACACACAATTATATAGAAGTAATTTATATGTGCCAGGGAACAACGACACATATCGTGAACGGCAATCAGGTTGTGCTCGAACAGGGTGACCTTCTGTTTCTGAATCAGAATGCAGTGCAGGAGATCCTTCCGGCCGGAGAGTATGATATTGCAGTGAACTTTATTGTCCTGCCGGAGTTTTTTAACACAGCATTCTCTATGATCGGGGCAGAAGAAAATCAGCTGAAAGATTTCCTTGTCGGGGCGTTGTGTGGAAGAGATGAAGAGACGTCTTATCTGTATTTTCATGTGGCTGATATTCTCCCGGTACAGAATCTGATCGAGAATATGGTATGGACGATCTTCTATGACATTTCCAATAAGCGAAGCAGTAATCAGATTACGATGGGACTTTTGTTTCTTCAGTTGTTGAATTATATGGATAAGATGGAAGCCGGCGGACGCAAATTTGACACAGAGATTATGGCGAATGTGTATCGCTATATTGAGGATCATTTTAAAGAAGGCACGCTGTCAGAACTGGCGGTAGAGATGAAAGTGGATGTCTATTGGCTGAGTCGTGAGATCAAGAAGAAATCAGGGAAGACATATAAAGAACTTCTTCAGGAAAAGAGGATGCAGCAGGCAGTGTATCTTCTGATAAACAGCAGGATTGCGGTGTCGGATATTATAGAAGCAGTTGGATACGACAATACAAGCTATTTTTATAGAAAATTTAAAGAACGCTACGGAATCAGTCCGAAAGGATACCGGATTGAAAACATGAAATAAGAATAAAGTATAGAGAGGATGCTATTTTTCACAGATGGCATCTTCTTTTTTGCGCGAATAGTAAACCAATGACTATACTGATATAAGAATTGGCAATTTGCATTAATAGAAACGCGATAAAACGGATGAAAATAAAAAAACGACGAAATAAAAATTGTGAAAACAATATCAAATAGCACTATGCATAAAAGAGGATAGGATGTATAATGAATTATATGTGAAAAATACAAAAAGGAGGAACGCAATGTTAGATATATCCTATTATGAAAAAACAGATGAGATTATTGCACAGTATACATGTGACGAAAAGTCTTTGATCCCGATTATACAGGGGATTCAGGAAGAATATCGCTATCTTCCACCGGAGCTTTTAACTTATGTTGCGGAGAAACTGGGAATCTCCGAGGCGAAAGCTTACAGTGTGGCAAGTTTTTATGAAAATTTTTCTTTTGAGGCAAAAGGAAAATATGTGATAAAAGTATGTGATGGAACAGCCTGTCATGTGCGTAAATCCATTCCGATTCTGGAAGGACTTTACAAGGAACTGGGGCTTGGGAAAAAGAAACACACAACAGATGACCAGTTGTTTACAGTAGAGACGGTTTCATGCTTGGGCGCATGCGGACTGGCACCGGCCGTGATGGTCAATGATGAAGTACATCCGAAAATGACACCTGAGAAAATGAGCGAGCTGATCAAGAAGCTGCGGGAGGAAGAGGAATGAGGATAGAAAACAGAATGCAGCTCCAGTTATGGAGAGAAGAGTGTAAGGAAAAGCGGCAGAAAGAAAACTGCTGTATTCTGGTCTGTGGAGGAACAGGATGTCTGGCAGGTGGTTCGGATAAAATCTATACCCGTTTGAAAGAGCTGACTTCCAATATGGATCATGTTACAGTTAAAATTGGTGAAGAGATTGCTCATGTGGGGCTTAAGATGAGTGGATGTCATGGATTTTGTGAGATGGGGCCTTTGGTTCGTATTGAACCTTATAACTATCTGTATTTGAAAGTAAAACTGGAAGACTGTGAAGAAATTTTTGAAAAGACAATTCTTCATGGAGAACCGGTTACAAGACTGATGTATGAAGATAATGGTCATGTATATCAGACACAGGAAGAAATTCCATTCTATGCCAAGCAGACCCGTCTGGTGTTGAGAAACTGCGGTCATATTGATGCAGAGCATATTGAAGATGCAATGGCGGTAGGAGCATATGAGTCTTTCGAAAAAGCTGTGTTTGAAATGACTCCGGAAGCAGTGATTAAGACGGTTACAGATGCAGGCCTTCGTGGAAGAGGCGGAGCAGGATTTCCGGCGGGAAGAAAATGGTCACAGGTAGCAAGTCAGCCGGAAAAGATCCGTTATGTAGTCTGCAATGGTGATGAAGGAGATCCGGGTGCATTTATGGATCGAAGTGTCATGGAAGGTGATCCGCACCGAATGATCGAAGGTATGATGCTGGCAGCTTATGCAGTACAGGCTCAGGAAGGATATATTTACGTTCGTGCAGAGTATCCGCTGGCAGTACGAAGACTGCAGATTGCTATCGCTCAGGCGGAAGAGAAAGGACTTTTGGGAGATAATATCCTTGGAACAGGATTCAGCTTCAAATTACATATCAATCGCGGAGCAGGTGCTTTTGTATGCGGGGAAGGTTCCGCGCTTACAGCTTCAATTGAAGGCAAGCGTGGCATGCCAAGAGTAAAACCTCCGAGAACAGTAGAGCAGGGATTATGGGAGAAACCAACAGTATTAAATAACGTAGAGACTTATGCAAATATCCCGATGATCATTAAAAACGGAGCAGACTGGTACAGCCGTATCGGTACACCGCAAAGCCCAGGAACGAAAGCATTTGCCCTTACCGGAAATGTAAAAAATACCGGATTGATCGAAGTGCCTATGGGAATAAGTTTACGTGAAATCATTTTTGATATCGGAGGCGGCATCAAAGACGATAAGGGATTCAAGGCGGTTCAGATTGGTGGTCCATCCGGTGGATGTCTGGTAGAATCCCAGCTTGACAGTAAGATGGATTTTGACTCACTGTCAAGGATCGGTGCCATGATTGGTTCCGGTGGACTTGTTGTTATGGATGAAGACACCTGTATGGTAGAGGTTGCAAGATTCTTTATGAACTTCACACAGAGAGAAAGCTGTGGAAAATGCGTTCCGTGCAGAGAAGGAACTAAGCGTATGCTGGAGATTCTGGAACGTATAGTTGCCGGAAACGGAGAAATGAGCGACCTCGATGAACTGGAAGAACTGGCAGACATGATCGAAAATACTGCCCTATGTGGTCTTGGGAAGAGTGCACCAAAGCCGGTTGTAAGTACGATCCATGCATTCCGAAAAGAATATGAAGAGCACATAGTAGATAAGAAATGTCGTGCGGGAGTCTGTTCTAATCTTCGTGTGTTTAAGATTGATCCGGAGAAATGTAAAGGATGTTCAAAATGTGCGAAGAACTGTCCGGTAAATGCGATCACAGGAAAAATAAAATCACCATTTACAATTGATCATTCAAAGTGCATCAAGTGTGGAAGTTGTATCGATAACTGCCCATTTGGAGCTGTTTATACAGAGTAGGGAGGATAGAGATTTATGGGAATTATGACAATTGACGGACAGGCCATTGAGTTCACGGATGAACCTAATGTATTGTCTGTAATAAGAAAAGCCGGGATTGATATCCCTACCTTGTGTTATCATTCGGAATTATCTATCTATGGTGCCTGCCGATTATGCACGGTAGAAGATGACAGAGGGAAAACATTTGCCTCATGTTCAGAAAAGCCGAGAGACGGAATGATTATTTATACAAATACACCAAGGCTGATGCGCTACCGGAAACTGATACTGGAACTACTTCTGGCTGCTCACTGCAGAGATTGTACGACGTGTATCAAGAGCGGCGAGTGTCATCTGCAGGAACTGGCGCACCGTATGGGAGTTCATGAGATCCGCTTTGAAAATGTAAGAGAGATACAGCCAATTGATACAAGTTCACACGCAATTATCAGAGATCCGAATAAATGTATCCTGTGTGGTGACTGTGTCAGAATGTGTGATAATGTACAGAATATCAATGCAATCGACTTCGCGTATCGTGGAACTGATGCACAGGTAATACCGGCATTTAATAAGAAGATTGCAGAAACAGACTGCGTAGGTTGTGGACAGTGTCGTGTTGTCTGTCCGACCGGTGCAATCAGTATTCATACCAATATTGATGAAGTGTGGGAAGCTTTGGCAGACAAGAATACAAAAGTGATCGCTCAGATCGCTCCGGCTGTACGTGTTGCAATCGGTGATAACTTTGGTTATGCCAAAGGTGAAAATGTGATGGGCAAACTCGTTGGAGTACTGCATCGTCTGGGATTTGATGAAGTATATGACACATCCTATGGCGCAGACCTGACAGTTGTGGAGGAATCCAAAGAGTTTATTGAGAGATTTACTTCCGGTGAGAAGATGCCACTCTTTACATCGTGCTGTCCGGCATGGGTAAAATATTGTGAGAATAAATATCCGGAATTCGTGCCAAATCTTTCAACATGCAGATCACCGCAGCAGATGTTTGGAGCTGTTGTAAGAGAGTATTATAAAGATCCTGAGAAAAATGAAGGAAAGAAGATCGTATCTGTATCAATTATGCCTTGTACGGCGAAGAAGGAAGAAATCTTACGTCCGGAATCTTATACAAATGGCAAGCAGGATGTTGATTACGTGCTTACAACAACAGAAATCGTAAGAATGATCCGCAAATCAGGAATTGTATTTGACAAAGTTGAGATCGAAGCAGCTGATGTACCGTTTGGTATCGGCTCCGGAAGTGGTGTGATCTTCGGTGTTACCGGTGGTGTTACAGAGGCAGTGCTCCGTAGGCTGCAGCAGGGACACAACAGAGTAGACATGGAGTCTATTAAAAAGAGTGGTGTGCGTGGGGACGACGGTATTAAAGTGCTGACTTATAATTATAACGGAAGAGAGATTAAGGCAGCAGTTGTAAATGGCCTTGCAAATGCAGATAAAGTATTGCAGCAGATTAAAAATCATGAAGCGGAGTATGATTTTGTGGAAGTGATGGCCTGCCGCAGAGGATGTATCATGGGTGGAGGTCAGCCGGTGAATGCAGGACCGAGAACCAGAAAAGCAAGAATGAAGGGCTTATATGATACAGATGTAAACACTCAGATCAAGAAATCAAATGAGAACCCAATGATTCTTTCCTTGTACGATACTTTGTTGAATGGAAAAGAGCATGAGCTTCTTCATAGAAATTTCTCCGGTAAATAAAGTATCTGGTTGTGGAGAATTACATTTGAAATGAAGATATACATTTTCAACAAAAATAGTAATTGAAAATTGTACAAGGTGCAAAAGAGAACCCTAAAAACAAAATATAATGCAAATAAGGACGCTGTTTTTCGTAAATAGCGTCCTTTTTTTACATAAAAAGCGTGGGTATAATAAAGTCATAAGAAATGAACGGTAATAGAAAAATAACAAGGAGGCACCAAACAATGGGCAATTATTATCTGGCAGTTGATATCGGAGCATCCAGTGGACGTCATATGCTGGCATCTATGGAAGATGGAAAGATGAAACTGGAAGAAGTTTACCGTTTTCCAAATGGAATGGATAACAAAAACGGTACTTTATGCTGGGATGTAGATCGTCTTTTTACAGAAATCAAGAACGGATTGAAGAAATGTAAAGAACTTGGTAAGATTCCGGCAACAATGGGAATTGATACTTGGGGAGTTGACTATGTGCTTCTTGATGAGAAGAATCAGATCCTCGGAGATACAGTAGGTTATCGTGACAGTCGTACGAATGGAATGGATGAGAAAGTGTATGAAAAGATTTCCCTTTCCGCATTGTATGAGAGAACAGGTATCCAGAAGCAGATATTCAATACAATCTATCAGCTGATGGCTGTAAAAGAGACTCATCCGGAGTACCTTGAACAGGCAAAAGCAATCCTGATGATTCCGGATTACTTCCATTTCCTGCTGACAGGTGTGAAGAAAAATGAATATACAAATGCGACAACAGGACAGCTTGTGAATCCGACGACAAATGACTGGGATTATGAACTGATCGATATGCTCGGATACAACAAAGAGATGTTCCAGCCGGTATCTATGCCGGGAACAGTAGTAGGCGAATTTACACAGGACATTCAGAACGAGGTTGGATTCAACTGCAAGGTTGTTCTTCCAGCCACTCATGATACAGGCTCAGCGGTACTTGCGGTACCAACCAACGATGACAATGCCATTTATATCAGCTCCGGCACATGGTCTTTGATGGGAATTGAGAGAAAAGAAGCAGACTGCTCGCTGAGAAGTATGCAGGCAAACTTCACAAACGAAGGTGGATACGATCACCGTTTCCGTTACCTGAAAAATATCATGGGACTCTGGATGATCCAGTCTGTAAAGAAAGAATTCACAGAGGATCTTTCTTTTGCAGAGATTTGTGAGAGAGCTTCCAAAGAGACGATCACATCTTTAGTAGACTGTAATGATGACTGCTTCCTTGCTCCGAAGAGCATGATTGAAGCTGTGAAGAAGTTCTGCCGTGATTCCAAGCAGCAGGTGCCTGAAACAGTGGGCGAGATTGCAGCAGTTATCTACAACAGTCTTGCAAAATGTTATGGCGATACGATCGAAGAGATTGAAGCATTAACAGGAAAAAAATACACTACAATCTATGTTGTCGGTGGCGGTGCCAATGCAGGATATCTTAACGAACTGACAGCAAAATATACAGGAAAAAAAGTTTCCGCAGGGCCTTCTGAAGCTACAGCAATCGGAAATATTGTTGTCCAGATGCTACATGATGGAGTGTTTAAAGACCTGCCGGAAGCAAGAACATGTGTTGGAAAATCGTTTGATGTAAAAATATACGAAAAAATGTAAGAAGTAAAAATGATTACGGATATAATAAATATTTTCACGAAAATGGAGGAAGAAAAGATGACAAGATATGAATCCGCAAAAGAAATCTATGCAAAATTAGGAGTGGACACAGACGCAGCAATCACGAAATGTAAAGAAATTCCGGTTTCTCTTCACTGCTGGCAGGGAGATGATGTAACAGGATTTGACCACGACGGCCCTCTGACAGGAGGAATCCAGACAACAGGAAACTATCCGGGAAAAGCAAGAACTCCGGAAGAACTGTTAGCTGATATGGATAAGGCGATGAGCCTGATGCCGGGTAAAAAGAAAATCAATGTTCATGCATGCTACGCAATCTTTGAAGATGGTGAATTCGTAGATCGTGATAAATTAGAGCCAAAACATTTCCAGAAATGGGTTGATTTTGCAAAAGAAAGAGGAATGGGACTTGATTTTAACCCAACATTCTTCTCTCATCCAATGGTAAAAGATGGACTTACACTTTCAAGCCCGGATGAGGAAGTGAGAAACTTCTGGATCGAACATGGAAAAGCCTGCATCCGCATTTCACAGTATTTTGCGGAGCAGACAGGAGTTCCTTGTGTAATGAATATCTGGACAGGTGACGGATTCAAAGATATTCCGGCTGACCGTATGGGACCTCGTGTACGCTACAAAGAGTCTATCGATGCAATCCTTTCCGAGCCATTTGACACAAACCTTGTAAAACCTTGTGTAGAGTCTAAAGTATTCGGTATCGGTGTTGAGGCTTATACAGTAGGGTCAGCTGAATTCTCACTGAGCTACGCTGCAATGAACAAAGACAAATGTCTGCCACTGATGGACAATGGACATTATCATCCAACAGAAGTAGTATCCGATAAGATTCCGGCACTGCTTACATTCTTCCCGGAGATTGCTCTGCATGTTACACGTCCGATCCGTTGGGATTCAGACCATGTAGTTCTCTTTGATGATGAGACAAAAGAGATCGCAAAAGAGATTGTTCGCTGCGAGAACGGAATTGACCGTACATATATTGCACTGGATTACTTTGATGCTTCCATCAACCGTATCTCCGCATGGGTAACAGGATTCCGCAGCTTCCAGAAAGCACTGCTTGATGCACTTTGTCAGCCAAGCGAGATGCTCAAAGAGCTTCAGGATACAAACCAGATGAGCAAGAAGATGGTTGTTATGGAACAGTGTAAGACACTTCCAATCGGTGATGTATGGGAAGAGTACTGCCGTCAGTGTGGTGTAGAAGCTGAAGGATGGTTTGACGAGATTCAGAAATATGAGGATGAAGTGCTGTCTAAGAGAGCATAAAAAATTGCAATATCGTACCTGATGCAGAGTGTTGAACTGCTAAAAAGGATATAGTTTATGTGAGAAAGAGACTCCCGGAATTGGTGGAAAATCAATTCCGGGAATTTTTTATATATAGAATAATAGAGAAAAGTGTTTTATTATGGGCGTTGCACAATACGCAACATGCGATGAAAAAGTATGCTGAAGAAGATAGACAATGCTTTTTGACAAGATTAAAATATACTCAGAAGATATATTAAAAATGTGGTGTTTTATATCGAAATATACAGAAATAGTTATGATAGAGGATTTTCTGTATAAAAGAAAGGGGCAATGTAATATGGTACAGTCATTAGCGAGAGGAATAGAAATTTTGTCGATCATTCAGGAAAAGGGAAGTACAACAGCGGTAGAGATTGCGACAGAACTTGATGTTGATAAGAGTACGGTTTCGAGATTGATTTCAACATTGATGCAGTACGATATGATTAGCATAGATCCTATTAGCAAGAAGTACAGACTTGGATTTCGCCTGTTATATCTTAGTGAAGGTGTAAAACGGAATTTTAATATTGCGATGATCGCCCGGCCGTATCTGTATAAAATCTGTGATGAGACGAAAGAAAGTGTACATCTTGCAGTAATGGGAAATAAAAAAATGTATATTGCAGATCAAGTGAGAAGCCAGAGGGAATATAATCTGTCAGCACAAATTGGGATGATTGAAGCATGGCACTGTAGTTCTGTAGGAAAATGTGTTTTGGCATATAAGCCACAGTCTTTCATTGAGAATTTGTTTTCTGATTATGATTTTGAAAAATATACGACACATACAATTGATAATTTCCAGGAGTTGGAAATGGAATTAAAAAAGATTAAAGAACAGGGATATGCAATTGATGATGAAGAACGGACATTGGGAGTAAGGTGTATGGCAGTTCCAATCTTTAATTATGGAGGAAATGTGAGTTACTGTATTGGAATTTCAGCACCAAAGGAACAGATTACAGAAAAAACGAAGAAACAATATATTTCCTGTATGAAAAAATATGCTCGTCAGATCAGTAATGAGTTAGGTTATGGATTATATCATAAGGTATGAGAATACAAGTCTTGGATCAATAAATAGTGTTGGTTCGAGACTTTTTATATATTAGGAAAGAACTTTCCTATTTATACCTTGAAATTATGCAAAAACACTAAAAACAAGGAAAAAACATGGGAAATATATATAAAATGCACATGGTTGTATAATGCGCAACCAGGAATTAGGTTTTATTTCCCAATCTATTTTTCCTATGCTAGAATGACATCAAGTAAAGAAAAAGAGTAAATGCCTGGCAGGAAAATAGAAGGAGGGAAGAAAAAGAGTACAAAATGTTTAGGTCCTGATAACATAAAGTCAGAAAAAGTATTGAGGAATAGCTATGAAGGAAATGATTGAACAAAGAAGAAAAAGAGCGAAAGCGATAAAGGAATATGGAACGCTTAGAAAAGCAGTTGAAGCAGGAGCACTTGAGCAGTTTCAGGATGTCAGTCTTAGCGAAGCAGTGGTTTTAGGTCTGGTGAATCAAGAGGTTCGGACTTTTGTTGGAATCTTTGGACATGGAATGACAGATGTAGGTGAAGCGCTTCGTATTTATGAAGAGGAAGACGTTATAAAAACATATAATGTCCGAAACGAGGTAGAAGCATCTCATATTGCTTCCATGCTCCGTTGGAAATACAATCAGGTGTCAGCAGTATTTACATCGATTGGACCAGGAGGAATGCAGGCGACCGCAGGATCACTTGTTCCACTGGCAAATGGACTAGGTATCTATTATCTGATGGGGGATGAGACAAGTCAGAGCGAAGGCCCGAATATGCAGCAGATTCCAAGAAGAGAACAGGAATTATTCTTGAAAGTATTGTCTACACTGGGACCGGCATATTCACTTCATACTCCAGAAGCAATATTTACAGCTTTGAAGCGCGGAGATGCAACAGTGAATGGAAAAGAAAAAAGATCCCCATTCTATATGCTTCTTCCAATGAATATCCAACCGAAGGTTATGATAGGGTGTAACCTTTTGGAATTCCCAGAAAAATCACCGGAATCAAAGGTGATCAGTATTGATCAGGAAACCTACAACGAAGCGGTGAATGCAATTTGTTCTGCTTCAAGAATTACAGTAAAAACAGGAGGCGGCGCTGCCAATATTGATGGAAAAGTATTAGAAGAATTCCTTGAACTGACTGATGCAGCTTATGTGCATGGACCACAAGTCCCAGGAATTTATCCATATTCTAAAGAACGGAATATGAGTGTGGGAGGTTCTAAGGGATCAATTTGTGGAAATTATGCGATGAATGAATGTGATCTTATCATTGCATTGGGAGCAAGAGGGGTATGCCAGTGGGATTGTTCAGGAACGGCTTTTCGAAAAGCAAAGAAAATGATCAATATCAACTGCGATTATGATGATCTTGGTCAATATAATAATTCGGTGAGAATCCAGGGTGATGCGCAGGAAGTTCTGATAAAACTTAACGAGTTACTAAGAGGAAGAAACCTGAATTCCGATCCAGAGTGGATTAAAGGGTGTGTTCAGAAGAAAGAAGAGTGGGAAGCTTACAAAAAGCTTAGATATGATCAGCCGGTCCTTGAAGATCCAAAACGAAAGAAGAAGATTCTTACAGAACCGGCAGCAATCAAAATTGCATGTGATTTCGCAGCAGAACACGAGTGTATTAAGATCTTTGATGCAGGTGATGTACAGGCGAACGGTTTCCAGATTGTGACAGATGAAAAACCAGGGTATACCATTTCGGATAGCGGATCTTCCTATATGGGATTTGCAGTTTCTTCTACACTTGCCTTTGCGATAGCAGGCAATAAGGATTATCCGATGGCGTTCACAGGAGATGGAAGCTTTATGATGAATCCACAGATTCTAATTGATGCAGTGCAGCATGGATTAAAGGGAATGATCCTCTTGTTCGATAACCGGAGAATGGGAGCAATTACTAGTCTACAAAACGCACAATATAGTATAGAATATAAAACGGACGATCAGGTTGTAGTTGATTATGTGCAGATGGCTGAAGCAGTACAGGGAGTAAAAGGATTCTACAGCGGAGAAACACCGGAGGAAATGAAAGAAGCGTTAGCGAAAGCATATAAGTATGACGGTCTGTCACTAATTCATATTCCAGTACATTATGGAGATGATGAATTATCCGGTCTCGGAACATTTGGAGACTGGAATGTCGGAAACTGGTGTGAACGTGTGCAGAAAATGAAGCATGAGATTGGTTTTTAATTAAGAATGTACAGGCGGAAGGCCTGAAAGATAAAGGAGGATAACATATGAATTACGAGATTCCTGAGAAGATGAAGGCGTGGGTACTGGGAAATCCAGGAGAACTGACACTTGAGGAAAAACCAGTTCCGGAACCGAAGAGAGCAGAGGTTTTGATCCATGTGGATGCTGTTGCAATCTGTGCAACAGATTTGGAGATTATTAAGAACGGTCCACCAGCACTGATCCAGGGAGGACTTCCATTTAATAAGGGATTTACTCCGGGACATGAATATATGGGAACTATTGTGAAGCTTGGACCTGGAGTTGATGAGTATAAAGTTGGTGATCGTGTTGCGGTTGAGATTCATGCCGGATGCGACAGTTGTGAAAGATGTCGCGAAGGAATGTATACTTCTTGTCTGAATTATGGACAGAACTATGAAGGGCATGATAAGGGGCACAGAGCAAATGGATTCACAACAGACGGTGGATTTGCAGAATATGTAATCAATAGCGTAAAAACATTATGCCATGTAGGAGACAATGTTACAGATGAAGAGGCAACATTGATCGTAACAGCAGGGACAGCAATGTATGGTCTGGATACGCTCGGCGGATTGTTTGCGGGACAGTCACTGGTTGTGACAGGACCTGGACCGATCGGACTTATGGCAGTAGCAGTTGCCAAAACACTTGGAGCTAATCCTGTAATCCTTACAGGAACAAGAGACAATCGTCTGGAACTTGGTAAGAAATTGGGCGCAGATTACACGATTAATGTAAGAAATGAAAATGTTGTTGAGAAGGTAAAAGAACTAACCAATGGCGAAGGCGTACATTATGTAATGGAATGTTCAGGAGCACCAAATGCAGTAAATGAGGCGGCAGCAATGGTAAAACGTGGCGGTAAAGTGTGTTTGGCAGCGTTTCCGTCCAAACCAGTAGAAGTTGATGTTGCAGCACTTGTAAGAAACAACATTTCTCTGTTTGGAATCAGAGGAGAAGGAAGAAGCGCAGTACACAGAGCAGCGTCACTGATCAGTGAGAAGAGATTTGATGCATCACTGATCCATACACATACATTCAAATTTGATGAGCTACTTACAGCATTGAAATATTCAAGAGAGAGAATTGACGATGCAATTAAAGTTGTAGTTAAGATTCCAGGTTAAAAAAGCAGGAGAGTAATCGTATGATTCAGTACAAAAAATATTACATGCCCGGTACAAAAGAAGAGCTTTTGAAAACAATCGATACGATAGATTGTACTTATGATATTCTCGCTGGGGGAACGGACCTTTATGCAAAAGAAAAAACTCCTTTCAATGGAGCGGATGCAGCGATAGATATCAGCGGAATAAAAGAGTTTTCTGTCATTAAATTGAAAAAAGAAGAGGGATTGATAACCTTTGGGTCCAATATTTGTATTCAGCAGTTCCTGGAAGAGAAGGTGCTGATGGAGAATGTACCGATTCTGCGACATGCAGCGATTTATTTCGCGGATCAGCAGATCAGAGAGATGGCAACTGTCGGAGGTAATGTGGCAAATTCCTCGCCTTCCGGAGATACGATTGCTCCGCTGACAGCGTTGGAGGCGGTGATTCATACGATTACTTCAAAAGATAATAAAATATGTGAAAAAGAGACACCAATTACGGAATTTATTACCGGTGTGGGAAAGAATTTACTTGAAAAGGGAGAAGTGATCTCTTCAATCACTTGTCCGGTTTTAAAAGAATATGGATGTGCATTCAAGAAAGTTGGACTGAGACGTTCCCTGTGTATTTCAACAGCCAGTTCTGCATTCCTTGTTAAAGCAGATGCATCGAAGACACATTTTGAAGATGTGAGAATTGCTTTCGGTGCAATCGGGCCGGTGCCAAGAAGAATGATGGAGATTGAAGACAGACTGAAAGGTGAAGTTATTTCAAAAGGACTGATCCAGAAGATGGAAGAATATATTCCGGAAGATGTGGTACGGTCTCGAAGCAGGAAAGAATACAGAAGAAATGTAGTTAAGAATTTTACGCTGGCAGGAATATATGAAGCATTGGCAGAGATTGGGATTATCCCACAATAGTAACAAAGGCACAAATCTTAAGAGGTTTTAAAAGAGTGGATTATGGAGATGGAACGAGTAAAAATTGAATTGACAGTAAATGGAAGAAAGGTATGTAAGTATGTTGCTCCGGCGATGAGACTGGCCGATTTTCTAAGAGAGGAACTCCATTTAATAGGAACCAAAAAAGGATGTAATGCCGGAGAATGTGGTACCTGTTCTGTATTGATCGACGGTGTACTTAAGAAAAGCTGTCTGATACCGGTCATGAAAGCAAATCACAGAGAAATCGTGACGATTGAAGGAATTGGGAAGGCTGGTCTTAGTATTATCCAGAGATGCTTTCTGAAGGTGGGGGCTGTCCAATGTGGATATTGCACACCGGGAATGATTATGGCAGCTACGACAATATTGAAAGAAAACAGACATCCGGACAAAGTGGAGATCAGAAGAAGACTCGGTGGAAATATCTGCCGGTGCACTGGATATGCGAAGATTATTGAAGCAATCGAGCTTGCCAGGGATATTCTCAATCATGAAATTAGTGAAGAGTGCTTGGAAGTAATTCCCCCATCTACAGGGAAAACAATAGGATCCTGTGTAGAAAGGGTGGATGCAAGAGGCAAAATGACAGGGGCATTAGAGTACGCAGCTGATATGGAAATGCCAAGAATGCTTCATATTCATCTTGTCAGAAGTAAGGAAGTTCACGCCGAAATTTTGAAAATTGATTATGAAAAAGCATTGGAAATGCCAGGTGTTGAAACAGTAATTACTAGTGAAGATGTGCCGGGAGAAGATAGATTCGGCGTATATTATCATGACCAGCCAGTATTGGCGAAAGGAAAAATCCGTTTTTATGGCGAACCAGTTGTGGCAATTGTGGCAGAGACACTTGAAGATGCAGAAGAAGCAGAAAAGGGTGTAGAGATTACATATAAGAAGCTGCCGGTTGTATCCAATATACAGGAAGCAATCGAGTGTAAAGCTGTTTTACATGAGGATCATCCGGATAATATTGTATCTACAACTTGTGTACAAAAAGGCAATGTGGAAGAAGGATTTAAAAGCAGTGAAATTATTATAGAAAAAGATTTTTCTACTCAGGCAGTTGACCACGCATATCTTGAGACAGAAGCGGGAATTTCATACTGTGATCCTGATGGCACGATAGTTGTTAAATCATGTGATCAGGATATTACCCATCATCGAGTACTGCTTGCAAAGATCCTTGGAATGCCGATTAATAAAGTAAGGGTGATTATGTCTCCGGTAGGAGGAGGATTTGGTGGAAAAGAGGATATGATCTATCAGGCGATTCTTGCAATTGCAACACTGAAGACAAATCAGCCGGTAAAACTTGTTTTCTCAAGAGAGGATTCCATGATAGGAAGCTGTAAGAGACATCCGGTTACAATGCATTATAAAATTGGTCTGAAGTCCGATGGAAAGATTCAGGCGGTTAAGGCAGAAATCAGGTCTGACGGAGGGGCATACTGCTTCTCAACCAAAGGAACCGTTGCGAAATCTGCAATTTGCGGAGCAGGACCATATCAGATTGAGAATGTCAAAGTAACGGCGACGGGCTATTATACGAACAATACTCCATCAGGTGCAATGCGTACCTTTGGAGTGCTTCAACCAACTTTTGCAATTGAATCGTTGATGGACATCTGTTCAGAGAAACTTGGGATTGATCCTATAGAACTTCGCATGATTAACGGAATGAAAGACGGCGCGGTAACACATACACGGCAGGTACTTGGTAAAGTAGCTTATACAGAGACACTGAAAAAGTGTTCTGAGATTGCTGGATGGGAAGTTGGATCATCAAGAGTAAGGGGGTCGGTAAGAAAAGATATAAAGGGAAGTCAGATTGCAGAACCTTATATTCCTGGAAAGGAATTTAAGTCAGAAGAGGCAATGAAACTTTGTAGAGATAGGTTTAAATACGGACGTGGTGTTGGAACAGGTTGGTATGGGATTGGAAGATGTGCAACAATAGATAAAGCAGGTGCATTTGTCGAGATTGATGACGGAGGTACAGCGATGATCCTGACCGGAGTAAGTGAAATAGGAGAAGGAATTCTGACAGTCCTGACACAGATCGCCGCAGACGAATTGGGAATGTATCCGGAGGATATTACGATTGGAGATAATGATACGGCACGAGTTCCAGAAGCGGCACATGTCGGTGCAAGCCGGCAGACTTATATGATTGGAAATGCAGTATGCAATGCATGCAGAGACGTAAAGAAAAAATTTATTCGTGAAATGGCTGCTTATTGGAATATAGATAGCTCTTCAATATGTATGAAGAACAGAAGAATCTATGTGGAAGGAAATGCACAATATAATTTGTCACTGAAAGAAGCAGTCGATATATGTAAGAAAATAAGAGGTATTGTTCCGTTGGGCTCTGGAACATATACCGCACACCATGAAGGACTGGATCCGGTTGATGGAAGAGGAAATCCATGGCAGGCTTATGTGTTCGGAACGCAGATTGCAGAGGTTGCAGTTGATACTTTTACCGGGGAAGTCCATGTTCTTGGAATTTGGGCAGCGCATGATGTGGGAAGAGTAATTAATCCGCGAGGGGTTGAAGGTCAGATCGAAGGAGGAGCTGTACAGAGTATGGGACAGACAATTATGGAGAACTATGTGTTGTCAGAGGGAGTCCCGACAAATAAGAATTTTGCCAAGTACATTCTGCCGACCAGTGTAGATGTTCCGGAGATTCATTCTTACCTGGTAGAAGAAAGAGACCCATTCAGTCCAGTGGGCGCAAAAGGAATCGGGGAACCTGCTCCGTTGCCGACAGCACCCGCAATTGTGAATGCAATTTATGACGCAGTTGGTGTCCGGATTACTTCACTTCCGGCGATACCGGAGAAAATATTAAATGAGATATCGAAAATGAAAAATTAAAAAACGTCAGATACATGTTATATCATAATGTATCTTCCAAGAAAAGGAGAAGAGAATTATGAGTAGTACGAGAAATACAGTTGGTTTATCAGTAAATCAAAAGAAATGGATCTATATAGCGATCAGTTTTGCGGTAATGATGATTATTAAGAATGTGACATTCCCATCATCGATTACAACAATCAATGGAGCAGAACTTACAGCGACAGGACAGGAAGCATTATCCGTTCTGGTTCTGGCATTGCTGTTATGGATCACGGAGGCAATTCCATTCCACTTTACAGGAATCCTTGCAATGGCACTTCTGTCAGTATTTGGAGTAAATTCATTTGCTAATATTGTAAAGGTAGGATTTGGAAATATTAACGTTATCTTCTTTATTGGTGTATTTATTTTAAGTGCATTTATTAATAAATCGGGACTAGGAAAGCGACTGGTTAATATCTGTCTTTCAATTACCGGTAACAGCACGAAGTTTATTTTACTTGGTTTTATTGTTACAGGAGTTATTCTTTCCATGTGGATTTCCAATATGGCGGTTGCGGCAATGTTAATGCCACTGGCGAAATCACTTCTGGATGAAGAAGGCGTAGAACCACTGAAAAGCAATTTTGGTAAAGCGCTTATGATGTCTGTAGCATGGGGAAGTCTGATCGGTGGATTTGGGACTCCGGCAGGAAACGGACCAAACCCACTGGCTATTGGATTTATGAAAGATATGGCAGGCGTTGACGTGTCTTTCCTTGACTGGATGAAATATGGTGTTCCAATCTCTATTATCCTGATCCCAGTAGCATGGGGACTTTTAATGTTGGTGTTCAAGCCAGAAATGACCCATTTGAAAAAATCAAATGAAGAAATCAGAAAAGAATTTAAAAATCAGCCGAAACTCAGCAGAGATGAAATTGTAACATTGATTATCTTTATTGTAACAGTGCTGACATGGATCTTCTCGGCACAGTTAAAGAAACTGCTTGGAATTGATCTTCCAATCGCATTACCGATTGCATTTACTTCTATGCTGTTCTTCTTCCCGGGAGTTAGTACGATTAAGTACAAAGAGATTGAAAAATCTATGTCATGGAGCAGTATCATTCTTGTTCTTTCAGGTGTATCACTTGGAATGGTTCTGTATGATTCGGGCGTTGCAAACTGGATTGCATTAGGATTGTTAGGACGTATCGAAAATTTAAGTCCGATTCTTATGGTATTTGTTGTTGTGCTTAGTGTATCTATTATGAATATTACTCTTTCAAGCGCAACGGTATCAGCAAGTATTGTTATACCAATTATTATCGGACTAGCAATGAACATTGGTGTGCATACGATGGCACTTGCATTTCCAGCAGCATTGGCATCTTCACTGGCGTTCATTTTGATTACATCAACGCCAACAAATGTTATTGCCTATTCAGCGGGATACTTTTCAATCAAGGATTTTGCTAAAGTCGGAGTTATTATGACTGTGTTTTCCTGTATCGTTGTAGCAGTCGTAATGTACGGCGTTGGTTTGATGACAGGATTGTATTAGGAGGAAAGAAAGGAAAAGGAATCATATCGTATGGTATGGTTCTTTTTTTGGTTGCATAAACCTGGCAAACTGCATCCGTGCTTGCACGAGATGCAATTTGCTAGGTGTAAGTGCAGTAAGATCATCGAGCATTAGGTGAGAGAATTAAGTATAACAGCGAGTAGGCATCAGTTAGTTCAAGCGAAAAAAGCTAATTCGACTGGTGTTGCACAATGCGCAATCAGGGAGGGGGAAATCATTGCAGGTAGAGGGATTAAATATATAATTTAAATTAGTAGAAAAAGGATTGGAATCCAATCAGAATCAATTCACGATCAAAGGAGGAATTAACATGAAAATTGCAGTGATCAATGAAGTAAGTGCTTCGCTTAGAAATGAGGATATTATGAAAGCATTGCATAAGACAACAGACGCAGAGATTCTGAATGTAGGAATGAAGACTCCGGAGCAGATGCCTTCTCTTACTTACATCCATACCAGTTATATGGCAGCAATTCTTCTGAATACAGGAAGTTGTGATTTTGTTGTTGGTGGATGTGGAACTGGTCAGGGCTTCTTAAATGGTGTGTTACAGTTTCCGGGGATTGTGTGTGGACTGATCGTGGAACCGCTTGATGGATGGCTGTTTTCCCAGATCAATGGAGGAAACTGTGTATCACTTCCGCTGAACAAGGGATATGGCTGGGCAGCGAATGTGAATCTGGAGTATACATTTGAGAAGCTTTTCAAAGATCCGGCTGGGGCAGGATATCCGAGAGAGAGAGCTGAGAGTCAGGGGCAGAGCCGTAAAAAGCTGGCAGAGATCTCTAAGATGACACACAAGGACCTGACACAAATTCTGTTAGATACAGATTCAGAGATCTTGAAAGCAATTGCCGGAACAGACAGTTTTATGGAAGTTTTGGAACATGGCGGAGATGGTGCGAAAGATGTATTAGAGTACTTAAAACAGTTTAGATAATATTTTGCTGTGTTGCTTTGAGCTTTGAGTAGAAATGGAGGAAAGAATCAGTATGGATAAATTTATAGAAAAATTCAGTCTGGAAGGAAAAAAAGCAATTGTAACAGGAGGAGCAAAAGGTCTATGCAATGGAATGGCACAAGCGTTGCATGATGCGGGAGCAGAGGTGGTTCTTTTGGATATTCTGGATATTGTGGAGGATTCTGCGAAGGAAATGGCAAAGGAAGGAGCAATGGTTCATGCAGTAAAAGGAGATTTGTCAGACACGGAATCGTTGGAATCTGTTTATAATCAGTGTTTAGAAAAACTTGGAGGACGTGTAGATATTCTTCTGAATGGAGCCGGAATTCAGTATCGTGCGCCTGCTGTTGACTTTCCACATGACCGCTGGGAAAAAATAGTAGCAATTAATATGAATGCAGTATTCTACTTATCACAACTTGCAGGCAAAACCATGATTGAACAGAAATATGGAAAAATTATCAATATAGCTTCGATGACAGCGTTTTTTGCAAGTGTCCTTATTCCGGCATATAGTGCAAGTAAGGGTGGCGTTGCACAGATTACCAAAGCATTGTCCAACGAATGGTCCAGTCATGGCGTGAATGTAAATGCTATTGCGCCTGGATATATGGCAACAGAGCTTACAGCTAATATGAAAGAGGTGAATCCGAAGCAGTATGAGGAGATTACAGGAAGAATTCCTATGGGGCGTTGGGGAAATCCAGAAGATCTCCAGGGACTTGTTGTATTTCTGGCATCTGATGCATCAGCGTATATCTCAGGTGCTGTAATCCCAGTAGATGGCGGATTTATGGGTAAATAGCAGAGAATTTGCAGAAACAGGAAAACGAAAAGAAGACTTTTCAACAAGAATATGAAGAAAGAGATTAATAGATAAATCGGAAGAGAGGATATGAACATGAGACTGGAAAATAAAGTAGCAATTGTTACAGGAGCAGGAAGAGGACTTGGTCGTGGAATCGCATTGAAGCTTGCAACAGAAGGAGCAAAGGTGGTTGTAGCAGACATGGCACCGGCAGATGAGACTGTGGCACTGATTGAAAAATCTGGTGGAATAGCAAGTGCATTTACTGTAAATGTTTCTAGACAGGAAGAAGTACAAGCGATGGTCAAGTATGCGATTGATACATATGGAACATTGGACATTATGGTTAATAATGCCGGAATTAACCGGGACGGAATGCTTCACAAGATGCCAGTAGAAAACTGGCAGCTTGTAATTGATGTAGATTTGACAGGTGCGTTCTTTGGAACGCAGGAAGCGATCAAGTACATGAGACAAAAAGGATACGGGCGTGTAATCAACATCTCTTCTGGTAGCTGGTTGGGAAATATAGGACAGGCAAACTATGCAGCAGCAAAAGCTGGTGTTGTAGGACTTACAAAGACTGCCGCAAGAGAAAATGCAAGAAAAGGAATCACCTGTAATGCAATTTGTCCGGGATTTATTGAGACAGATATGACCTTGAAATTGAAAGAAGTAAATGACGGAGCAGCCTGGGAAAGTATGATGCAGAGAATCCCGATGGGCTATGCAGGAAAAGCAGCAGATGTTGGCAATATGGTTGCATTTCTTGCATCTGATGAAGCTTCTTACATTACATCTGAAGTGATCAATGTAGGTGGAGGTATGATTGTGTAAAGAGGTAAGAATGAGGTGATATACAGTTATGGTAAAAGGAAAAGATGTGTGGGGAACGTGGCTTCAGAGAGACATGGAAGAACGACAAATCGGGAATCGTACTGTTTATACCTTCTCAAAAATGAAGAACAGTTTTTACGAAATGTTGTGTGATACAGCAACAAAATATCCGGATAAGATAGGAATTGTAGACAACTGGAATCGTGAGTATACATATCAGAAGTTCTTGGAAATGGTTAACCAACTGGCAGCTTATATGAAACATATACTGAAGGTGGAAAAAGGAAATCATATTGGACTTCTTTTAAATAATGGAATTGAGTTTGCCACTGCAATTTATGCAGTGTGCAAGCTTGGTGCAGTGGCAGTTCCGCTTCCTACGAAATATCGTGAACCAGAGATACAGTCTCTTGTGAAAAAAGCAGATTTAAAATTTATATTCGTTAGTGAAGATTATAAGGTGTGGACATCATTCTATACAGAATGTGGGATAAAAGTTATCCTGACCGAAAATGAGAAAACAGAATATGGATTTACGTATCTGGCAATGCAGAAAGAAAAAGAGGAATCTGGAGAAGGAGAGCTGGAGGATGAAGTGATTCTGATGTTTACGTCAGGAACTACGTCAACTAGTAAGGGAGTCATTTTGAAAAATTATAACATAAATCATGCAGTTATGATATATCAGCGAATCCTTGAACTCGGAGAAGATGATCGGACAATCATTCCAGTTCCAATTTATCATATTACTGGTTTAGTTGCACTTCTAGGCTTATTTGTATATATTGGTGGAACGGTTTATCTGCATAAAAGGTATGATGCTTATAGGATTTTAAGTGCTATACAAGAACATGAGATAACATTTTTGCATGGTTCACCGACTGTATTTGGACTTCTTTTAGAACTGAAAAATAAATTTTCTAAGAATGAAAGTATTCGTGTGTTGGCTTGTGGTAGCAGTTATATGCCGGTAGAGACGATGATGAAATTACATCAATGGATGCCACAGATGACGTTTCATCGAATATATGGAATGACAGAAACATCATCTCCGGCAACAATTTTTCCATCTGATGCAGCTACAAGTATTTATGCAAAAGCACAGGGAAAACCAATACCAGGTATGGAACTCAAGATTGTTGATGATTCTGGAAAAGAAGTGCCATGTAAAGAAATTGGAAATGTACAGTTAAAGGGTACTAACATATGCGAGTCTTATTATCATATAGAAAAATCACCTATCGATAAAGAAGGATGGCTTGATACAGGGGATATGGGATATCTGAATGAAGACTCTTATCTGTATATTGTTGACAGAAAGAAAGATATGATTAATCGTGGTGGTGAAAAAATATGGTGCAATGATGTTGAAAATGAAATTACATCATTAAAAGGGGTAAAAGAATCTGCACTGGTAGGAATTCCAAGTGAAAAATATGGGGAAGTAGCAGCTGCTGTTGTTGTGTTGGAAAAAGAAAGCAAGTTAACAGAAGAAGATATCAAACAAAAATTACATGACAGAATTGCAAAATACATGATCCCAGAAAAGATACTGTTTTTAGAGAAAATTCCAAAAACCCCAGGATTAAAAACTGATAAAAGAGCAATCAGAGCACTGTTTTTTCCAGAATAAAAAGTAAAGGAGCAGAGAGGAACATGCTGAAAGCAAATTTTATTACAGCAGATGAAGCTGCACGAAAAGTGAAAGACGGAGATACTGTATGTAGTATTGCGATGACACTTGTAAGTGTTAGTGAATCTATTTTGAAAGCGTTGGAAAAACGTTTTTTGGAAAGCGGACATCCCTCTAATCTTACCTTGCTTCATTCTTGCGGACAGAGTGATAGAAAAGATGGAATCCAGCACTTTGCACATGAAGGCATGGTGACGAGAATTATAGGATCTCATTGGGGATTACAACCACGTTGGATGGATATGATAGCAAAAAATCAGGTAGATGCATATTGTCTGCCGCAGGGACAAATTGCACAATTATATCATAGTATGGCATGTGGTCTTCCGGGAAAAATGGCAAAAGTGGGACTGGGCACATTTATTGATCCACGTATTGAAGGTGGAAAGATGAATGAGCGAACCAAAAGGCTTCCAGATATTGTTGATATTATTAAATACAAAGATGAAGAGTATATGTTTTATAATCAGATTCCGATTGATGTATGCATTATACGAGGTACGGAGTGCGATGAGATGGGAAATCTGACAACAACAGAAGAAGCAATGAAGCTAGAAGTACTTCCGGCTGTTATGGCTGCTAAGCGATACGGGGGAAGAGTAATTGCACAGGTAAAACGTGTGGTTCAGACAGGAAGCTTAAACCCAAAAGAAGTAACGGTTCCAGGAGTTTTTATTGATGATATTGTGGTCTGCGAAAATCCTTTGGAGGAACATCGTCAGACATCATCTTGGTATTTTGATCCATCTTATTGTGGGCAGGCAAGAGTACCACAAGAAAATATTCCAGCAGCGTCTTTTAATGAAAGAAAATTTATTGCGCGTAGAGGTGCAATGGAATTGTATCATGGAGCAGTTGTTAATCTTGGAACAGGAATTCCAAATGATATGGTAGGAAGAGTCTGCAATGAGGAAGGCATATCAGATGACATTATGATTACTGTAGAATCAGGAATCTATGGAGGTGTTCAGGCAGGAGGCATTGATTTTGGAATTGGTCAGAATCTTTATGCGATGATTGGACATCATGAGCAGATGGATTATTACAATGGGGCTGGTGTGGATATTACATATATGGGAATTGGTGAACTAGGAGAGGACGGAAGTGTCAATTCAACAAAAATGGGAGTTCGATGTACAGGTGCCGGTGGATTTATTGATATTACACAAAATGCTAAGAAAGTAGTTTTCCTTGGAACATTTACAGCTGGTGGAGCAAAATACAAGTTTGAAAATAGAAAACTTGAAATTCTTCAAGAAGGAAAAATACGAAAAATGGTGCGGCAGGTTGCACAATTATCTTTTAATGGACCAATGGCGAGAAAAAAAGGACAGGAAGTCATGGTTGTAACAGAACGTGCAGTATTTCAATTGGTAAAAGATGGTGTTGAGTTGATAGAGATTGCCCCGGGAATCGATCTACAGACACAGATACTTGATAAAATGGATTTTAAGCCAATTATAAGTAAGAATCTGCGCGTAATGGACGAAAGATTATTTGTTCAGGATGGACCTTTTGGACTTAAATTGAAAGAAAAATAAAAGACTTATAAGATTGTGAAAATAGAAGAAGGAGAAAATTCATGAAAGATGTAGTAATTGTAAGCGGCGTGAGACTTCCAGTTGGAAGTTATGGTGGAAGTTTGAAAGATATCACAGCAATAGACATGGGAGCAATGGTGGTAAAAGAAGCAGTTAAAAGGGCGGGAATCCAGCCATCAGATGTTGATGAGGTTGTAATTGGACAAGTTGGAGAAGTTGCAGAAAATGGATTTATTGCAAGAGCAGTAAGCTTAAAGGCTGGAATGCCGAAAGAAACAACCGCTTATTCTGTAAACCGTCAGTGTGGCTCAGGGCTTCAGTCCATTGCAGAAGCTGTGATGGAGATTCAGACAGGACAGGCGGACGTTGTTGTTGCTGGTGGTACAGAGAATATTTCAAGACTTCCGTATTATGTAAACGATGCACGATGGGGAGCAAGAATGGGTCACAAAGTATTTGAGGATGGAGTTATTGACATTCTTACATGGCCGTTGGATGGAAATCATAATGGTGTGACGGCAGAAAATGTAGCAAAAAAATATCATGTAACAAGAGAAGAGCAGGATGCGTTCGCAGTACGTAGTCATCAGAGAGCATGCAAAGCAATTAAAGAAGGCAAATTCAAAGAGGAGATTCTTCCGGTAGAATTGAAAGATCGTAAGGGAAATGTAACGATTTTTGATACAGATGAGGGACCAAGAGAAGGACAGAGTATGGAAAAACTTGCAAAACTTCGTCCATGTTTTGTAAAAGGAGGTACAGTAACAGCGGCAAATTCTTCCAGCTTAAATGATGGCGCTGCAGCAGTTGTTGTAATGTCTAAAGAAAAAGCAGAAGAACTTGGGGTGACACCAAAAGTAAAGATAGAAGGATATGCAATTGCCGGATTTGATGCGGAACTAATGGGATATTCACCGAAAATCTCCAGCGAGAAACTTGCTGATAAACTTGGATTAGATCTTAAATCCATTGATATGTTTGAAATCAATGAAGCATTTGCGAGTCAGGCGTATGCGGTGAGCCGTGATCTTGGACTTGATCCTGAAAAGGTTAATATTTATGGTGGCGGAATCTCCATCGGACATCCAATCGGAGCAACAGGCGCAATGCTTACTGTAAAAGTAATGTATGAGTTAATGAGAACAGATAAAAAAGATGCAATGATTAGCATGTGTATTGGTGGAGGACAGGGAATCTCTATGTACTTTACAAAATGCGAAGCATAATTTGATGTATAAAAAGTCCGTCTATGTATTAATTATCAATGTTCATAGACGGACTTTTGAATTTATAGAAATAATACCATCCTGAAAGATGAAAATATCAGAATGGTAAAAAGGAAGTTATCTGATGAAATTTGTTGCAATGGGTTCCTCACGTTGAGGAAGTGGAATGCCGTTGGATTTTCCAGCTTCAATACATTTTAAAAGCCAACTCATGTTAAGAGCAAGTGTGCGCATGGTTTGAAGTCCTTCGAGATCTTTTTCTATGTCTGTTGGTTTCAAGCCGTGAACCTGATTCCAATATTGAGATGGAACAATTGGCATATTACACATTGCAAAATACATGTTCATCTGGGAGAAGGCTTCAGAAGCACCTCCTCTGCGACAGGAAACAACTGCGGCAGCTGGTTTGTTTTCAAGATAAGAACTTCCACTGAAGAAAAGACGATCCATAAAAGAAGAAAGAGAACCAGTGGAAGATCCATAATAAACAGCGGATCCAAATACGAATCCATCAGTATCCTTTGCTTTTTCTAAAAATATCTTTAAAATATCATCAAATACACAGGTTCCGCTTTCTTGACATTGACAGCATCCGATACATCCTTGGACAGTGCTTCCAATCCAAAAAATTTCAGAATCAATTGCTTCTTTTTTTAATTGCATCTGAATTTCTTGTAAAGCACGGTGTGTACAGCCATTTTTATGTGGGGATCCATTTACTAATAATACTTTCATGTTATTGAGCCTCCTTGCTTAAAGCATAATATTGAACGATCTGCCTTACATTATAAACGTAGCAAAGGAGTATGGAATAATCAAGAAAGAAAAACTATTAGTTGCATAATGCGCAACAATAAATTAAAAGATTGAAAGAAACAGTAAGAGAATTTCAATCTTTTAATATGTAATCAAATCAAATTCAGATATTCCAGCGCCTGGCGGATTCCGCCGTCTTCCAAGGCGCCGGTCACATAATCAGCCTGTGATTTCAAGTCTTTAGATCCATTTCCCATAGCAACCTTAAATCCGGCAGCCTGGAACATTGGCAAGTCATTATTGCTATCGCCGAAAGCAATAACATCCCTCTTTTCGTATCCAAGTACATTACTCATAACACTGATCGCAAGTCCTTTGGAACAGCCTTTCATGACAAATTCAATCGTTCTTCCAACAAAAGATCCACTGTGAATAATATAATCATACCATAGGGATAATTCCTGGCATAATTTCTCTGGATTACATCCGGGTGTGCGCTTGGCACTTATTTTGTTAAAGTGAAGATTATGTTCATTTCCACGAATAGGAAGCAGTTTGTTACCGAGTTCCTGAGTGATCAGATCAGCAAACCAGTCTATGTCACTTGTATATTCATCCAGATTATAGTACATATAATCATTGCCTTCCAGTACAGGGATAAAACCGTTTGCCTTAATGATCTCTACGGTCTTCCATGCCAGGTCGGTTGGCATCTCACGCTCAAATACCCGCGTTCCATTATATTCGATATATGCTCCAAGATTAGCGATAAGTCCGTTAAATCCAATCTCCTTCATAAGATATTCAGGAACAAAAGCGTTTGAACGACCGGTACAGATGAAAGTCTTATGTCCGTTTTTTCTCAACTGTTGAAGTGCAAGTTTTGTATCTTCTGGTGTTCCTTTTACAATATCTAAAATTGTTCCATCTGCATCAAAGAAAAGACATTTTCCCATTGTAAGTATTCCTTCTATATTATAGTATTATCTCTCACCTAAAAATCCCATAAACTTACGTACAGAGTAATTCAGGATAAGATCCTCCGGAATGTCAGCTTTTCGAGCCAAAGCTTCGGCATACTGGAAGTCACCGATATGTTCGGTGCCGTGGCTGTCACTGGAGAATAGAACCGGATAATTAAAGTGCTTGGACAGATTCAATATTAAGAGATCAGCATAGGTCGTATCCCCACGATATCCATCTGGACTTAAAGAACTGTTATTGATCTCAAGCAGAACATGGTTCTCCATTGCAGCACGGAAAAGCGCAAAATAATCTACCGGGAATTTTTCGTCATCGCAATGACCGATGATATTAACATTAGGATTCTCCATAGTCTTGATATAAGCACGGGTGTTCTCATCTGCTGTTCCGGATTTGAAAATTGGACGATGCATACTTGCTATAACATAATCCAGAGACTCTAAAATCTCATCATCAAGATCCAGTTTTCCTTCTTGATCCAGAATATTTACCTCTGCACCGTAAAGCATTCTAACACCGAGACGCTTTGGTTGTGCAAATGCAAGGCTGCGGAAATAAGAAATGCGTCCGCCACCAAGCGTTTTCGGACCATGATCGGAAATTCCAAGCATCTTAAGCCCGGCTGCATTGGCAGCTTTTGCCATATCAGTCATGGTTGCACAGGTTCCGTGCCCGCTGGCGATGGAATGTGTGTGGATATCAAATTCATAAGAAGCCATATAATCCAACCCTTCTTTCTAATCGTTCGCGCGAGAGACACAGTGTCGATTAACGTGTCATGTCGCATATATACCCTAATTATGCGGTATTTTGAGTAAAATGTCAATTAATTCGAGGTAAAATACAGAGAAAAAACAAATAAAACACAACACAAACCATGTTGGGATTTGTTGTAACTTTAGAGAAATATAATGTGGGATGTATTGTGTTTTGATTGACTTTAAGGGATAAATAAAGTATAATAAATGTTAATATTGGAAGAAAGGAGTTTAAGAACAAAATGGGACTTTATACTTATGACAGTACTCCCATCCCGAAGTCGGACAGAATTCCAAAACTGGTAGAAAACCTGTATGCGAAGATGCCTGAGATTGAGTCGGCGAGAGCAGTACTGATTACGGAGTCGTACAAACAGACTGAGAATGAACCAATGATCATCCGTAGAGCAAAAGCGTTCCAGCATATTTTGGAGAATATTCCGATCACAATCCGTGACCTGGAACTTGTTGTTGGAAGCAGCACACTTGCCCCAAGAGGATGCCAGACATTTCCGGAGTTCTCTTACGAGTGGTTGGAGGCAGAGTTTGATACAGTTGAAACAAGAAGTGCTGACCCGTTCTACATCTCTGAGCAGACGAAGAAGGAACTGAAAGAGGCGAATGCTTACTGGAAGGGCCGTACAACAAGTGACCTGGCTACAGCATATATGGAGCCGGAGACATTACTTGACATTGAACACAATATCTTTACACCTGGAAACTATTTTTACAATGGTGTAGGACATGTGACAGTTAAGTACGGTGAAGTTCTCGAGATCGGATTTTCCGGAATCCGCAAGAAAGCAGAAGATGAGCTTGCTTCTATGAAGGTTAGTGATGGTAACTACCAGACAAAATCACGTTTCCTTGAGGCAGTGATGATCAGCTGTGATGCTGCAATTACATATGCCCGTCGTTATGCAAAGCTTGCACTTGAGATGGCGGAGAAATGTTCTGATCCGGTAAGAAAGAAAGAACTTCTTATCATTGCACAGAATTGTGCGAATGTACCGGAGAAGGGTGCGACAGGATTCTATGAAGCATGTCAGTCCTTCTGGTTTGTACAGCAGCTGTTACAGATTGAGTCCAGTGGACATTCAATATCCCCTGGAAGATTTGATCAGTATATGTATCCTTATTATAAGAAGGATCTCGACAGCGGCAAGATCACAAGAGAGTTTGCACAGGAACTGCTGGATTGTATCTGGGTTAAATTAAATGACCTGAACAAGTGTCGTGATGCGGCTTCAGCAGAAGGATTCGCAGGTTACAGTCTGTTCCAGAACCTGATTGCAGGAGGACAGAATGAAGATGGTATAGATGTTACGAATGATCTTTCATTTATGTGTATTACATCATCTATGCATGTATTCCTTCCAATGCCTTCTCTTTCAGTAAGAGTTTGGAATGGATCACCACATGAATTCTTGATTTATGCAGCAGAACTTACAAGAACAGGAATCGGACTCCCGGCTTATTATAATGATGAGGTTATTATCCCGTCACTTGAGAGCCGTGGACTGACTTTACAGGATGCGAGAGACTACAACATCATCGGATGTGTAGAACCACAGAAGTCTGGTAAGACAAATGGATGGCATGATGCAGCATTCTTCAATATGTGTCGTCCGCTGGAACTGGTATTTTCAAATGGTGTGGACAAGGGTGTACAGATTGGTCCAAAGACAGGTAATGTTGAGGATATGAAGACATTTGATGAATTCTATGATGCTTATAAAGCACAGATGGATTACGCGATCGCACTGCTTGTTAATGCTGACAATGCCATTGATATGGCACATGCGGAGAGAGCACCGTTGCCGTTTCTTGCATGTATGGTTGATGACTGTATCAAGAGAGGAAAGACACTGGAACAGGGAGGCGCTGTATATAACTTTACAGGTCCGCAGGGATTCGGTGTTGCCAATATGGCAGATGCACTTTACGCAGTAAAGAAACTCGTTTATGACGAGAATAAGATCACGATGCATGATCTGAAGATGGCTCTTAGCACAAACTATGGAAAGGGCCTGAGCAACGAGGATGTTGCAGAAATGGTATCAGAGGTTGCTTCTGCAATGAAATCTGCCGGACAGCCGGTAGGTGAGAAAGAAGTTGCAGCAATCCTGAAAACTGTTGTTGCAGCAACAGAATCAGAACAGGTGAAGGCAAACGGCGAGAGAATCCTCAAGCTGATCGATGCAGTGCCGAAGTTCGGAAATGATATTCCGGAAGTTGACGCATTTGCAAGAGATGTTGCCTATACTTATACAAAACCACTGGAGAAATATAAAAACCCGCGTGGAGGTATGTTCCAGGCAGGATTGTATCCGGTATCAGCAAATGTACCGCTTGGCGGACAGACAGGAGCTACACCGGATGGACGTCTGGCACACATGCCTGTAGCCGATGGAGTATCTCCAACAGCAGGTAAGGATGTAAGCGGACCGACAGCAGCTGCAAACTCCGTTTCCAGATTAGACCACTATATTGCTTCAAATGGAACACTGTTCAATCAGAAGTTCCATCCGTCAGCACTGAGTGGAAGAGAAGGACTTGAGAAGTTTGTAGGACTGATTCAGTCATACTTCGATCAGAAGGGAAGCCACATGCAGTTTAACGTTGTCAGCCGTGATACACTTTTGGATGCACAGAAGCATCCGGAGCAGTATAAACATCTGGTTGTACGTGTAGCTGGATACAGCGCACTGTTTACGACATTGTCCAAGTCACTGCAGGATGATATCATCCGCAGAACAGAGCAGGGATTTTAAGAATAAGAAGGAGACAGCATGGAAGAATATCTGAAGACCAAAGGAAGAATCTTCGATATCCAGCGGTATTCCATCCATGATGGGAATGGAATTCGAACCATTGTGTTCCTAAAGGGCTGTGTGCTCAGATGCCGCTGGTGCTGTAATCCGGAATCACAGCACTACGAGATCGAGACAATGATGGTACAGGGAGAACCAAAAGTGATCGGTGAGGACACTACGGTTGCTGAAGTAATGAAGACGGTAGAAAAAGATCGTACTTATTATAGAAGAACCGGAGGCGGACTTACACTTTCCGGAGGCGAAAGCCTTTGCCAGCCGAAGTTCGCAAGAGACCTTCTGCGGGCGGCGAAAGAGTCAGGAATCACAACTGCGATGGAAAGTATGGGATGCGCACCATACAGCACAATCGAAGAGATTCTTCCATATTTAGACCAGTATCTGCTGGATATCAAACACATGAATCCAGAGAAACATAAAGAATTTACAGGACGCTCGAATGAACTGATGTTAGAGAATGCAAAGAAGATTGCAGACTCTCATATGACAGAGTTGAGCATCCGTGTTCCGGTAATCCCGGGATTCAATGATACAGAGATAGAAATCCGTGATATTGCCGCATATGTCCGCAAACTTGGCAATGTAAGAAGAATGCATCTTCTGCCTTACCACAGGCTGGGACAGGATAAATATGACGGACTGAACCGCCCATACCTGATGGGGGATGTAAAACCACCGACAAATGAAAAGATGGAACGACTTCTGAAAGTAGCAGAAGAAGTTTCCGGTGTAGAGTGCCGGATCGGTGGTTAAAAATAAAAAACACAATCAGATAATCTGCACGAAGTCGAAAACAGAGAAAATAGTGAAAATAATCACAAGAAACAACAAAAACAACGGCTGTTCAAATTGACTAATGTGGGATTGTGTGGTAAAATAAGTTAAGAAACAACACAAAACAAAAGTTTTGACACGATTCCAAGGAGGAGAAAAAATGCAAAACGAATACGAAATCAAAAAAGAAATGTGTGAAATCGGAAGAAGAGTTTACAACCGTGGAATGGTTGCAGCTAATGACGGAAACTTTTCTGTAAAACTGAACGACCATGAGTTCCTGTGTACACCAACAGGTGTCAGCAAAGGATTCATGACGCCAGAGTACATCTGTAAAGTAGATGAGAATGGTAATGTTCTTCAGGCAAATAAAGGATTCAGACCATCTTCAGAAATTAAGATGCACATGCGTGTGTACAGAGAGAGACCAGACGTTCAGTCTGTAGTACATGCTCATCCACTGTACGCTACAACATTCGCTATCGCTGGTATTCCGCTTACACAGCCAATCATGCCAGAAGCAGTTATCGCTCTTGGATGTGTTCCGATCGCTAAATACGGTACACCTTCTACAATGGAGATTCCGGACGCTATCGAGCCATACCTTCAGCACTTTGATGCAGTTCTTCTTGAGAACCACGGAGCACTTGCTTACTCAGACAGCCTTCTGAGCGCATACCACAAGATGGAGTCTCTTGAGTTCTACGCACGTCTGTTATGGCAGTCCATGCAGGTTGGCGGACCTCAGGAACTGAACGATGAGCAGGTTCAGAGACTGTACGAACTGAGAAGACAGATGGGACTTCCAGGAAAACACCCGGCAAACCTTTGCCCGAACGCTAAAGCTGGTAAGCCAAGCTGCCATTCATGCGGCGGAAACTGTGGCGGATCTTCAGCAGCAGCTCCAGAAGGAACAGATGCTGATCTTGTAGCTTCTATCACAAAGAAAGTTATGGAACAGCTGGGAATGTAATCTGACAGATTAGTAAAGGAGCAATGCTATGAATGAGCAGGAAATTACCAGTGCAGTTCAGGCTGTGCTGGATCAGATGAAGGAAGCAGCTCCACAACATACACACAAACATGTCTGTAAATGCAAAAAGCATCAGATGACATTGAAGCTTGCCAATGCCTTGATTGAAAAAGTTAAGGCAGAAGCGGCACGTGTGGGCGTGAATGCGGTTGTAGCAGTTTCCGACAAGGCAGGCAGACCTGTAGCCGTCCAGTGTATGGATGACGCCTACATAGCAAGCTTTGACATTGCATTGAACAAGACATATACTTCCGCGAGCCTTAAGATGTCCACAGCAGAGTTAAGTCAGTTGAGTCAGCCGGGACAGCCGTTATACGGAATTCAGTTTACGAATGACGGTAAGATCGTGATCTTCGGGGGTGGAGAGGTACTCGAAGCTGATGGCAAGATCGTCGGTGCACTCGGAGTCAGCGGTGGAACTGCTGAGCAGGACACAGCAATCGCAGCTTACGGAAAACAAGTCTTCAAGGAGGTATTAGAGTGTCTATAAATGAACAGATGGTTCAGGACATCGTACAGGACGTTCTTGCAAAGATGCAGATCGCTTCTGATGTACAGGGAGACCGCGGTGTATTCAAGGATATGAACGAGGCCATTGAGGCAGCGAAAGCGTCCCAGAAGATCGTGGCTAAGATGTCACTGGATCACAGAGAGAAAGTTATCTCCAACATCCGTAAAAAGATCAAGGAGAATGCAGAAATCCTGGCCCGCATGGGAGTTCAGGAGACTGGCATGGGAAATGTCGGACATAAAATTTTAAAACACCAGCTTGTAGCTGAGAAGACTCCGGGAACAGAGGATATCACTACACAGGCATGGTCAGGAGACAGAGGTCTTACATTGATCGAGATGGGACCGTTCGGAGTAATCGGAGCGATCACACCTTGTACAAACCCAAGTGAGACAGTTCTCTGTAACACAATCGGAATGTTCGCAGGTGGAAATACAGTAGTATTTAACCCACATCCGGCAGCAATCAAAACATCAATCTACGCAGTTAATCTTCTGAACGAAGCATCTGTTGAGGTTGGTGGACCGGACAACATTGCTTGTACAGTAGAGCATCCGACACTTGAGACAAGTAACATCATGATGAAACATCCTGCAATTCAGCTGATCGCTGCAACAGGAGGTCCGGGAGTTGTTACAGCAGTTCTTTCTTCAGGAAGAAGAGGAATCGGAGCTGGAGCAGGTAACCCACCGGCACTCGTTGATGAGACAGCAGATATCCGTAAGGCAGCTGAGGACATTGTAAACGGATGTACATTTGATAACAACCTTCCGTGTATCGCAGAAAAAGAGATTGTTGCAGTTGATTCTATCGTTGATGAACTGATGCACTACATGGTAAATGAGCAGGGATGCTACCTGGCTTCCAAGGAAGAGCAGGATGCACTGACAAATGTAGTTCTTGCAGGCGGAAAGCTGAACAGAAAATGTGTTGGACGTGATGCAAAGACACTGCTTGGAATGATCGGAGTTACAGTTCCGGACAATATCAGATGTATTACATTTGAAGGACCAAAGGAACACCCACTGATCGCAACAGAGCTTATGATGCCAATTCTTGGTGTAGTAAGAGCGAAAGATTTCGACGATGCTGTAGAGCAGGCTGTATGGCTTGAGCATGGTAACAGACATTCCGCTCACATTCATTCCAAGAATGTAGATCGTATTACAAAATATGCAAAAGCAATTGACACAGCAATTCTTGTTAAGAACGGACCATCCTATGCGGCACTTGGATTCGGAGGCGAAGGCTTCTGTACATTTACAATTGCCAGCAGAACTGGTGAAGGACTTACAAGCGCAAGCAGCTTCACAAAGAGAAGACGTTGCGTAATGACAGACAGCTTATGTATAAGATAACGGAGGTATAGACAATGGAAATGAATTCTGCTAATGTAGAAGCTGTTGTAAAACAGGTACTTGAGAGCATGCTGGAAAAGAAAGTTCCAGAAGCAGCTCCGGCACAGAAAGCAGCAGGAAATGAAATTCCAAAGACAGCTCACGTAGCTATGCTTACAGCACTTGAGCATTTTGAAATCAAAGAGTATCCGATGCCGGAAGTTGGTGACGGAGATATTCTTGTTAAAGTTGAAGGATGTGGTGTTTGTGGAACAGACGCTCACGAATTCAAGAGAGACCCATTCAGCCTTATTCCTGTAGTACTCGGACATGAGGGAACAGGTGAGATCGTTAAGATGGGTAAAAACGTTAAAGTTGACAGCGCTGGAAAAGCTCTGAATCTTGGAGATAAAGTTGTTACATGTATGATCTTCAAGGATGATCCGGAGATCACAATGTACGACCTCAACAAACAGAACGTAGGCGGAGCTGATGTATACGGACTTCTCCCGGACGATGATGTTCATCTGAATGGATGGTTCTCAGATTACATCCTGATCCGTGAGGGATCTACAGTATTCAACGTAAGTGATCTGGATCTGAAATCCCGTGTACTGATCGAGCCATGTGCAGTACTTGTACATGCAGTAGAAAGAGCTAAGACAACAGGAATCTTAAGATTCAACAGCAGAGTTGTTGTTCAGGGATGTGGACCGATCGGACTGATCTGTATCGCAGTTCTTCGTACAATGGGTATTGAGAATATCGTAGCTGTAGACGGAGAGCAGAAGAGACTTGACTTTGCTAAGAGAATGGGAGCTGAGAAGTCAGTTAACTTCAAAGATTTCCAGGGAATCGATGCACTTGCACAGGGAGTAAAAGATGCATTCGGCGGACATGCTGCTGACTTCGCATTCCAGTGTACAGGATCACCGATCGCTCATGCCAACATTTACAAATTCATCCGCAATGGTGGTGGACTTTGTGAGCTTGGATTCTTTATCAATGGTGGAGATGCAACAATCAACCCACACTTCGATCTTTGCTCAAAAGAAATCACACTGGTTGGCTCATGGGTATACACTCTGAGAGATTATGCAACTACATTTGATTTCCTTAAGAGAGCAAAAGCAATCGGACTTCCGATGGATGATCTGATCACACATGAGTTCCCGCTCGAGCAGATCAATGAGGCTCACCAGACAAACCTGGCTATGAAAGGTCTTAAGATTGCAATCATCAACAAATAAGGTGAGAGAGTATGGAAGCAGTAGGTATGCTGGAAGTATTCGGACTTGCAACGGCATTTGCAGCGGCTGACGCCGGATGTAAAGCAGGAAATGTAAGACTGGAGAACTTCGATAAAAATAAACCTGCGAATGCAGACGAATTGCCTGTACCGTTGATCGTAATGGTCAAGTTCCGCGGACAGGTTGCAGATGTGGAGGCAGCACTTGAGGCTGCTACAGCGAAAGCAGAGTCAATGACAGGAATTGTCACAAAGTATAAGATCTCAAGACCGACTGAGGACACTGAGAAGATGCTTAAGCTTAACGCATTTGATAAAGGAACACCACACAAAGTAACAGACGAAGAAGTCGAAGAAATTTAGGAGGATATTACAATGGCAATGGCACAGCTTGCATTAGGAATGGTAGAAACAAGAGGACTTACAGCAGCAATCGAGGCAGCAGATGCAATGACAAAAGCAGCAGAGGTTACACTTGTAGGAACAGAGAAGATCGGATCCGGACTTGTAACAGTTATGGTTCGTGGAGATGTTGGAGCTGTTAAAGCAGCAGTTGAGACAGGTGCTGACGCAGCTGGAAGACTTGGAGAACTCGTAGCTACACACGTAATCCCAAGACCACACAACGACGTTGAGAAGATCCTTCCTACAGTATAGTTTGAAGTCAAACAGCTAGAAAAGGAGCAGTCTCATGGGAAAAGCGTATGGATTCTTTGAAATCCCAAGCGTTACGGCAGCAGTGGTAGCCGTGGATATCATGTGCAAGACTGCTGATGTGCAGTTCGTTACATGGGAGAAAAAACTGGGTGGAAGACTTGTCACGATCATAATTCGTGGTGATGTATCCGCAGTTGCGCAGGCCATTGAAGCTGCCGAGCAGAATGGAATCAAAAAACCAGTGAGCACAGTAGTGATCCCAAGTCCTCACGAGGAGATCTTGAGAATCATTAACACAAGTGTAAACAAGGTTGTATAGGAGGCAGCTACAGATGGCAGACGAAAAAGAAAAGAAAACAACAACAGCCAAAGCGCCAGCCAAAACTGTACGCAGAGTAAAAAAGACGGCGCAAAAGGTAGAAACGGTTCAGAAGAAACCGGAAGTTCAGAAGGAGGAACGCAGAATGTCACAGGAAGCATTAGGAATGGTTGAAACAAGAGGACTTGTAGCATCTATCGAGGCAGCAGATTCAATGTTAAAGGCTGCTAACGTAGCACTCGTTGGAACAGAGAAGATCGGATCCGGTCTTGTAACAGTTATGGTTCGTGGAGACGTTGGAGCAGTTAAATCAGCAGTTGAGTCTGGAGCAGAGTCAGCAGGAAGACTTGGAGAGCTTGTAGCTACACATGTAATCCCAAGACCACATACAGATGTTGAGAAGATTCTTCCACAGATCAAATAATAGTCAAAGGTAAATAAAACCGGTACTTTCAGGGGATTAAGCGCCGGGCGCTGATCCCCTGAGAGTGCTTAAATAAGTAAGTGGAGCAATCCACTTTGCGAGGAGACACAAATATGGATAACAGTAATGTGGAATTAATTACAAAAATGGTTCTCGAAGCAGTAGAGAAAAAGAATGCTGCTCAGTCTGGAGAAGGTTTTCTCGTTCCAATCGGAGTGTCCGCAAGACATATCCATCTCACACAGGAGCATGTCGAGATTCTGTTTGGAGAAGGCTACCATCTTACAAAGTTCAAAGAACTTATGGGTGGACAGTTTGCATCAAACGAAAAGGTTACAATTGTTGGTCTTAAATTAAGAGCAATCGAGAATGTAAGAGTTCTTGGACCAGTCAGAAAGAATACTCAGGTAGAGATTTCTGCAACAGATGCAATCAGCCTCGGTGTAAAAGCACCAATCAGAGAATCAGGAAATATTGCAGGAAGCGCACCAATCGCGATCATCGGACCAAAAGGTGCGGTGTATCTGAACGAGGGATGCATTGTTGCGAAGAGACATATTCACATGGCTCCGAAAGATGCGATGGCAGCAGGAGTTCATGATGGTGATATCGTATCTGTAAAAGCAGATAATGAGAGAGGAACCATCTTTAACAACGTACAGATCCGTGTAGATGACAGCTTTACACTTGAGATGCACATCGATACAGATGAAGCAAATGCAGCGCAGATTAAGAGCGGGGATACCGTGAGGATTGTATCATGTTAATGGGAAAAGTTGTTGGCAGTGTTGTATCAACACGCAAGAATGAAAACTTAGTCGGAAATAAATTCATGATTGTAGAAGTGGCAGATCATATGCGTCAGGGAGCAAAACAGATCATTGCAATCGATAAGATCGGCGCAGGAATCGGCGAATACGTTCTGGTTGTACAGGGAAGTGCTGCGAGAATCGGAAGTGGTATGCCGGAAGCACCGATCGATGCTGCAATCGTTGGAATTATTGACGAAGGATTAGGACTGGAGTAGTGAAATTATGGATATGAAAGAATTAAGCAGCATATTGCAGCAGAACGGTATCGTTGGTGCTGGTGGTGCAGGCTTTCCTACATATGCTAAATTAGATGAACGTGCAGAGACAATCATTCTGAACTGTGCAGAGTGTGAGCCACTGCTTCGACTTCACAGACAGCTCCTTGAGAAATATGCAAAGGAGATCATTGATACATTTCATATGATCGGCGAGACAGTCGGTGCGAAAGAAGTCATCATTGGTATTAAGAAAGCTTACACAGCAACGATCGAAGCTGTAAAGGCCGTTATGGGACAGTATCCGGAAGTAAGACTTGGACTGTTGGATGAAGTATATCCGGCAGGTGATGAGGTTGTTCTTATTTATGAGACAACAGGTAAAGTTGTAAGACCGGGCGGACTTCCAATCGAAAGCGGCGTAGCTGTATTCAACGTAGAGACAGTTTACAATGTATACAGAGCACTGAATGAGAAGACACCCGTTGAGGACAAGCTTGTATCAGTAGTAGCTGAGGTAGAGCACCCGATCACAGTACGTGTTCCAATCGGAACACCACTGGAAGAGGTAGTAGCTCTTGCCGGCGGTGTAACTACAAAAGATGCAGTTTACTTCGTTGGTGGACCTATGATGGGTAATATCGGAACAGGAGCGCAGCCTGTTACAAAGACAACAAATGCAATCCTTGTTCTTCCGAAAGACCATCACATCATTCAGAAGAAATTAAAGAAAAACTCAATCGATATGAAGAGAGCAGCAGCTTGCTGTTGCCAGTGTACAATGTGTACAGACTTATGTCCAAGACATCTGTTAGGACATCCGATTGAGCCAAATAAATTTATGCTTGCAGCAACATGCAAGGATGTACAGGAGCCGAACATCTTCATCAATACGTTGTTCTGCTCATCCTGCGGACTTTGTGAGATGTATTCCTGTTTCCAGGGACTTTCACCAAGAAGTCTTATGGCAGAGTACAAGGGAGGTCTTCGTGCAAACGGAATCCGTCCTCCGAAAGTAGAAGCAAAACCTGTAGGACCGGAAAGAGAATACAGAAAAGTTCCGATGGAGAGACTTATGGCGCGTCTTGATCTTACGAGATATAACCGTGAAGCACCGCTTGATGAATCAGCAGTGCCGGTTAAGACAGTACGTATTCTGTTAAGTCAGCATATTGGAGCACCTGCTTCTGCAATTGTGAAAGCAGGCGACATGGTAACTAAAGGACAGATGATTGCTGAACCAGGAAAGGGATTAAGCGTTGGAATCCACGCATCCGTGAATGGTTTAGTTACAGAAGTAAATGAGAAATATATTGTCATAGAATCTCAGGAAGGACGTGCAGGCAATGAGTAAGGCTATTGGAATGGTAGAATATAAGACTGTTTCAGCAGGTATTACCGCAGCTGATGCTATGGTAAAGACTTCTGAAGTCAGCATAATCGAAGCACAGACAGTATGTCCGGGCAAATATATCGCGATCATTACAGGTGACTTAAGTGCCGTTAAAGCAGCAGTGGATAATGCAAAAGAGATGCATGGTCTTCACCTGATCGACAGTTTTGTGCTCGGTAATCCGCACGAGTCCATCTTCCCGGCAATCTACGGTGCTGCACATATTGAAGACGTATCCGCTCTTGGTATTATGGAGACATACGATGCATCTTCAATTATTGTAGCTGCTGATGAGGCTGCGAAGACGGCTATCGTTGATTTGATCGAGCTTCGTATCGCACGTGGTATGTGCGGAAAATCCTACATGCTGCTCACTGGTGAAGTGGCTGCTGTAGAAGCTGCAATCGAAAAAGCTAAGGAAGCAATCAAAGATAGAGGAATGTTCCTTGACTCTTCCGTTATTGCTCATCCGGATGCTCAGATTCGCGACGCAATCTTATAATGAACTCTGCTTTAATGTCTGAGGGAATTATAGTTCAATACCAGTAACATTATATTGGACTTAGGGCAGGAGGCAGTTAGATGCTTGCGATAGAGAGAAGAAATGAAATATTAGAAAAATTGCAGAACGACAGAAGAGTCGTAGTAAGCGAACTGAGTCAGATTTACGAGGTTTCCGAGGAGACAATCCGAAGAGACCTCGATAAACTGGTTCAGGACGGTTTCGCCATAAAAAGCTATGGCGGTGCCGTGATCAATGAAAATGTGAATATCGAGCTTCCGTTCAACATCAGAAAGAATCGCAATATTGTTGGTAAACAGCATATTGCGGAACTGGTGAGTGAACAGATCAAAGATGGGGACAGCATCATGCTTGATGCAAGTTCTACAGCAGTGTATGTTGCAAAGACGCTTCTCGAACAGGGAAAGAAGAATCTTACCGTGCTCACAAACTCTGTGGAGATTATCATAGAGCTTTTTGGGGCGCAGGATTGGAAGGTTCTCTCTACCGGAGGAGAGTCAAGAGAAGGATCCTTTGCACTGGTAGGTTATCAGACAGACCGGATGCTTCGATCTTATCATGTAGATAAGGCAATTATCTCTGCAAAGGGAATCGATATGAACGCTGGACTTACAGATTCAGATGATCTGCATGCGAATAATAAGCGAACAATGCTGACAAGAGCAAAAGAAAAAATTCTTGCTGTAGACAGCAGTAAGTTCGATCAAGTAGCATTTGCTGAGATAGGTTCATTAGATCAGATCACAACTATAGTTACGGATGCAAAGCCGGAAACAAGATGGCTTCAGCATTTTGATAAGATTGGTGTAAAATGTATCTATCCAAAGTAAGGAAGGGCAGTTATGAAAAGCTTTCAGATTAAAACTAGAGTAAATTTTGGAGATAATGCGCTGGATCGACTGGCAGAAGTGCCATATAAGAAGATCCTGATCGTTACAGACCCATTTATGGCGAAAAGCAAAAATCTGAACCTGATTCTCGATCCAATCAAAAAAGCAGGTAAGGAATATGATATCTTTCAGGATATTGTTCCGGATCCACCGATTGAGAAGATCAGTCTCGGTGTTAAGAAGATGCTTGAATATAAGCCGGATGCAATTGTTGCAGTTGGTGGCGGATCAGCAATTGACTCCTCCAAGTCAATCCGTGAATTTGCACTTCGCGTAGATCATTACGCAGAGGTAGGGCTGATCGCAATCCCGACAACAAGCGGTACAGGATCAGAGGTAACTTCATTTGCCGTTGTATCAGACCCGGCAGAGCAGAGAAAATATCCACTTGTATCCTGGGAATTGACACCGGACGAGGCAATCCTCGATGCAGAACTTGTAAAGAGTGTGCCAGCGGCGATTACAGCAGATACAGGAATGGACGTATTTACACACGCACTTGAGGCATGCGTAAGTACAGATAGAAGTGATTTCTCAACAGCACTTGCAGAGAAATCAATTGAGTTGGTTGGAGTATTCCTTCTCAGAGCATATCTGGATGGAAATGATACTCATGCACGTCAGAAGATGCATTCTGCATCCTGTCTGGCAGGATTGGCATTCAACTCAGCATCTCTCGGACTGAACCATGGTATGGCTCATCAGTTAGGTGCAAAGTTCCACATCCCACACGGGCGTGCGAACGCAATGCTTCTTCCACATATCATTGAATTCAACAGTGATATCAATAAACATAGTAAGAGTCAGAAAGAATATCTTCCGGCTGTTAAGCGTTATGCAACCGTAGCTCAGATCCTTGGACTGAGCAGCTACAATGAGATTATGACAGTCAGATCCCTTGTAAACTGGGTACAGTTTATGTTAAAAGAGATGGATATTCCGCTGTCAATCTCTCAGATGGGTACAATCTCAGAGGAAGAGTACTTCAATGCAATCGACAGTATGGCAGATGCCGCACTTGAAGATGGATGTACAGCAACAAACCCGAGAGTACCAAATAAGGAAGATGTTATTGAAATCTACAAGAAATTGTGGAAATAATAAGCATAAAAAAGAAGCTGCGATGTGTACAGCTTCTTTTTTTATGCTTATTTATGGCAAAATTGCCGGAATTCTTATCTGAACTTCCGTACTTTCTCCTTTTGCACTGGAAAAACTTAGTCCATAGCGCTCACCGTATAAAATCTGTAATCTGCGATGTGTATTATAAACAGCGGAACAAAACATTGTATGGCACTTGTGTTGTATTTGTTCCACGAAAATGATATAATTTACATTGGAGGTACTGTCTATGGATAAAGAAAACAAAGCCTATTCAATGAGTATTCGAGTGTCGAAAGATGAACTTGAAAAATTGAAACAGGCAGCACGTATAGAAGCGTATTCATCTTATAGTGAGTTTGTAAGAAGGACGGCTCTTTTAGAAGCATCCCATATTCTTGCATCTCAGAATAGCAAAGAAAATAATAATGAAGGAGAATAACAATGCCTAGAATCATTGATTTATTTGCAGGCTTAGGAGGAATACGTTTGGGATTTCAAGAGGCTATGGATGTTCTCGGATTAGAAACAGAATGTGTTTTTTCTTCTGAAATTAAGCAATATGCAATTAAGGCTTATAAAGATTTTTATGGTAAGGACGAAGTTGTAAATGGAGATATTACTCAAATTGATGTAGTTGACATCCCTGATTTTGACGTTCTCCTCGCAGGCTTCCCATGCCAACCATTTAGCTCGGCCGGAGTCAGAAAAGGATTTAAAGATACTAGAGGAACAATGTTTTTGAAATTGAAAGGATTCTCAAAGGGAAGATCGAATCAGGACATCCTGCCATGGGATTTCTTTTAGAAAACGTTGAAGGATTAATCAACCATGATGGTGGAGATACCTTGAAAATAATCATTGATCATTTGGAAGCATTAGGTTATAAGGTTTCATATAAATTATTAGATTCGAAATTTTTCGGATTACCACAGAGTAGAAAAAGAGTGTATATTGTCGGAACACTCACAGATAAGGTGAGCCTTGATGATTTTGATGAAAGTATCAAGACGTTGGATAGTGTTTTGGAACAAGGATTACCAACAGTTGATTCAGACTTCACAAGAAAACTCTTTACTTATTACACTCCTGAAGAAGTAAAGGGTAAGTCCATTAAAGATAAACGAGGTGGAAAAAATAATATCCATTCATGGGATATTGATTTAAAAGGAGTTACAACACCAGAAGAAAAAGAATTCTTGAGCCTTTTATTGAAAGAAAGAAGAAAAAAGCATTGGGCTGAGGAAATTGGAATAACTTGGATGGATGGAATGCCATTGACTGAAGAGCAAATTAGAACCTTTTACGATGTCCCAGAGCTGCATGAGATGTTGAATCACCTTCATGAAATGGGATATTTGGCATTTGAGCATCCTAAAAAGCAGATTGAAAAAGACGGCACAAAAGTAAGAGTCCCTGATACAGATTTACCTAAAGGATATAATATTGTTGCAGGAAAATTATCCTTTGAGTTTTCAAAGATTTTAAGTCCTGATGAGATGGCACCTACATTGGTTGCTATGGATGTTTCTAAATTAGGTGTAGTTGATGGAAATGGAATTCGCAGATTATCCATTAGAGAATGTCAACGATTGTGTGGTTATCCAGACGAATACTCACTTGATCAATTAAGTGAAGGAGATGCATTTGATTTACTTGGAAATACTGTATGTGTTCCTGTTATTAAAGAAATTTCCTTACGATTAGGAGAAATATATCAAAAACAAAGATAGGGGGAAGGAAAATGCGATTGACGGCACAGCAAGTGTACGATAAGCTGATTAATGAAGATGCTATTTTAACCTTAGAAGGTCAAATTAAATTCTTTTTAGGCGAAGTCAGTATTATTGTAAAACAAAAAGATGTTGTTGGTAATATTATGCAGGAGTGGTTGCAAGGTTGGATGGATCATAACGGGATTGAATAGGCTCCTGACACTAATTCTCAGATGCCACCAGACTTTTATTTGAACCCAGATGATAAAACACAGAATTTGTTGGAAGTGAAAGCTTTCAATCGTTCGAATAGTCCGGGTTTCGATATTGCAGACTTTAGAATGTATGCATCGGAAATTTTAGAAAAGCCATATATGTTGGATGTAGATTATCTGATTTTCGGATATGATATGAGCGAAGATGGTGTTGTTACAATTAAGGATGTTTGGTTGAAAAAAGTATGGGAAATTACTAGGAGAATGGAAAACTATCCTATCAATCTCCAGGTAAAAGATGGAGTAATCCATAAGATTCGCCCAGGTGTTTGGTACTCTGATAACTCAACCGATTATAAAATGTTTGAATCATTGGAAGATTTTATCTCTGCTATTGAAGAAACAACATTTAAGGAGCCTAAGTTAAGGGATAGTATTGCCTCAACATGGCTGACAAAGTTTAACAAAGCATATAAAGCTCGTTATGGTAAAGAATTAAATGTTCCTAGATGGAACGATATTAAAGATAAATATGATGTTGGAACCGTTAGAAGATATGAAAAAGCGGAAGCTACATTAAAAAAATCAGAAGCAGCTTTGAAAAAATGCGAAGATAGAGTTTTGATGTGGGCACAGAAGCTGTCTGAAGCGAAAACAGATAAACAAAAAATAAAAGCCGAGGAAAGCCTTAAAAAAGCAAATGTTTCTTTGGAAAGTGCAAAAGACAGAGTAAAGGAAGCAAAGAATAGACTCGAAGCATATGCTCAGATGCTTGGTTAAAGAGGTGATATTTGGGAGCATGAGCGTAATCAAAACCATAATAGAAAAGATGAAACTCAAAGAAATCTGTGCAGTATTATTTATTGCAGGGATTATAATTACATATATGCCACAAGACTATGCTATGAAATTTAGCATTGTGGAATTTCGTGAAACTTATCAAACTTATATCAGTGTCGGGCTCATAATCATTGCCGCCTTCTATATTTTTAGTTTTATTACATGGGTCAGTGAGAAGATATTTTTCAAATTCCATAATCCGGAAAAAATAGGAAAGAATTATTTGAAAAATGTAATGTCAGCCGATGAGATGGGGTTTTTAGTCGAAAAATTTTACGATCGAGAAAGTAATGTTTTTCGAAATACCGCCTATATCGATATGAGTGATGGGCGAGGAGCTGGATTAACAAGTAAACATGTTATCTATCTCTCTACGAATATTAGTAATTGGAATTCCTTTGCATATAATTTGCAACCATGGGCATACAAATTCCTTAATAAAAATTTGAAAGAAGGAAATATTGTTGTAAGTGGTTCTAGTGTACAATTTCAACTTAAATGATTAAGCCAAGCAGCAGTCATCCGCCTCCTCTTGCATTTGATTTGCAAGAGCCTTGCTGCGGGACAAGAGAGTGTCGATACTTGATGCTTCAAGTGGCATTACATATCCACCACGTATAGATTTCTCCTTGGATGGAGATGAATGCCGGTATCCAGCCTCGCCGAGATCGTCTGCAACTTCAAAATATCATGTGTAAGAGAATGTTCTTCTGTAGCCGGTAAAGCTACGGAAGAATGTTCTCTTTTTATAGTATATTAATTGAGTGTTATCTGAAAGAATTGTTGTATATACTATATCAAATACCTGAGAAATGGACAGGAAGCGTGAAATGAGATTACCTATTTATATAGAAGCAGCAATGGGAGTTTTTCTGGTAGTGATTCTGGCAATGGCAGGAAGAAACGGAATGATTCCTCAGAACCAGAAAAATAATGTTATGAAACAGTCAGAAGTAGAACAGAAATCAGATTCTGACATACAAAACGAAAAGGAAGGAGTTGCGGAAGAGGCAACAGATTCGATAGAAGAAGTTGCACAGACTGACAGCGTAGCAATAACAGCACAGATGTGTTCTCCGGCCGGGCAGTATCCGGTTATGGGGGAGAGTGTTGTTACGGTGGATGAGCTTGCAGATTATTTCAATCAATCGGGATACGAATATCCGTCGGAAGAACTGGCAAAAGGTGGAGCAGATACCATAGAAACATTCTGCCAGATCTACTGTGAAGAAGCAGAGGCAGAAGACATCCGGGCAGAGGTTGCATTTACCCAGGCAATGAAAGAGACTGGATTTCTTCAGTTTGGCGGTGATGTAAGTATTGAACAGTTCAATTTTGCCGGAATAGGAACAACCGGGGGAGGAGTGCCGGGAAATTCTTATCCGGATGTCAGAACAGGAGTGCGGGCACAGATACAGCATCTGAAGGCCTATGCGACAGATGAACCGCTGAATCAGACTTGCGTGGATAACCGTTATGAATATGTGAAAAAAGCTTCCGCACCTTATGTACAATGGCTGGGACAGAAAGAGAACCCGGAAGGAGCCGGTTGGGCGACAGGAGAGAACTACGGGTATGATATTGCAGGGATGTTGCAACATTTACTTCTAAAAGAGCAAGGTTAAGAAGATATGGCTGGACTTCCGGCTGTGGTTATGATATTTTAAGATTTCTTAAAGAAAGGGAAATCCCTTGACAAATCAGCCTTTGACAGCTATAGTAGTAACAGTTAAAAAGTATTTAACAACTATGTAAAGATACAGGTGTTGAAGAAGAGGAGTACATCATTACTTCCCACAGAGAGAACCGTTCAGATTGCTAAGAGGATCTGGCTGTGAGACGGTTTGGAAAAAGGATGATGGAAGGTAGCTTCGGAGCCGGAATTCTGAAAGGTCGAAGAGGTTGGATAGGAGTTCCCGGAGTCGTTCACGTTACAGAACGAAGAGATGTATATGTAAAGAACAAGGTTAATAAAAACAGTAATAAGTTCTTACATATATAAATAAGGTGGTACCGCGAGATTTTCGCCCTTTACGTGAAGTAGAGGGCGTTTTCTAGTTATAGAAGAAAGAGATATCCACTTTTAAAACAATGAGATTGTGGAAAACAACTACAAAATTAACATAATATGTGGAAAAAGGAGAACAATCATGAGCAAAGAACTCGCAAAGACTTACGATCCGAAACAGATCGAAGAGAAACTCTATGAGAGATGGTGTGAGAACAAGTATTTTCATGCTGAAGTAGACAGAAGTAAGAAACCATTTACAACAGTAATGCCGCCTCCGAATATTACAGGAAAGCTGCATATGGGACATGCACTTGACAACACACTGCAGGATATCCTGATCCGTTACAAGAGAATGGAAGGATACAATGCGCTGTGGATCCCGGGAACAGACCATGCAGCAATCTCTACAGAGGTTAAGGTTACAAATCAGCTCAAAGAAGAGGGAATCGACAAGAAAGAACTCGGACGTGAGGGATTCCTTGAGAGAACCTGGCAGTGGAAAGAAGAGTACGCAGGAACAATCGAGAATCAGCTGAAGAAGCTTGGTATTTCCTGTGACTGGGACAGAGAGCGTTTCACAATGGACGAGGGATGTTCCAAAGCTGTAGAAGAAGTATTCATCAACTTATACAACAAGGGATATATTTATAAAGGATCCAGAATCATCAACTGGTGTCCGAAATGTAAGACATCTCTGTCAGACGCAGAGGTAGAGCATGAGGATCAGGACGGAAACTTCTGGCACATCAAGTACCCGATCGCCGGAACAGACCGTTTCCTTGAAATCGCAACAACACGTCCGGAGACATTACTTGGAGATACAGCAATTGCTGTTCACCCGGATGATGAGAGATACAAAGATATCGTAGGAAAGATGGCAATCCTTCCACTTGTAAACCGTGAGATCCCGATCGTTGCGGATTATTATGTAGACAAAGAATTCGGAACAGGTGCTGTTAAGATCACACCGGCACATGACCCGAACGACTTCGAGGTAGGAAAGCGTCACAACCTTCCGGAGATCAACATCATGAACGATGATGCGACAATTAACGAGAAGGGTGGAAAATACGCAGGAATGGATCGTTACGAGGCCAGAAAGGCAATCGTAGCAGATCTTGATGAGCAGGGATACCTTGTAAAGGTTGTTCCGCACATGCATGCAGTAGGAACACATGACCGTTGTGGTACAACCGTTGAGCCGTTGATCAAACAGCAGTGGTTTGTAAAGATGGATGAGCTTGCAAAACCGGCGATCAATGCACTGAAGACCGGCGAGCTTCGTTTCGTGCCGGAGCGTTTTGACAAGATTTACCTTCACTGGCTTGAGAATATCAAAGACTGGTGTATCTCCCGTCAGATCTGGTGGGGACACAGAATTCCGGCTTATTACTGTGATGAGTGCGGTGAATTTGTAGTTGCGAAAGAAGCGCCGGAGAAATGCCCACACTGTGGATGTACACATTTCACACAGGATGAGGATACACTGGATACATGGTTCTCTTCCGCACTGTGGCCGTTCTCCACACTTGGATGGCCGGAGAAGACAGAAGACCTTGATTACTTCTATCCGACAGATGTTCTTGTAACAGGATACGACATCATCTTCTTCTGGGTAATCCGTATGGTATTCTCAGGATATGAGCATACAGGAAAAGCTCCGTTTAACACAGTACTGATCCACGGTCTTGTAAGAGACTCCCAGGGACGTAAGATGAGTAAGTCTCTTGGAAATGGTATCGATCCACTGGAGATCATTGACAAATACGGTGCAGACGCCCTGAGACTGACATTGATCACAGGAAATGCACCTGGTAACGATATGCGTTTTTACAACGAGCGTGTTGAGGCAAGCCGTAACTTTGCAAACAAAGTATGGAATGCATCAAGATTTATCATGATGAACATGGAGAAGAACGTTGTAGAAGAACCGGAAGACTTCCTGCTCAAACCGGCAGACAGATGGATTCTTTCCAAGGTAAACAGCCTGACAAAAGAAATGACAGAGAACATGGATAAGTTCGAACTCGGTATCGCAGTTCAGAAAGTTCATGACTTTATCTGGGATGAGTTCTGTGACTGGTATGTAGAAATCGCAAAATATCGTATCTACCATGCGGAGGAAGATTCACAGTCCGCAAACTGTGCTCTGTGGGTACTTAAGACAGTACTTGGACAGGCACTGAAGCTTCTTCATCCATTTATGCCATTTATCACAGAAGAGATTTATGGAGCACTTGTACCGGAGGAAGAGTCACTGATGATGTCAAGCTGGCCGGTATACAGAGAGGATTGGGAGTTCCCATATGCTACAGAAGTTATGAAGCATGTAAAAGCAATCACACGCGGAATCAGAAATATGCGTGCTGAGATGAATGTTCCGAATAACAAACGTACAAAAGTTTACATCATCAGCAGTGATTCCAAACTGCTTACAGCACTTGAAGTATTCAAGGAATCTGTAAAACCGTTGATGCTGGCAAACGATATTATTCTTCACTATGAGAAGAAAGATGTTGCTGATGATGCAGTATCTATCGTTGTTCCGGGAGCAACAGTTTACCTGCCGCTGGAAGACCTTGTAGACTTCGAGCAGGAGAGAGAAAGACTGAAGAAAGAGGAAGAGAGACTCAACAGCGAGATAAAGAGAGCACAGGGAATGCTTGCAAATGAAAGATTCACAAGCAAAGCACCTGCAGATAAAGTTCAGGCTGAGCGTGATAAACTTGAGAAATATACAAAGATGCTTGAGCAGGTAAAAGAGAGAATCGATAGTCTCAGATAACTGTGGGGGGAGAAAAGCTGCAAAAAAGCAGGAAACTGTAAACAGCAGTTTAGACACAGTATCAGGTATTAGACGGCAAAAAGTCGCACGGCAGAAAGGAGCTAAGATCCCATGCCGTGCATTTTGCCTATAAGAAAGAGGTTATAGATGAAGCGGATTCATATTAAAAAACCAGATATCAAAGGATTTTTTACAAAGGTCAAAAATCTGAAACCGGAAGATATCAAGAGACACTATCAGGAGAAAAAAGCAAGACGCCAGAGAATCCTGGAACAGAGAAGAAACAGTAAATTTGCGAAAAAGATGCAGCCGGTTTATAAGTGGATGAACAGATTTTCACTTGTCCTTCATTATCTGCTGGCCTGTGTTTTAAATTTTTTGATTGAGATGATCTCAAGGCATTCCTTTTTTGAAGCATGGAGCTACATGACAGGAACACCGCTCGTGTTTCTGTTTAACGCATTTTTAATTTTCGCAACATTTATGATTGTTTATCTGTTCCGCAGACGAGTGTTTGTCAGAATTCTTCTCAGTGTATTCTGGCTGTTTTTGGGAGCATGTAACGGGTATCTGCTCCTGAAGCGAGTGACACCGTTCAATGCACAGGACTTGAAAGTTCTGTCAGATGCCTTGGAACTGACAAGCAATTATTTTAATGGCTTTGAGATCGTGATGCTTACCATTGGAATCGCAGCTGTTGTTTTGTGGGTGATTTCCATGTGGCGCCGCGGTGGGCAGTATACTGGAAAGATGCACCGCATTATTGCAGTGATCGCTGTTGTGGCATCCGGATTTGCCTATGTAGGGCTTACTGATGTTGCAATCGACAAGAGAGTGATCTCAAATTATTTTGGAAATATCGCATTTGCTTACGAAGACTATGGATTCCCATATTGTTTCGCAGCAAGTTTATTTAATACAGGAATCAATCAGCCGGCCGGTTACAGCGAAGAGACGATGGCGGAGATCAACAAGGATGGATGCCTTAACGTGAGTGAGACAAGCCGTTCGAAAGAGGAGCTGCCGAATATCATGTTTGTCCAGCTGGAATCTTATTTCGATCCGACAGAGGTAGAATGGCTGAGATTTTCCGAGGATCCGATCCCAAATCTCAGAAAGCTTTATGCTGACTATTCTTCCGGATATTTTAAAGTTCCATCTGTTGGAGCAGGTACAGCGAATACAGAGTTCGAGGTGCTTACCGGAATGAATATGCGTTTCTTCGGACCGGGAGAGTATCCATACAAGACTTATGTGAAGACGACACCTCTTGAGAGTGCGGCGAGTGCACTTGCATCTCTTGGGTATGGTGCAGAAGCACTTCACAACAACGGCGGTAATTTCTACAGTCGTGCCAAAGTATACAACAACATGGGATTTGACCATTATACAAGTAAGGAATTTATGAATATCTTAAAGACGACGCCGAAGGGATGGGCGACAGACGATATTCTTGTTCCGAACATCATGGAGTCTCTGGATACAACAGACGGAACAGATTTTGTATGTACAATCAGTGTGCAGGGACATGGAGATTATCCGACAGAGCCAACCTTGGAAAATCCAGAGATCAAAGTGACCGGAGTGGAAGATGAAGGTAAGAGAAATGCATGGGAGTACTATGTAAATGAAGTTCATGAGATGGACAAGTTCGTCGGACAGCTGATTGATGCAATCGAGCAGAGAGGGGAACCGACAGTGCTCGTATTCTACGGAGACCATCTCCCGACACTTGGTCTGGAAGCGAAAGATCTGAAAGGAAAATATCTGTACAATACGAATTATGTTATCTGGGACAACATTGGACTGGAAAAGAAAGACGGGAATATCGCTGCTTACCAGATTATGGCAGATGTCTTTGATCGTTTGGATATTCATACAGGAACTATTTTCAATTACCATCAGCAGAGAAGACAGACAAAGAATTATCTTGCTGATCTGGAATTACTCCAGTATGATATCATGTACGGAAAACAGTATGTATACAAGGACAGTGGAGCTCCGATCACAGAAGGACATATGGTCATGGGGGTAAAGGATGCGACTATCACCAGTGTTGTGGAGCAGCTGAAAGGAACTTATAGCATTTACGGAGAGAACTTTACAAAACAAAGTAAGGTTTATATCAACGGAGAGAAGCAGACAACAAAATTCCTGAACAATACAAGATTGGATCTGAAAGAGTCAGAAATCAAAGATGGCGATCAGATCATGGTTGCACAGTGCGGTTCAAGCAATACAATCTTCCGTACATCGAAGACTTATGAATATACAGGAGGCCAGCTTGTAGAAGTGACAGACCAGGATACGGATGTTGAGAATGGAAGACAGGCCTTTGTAGAACAAAAGGAAGAAAAGAAAAAATGACCTATAAGGAAATCGTAACCTATATAGAAGAAATTCCAAGATTTACAAGAAAGCACTCTCTGGATCATACCAGAGAGATGCTTCTGTTTTTGGGAAATCCACAGAATGGAAAGAAGATCATTCATGTAGCGGGAACGAATGGAAAAGGTTCTGTATGCGCTTATCTAGATGCGATGCTCCGGGCAGAAGGAAAAAGCACCGGATTGTTTACTTCACCGCATCTGGTGAAAATGAATGAACGGATCGTTCTGAACGGAAAGCAGATCAGTGATGAGGATTTCTGCGAAGTATTTGAAGAGACTATGCAGGCTGTCCGCAGGATGCAGGATGCAGGATTGGAGCATCCGACATTTTTCGAATTTTTATTTGCAATGGCGATGAAAGCTTATGACAGAGCAGGAATGGAATACATTGTCCTTGAGACAGGACTTGGAGGTCGGCTGGATGCAACAAGTTCTGTAGAACCGGTCGCCTGCGTGATCACATCGATCGGTCTGGATCATATGGAATATCTTGGTGATACAGTGGAACAGATTGCGGGAGAGAAAGCAGGAATCATCCGGCCGGAAGTTCCGGTGTTTTTTGCACAGACAGCACCGGGAAGTGACTCTGTAATTGAAAAAACAGCAGAAAAAGAAGGCTGTTTCTGTAAAAAAATAGGGAAAGATGCGTACGAAATTCTCGGAATTGAAGATAAACATATTGCATTTTCCTGCGCAAGTGCTTATTATGGAACTACCACGTGGAAATTAAATAATATTGGAACCTATCAGCCGGGGAATGCACTGCTTGCGATGGAAGTGATGCGTTATCTTTTCAAAGAAAACGGTCATCCACAAGAGTGGAGAATAGCACTTGCCAGGGTGAAATGGGCAGGAAGAATGGAAGAGATTCTTCCAAAAGTATACGTTGACGGAGCGCATAATGTGAGTGCTATTCAGGCATTTGTAAGAAGTGTGCCGAAGAATCCAGATGGAAATATTATTTTATTTTCGGCGGTAAAAGATAAAGAATATGAAGAAATGATTTCGTATCTATGCAAACATGCTGATGCGGAAGAATATGTAGTAACATTGATCGATGGTGATCGTGCGACAGACGCACACATTCTAGGTGAACTGTTCCGGAAATATACAGAACAGCCGGTGACTGTGATTGAATCTGTCAAAGAGGCAATGCAGTATGTATTGCGGATTCAGGGGAGAAGAACGGTATATTGTCTCGGTTCTCTTTACCTGACAGGAATGATCAAAGAGATCATACAGGAATCTTTAAGCGGATGTGGGGAGGTTTGATTGCAGATGCTTAATTATGAAGAAGAACTTAGAAAATTCAAGCCAAGTCTCGAGGTGGACCAGATTGAGGAAGCTGTTTACAAGGAAGATCTGACAGATATGCAGGACATCGTAAAAGAGGTTATGGCAAAGAAAGAAAAAACGGTGAGAAGATAGAAAGATAGTGGTGGGTATAAATGGATTACACAAAGAAGATCATGTATCAGTCAAATTCCTGGTACAATGATGGACTGCGCAAAGCCCAGGTGAGAGATATGTCCGGGGCAATTGTTTCCTTGCAGCAGAGCCTGCAGTATAATAGGGAGAATATTGCGGCGCGGAATCTTTTAGGTCTTGTGTATTATGGCATAGGGGAAGTTTCAGAAGCTCTTGTGGAGTGGATCATCAGTAAGAATCTGTGCCCAAGAGATAATATTGCGGATTATTATATTAAAAAAGTACAGAATTCAGCGAATGAACTAGAATCACTGAATCAGGCGATTAAGAAGTTTAACCAGTGTCTGGTTTACTGTCAGCAGAACGGGGAAGATCTTGCGATCATCCAGTTGAAACAGGTGATCGCGTCTCATCCGACATTTTTGAAGGCGTATCAGCTTCTGGCTCTGATCTATATACAGATGAATCAGAATACAAAGGCAAGACAGATTCTTATAGAAGCAAAGAAATTAGATACAACAAATGAACTGACACTGACCTATCTAAGAGAAGTCACAAAACAGCGTGGCAGACACGGGAAGGATGCAGAGAGAAGTTTCCGGAAACCAAAAAGTGCAGCAGTAGAATATAGTCTTGGAAATGAGACGATCATTCAGCCAAAACGTTCTAAGATCCGGGACATGGCACAGCAGCTTGCATTTGCCAATATATTGATCGGAATGGTTCTTGGTGCTGCTTTGATCTGGTTTCTTGTTGCTCCGGCGGTGAATCAGAACCGTTCGGAGAAGTTGAATAATCAGATGCGTGCATACAGTGAACAGATCAACACACTGGAAGCACAGGTGAGTGCCCAGACAAGAACACTGGATCAGTATCGAACAGCCGGAGACGAGGCACAGAAAGCAGTTGATCAGGCAAAGGCAACATCTGACAGTTATGAGAAACTGCTTCAGGTTTCAAGTCAGAGTCATTCCGGAGAATATAGTTATACAGATATGGCAGACGCGCTGCTTGAGATTACAAGAGATTCTCTTGGAGACAGTGGAAAAGAGATGTATGATACACTTTCTGATTCTATTTTCCCAACAGCATGCAGGAGAAGATATGCAGCCGGTGTAGATTCATTGGAATCAAAGGACTATGATCAGGCGATTGAGTACCTGACGAAGGTTGTGAAGATGGACGAAAGTTATAATGATGGACAGGCTATTTATCGTCTGGCACAGGCTTATCAGGGAAAAGGTGATACAGAGAATGCAAAGACCTGGTATCAGAAGATGGTAGATACTTATAACAATTCCAAATATATTGATGATGCGAAAAAGCAGCTTGCAATTCTGAATGGAGATGCCAGTGCAGACACAAGTTCAGATACAAGTGCAGATAGCAGTTCAGTATCAGAGAACTCAGAAAATTCCGATAACTCCAATCGCTATGATAATTCTCAGGATAACGGGGAGAATGGAGATTCCGATAATTCTGACAATACAGAGGATAACGAATAAGATTACGAAGGAAAAGGATATGCGAAGAAGCATATCCTTTTTTAGCGTACGGATTCAGGTAATTAAATGGAAAATGAGAAAAGCAGGAGGCATGAAAATATATGAGATATCAGGTACAGGAAAATTGTCTGACGATCTATCTTCCAAGAGAGGTAGACCATCATAATGCAGATGAAATCAGGAAAGAAGCGGATGCAGTGATCAGTAGAAATCATATCAGATATGTGATCTTTGACTTTGACAGGACAGATTTTATGGATAGTTCAGGAATTGGAATCATTATGGGGAGGTATAAGACCGTTAGTCTGATCGGAGGAGAAGTCTGGGCGGTACATACGAACGAAAGAATCCGGAAGATTCTTACATTTTCAGGAGCAACAAAGATTATGCAGATTTATGAGGGGGAAGCGTGATGGAGGCGAGTAATACACAGAATAATGAGATGGAGATCCGTTTTGACAGCAGATCAGAAAATGAGGGATTTGCCAGAGTATCAGTAGCATCCTTTTTGACACAACTCAATCCAACGGTGGAAGAAGTGGCAGATGTGAAGACAGCAGTGTCAGAAGCTGTAACGAATGCGATTATCCACGGATATGAACAGCGAGTAGAGACAGTAAGGATACACTGTAGTATAGAAAACCAGCTTTTTACAGTAGAAATATCGGACCGTGGGAAAGGTATTGCAAATGTGGAAAAAGCAATGGAACCGATGTTTACAACAAAACCGGAGGATGATCGGTCAGGAATGGGATTTTCTTTTATGGAAGCATTTATGGATAGTGTGGAAGTAGAGTCCAAGGTAGGGGAAGGAACCAGTGTAAAAATGACTAAAACAATAGGTAAAGGGAGCAGAATATGGACGACACAATCGCTTTAATCAGAAAGTCACATGACGGAGATAAAAAAGCGAGAGAAGAACTTGTCGAGAAAAATATAGGTCTTATCTGGTGCGTAGTAAAGCGATTTTACGGAAGAGGTGCAGAACCGGAAGACTTGTTTCAGATTGGAAGCATTGGACTGCTTAAGGCAATTGATAAATTTGATCTTTCTTATGAAGTACAGTTTTCAACCTATGCTGTTCCAATGATATCAGGAGAAATCCGGCGTTTTTTGAGAGATGACGGGATGATAAAAGTCAGCCGTTCATTGAGAGAGCTGTCCTATAAGAGTCTGCAGGCGAGAGAAAAGATGACCAGGATACTCGGGAGAGAACCGACATTGAAAGAATTATCAGAAGAGCTTCAGATAGATTGTGAGGAGATCGTCCAGGCAATGGAGTCGTCAGTGGAGGTAGAATCCATATATAAGCCGATCCATCAGAAGGAGGGAAGCGAGATTCTTCTGATGGATAAGCTGGAAGAAAAAGACAGACAGGAAGAAAAGGTGCTTGACCGGATTGTATTAAAAGAAGTACTGGAAACACTTGAAGCGAAGGAACGGACGATCATTTATCTGAGATATTTTGCAGGAAAGACGCAGGCTGAGATAGGAAAGAAAATGGGAATGTCTCAGGTGCAGGTGTCAAGGACAGAAAAAAAGGTGTTGGAGCGGATGCGGAAAGAAATGAAGCGGTAGAGTTTACCATCTTTTCCAAAAAAACAATCCTGCTCCGATTCCTTTCCCTAATGCAACCATTACCACAAACACTGCGAGATACCGGACAATCCTTGCCCGTCTCATAAAAATGGGAAATACATTCAATATTTCTGCAAGTGCCATTGCCCAGCAACCAACAAAAATCCCTCCGAAAAGTCCATAAATTGCAAGAAATATCATTCTTCCAGGAAGATTAACTTCAAAAATCTGAAACAGGTTTCCAAGGATCGCACCGGCTGCTACCATATCTTCATAAATTAAAATATGATTGCCGGTATGGGTACGATCTGCAAAATCTGAGATCACACCAAGTTCCACAATGAAAGAAAAGACACCGCCAGCTACTATCATTCCGGCACTTAAACCAAGCAATGCCAGGAAAATTATCTGCAACAAGTTCATTTTCCGACCTCCAGTTCTTTCTTTTGTCGTGTGGCATTTTCTACTAAAGTTGTCTGGATATCATTTTCATAAAGACGCATCTGTATTTCCATCGGTGTAGGATCTACTGTAAAGCGTTTCTTACCAAAGTGATTAAAAAATATTAGAATCCCGATTGCAAGCCCTATGGAATACGTGACTTCCAGAACAGAAAAACCATCTGTCTTCTTTCCCATGATCAGTTCATAAATCTGACCAAACAGCTTCGTTACCCCAACATCATTGTTGAATGCCATGATCGAGAAGGCAGATCCAAAGAAAATCACTGCTGATACCAGTATTACCTTTAAAATGTGCCAGAGAAGCGGTGGTGTTTTCTGATTTTCATAAGTAACAATAATATCTGTTTCTCCTAGATTTTGAATCTCAAGTCTGGGATACTGTTCATGAATACAGGCAATGATTTTCAACACGGAAATTACATAGCGCTGTTCTTTTTCCTCCCGGATCTTCAAGATCCGCAAAGTTTTTACTTTCATCAGGATGGTCTTGTCTGAACACTCCATATTCAGGAGGTCTCCTAACATGACGTTTTGCTTTGATACCTCAACATTCCTGTCTGCTTTGAGATAAAGAGTTGTTGATTCAGATGCCATGGACGATCACCTCCAGTTTCTTATTCGGTAACGAATATTTCACAAGATATCCCTCATCATTTTGCATTTTCTTCTGTCCATTCCAATAAAACAGACCAATAACAACTGCGCAGAGTAAGAGGATGATTAAAGCAAACCATCTCTTTTTCGTTTTGTTTTTCATTTCATCAGACCTCCTGAAGTGTTTTTTTACATTATTTGCAGCTTTAATAAAAATATACTTACATTCATTTTGTAATATCTTGACAATCAGTAAATCCTGCACTAAAATAAATACATAAGCAAAACCGAAACGTTTCGGTTTTAAAAATAAGGAGGACGATACGATGCCATTAGTTACATCAGAAAAGATGCTTTTAGACGCAAAGAAGGGTGGATACGCAGTAGGCGCATTCAATGTAGAGAATATGGAGATGGTTAAAGCAGTCATCGCCGCAGCGGAGGAGCTGAACGCACCGGTGATGCTTCAGACAACACCTTCTACTGTAAAGTACGGAACATTGGAGACATTTGCAGGAATCGTGAAAGCAGAAGCTGCGAAAACAAAGATCCCGGTATGCCTGCATCTGGATCACGGCAATAGCTTTGAACTTGCAGTCCAGGCAATGAAAGCTGGTTACACATCTGTTATGATTGACGGTTCCCACGAAGATTTTGAGAATAATATCGCAGTGACGAAGAAGGTTGTAGATGTAGCAAATGCATTTGGCATTCCGGTAGAAGCTGAACTTGGTAAAGTTGGCGGAAAGGAAGACGACCTTGAGGCTGATGCTGATACGAACACAGATCCGCAGGAAGCGAAAGAATTTGTAGAGCGCACAGGAGTTTCCTCTCTTGCAGTAGCGATTGGAACAGCGCACGGCTTTTATGTAGGAACCCCGGTTCTTGACAAGCCAAGAGTAAGCGCGATCAAAGAAGTTGTAGATGTTCCGCTCGTGCTTCATGGAGCTTCCGGACTGAGTGAAGAAGATGTAAGAGAATGTGTAGAGCGTGGAATGTGTAAAGTCAACTTTGCTACTGAGCTTCGTGTTGCATACACAGATGCCGTGAAGAAACTGCTTGAAGAGAAGCCAGAGACATTCGATCCGAAGAAACTCGGTGTTGTTGCGATGGAAGCCGTAAAAGAACAGGTGATCGCACGCATGAAGATGTGCGGATGTGATGGAAAAGCAGAATAAAATGAGTAATAGCTTACAAGATACAGAATAAGGAAATAAGCTTATGGGTGCAACGATGAAAGACATTGCCCGAGAGACAGGGCTTGGACTTGCAACAATTTCTTCTTATCTAAATGGAGGAAATGTGCGTGAGAAAAATAGAATCAAGATTGAAGAGGCAATTGAGAAGCTTCATTTTGAGGTAAATGAAGTTGCAAGAGGATTAAAGACAAACCGAACGAAGACCATCGGAATCATCTTGCCCGAGTTAAACAACATTTTCTTTTCAGAGATCATTACAGCAGCGGAAGATTTATTAAGAAGTCATGGATATGCGACGATGATCTGTGACTGCAGATCCGATGTGAAGCGAGAAGAAGAGGCGGCAGAATTCCTTCTTCACAGAAGAGTGGATGGCTTGATCATGATGCCAACCGGAGCAGAGAAGAAAGTATTTGATAGATTTAGAAAATCCGGAAGACCGGTTGTATTGATCGACCGAAGGATGGAGAACGGAGATTGTGACTGCGTTCTTGTAGATAATGAAGGAGCTGCGCAGAACGCAGTGAAACAGCTGATGAAAAAAGGCCATAAGAAGATTGGTATGATCACAGGACCGGATAATGTATATACAGCCAGAGAACGTCAACGAGGATATGAGCTTGCGCTGCAGGAATCATCAAAAGCTCAATCAGAACAACAATCAGATTTAAAAGACAAAACAGATAGAAAAGATACAAAACTTCTGGCAGATGGTAACTACACGATTGCCGGAGGAGCGAAAGCAATGCGCAAGCTTTATGAAGACAATCCGGATATGACAGCAGTATTTATCTCCAACTACGAGATGACAGTCGGAGCAATGATGGAGATCAATGATCTTGGAATTAAAGTTCCAAAACAGTTGTCTGTGATTGGATTCGATAATGTGGATTTTGCAAGAGCTGTAGTACCAAGACTGTCAATCGTGACACAGCCAACGGAACAGATTGGGCAAGCGGCAGCGAATCTGTTATTGAGCCGTCTCGAAGATAAGGATGAAACATCAGATAAAACATCAGACAAAACAGAAACAACAGAGACAATCTGGCTGAAAACCGGATTCGTAGAAGGAGAATCAGTGGCGGATATTTCATAAAGAGGAGGAGACCATGGGAGAATATTTATTAGGAATAGATATCGGAACCAGTGCCTGCAAGATTGCAGTCTTTGCAAAAGACGGAACCGTCAGGGCAACCGGAACCGGTGATTATCAGGTCTATTACCCATATCCTGGATGGGCAGAACAGAATCCGGAAGAATGGTGGGAAGCAGTTTGCGATGCAATCCCAAAGGTGCTCGCAAAGGGAAATATTTCCCCGGAAGAGATCAAAGGAATCGGGATCGATGGGCAGAGCTGGTCTGCAATCGCAGTAGATAAAGACGGAAATGTACTTACGAATACCCCAATCTGGATGGACACAAGAGCCACAGATATCTGTGAAGAATTCAATGAAAAGATTGGGAAAGACAAGATCTTCGAGCTTTGCGGCAACTCTTTGCAGCCGTCTTATACAACTGCAAAGATTATCTGGTATCAGAGAAACCTGCCGGAAGTCTATGCAAAGACTTATAAGATCCTTCAATCCAACAGTTATATTGCATACAAACTGACCGGTGTGATGACACAGGATCTTTCTCAGGGATATGGCCTTCACTGTTTCGATATGAGAACAGGAACCTGGAAGGAAGAGATGTGTCAGAAATTTGGATTTTCTTCTGAGCTATTGCCGGAAATTCATGCCTGTCATGAAGTGATCGGTGAGGTAAATGAGAAAGCTGCGAAAGAAAGCGGACTGGCGGAAGGAACACCGGTCGTGGCCGGAGGACTCGATGCAGCATGTGGAACTCTCGGCGCAGGAGTGATCCACAGCGGAGAGACACAGGAACAAGGTGGACAGGCAGGTGGAATGAGTATCTGTACCGACCAGTATCGTGCCGATGAGCGGTTGATCCTTGGATTTCATGTCGTGCCGGATTGCTGGCTCTTACAAGGCGGAACAACCGGAGGCGGCGGAGTGATGCGCTGGCTTGAACGGGAGTTCGGAGCTTACGAAAGAGAAGAAGGAAAACGTCAGGGAAAAAGCTCACTGGATTTATTTAATGAAGAGGCGGCAGCAGTAGCACCGGGAAGTGACGGAGTGATCTTCCTCCCATATATGTCCGGTGAGAGAACTCCAATCTGGGACCCAAACGCAAAAGGTGTCTACTACGGATTAGATTTCAGTAAGACAAAAGGACACTTCATCCGTGCGGCAATGGAAGGAACAGCATATGCATTGAAGCATAACCTTGATGTTGCGGAAGAAGCCGGAGCGAAAGTAGAAGTCCTGCGTGCGATGGGCGGATCAGCAAACTCCTTGTTGTGGACACAGATCAAGTCTGACATCACAGGAAAACCAATTGTTGTTCCATCCTCTGACACAGCAACAACACTCGGTGCAGTGATCCTTGCCGGAGTCGGAATCGGAATGTACAAAGACTTTGACGAGGCGGTGAAGCTTACTGTTGAAGAGAAGCGTTCCCACGAACCGAATAATGAAAACAGAAAAGTTTATGATAGAAATTACGAAACATATATAGAGCTTTATAAACAATTAAAGGACACTATGGCGAAAAACCATGAATAAGAAAAATTAACAAAAGATCAAAAAGGAGGATCTTGAAAATGAAAGCAGCAGTTGTATGCGCCAACGAAGACGTACAGTATCTTGATTACGAAGAACCGACACCGGGACCGGGCGAAGTTAAGGTCAAAGTAAAATGTTCCGGTATCTGCGGATCTGATATTCCACGAGTACTTCATAACGGAGTTCATTTCTATCCAATCGTACTTGGACATGAGTTCTCAGGAGATGTTGTAGAAGTAGGTGAAGGTGTAACAAAGGTTAAGGTTGGAGATCACGTATCCGGTGCACCGTTGAAACCATGTATGAAATGTGATGACTGTCAGAACGGAAACTTTTCTCTGTGCAAACATTACAGCTTTATTGGTTCCAGAGAGCAGGGATCCAATGCCGATTATGTAGTTATCCCAGAGCAAAATGCAGTTGTATATGATCCAGGCATTCCGTATGAACAGGCGGCCATGTTTGAGCCTGCAACTGTAGCGATCCACGGAGTGTTCCAAAATGATTATCAGGGCGGACAGTATGTTGCAGTACTCGGCGGCGGAACGATCGGAATGTTCACAATGCAGTGGTGCAAGATCTTCGGATCCAAGAAAGTTGTAGTTTTCGACATCAGTGATGAGAGACTTGAACTTGCGAAACGTCTTGGAGCTGACGAAGTTGTCAACACAACGAAAGGGAATTTCATGGAAGAGGCAATGGCGATCACAGGCGGCAAAGGATATGGATTTGTATTCGAGACAGCCGGACAGGTTCCGACCATGCATATGGCCTTTGAGCTTGCAGGAAACAAATCCCATGTATGCTTTATCGGAACACCACATGTGAATCTTGAGTTCACACCGGCAATGTGGGAGAACATGAATCGTAAAGAGTTCAAACTGACAGGATCCTGGATGTCCTACAGCGCACCGTTCCCGGGCAAAGAGTGGGAGCTGACAGCACATTACTTTGCAACAGGACAGCTGAAATTCGACAAAGGATTTATTTACAAAATGGTTCCGATGAGTCAGGCACAGGAAGCATTCCAGATGTTTAAGACACCGGGACTTGTACAGGGAAAAGTAATGCTTGTAAACGAAGATTAATCAGAGAGGGGGACAAGAGCTTTGATCTGTCAAAGCTCTGTACCGAATATGATACTTACAGTAACATTAAATGCAGCAATCGACAAAAGATATGTTGTGGAAGGCTATCAGGTCGGTGAAGTCAACCGTGTGAAAGAATGTGCGTATACGCCAGGTGGAAAAGGATTAAATGTATCCAAGCCGGCATCTATCGCAGGAGCGGAAGTGGTCGCAACAGGATTTGTCGGAGGTCATGCAGGAAATTATATCGAAGACGCGCTGAAACCATTTGGAATCAAGAGTGAATTCTATCATCTGGAAGAAGAGAGCCGATCCTGTATCAACATATGGGATGAAGTTAATCACGTGCAGACAGAATTTCTTGAGCCGGGATTCACGGTATCTGAGGAAGAATTTGAGGGATTCGAAAAACATTTCACAGAACTGGTGAAGAAAGCAGATGTTGTTGCTATGTCAGGAAGTGTTCCAAAAGGACTTGACGGAACAGCTTATCAGCGTCTTGTAAGAATCTGCAAAGAAGCAGGAAAGAAAGTCATCCTTGATACAAGTGGAAAACTGCTTGAGATGGGAATCGAGGCAAAGCCGACGATGATCAAGCCCAATATTGATGAGATCCGTATGTTGACAGGAAAAAGCTGCGACAACTTCCAGGATATGGTAGACGCGGCAAAACAGATTCATGCAGATGGAGTCGAGATCGTAGCAGTGTCACTCGGTGGAGACGGTTCCTTTGTCGTATGTGACGACGGAATCTTTCGCGCACGCGTGCCGAAGATCGATGCGGTAAACACAGTAGGATGCGGAGATTCCATGATCGCCGGGTTCGCTCTTGGACTTAGCGAAGGACTTTCGGTTGAAGAGACATTGAAGAAAGCAAGTGCGATCTCAGCGGCAGCAGCACTTAGAGAAGAAACAGGCTTCTTTGTAAAAGAAGATATGGAAAAGATTTATCCACAGGTGGAAATTGAAAAGGAGAGTTATCATGGGTGAATTTATTAATCCGGCAGATGTGCCAAAAGTAAAATTCTACACAGGTGATGAAGCACCATGTATCGGAATGGGAACCTTTGGTTCCGACAGATTTACAGCAGATCAGATTGCTGAAGCAGTAGACGGAGCAATCAAAAGCGGATACCGCATGTTTGATTGTGCCGCATGCTACGGAAATGAACCGGAGATCGGTAAAGTATTTAAAAATGCATTTGATGAGGGAATCGTAGAACGTAAAGATCTCTTTATTATGACAAAAGTATGGAACGATATGCACGAACATGTCGAAGAAGCTTGCAAGAAAAGTATCGCAGATCTCCAGTGTGATTATGTGGATATGTATTATATTCACTGGCCATTCCCGAATTACCATGCACCAAAATGCGATGTAGAGTCAAGAAATCCGGATTCTAAACCATTCAGTGTGGAAGAATTCATGAATACATACAGACAGTGTGAAAAACTCGTCGAAGACGGACTGACAAGATTCATCGGAATCTCCAATATGACAATTCCGAAACTCGAAGCAGTACTTCCATTGATGAAGATCAAACCGGTTGCCTGTGAGCTTGAGATCCATCCTTGCTTCCAGCAACAGGAACTTTACGATTACCTCGTAGCACACGATATCCAACCGGTAGGGTATATGCCAATCGGTTCTCCGATGAGACCGGAGAGAGACATGTGTCCGGAAGATGTAGCAGATCTGCAGACCCCGGTTATGCAGGAGATTGCGAAGGCTCATAACTGCCACCCGGCGATCATTGCACTGAAATGGGCAAGACAGAGAGGCGAGATCGCAATCCCGTTTTCACTTCACAATTATGTAAGCAACTTAAAAGCAATGACAGAAGATCCGCTGACAGAAGAAGAGATGGCGAAGATTGCAACACTCGAAAAAGGAAACCGCCTTGTAAAAGGACAGGTGTTCTTGTGGCATGGAGCAAAAGACTGGCATGATCTTTGGGATGAAGATGGAGAAATCGTGACATTGTAAAAAATAAGATAAAATGATGTTGAGAGATACAGTTCTTGTAGGAAGGTGAGACTTTTTACAGGAACTGTATTTTATTATAAAAAATAATTTTTTTCTTTGAACTGGCATACATTTAAAAGTTGAAAATATACTCCTTAAGGAGTATAGTAAAAACATAATAAGTTATCACGGTTACATTATACGTGGTCAGCGACTTAAAAAAGAATGAAGTAGAAAGAAGGTGTCCCTTTGTCAAAACAAATGAAAAGAAAAATCTATCATGGTTCATCCGAAATCATTGAGAAGCCTGAGTTCGGGTATGGAAAGCCATATAATGATTATGGACTTGGATTTTATTGTACAGAGCAGATTGATATGGCAAGAGAATGGGGTGTGTCCAAAGAGGAAGATGGGATTGCAAACTGCTATGAAATTGATTGCTCAGGATTGAAAATTCTGAATCTGAATGATGAAAAATACTGTATTTTACACTGGCTGTCGATTCTGTTGGAGAATAGAGAATTCGAAGTGTCATCAGCTCTTGCAGCAGAGGCGAAAGAATATATCCTCAAGAAGTTTAAAATAGAGTATGAAGAATATGATGCAATTGTCGGATATCGTGCGGATGACAGTTACTTTTCCTTTGCTCAAGATTTCATTAATGGGGCTATTTCCTATCGGCAGTTAAACCGGGCAATGCATCTTGGAAAACTGGGACAGCAGTTTGTACTGAAAAGCAAAAAGGCATTTCAGCAGATTGAATTTACCGGTTACGAATCAGCTGCAAGTAAAGAATGGTATAGGAAAAAGATGTTGAGAGACAGGTCTGCCAGAAGAGAATATTTTGATGTAGAACGGAATAAGAGACAAAAAGGAGATTTGTATATAATACAGATCATGGATGAGGAGATGAAATCAGATGATTTGTGCTTACGATAGAGTTTATTTGGAGTCCGCACGAAGGAACCTTGCGAGAATGTTGGATTTTGCTGTATATGATATGTGCTATGATTTACAGCAGTTTTATCACTGGTTTTTGATGTCGGGAATAGCAGAGCAGTTTGGAAGCGGTGACTATAGATTCCTTGCCGGTATGTCTGGAGTAGAACTGGCTTATGAAGTACTGGATGTATCACAGATCGCCTATGAGCGCCGGAAACCATGTTATTCCGCGAACCGCAGTGAAGAATATTGGACAGGCTGGGCATTAGCTTATTATCAGTGGGAGACATCCCTTACATTCAGGGAAATAGAAAAGTATATTCCAATCACAGAAGTCTGCGGTTTGTATTCACCGTACCATGAAATGGATATCCGTCAATTCTCTGATAAGATGAATGAATTATACATGAAAGCAAAGAAGGGAACAAGTCTGAAAATATTACGGAAATATGCAGGAATGAGCCAGAGAGAACTATCTGAATTATCCGGGGTTCCGTTAAGGACGATCCAACAATATGAGCAACAACAAAAGAATATTAACAAAGCCCAGGTAGAATATTTAGTGAGATTATCGAAGACGTTATACTGTGAAATCACAGACTTATTAGAAAAGACAAAATAGTAAAAACAGAGTAGAAAAAAGGAACGGATTTTCTGCATGAAATAAAAAAGTTGACATGCACACAATTTTATGATATTATATCGCTCGTAACATTTTTGTAATAATTGTAATAAAAATGAAAATAATGCATAATATTAATAAAGAATAGCAATTAAATGGAAAAATTTATGCAACAAAATTGTTAGGAGGGTATATGAAATTTAATAAAAATAAAAGGATTTTTCTGGCGATGTATACAGCAATGATGAGTGCGGTCATGCTGACGGGATTTGCAAGTTCCACGGAAGCACAGGAGCAGAGCGTTGCAGAAGCAGAAGTGTCAACGGAGGCAGCTGAGCAGGAAGAAACTTTAGATGACACACGGTTTGCAGAGGGTACAGGTACAGACTGGGGTGTATCACAGGAAGTGATCGATGTGCAGTCAGGGATGATCGAGAATGTGAAGATTGCGGCAGCTGAAGCGAAGATTGCTTATGAAGCAAAGCTGGAAGAAGAGAGACGTGCGGCGGAAGAAGCAGAACGGATCGCCAGAGAGAAGGCAGAGGAAGAAGCGGCAGCAGCGGCACAGGCAGAAGCAGCGGCTGCACAGCAGGCAGAAAAAGAACTGCTGGCATCCCTGATCTTCTGTGAAGCGGGAAACCAGCCGTATGAAGGACAGGTTGCGGTTGGAGCTGTTGTAATGAACCGTATCAATAGTTCCTCTTATCCGGATACAATGGAAGAAGTAATCTACCAGTCCGGTCAGTTCTCACCGGCAATGTCCGGATGGCTTGACCGCGTAAGAGCAAACCAGGGCTATACAGAGGCTGCGATGCAGGCAGCAGAAGATGCACTTGCAGGAAGCAATCCGATTGGAGATTGTCTGTATTTCAGTGTAGGCGGTTACGGAACACGGATCGGAGATCACTTATTTCATTAGAATGCTCCACTCACAACATCTGCTCAAACAGAGTCGATCAGATACTGTGGAACCCTTTTCCGATAATCTCACTTGTATTAGAGATTAGAATAAATGCCTTTGGATCGGTCATCTTGATGAAATTACGCAGGCGGACAGCCTGGGTACGGTTCAGTGCAGTCAGGACAATCGCTTTGTCCTGACCGGAATAAGCACCCGTTGCGTGAAAGACGCTGGCACTGCGGTTCAGCTCATGAACGATGAAAGCACAGATCGGTTCCGGGTCGTCACATACAACATTAAAATATTTGGACAGATTAAAGTTCTCGATAAAGGTGTCTACCATGAAAGAACGAATCGTAAGTCCGAGCAAAGAATATAATCCAGTTTTGATATCGAAGATAAAGAATCCGGCAATAGTGATCAACAGATCAGAAAGCATAAGAGCCGGTCCGATATTGAAGCTGGAATATTTTTTTAAAATCATAGCAATAATATCTGTACCGCCACTGGAACTGCCGATGTTGAACAAAATGGCAGAGCCAAGAGCAGGAAGTGCAATCGCAAAACAAAGCTCCAGCATCGGCTGGTCAGTCAAAGGAGCTTTCATCGGGCAGACGCGCTCCAGAAAAGAAAGCGTTACCGAGAGCAGAATACTGCAATAAGCTGTCTTAGCTGCGAATTTCTTACCAAGAACAATCATTCCGATCAACAGAAGCGTCATACTGGCAACAAAGTTGAAATCACCGGCTGTCATAAGTCCTGTCTTTGCAATAAGAACAGCAAGACCGGTGATGCCGCCAAAGGTAAAGTTATTCGTGAACTTGAAAAAATAAGTACCGATCGCCATGATCAGTGTGCTGACTGTCAGTAAAAGAAAATGTTTCCCCTTGTCTAACATAAATAAATTCCTCCCCAAAAGAAAAATGATAGCTTTCGTGTGCAACATCCGCTATAAAAAGCTGTCATAAATGTTTGTACATATGATTGTAAGCGCTGAAAAGTGAAAAGTCAACGCATGAAGTTATCCAAAAAAGGAAATACTGAAATTAAGCAAAGTACGAAAACAGCATACCAAAATAGAACGAAAAGCACTGAAAAGGAGGTTTTAGAGTGTGGAACCAGAAGTTAGAAATAAGCTGGATCTTGCAGTAGAAATCCGTGATGTTTATGCAAGAGAAATTCTTGATTTCGCCGGAAATCCGGCCATTGAAGTAGAAGTTCTGGCAGGAGGAGAAATCATAGGAAAAGCATCTGTGGCAGGAAAAAATTATAATAAAAAAGAGCAGACAGAAAAACAGCAGATGGATATCGAAGGAAAAATCGAATTGCTTAACAGTCAGATTGCACCGGAAATAATCGGTGAAAATGTATTTGAACAAAGAAAGATTGATACAATTCTGAAAGAAAACGGAAATGAACAGACATCCTTTGCAATATCACTTGCAGTGGCGCGAGCAGCAGCGGCTGCAGAAAAGATTCCGCTTTACAGGTATCTTGGAGGCGTACGTGCGGTACATCCAAGTATGCCGCAGCTGATCAGAAAAGAAGAAATTGAGATAGAAAAGATAAAAGAAATTAAGATAGACGAGAGTACAGTTCTTACGAAACTGTTCGAAAGAATACTGAAAGAACAGAATGAAGGGAATAAACTGATTCTCAGTCAGGAAACAGCAGGAACAGAAGACAGCTTTCTGGTAGATCTTGCAGTTGCAGCGAATATTACGATGATCTTGGTTGAAAACAGAGAAAGCGCTTATTATACAGTACTGAACAATCGATTGTTACAACTGGAAGAGAAGATCAGTGGATGAGGCAATCTCAAGAGATCAGGGAGAAATAAATAATGGGAGCATAGCTCCCAATTATTTAGCGACTTTATTTTACACTCTCTAAATACATTTCTGTCAGTTCAACAGCATCTGCAATACACTGAGAACATGGGACAACTTTCCCCTTTCCAGAGACTCCCTTTAGGTCACGACAATAATAGGTTCCGTTCTTTTGGCGGAATTTTTCTGCAAATTCTTTTGTTTTCTTATAGGTATCTGCTTTTGTAGCTTTTCCATTTTCAAGATTTCCAATGCTGTTGTCCATTCCGATAACCATCATCATTCCGGTTACAGCTCCGCACATGTCCATCATGCCCATGCCAAATCCGAATCCCTCAGAGATTTTAAACATTGTTTCCTGGTCTACACCAAATTCCTCACAGAAAGAACAGGCTACAGCCTGTGCACAGTTATACCCTTTGTCATGTAGTTCTAATGCTTTTTCCACTTTTGTACTCATTTTTTTCTCCTTATGATTAGAAATTCCCAACTTATTTTTTGATTTTAAATTGTTTTTATTATAACGCTCTTTTCTGTTTATGACAATTGGTATTACGGATTTTGAAAGAATTTGAAAGAATGAAATCAAAGGAAGAATATGATATTATAAAAATAAAAAACGGAATTTATAGAGAAAAGCACCTGTCAAAGAAGCTTTGCGTAACTGTATATTTCAAATGTATAAAGGGAGGCGAATGAGGTGAAAATCGTTCGAGGAATAAATTTTATAGAAGGAAGCAGAGAAGAAGAATTACCAAATTTTGAATCAAATTTTCCGTATATCGCTTCTCGTGTAGAATTAAATCAATATGAAGAAGATAGTATTCCATGGCATTGGCATAAAAGCGTAGAAGTGTTTTATGTAGAGCAAGGAAACCTAGAATACCGTACGCCTAACGGACATTATATTTTTCCACAGGGCTCAGGAGGCATGGTTAATTCTAATGTTCTTCATACAACGAAGCCAAAAGAAGACAATACGGTACAGCTAATTCATATTTTTGACCCATCATTTATTGGCGGTGAAACAGGAAATATAATTGTGAAAAAATATATTATGCCAATTATCACATCTGGAGAATTGGATATGATTCCATTATATTCTAATAATTTGGAACAAAAAGAAATATTAGATCTTATAAGGAATGCATTTAATTTATCAGAAAAGGAATTTGGATACGAACTAAAACTGCGTGAGCGATTAACTGAAATTTGGCTATCACTTTTCAAAGTGTCATTTTCTGTGATTGAAAAAAAGAAAACTAGTACGAGAGCGAACGACAGAATAAAATTGATGATGGTTTATGTTCATGAAAATTTTGCAGATAAAATTACTGTTTCTGATCTTGCAAAAGTTGGCTACATAAGTGAGAGAGACTGTTTTCGAGTTTTTCAAGAGTGTCTTCACATGACGCCGATAGAATATATTACAAACTATCGGCTGCAAAAAGCCTGCTATATGTTAGTACATAGCAAAGATACTATTTCTGCAATCAGTCAGGAGTGCGGATTAGGAAGCAGTAGCTTTTTCGGAAAGACTTTTCGAGAACATATGGGGATGACACCAATGGAATATCGAAAAAAATGGCGGAATAGTGATATATAAAGGCATTAAAAAGATATTTTATTCTTTAAAATTGCAGTATGATGATAATCAAGAACAAAACATATCTTTTATGAAAGGATAATGTTTGGATTGGAAGTGGTAGCATTCTCTTGCCGGGAGTTACAATCGGTAAAAATAATGTTGCGGCTAGCAATCCATGTAGAGTAATTCGTTGCATAAGGGAGTAGAAAAGAAATGAATCAGGTAAAAATTATTTTTTTTGATATTGATGGAACATTGTTGGAGATGGGAAAAACAGAGATAACACCGAATACGAGGAAGGCGTTATGTTCATTAAAACAAAATGGTATAAAAATATGTATCGCAACAGGGCGTTCGTTTGCTACCATACCAATGTTTGAGGGAGTTGTATTTGATGCGATTTTGGCATTTAATGGATCTTTCTGCGTTGCAGGTAATCAGGTGGTGGCAAAATGTCCTATTCCGAAAGAAGATATAGAAATAATTATTGAAAATGCAAAGAGAATGGAAAGACCTGTTTCTATTGCAACAGCGGAAGAGATTGTTGCAAATGGAAGCGATAAAGATTTAGAAGATTATTTTGCGATTGCACATCATAGGGTGAATGTATCCGAGAAATTCGAAGAATATGTGGACAAAGATGTGTTTCAAATCATGTTGGGATGTGACTTAGAAGAACGTAAGTATATATTAAAGGGAACGAAAAATGCCAAATTAGCAGCGTGGTGGGATAGAGCCATAGATATTATTCCAAAAGAAGGTGGAAAAGGAGCTGCGATTGAACAGATTCTTGCACATTACAAATTCTCAAAGGAAGAAGCCATTGCGTTTGGAGATGGAGAAAATGATATTGATATGCTACTATCCGTTGGAAAAGGGATTGCAATGGGAAATGCATCTGAAAAAGTGAAAGAAATTGCGACTGATATTTGTGAAAGCGTGACAGATGATGGGATTTATTATTATCTGAAAAGCCAGAAGATAATAAATGAGTGAAAGGTAGGTGGGAAAAATATCGCAAAAAAAACTATAATGCAAGTGTAAAGAAAAAGGAGGTAAAAAATAATGAGCAAAATGAAAAAATGGTTAAACAATTGGTTTAAGGAATCTGTAGAATTTTATGGTTCAATGTTTCGTTATGGAATTTATTATAGATAGGACAGAGGAAGAACACAAACTATGAACCGTACAGAGAATCAAAAAAAGCAAGGTATCATGAAATAAAGAGTTGCATCTTGGCAAAAAGGTGTAGCTCTTTTTTTGGTGGAAAAATTGACAGAAGATAAGAGAATCGAATTGCAAGACTCTATCCCCTAAAATGCTGATATTTGTTGAAAAATCAGGCTTTTTGCAAGCAAAAATGAAAAGGCTATATATAGGTAGCCTGCGAAACTGGAATTGCCCATTTTGAGCCTGATTTTAAGAATAATGTCCTGACAGAGAGCAATGGAATGATTCTCTGCCCAGGATTCAAAAGGAATGGAAAAAATGCAGGAGGAAATCAACCGAATGCTGGTTACAGAAGCAAGCCGAATGGCAATGTATTAAAATTAGGTGGATGTAATTGAAGAAAAATATGATATCATATGAGTAATAAAACAGAATTTAAGGAGGAGACTGTAAATGAAATTATCAGATTTAGCAACAGGTTCTGATTGGACAGTGTGGATTGTCTTTGTGATATTTGCTGTACTTTCTATTATTTTACTTTCTGGACACGGAAGCTGGTTCATTTCTGGATATAATACAGCTTCAAAAGAAGAAAAGGAAAAATATAATGAAAAGAAGTTATGCAGAACAATGGGAATTGGAATGTCTATTATAGCAATTCTTCTATTAACAATGGGCTTGTTTGAAAATATTTTACCTGCATTTTTTGTATATATTGCATCGGGAATTATTTGGGTTGATGTTGTGGTAATTATCATTTTAAGCAACACGCTATGCAGAAAGTAACAATTTCCAGCTTGTATGTAAAAAACAGAAAAAATGTAGATATTGTGGCAAAGAATTAGATAGTAATTTGGAATGTTGTAGCAGTGAGTGAGAAAACAGCTATAGAAAGATAATTGAAAAAGATAGACATAAAATTAAGTATTTCATTTCGGGCATTATTTTAGGGTTTTTAGCTATGTTTTATGGTGTTGTGTCAAGCCGCAATTGCATGATTGGAAGTGGAATTATAGTAATGGGGGTCACAGTTGTTGTGCTTCCATTTACTACTCCAGAAACAACTGCTTTATTTGGAAATAAAAAGGCGAGATATATCGGAAGAATATTAGGTATGATACTTATAGCGGTTGGAATATGGGTAGGGTTTATTTGATGACAACTTCAGTCTTTAGAGCAAATTAATCAGAAGTTGAGAGGAGGTCTCTATAATGTTTATATTTTTATCTGTGTGTTCACTTTTAGTACCGTTATCTATGATTATATTGGGATATACGTGGAAAGATAACTCTCCTAAAGATCGGCAGGGGAGTTCGGGATATCGAACTACTATGTCAAGGATGAATGATGAAACATGGAGATATGCACACAGGTGTTGGGGCTGGATAAACTTTGTTTTAGGAATCATTCTGGTGATACTATCGATTTTTATTTTGATTTTAACGAAAGATAATACAAACTTTGAAATGATTTCTGTTTATTTGGTGTTTTTACAATTAGGAATTATGGTGCTTACAATTATTCCGACAGAATTTTTGTTGCATAAGCATTTTACAAAGCAAGGAATGAAAAAATAGCTAACTTCCAATTGGTGAAAATGAAAATCGGAATTTTATGAGGTGAGTTATGTAAAAAGCAAAAGCAATTAATATGTTGGGAGAATTTTGTGGCAAGCGTGATATAGAAGAATTTACACAAAATGTATTAGAAAAAAATTGGAATCAATCAGGCTGATGTAATGGTTTTATTTGGAGGAAGCATTATAGCCGGTGGTGATATTCTTGCTGAAGCCATTCAGAACGAAGTGGCAAAGAAAAATATTATTGTCGGAGGTGCTGGACACACAACAGAGACATTGAGAAATGTTGCTGGAGCAACAGATTATTTTCGGAAATTTAGGTTATTCTATTTTGTAACAAGGAAAGATAGAAAGGTGTGGATGTTTATATGGCAAAGAAATTAGACTTAAACAAACCAGTATTTGAATTGGTTCAGGAATATCCTGAGCTTGTAGATGTTTTAAAGGATTTAGGATTTTCAGAGATTACAAAGCCTGCAATGCTTAACTCTGTGGGACGCATCACAACAATTCCAAAGGGAGCTAAGATGAGAAACATATCCATGATGAAGGTTGTGCCGGCACTTATGAGTAATGGGTTTGAACTTATTGGGAAGATGCCAAATATCTTTGCACTTGGAAAGAATAATGCAGGAGACGAGACCAGCAGTGAAGATGGGGCTTTTCAGGAAAATACAAGAGAAAAGATAAAGAGCTATTTAAAGCGACTTGGAGAAGGCGAAGACTTAGAGAGTGTGCGCAAAGACTTCGTAGAGAATTTTTCAGAGGTAGAGGCATCTGAAATTATGAAAGCTGAGCAGGAGCTAATTAAGGAAGGCACACCAATCACAGAAGTGCAGAAATTGTGCGATGTTCACAGTGCCTTATTTCACGGTGCAACAAAGGAAGAAAAGATTGCAAATGCAGAAAAAGCAGTAGAAGAGTCACTTAAGAAAGAGGAGACATCTAAGAAACTGATGCCGGATGCATACAATCAGAAGCATGCTGCAGCAAAGACTCTTAGAGAAACTGTTGGACATCCGATGTATCGATGGGCTCTTGAAAACGAGAAGATAGCCGCATTGATTCATGAAATTCAAGGAGATATTGAGTCTGGGAATGATGTAGGAGAGAAGCTATCTGAGCTTCGACAGATTTCTATTCATTATGCAGAAAAAGGAGATCTTGTCTATCCGGTATTAAAGGTACGCTATGAGATCTCAGGACCTTCGGATGTGATGTGGACAGTGGATGATGAAATTCGTGATGAGCTAGCTGCACTTGATAAAATATCAGATTATGATGAAGAATGGATGAACCGACTTCAGACAGTTCTCAAACGAGCAGATGAGATGATCTATAAAGAAAATAATATTTTATACCCTATCTGCGCAGTGAATTTCAGCAGGGAAGAGTGGTATGGCATTTACGAGGATGCTAAGGACTATGCACCTGTGTTTGGAGTAGAAATGATCTGGGATGAGGCAGAAAAATATAGTGCTGATAAAAAAGCAAGAACAGAGGCGGCTCTAAGCGATGGAGAAATCATATTAAGTGGTGGTCATATGACAGTTCCACAGCTGGAAGCACTTCTCAATACATTGCCTATCGAGATTACATTTGTGGATGATAATAATATCAATCGCTTCTTCAACGAAGGACCAAAGGTGTTCAAACGCCCTCAGATGGCGATTGACAGGGAAGTATTTTCTTGCCATCCACCTAAGATAGAACCGATGGTGCGAGCAATTTTAGATGATTTTAGAAATAATAAGCGTGACAGAGTTCCAGTTTGGATGGAGAAGAATGGAAAACCATTCCTTGTAACATATATGGCAGTAAGAGATAAGAAAGGCAATTATCTTGGAACGGTTGAAGTAGTACAGGATATGCAGTTTGCAAAAGAGCATTTTGAACAATAAGGAGGGCAAGGATATGCACCGAATCGTGTGATTGGATCAGGAACGGTTCTGGATACAGCAAGACTAAAAGAACGTCTCGGGGAGCATCTGGAAGTAGATAGTCGAAGTGTTCATGCGTTTATTGTTGGAGAACATGGAGACAGTGAGATTGCCGCTTGGTCAAGTGCCAACGTGTCAGGTATTCCACTCCATGATTTCTGCGAGATGAGAGGGCATCATGACCATGAAGGAGCTACGTCAGAAATTGCGGAGAAAGTAAAAAACAGCGCCTATGAAATTATTCAAAGGAAGGGTGCTACTTATTATGGAATAGCAATGTCGGTAAAGAGAATATGTGAAGCTATAATCAGAGATGAACGTTCGATACTTCCAATTTCAACAATGATGGATGGAGAATACGGAATCAAGGATGTAGTTCTGTCTATGCCAAGTATTGTAGGTGCAGAAGGATTTATATCAAAGGTTCCCATTTCACTATCTGAAGATGAAATCAAGGCATTACACAAATCAGCTGAAACACTGAAATCAGTGCTGGAAGAGGCATTGGAATAAAATTGTTGTGAAATCGCATACAGCGTATGTGGCAAAGGGGATGGGCGCATCCCCTTTTTTCTATAGTAAAAGTTTCATTTTTTTATCGTTAACTTCTATAAGATTTTCATCTTGCATACGACCAAGTTCTCTGGACAGTGCACTTCGGTTTACACCTAAGAATTCTGCAAGTGCTGTCTGTGTAAAGGGAACATGGAGATACCCTTCTGAGTCTGGCGCTAAACTATGCAAATAGATTAGAATTCGATCTCTTAAAGATTTCTGATTTGCAATTCTTAGTTTTAGATTTGAAAAAACATTTTGTGAGGCAAGTATTTTGAGCATGTTAGTGGTTAAATTCAGTTGGTAAGAGCATGGACAGGAAGAACCGCTTATAATACCTTTAAGATTAATTAACATAATGGTGCAGTTAGTCAATGCTTTTAGCTGTATTGGACTGTATGGTGTTTGCACGCATGCCAGGGCTTCTGCAAATGATCGACCACGTTCAAAATGATTCATATTGATTTTGCTGTAGTTTTCATTGATAAATGATCCTTCAACTGTTCCATCAAGCACAATTCCGGAATATAACAAAGGTTCTCCTAGGTGTTGAATTAATTCGTCTTTTTCAAAAGAGAGAATTGAGGCCTGGAGGAAGTTGAAAATTTGCGGATAGTGTTCAAGAGGAATTCCTTCAAATAGCTTTGCTTTCGATAGTATCGGAAGATACTTCTGATAATCATCTAGTTTCTTCATATGCTTATTACCATCCTTTCAAATGAAATTTTATCATATCATCGATATTGTTGCTACAGCAACAGAAAAACAAGAGGCCTATGGATAAAATAATAGATGTAAAGAAGAGAAAGAGAGGTGGAAACGATGAAAGAACAAGCTGGAAAAATTATAGATTTTGTAAGAGAAAACAGAACAGTGCCAGGGTGTACCATCTCGAAGCAAATCTATCATGAGAATGGCACAGGGATATTAATTTTTTGCCTGGAGAAAGTATTCTAACACCTATTCAACGGTCGGTTGGAGTTAGTGCAATAAAAGATTCTATATATAAAGAGATTGAATTTCGAAAGGAGACTATTATGAACGAGGTAATCAAGGCGGGAGAAGTATTTAAGTTAGCAGAGTTACTTCCATATCAGGAAGGAAAGATTGTAAATATGGATTTGGCGCATAATGACAAGATGAAATTTGTTGTTATGAGTTTTGATGCAGGAACAGGTCTTTCAGAGCATGCAGCTCCGGGAGAAGCCCTTGTGATGGCACTTGATGGAGAGGCTGTGATTGGATATGAGGGACAGGAGCAGGTGATCCACGCAGGAGAAACTTTTAAGTTTGATAAGTTTGGAAAGCACTCAGTAAGTGCAACAAAGCAGTTCAAAATGGCACTGTTATTGGTTCTTGAGTAAATATGAGGAGATATCGCTATGAACTATTTAGAGATTGAAAAAGTAATCGGAAGACAGATTATTGATTCCACTGCCCCATTGGAAAGCAGCAAGTGCATATAACGAATACTGTGAGCGGGGAGTGGCTTTTAGTCCATCCTCTGCCTTATTACAGTCAATGCGTAACATATATCCGGCAGATGTATAAATGTCAATGCTGTTGTGATACATGTTGTATTTTGCGTAAATGGTATTCATGTTGTGTCTCCTTCAAATCAATAAAAATATAGAAGCATTTCAATCAGTTCACCATGTCATTTTCATTTTATGTTATAATGTGTTATCAGATTTTTTTTGCCCTTGTATTTTCCCTTATCAGAGTTCGTAAACTTATATGGGAAGATATAACACAAGGGAAACAATAAGGGAAAGCTCACCTGCGACAAATCCAGCGTTTTCAAAGGTTTACAGTGAATTTAATAACAAAATATAACAGTTATTAAATTTCCTAAAACAGGTGAAATCTCAATCGGAATTTACGGAGGAAGACCAGTATGGAAGAGATTTATAGAAGTTGTCCTGAATTTGAGAATAATGACTATATTTTGAGAATGGTCAGCCAGGAGGATAGACTGGATTTACTAAAAGTTTATTCAGATAAAGAGGCTGTCTCTTTCTTTAATAGTGATAATTGTGGCGGAGATGATTTTTATTATACAACTGAAAACAGAATGCAGCAGGCTATTGATTATTGGCTTTTTGAGTATAATCGACAGGGATTTGTGCGGTGGACGATTATATCAAAAGAAACGCATGAAGCAATAGGTACAATAGAACTTTTTCACAGAGATGCCGCAGATTATTTTACAGATTGTGGATTGCTTAGGCTTGATATTCGGAGCGACTATGAAATGTCTGATAAGATTATAAAAATATTAAGTTTGATTATCGCGCCTGCATATCGTTTATTCCATTGTAGTAAAATTGCCACAAAAGCAATTCCAGCAGCTACGGAACGTATTCAAGCGTTGAAAAATCTGGGGTTTGAGCTTTCGGCGGAAAAACTGGTAGGGCATGATGGAACAAAGTATGATTCGTATTTTGTGTTGAATCCTTAAAATAACAGTCAACGCATATAGCTATACGATTATTACAGCGCATATTATGCAATGATTTTAGATCTTTTCATGAGAATGACAAGAAGGGAGTGTCACTATGGGAACCATTTTTCAAAAAAATACAATAACAGAACCGGCACTTTTTACGCCTTTTGATACCACGAAAAAAATAGAGGGTTTTCCGGAAATCTGTGTTTCCACATTTTCGGAAAATATTATTCAGAAGTTTGCTTCCTTGAAAAGTGTAGAGAAGATTGCAGAACTATATACGGCCAATGGAGCTTTGCCTGTTTATAAAACTTATTACAAAAATCAGGATATTGCATTTTATTTATCCAGAGTAGGGGCACCGGCGTGTGTGGCAGGATTTGAGGAAGTTGTTGCCATGGGTGCAAAGAAGTTTGTAATGTTTGGTTCCTGCGGTGTGTTGGATGATGAGAAAGTGAAGGATAACATGATTATTCCGGTTTCTGCAGTCCGTGATGAAGGAACAAGCTATCATTACATAGCTCCATCAGAGGAAATTAAAGCGTCGGAACATTCCATTCGGGTACTGCAGAATGTATTGGAATTCTGTGGGTATTCCTATGTAAAAGGAAAAACATGGACCTCGGATGCAATTTACAGAGAAACCATTCCAGCGATTGAGGAACGCAGGCAGGAAGGCTGTCTTGCGGTTGAAATGGAATGTGCATCTATGCTGGCAGTTTCACAATACCGGCAGATTCCATTTATACAATTTCTGTATGGGGCGGATAGTCTCAGTTCGGAAAAATGGGAAATTCGAGATCTGGAATTGTATGGACTTACGAATGCTGAGAAATACATGCTGTTAGCGTTTGAGTGTGGATTAGCCTTGTAGATGTGAAAAAACAGATGGAAGCTGCTGAATCCGGTAAAAGCGACTCCTGATGTGTGATTACAAGAACTTCTTAGCAACTGCAGGTTGCTTGTTAAAACCATAGAGAGGCTTCATAATAGAGATAAGATATTACACAAAGGAGGGAACTAATATGGAAATGAAAGATGTGCTTAAAAAGCTGCGCGAGAAAAATAGTCTCACACAGGAGCAAATGGCGAAACGTGTGATGGTTACCAGACAGGCTGTCAGTCGTTGGGAAACAGGTGTTTCCCAAACAAAAAGATATTAAGAAACAGCCCATGTTTACCTGCTTGCAAACAAAAGAATATTGCTACTAGACTAAGAGATACTACATAAGTGTGTTGGTATCTCTTTTTTGTTGCCGTGAAACAGCAGACTATTTCATTTCTGCTTGATTACCTTAAAACTTATTAGTCTATGGTTTGTCAAGGGCTTGTTGCGTGAGAAATGCTGAATATCACCCTTTACAAAACATAGGCTGATAAGTAACTTTTCAAAAGCAGAAAAGAAATGGCAATGCTTATAACAATATGATATAATGCAGATGAAGACAAAAAAGGAATTTGTCGAGCTGGTTAGTTCGAGATAATTTTGAGTTTGTTAAGATGTGGTGCACTTGATGGAATCACAGGTACGACATCATATTATGGAGGATGAAATAGATGATAGGTTTGATTGTTGCGAGGTCAAAGAATAATGTTATAGGCAAGAATGGTAATATACCATGGAAAATAAAGGGAGAACAAAAGCAATTTAGAGAGTTAACAACGGGTAATGTGGTTATTATGGGGCGAAAGTCTTATGAAGAAATCGGTCATCCGTTGCCTAATAGAATGAATATTGTTGTTTCCACCACAACAGAGTATCAAGGAGATAATTTAGTTTCAGTTAAATCATTAGAAGATGCATTATTATTGGCTAAAGGACGAGATGTATACATATCTGGTGGATATGGACTATTTAAGGAAGCTTTGCAAATAGTAGATAAAATGTATATCACAGAAGTAGATTTAAATATTGAAGATGGAGATACATTCTTTCCAGAATTTGATATCAATGATTTTGAAGTTTTGATAGGGGAAACACTTGGTGAGGAAGTGAAATATACGAGAACATTTTATGTAAGGAAAAATGAATTGAGTAGATTTTGGATTTAGGGTGTTTTCATAAATATATTGCTTTTTATGCATATATAAATTGTTGTAAGACAAATTCCAGTTTGAAAAGGGGAAATGAAAAAGTGGCAATTTCAAATATAAATACAATTATTAGTAATGATATTCAAAAAGTTTGGAACATTGTTTTAGCTGTTGATAAATATAACTCATGGCGAAGTGATTTGAGCAAAACAGAAATAATAAATGACAAACAATTTATTGAATACACAAAAAATGGATATGCTACTACATTTACCGTTACCGTTGCAGAACCATATAAACGCTGGGAATTTGATATGGAGAATAGCAACATGAAAGGTCATTGGATTGGTGTTTTTATAGACAAAGGGAATGAAACACAAATAGACTTTACAGAAAATGTGATACCTAAAAAGTGGTTTATGAAACCTTTTGTAAAAACCTATTTGAAAAAACAACAAAAGCAATTTGTTCTGGACTTAAAGAAAGCATTGGAATAATAAAATTCAAGATTGGAGGGTTGGAAATGGCTTCAAGTAAAGATTATTTACAATTTGTTTTAGAACAATTATCAGAATTACAAGAAATAACATATCGTGCAATGATGGGAGAATTTATTATCTATTATCGTGGAAAAATCGTTGGCGGTATATATGATGATAGGTTACTGGTAAAACCAACAAAGTCTGCAATTTTTTATATGCCAACAGTTACTTATGAAATTCCATACGAAAATGCCAAAGAAATGTTATTGGTGGAAGAAATTGATAATAAAGATTTTCTGACGGGGTTATTTAATGTGATGTATGATGAACTACCAACGCCAAAACCTAAAAAGAAAAAATAAACAGTTTCTAGTTTGACAATTTCATATCCATACACACAAAGCAGTTAGTCTTAAGATTGACTGCTTTTTTCTTACCAAAATTTCAGATTGGAGTGATAAAATGAGCGATATTTTTAAGGATATGCAGGCAAACGTCGGCTGTGAATACATTTCTGACCTGCCCTCTTACAAACGTAAGGTGTGGCAGGAAATGAAACGACTGAACCCTGCCGACTATCCGAAAAAGCAACTGGAAGATTTTTCTGTCTATGTGTTTGGTATGTCGTACCAGACCATAAAAGATGTGATGAAACAACAGAAAGGACGTGAGGAACAATGCAGGAAACAAGGGTGCTGGTGGAAACGAG
>OGLQ01000071.1_pt1 | contig 108035 bp, 96 predicted proteins | sample 1572941 | NCBI WGS metagenome assembly OGLQ01 (sample SAMEA2581891, study PRJEB24529) | metagenome | biome: Human gut stool | place: China | collected 2011
CTCTATCGACTTTATATGCCATCTTACGTTTTAGGGACATTTACTGAATATCCCTACTTAAATAAAGTTTGATACGGCTATTTTTTTATTCTAAAAGTAACTATCCTATACTTTCTGGAATGCTCATTTAATTTTGAGGCACTCTCATGTTTGTATTAATTATAGTTCTGAAGCTAGAACGAAAATTTGTTAGTCGATAAAGCGTTTGGTCAGCTCATCAAATTTGTCTATTCTTCTATCACGCAAGAATGGCCACCAGCGACGAACATTTTCGCTTCGGTTCATATCTATCTCTACTACGAGATTTTCTTCTTTCAGATTGCTTGCTTGTGCAAGAATTTCTCCTTGGGGTCCGGCTACGAAGCTATTTCCCCAAAATTGGATGCCATTGGTTTGTCCGGAAGGATCAGGTTCAAGTCCTACTCGGTTTACGGCGATGACAGGAAGTCCGTTTGCGACGGCATGACCACGTTGTACTGTTACCCATGCTCCAAGCTGACGCATCTTTTCATCTTGTGTATCACTGCTTTCCCATCCGATTGCTGTTGGATAAATAAGTAGCTCTGCACCTTTTAATGCCATCAGTCTGGCTCCTTCTGGATACCATTGATCCCAGCATACTTGAACACCTAGTTTACCCAGACTTGTTTCTATTGGCTCAAATCCCAGATCACCTGGAGTGAAATAGAATTTTTCATAATAGGCAGGATCATCTGGTATATGCATTTTACGATATTTTCCCGCAATACTTCCGTCAGAGTCAAATACAACGGCTGTATTGTGATAAAGTCCGGGTGCACGACGCTCAAATAGTGAAGTAACCAATACTATATGATAAGCTGCTGCTATTTCACTATAAAATCCGGTTGACGGTCCGGGGATAGGCTCTGCCAGATCAAATAAAGATGTATCTTCTGTTTGACAGAAATAGGGGGTATTATGTAATTCCTGTAGAACAACAAGTTGTGCACCGGCTTGTGCAACAGAAGCAATATTACGGTGCAATTTTTCCAAATTTATTTTCAGGTCATTCGTACATGCTTGTTGTACAATACCTACTCGAATGGTTCTTTTCATATCGGTTAAAATTTTAATGTTTACTGTTTTTTACACTTTCCGGATATTGCATGGTAACGCAATGCAATGAGCCATGCTGCTTAATTAGTGGGCAACAATCTATTCCTACAATATCTTTTTCAGGAAAAGCTTGTGCTAATATTTGAGCAGCCTTTTGATCGTTATCCGGTTGGTTGTATGTCGGATACAATATGGCATCATTCATTATCAGGAAATTGGCATATGTTGCAGGCAGACGTTCACCTTCTTCATCATAAATAGCTGTTGGCATAGGCAGAGGAAGCAAGCGGTATGGTGTATTCTCCAGTGTACGGAACGTTTTCAGCTGTTCTTCCATTTTACTGAGTTCATCATAATGTTCATCTGCGCTATCTGTACATTGTACATAAACAATAGTGTTGTCCGGACAAAGTCTAGCCAATGTATCTATGTGGCTGTCAGTATCATCACCTGCAAGGAATCCGTGATCCAGCCATAAAACTTGCTGAAGATTAAATCTTTCTTTTAAGTATAGCTCTATGTCCTCACGCGTCATTACGTCGTTCCGATTAGGAGCGAGGAGACAGGTAGAAGTTGTAAGCATGGTTCCTTTACCATCACTTTCGATAGATCCTCCTTCAAGTATAAAGTTACGACAGTTTGTATAACTCCCTTTTAACAGATTGCTCTGATATAAATTCCAGTTTATCAGGTTATCTTTATTTGCTGCAAACTTCATTCCCCAACCATTAAAACAGAAATCTAGCAGCAGGGGAGTCCCGTCATTTTGGAGCAATGTGATAAAGCCGTGATCGCGTGCCCAAGTATCGTTGGTCGGGCATTTTACAAAATGTATATTGTCTTTATATTTGAAGTCTTTTAATTTTTCTGGATATTCAGGGGCAATCAGTAAAAGAGGTTGCCGGGAAGCTATTTCACTGGCGAGGTTGAAAAAACATGTTTCTACTTCATCTAACATGTAGTTCCAGTCGGTTCCGCTATGCGGCCACGTCAGCTGGATGTAGCTTTGTGGATGCCATTCGGCGGGTAAGAAATAATTCTTTTCCATAATGAGATAGTTTGTTTTATAATGTTGTTTTTCTTTTCTTATTGGCTGTTGCGTTTGCTGCGACGTTTTAATAGTATCCAGTCAAACAATTCGCGCCAGTTCGTAAAATCTTTTTTATACATTAAACCTATTCCTTGCGTTGTCAGAGTAGATTTTGTAAAGTATCTGTCGTTGGTTTGGTTATATCCTTTCAGACGGAAATCACCGTTTTTAGTCAGTAGCCACATTGCTTCAAAATCTCCTACGAAGTTGGTGTTACGCATAGGATTATCGCGGTAACCGAAATTACCATTAATAATCAATCGGTTGTTAAGCAGTCTTCCTGAAAGAATAGCTTCTGCCTCTACGTCAGTCCACCCTTTATCTCCTGTACTTAAATTGGTTCCCACGTTCCAGTTCTGGCTGTCTATTACTTGAGAAAGCATATTATTTAACTGTCCGGAAAGTGTGCTGAAAGCCAGTGAACTTGTTGCATCCGACTGATTGGCATTGTTGGCATAATCAAAGGTATAAAACTTTCCAATACTCAACAAATAAATAATTTGTGTATTCATTTGCTCTTCTGTACTGGTTAAACTTCGTACCAATTCCCGGTCTTCATCGCTAACGGTCGGCAAGTCCAGATCGAATTTTAATGTAGGAGCCGTCAGGTTACCTCTCAGATTCAGTAAACAGTTTACCTTTACAGTTCCTTTGGTATTTGAAGCATCAGCCACTAAATCATTTAATGAAGCAGAGTTTACGGTATAAACAGCCTGTACATCCAGATTGGCTTCTCGTGGATTTCCGTTGAATGAAACTGTTCCTCCTGATTGCAGGATGAAATCTTTGTGAATAACATTCTGCATGCTCATTTTGTATATTCCTTCTTCGATATTGTAGTTACCGAAAATCTGGAAATCTCCTTTATTATAATAGTTGATACGCAGGTTGCCGGTTCCGTTTGCAGAAATGTTATCTCTTGCTATAGGATCCATGACGATACGCATGGTAGCAGCCGGAGTTGCTTCTATCTGGAGATTAATGTGGGTATCAGTAGGAGTGTCTTCTTCCTCCTTATTATCTGTTTTGTTTAAATGATGATATAATTCAGTCTGAATGTTTTCTTGCTGTCTTCGGGGAGTCTTATCCACAAATTTTATGAATTGTGTATTGGTTGCTTCAGCTGCTGTGGCGGTTACGTATGTAAACTTTGTTTGTGGATCAGTTCGTAATGTCCCGTCCACAGTAAGTGTATTGTTTCCCCCGCGCAGCAACACTTCTCCAGTTGTATATATTTTACCATAGAAAGGAAATTCAGGTGTTTCCTTTTCCGTGTGATATACCAGCATATTGTTTGTGTTGAACCGGAAATCATACATCAGATTCTTTAGTTTTGTATGTCTGAGTGCGCCATTAACTAACCCGGTATGTCCTTCGGGGTCTGTTACTTGTATGTTATCGAAGGCAAAGTACCCTGAGCTTATACGGAATGAGTCTGCATGAGCGGTGAATGATGTATTAAGGATATTTACTTTCATGCTGGCATCTGCTTGAGCACATCCCTCCAAGTCAAGTCCGGAGAAAGGACCGTATAATCGGACGCGTCCAAAGACTCTTCCCTGCATATTTGTAAATATATTCTCTACAAAAGGTTGTAGGAAGGAAAGATTTGTACCTCCTGCCTGAATATTTAAGTTTAATCCTTTTTCCTTAGGCGAAACATACCCAGTTACATTAGTGAAGTAATGATCATTCTCTTTTATGTCGGCATGTAAGCGTACTCCTCCTAATTCATTGTCCCATTCACCTCTTATATCTCCCTGACCTAATAACGCATCGTTCAGAGAAAAGTCTTTTACGTTGAGTCGGGTATACATCACCGGATTGTTAAGTACATTATGTAAGTGGACACGTCCAGTTACTAGACCATTGAATTTAACTGCATGAAACTGAATTATATCCATTACATATTGTAAGTCGATATTGCTCAAATCCACCAGACAAGAGTCTGTTGTTTCCTTTCCAATACGTCCGTTTGCACGTACATATTGGTTTTGATGCTCAAATAGAAAGTTGTCGATTTCTATCAGGTTTTTATCAATGGTTATTTGTGATGGATGTATTTTCCATATCGTATCATTTAAAATAATTTTGCTTGGACGCAGGTCTATCATCGTCGATAAGCGATTACTTTCTTCTGATTTATGGAAACTTGTAATAGCTTCTACCATACCGCTAAAAGTGGAAGGAACATTATTTCCCCAATGGATGGTAGTTTTTAATTTATCGTCGCTGACCCGAGAATTTACAGCCAAATTAATCATTGCACCTTTTTGCAGACGTTTGTTTATACGTACTTGGCATTGCAGTTCATCTGAAGTGTTATTACATAATAACGTTCCTGATTCGAAATATGAGTCGTTGTAAACAAATGCTGGAAGATAACCTCTAATTTGCAAGCGTGTACGGTTATCATCAAAATATCCATTTAATGTAGCCGGCATGTACAGTTCAACAGGGATTTTGAATACTTTTGAGAATAACTCTGTATCTTCCAGCTGGAAATTGAACTGAAAATCATTGTTTGTTTCAGGCAATTCCTTGTTGAGAACGAGTAATGACGGAATGTACCGTTGCAATGTCTTCAGTATACTTGCTGGAAGAGTACGGTAAGAATAGTTCCCTTTGACAAAGCCATTGAGGAAAGGAGAACGGATTTCTATTTGTTTTTCCTGACTATTACTTACGTTTCCGGCAAATATGCTTAAGTTTTTTAAGAAATAACATTGATCTTTTTCTGGAGCGTTGACCTGTACGCTGTCAATACTGATTTTTCCCTGCATGTCATCAATGGAGTGTCCGCTGAAGTCGGCAGTCAGATTCAGTGACATATCTGTATCTTTATATTGGTCTGTCAGATTCAGATCGTTAGGACGGAAGTTACGTACCACAGCTTTTAGATTGAAATCAGGTACAGCTTGTCGTGTTGCAACATGTCCGTTTATTTCAATGTTTGCATTGCTGTCGTCCAAAGATAATTTTCCGTTAAATCCTCCTGGAGTATATTGTCCGTCAAGCATGATGTTGCGGTATTCATACTGCTTGTATGTAAACGAAGAAATCACTCCCTTAATATATGATTCAGCTTTGCCGTCATGATATTTGAAACCTTGCAATTCTATGTCGAATGTTGTGCTTCCCAGTGTCTTTTCCTGGTTTAACAAGGTTCCTAATTGTAATTCCGGACTGATTATTTTTCCAGAATAAGAACGTAGATGGGTTAATGTATCGGAGTGCATGGTTACATTGGCCCGAATACTTCCTACATCTGTAAGAAGTGTACCATGTGTTGTTAATTGATTCAGATAACCGGAAATATCTCCGTTGAAACTTATGTCCCCAATCCGTTTCAGAATATCGGGAACATTGTTCTTGCCACTTAGGTTATAAAGTAACCAGTTAATACCTTCTTTATCTACTTCCAGTTGCGACAGGTTACCGAAAAGGAACATATTATTTTTTTCGTTCCAGTGGTTTATCATAGCTTCTGCTTTCAGCAAAAGACTTTGAGTATTGTTTGATATATAAATGTCTGTACATTTGGTTTGATATCCTTTTCCGTCCAATGACATACGCAGGTTTACAGCTTCATTGAAATGAGCTAGTGCAGGTACAAACATGGCAAAGTCAGCCAATGTAATACGAGCTCTCATATGAGCCATATACCGTGTGTCATTGTTTATTACAGGAGCAGATGAAGCACTGTCATATGTTGCAGCAAGCGTATCTATATTCAGTTCACTGTTAGGAAAAGAAACCTCAATATTGTTTGCCTGTAATCCATGGTGGTTGGCTGTAATTTTCAGTGCCAGTTTCTTTAATTTGAATCCACTTTGTTCGTTGAAACTTATACGTTTGATTTGCGCATTGAGAGAATCAGGCGTTAAGGCTTTCAGTGAAAGTGTTGCTGAAAGATTCTGTATGCCTAAATGGTTTGAATTAAAACGTCCAGGAGTTTGAGCTTCGGAAAGTAAGTCATAGTAGACCTGTCCGCGACGAATCAATACGGAATTAATACGCAGATCGATGGTTGATTTTTTCTTGATTGTATCTTTTGAGGCAAATGCATCAAGTACAAACTGGAAATTTGTCTTACTGTCAGGGGTCGGACGGTTGAGGTGAGCGTTCAGACCAAAAAGCTGTACACTGCTGATGCGTATTTTGCCGTGTAATAAAGACGATAACTCCATCTTTGCAGATAAACGGTTTATTTTCAGCAGCTCCTTACCAGACTTGTCTTCCAGATATACATTCTGTATAATGACACGGTTCAGTAGTCCTAAATCGATATTTCCGATTCTGACCTCAGTCTGCATGATACGGCTGAGCTCTTGAGCCGTAAAATCGGATAGCCGTTTTTGAATAAAAGGAATACTCAAAACGGCGATAATTCCGAAATAGCATACCAAAGCTAATATGATGGTAGATCGGACAATATGTTTTATACTTCTGAACTTGCTCATGGGTATGACTCAAAAATTAATCAAAATTACAAATATCGCTCGAAGTAATCTATATTTTACCTTCTTATTTTATTATTTTTAAAATACAAATTCGTACTTTTGGCACATTATTTAGAAACTAACACATTTAAGGTATATGAAGAAGAACATAATGTTAGCATGCCTGATGGCAATGGCACTGGGAGCACAGGCTCAACAGGGGGGGATTACACAAGACATGTTGAACCAAATCAAAAGTAGCTATAAGCATACGCAGGCAGATAAGGCTATTTATAATGCCATGGCTGAAACCAGTATAGCTGTACTTGCGAAAAATCATGAAAATCTGGCTAATTTCGATACTAACTTCACAAATAAAGTTGTTTCACATGGCATAACAGACCAGCAGCAGTCTGGACGTTGCTGGCTTTTTACCGGATTGAACGTATTGCGTGCTCAAATGATGGCTAAATATGGTCTGGACGAAATGGAGTTCTCTCAGAACTATTGCTTTTTCTACGACCAGTTAGAGAAAGCTAATCTTTTCTTGCAGGGGATTATTGACACGCGTGAAAAACCAATGGATGATAAGATGGTAGAGTGGTTATTCCGCAATCCTATAAGCGACGGAGGACAATTTACTGGTATTTCAGATGTTATAGGCAAGTATGGAGTAGTTCCGTCTTCGGTTATGCCAGAAACCTATAGTAGTGAAAACACATCACAGATAGCTCGTCTGGTTGGCTTGAAGTTGAGAGAGTTCGGTCTGCAATTACGTGATGAGGCTGCAAAAGGAGTAAAGGTTTCTGCGCTTGAAGCTAAAAAGACAGAAATGCTTTCTACCGTTTATCGTATGCTTGCCTTAGCATTCGGTGAACCTGTGGAACGTTTTACGTGGACTATGAACGGTGAAACGAAGGAGTATACTCCACAGTCTTTTTATCAGGAATATTTAGGAAATGACTTAACCAATAATTATGTCATGCTGATGAACGACCCCAGTCGTGAATATTATAAATGCTACGAAATAGATTTTGACCGTCATGTTTATGATGGAAAGAACTGGACTTACGTCAATTTACCTGTTGAGGATATAAAAGCAATGGCTATTGAATCAATAAAGGATAGTACAATGATGTATTTCTCTTGTGACGTCGCGAAATTCTTAGACAGTAAGCGTGGTACTCTCGATTTAAAGAATTTTGATTATGAATCACTGATGGGTACTACGTTCGGAATGAATAAGAAACAGCGTGTCCAGACCTTTGCCAGTGGATCCAGTCATGCTATGACTTTGATGGCTGTAGATTTGGATAAAGACGGTAAGCCGAAGAAATGGATGGTTGAAAACAGTTGGGGAGCAGAGGCTGGTTATAAGGGACATCTGATTATGACCGATGAGTGGTTTGACGAATATATGTTCCGTCTGGTAGTAGAAAAGAAATATGTACCAGAAAAGGTGCTGAATATTTTGAAGCAGAAGCCAATCCGTCTGCCGGCATGGGATCCTATGTTTGCTCCAGAAGAATGATGAATAGATAAGTTTGTTTATATATTTTTGTAAACGTCCTGATGTTTATTCTGAAAACCTGTATTTTCAGAAAACATCAGGACGTTTATTTTTGGCTTTAGGGTTGTTTTTCTCTTCCTTTTTGCTTAATTTCGTAATTATCCTTAATTTAAAATCTGATTCTTATGAAGAAATATCGGAAAGCAAAATCGAAGTATATTGCTGTCTGTTCGTTAACCTTATGGTTATATCAGCCTGTAAATGCACAAATAGAGATTACAACTCTTCCGGATAGTGTGATAACGGTTGGATACGCTCGGGGTACACTGAAGAACATATCCGGTTCGGTAGAACAAATTACCGAACAGCAAATGAATAAAGAGCAAATAACTAATCCGCTGGAAGCTATTCAGGGACGAGTACCAGGATTGACTATCATGAAAAGCAGTAATGGTACAGCAGCTTTGGAATCTGTCCGAATGCGAGGAACCACTTCGTTGACAAGTGGTAATGATCCATTGATAATTGTAGATGGGGTGTTGGGCGATTTAAGTATGCTGACTTCGATTTATCCGACCGATATAGAAAGTTTTACAATCTTGAAAGATGCCTCAGAAACAGCGCAGTACGGTTCTCGTGGTGCCTCGGGTGTGATTAATATTACAACAAAAAAAGGAATCTCTGGTAAAACGCGTATTAATTACAACGGAAGCTTTGGCATTGCCCATGCTTATCGTCATCTGGATATGCTCTCTGGCGATGAATATCGGAAAGTAACAAGCGAAAATGGAATTTCTATTCTGGATAAAGGCTGTAATACTGATTTTCAAAAAGAAATAGAACAACTAGGGTTGCAGCAGAATCATAACATTGCTTTTTATGGTGGAGGAGATGCTTCCAACTATCGTGTTTCTTTGGGCTATCTGAACCGTGAGGGAGTGATACAGAATGAAAGCATGAAGCTTTTTACATCGAATATGAATATGTCGCAAGATATATTCGATAAATTTATCCAATGCGAACTTGGACTGTTTGGATCAGTCAAGAAAAACCGGAATTTGTTCGATTATCAGAAAACTTTTTATTCGGCAGCGGCTTTTAACCCTACTTTCCCTAACCATAAAGATTATACGACCGACGCTTGGGACCAGATAACTACTGCCAGCCAGATAACCAATCCTTTGGCTTGGATGGAGGTCAATGACCGGGATGATGTTTCTTATTTCAGTGCTCATGCCCGTTTGAATTTTAATTTGTCGCCCGACCTGAAATTTATTCTTTTCGGCTCGTATACTTATAATGATACAGAGAACTCACAGTATTTGCCCACTATAGTCTGGGCAAACGGACAGGCGTATCGTGGAAACCGCCGTTCGGAATCTGTCTTAGGGAATGCAATGCTTACATATCGGAAACAGTTGAAAAAGCATTTCATAGATGTATTGGGATTGGCAGAGCTGGAGAAAAATACATATACCGGATTTTATACTACGGTAACAAACTTTTCTTCCGATCTTATGGGGTTCGACAATCTTCAGGCTGGAGCTCTGCGTCCCTGGGAAGGAACAGGTTCTTATTATGAGGAACCTCATCTGGCGTCTTTCCTGGGACGAGTGAATTATACATATGACGACCGTTATGTACTGACAGTCAATGCTCGTACAGATGCATCTTCAAAGTTTGGAGCAAATCATAAATGGGGCTTTTTCCCATCTGTTTCTGCTGCATGGAATGTGTCAAATGAACAGTTTATGAAGCAGATTACCTGGATTGATAATTTGAAGTTGCGCCTGGGTTATGGACTTGCTGGAAATCAGGGAGGTATAGATTCGTATACGACGATGAATCTAGTCCGTCCCAATGGAGTCGCACCTGTCGGAAATTCTCCTGTAGTGACTTATGAGACATTACGCAATATCAATCCCGATCTGAAGTGGGAAGTAAAACATACTTTCAATGCCGGTTTCGATGTGGGCTTTTATGGTAACCGCTTGCTGTTGTCTGTCAATTATTACAACTCTAAGACAACCGATATGCTTTATAATTATCGGGTAAGTGTTCCTCCTTTTACCTACAATACATTGCTCGCCAATATTGGTTCTATGCGTAACAGCGGTACAGAAATCTCTGTTGGTATTACTCCATTGAAGACTAAGGATATGGAGCTGAATATCAATGCAAATATAACTTTCCAGAAGAACAAGTTGCTTTCGCTGAATGGTATGTATAATGGCGAATATATTTCGGCTTCGGAGTATACTGTTATAGCCGGACTTGACGGGGCAGGTTTTCATGGAGGATATAATAATATTGTATATCAGATTGTAGGACAGCCTTTGGGAGTTTTTTATCTTCCTCACTGTACCGGATTGGTTCCCGATGGTAATGGTGGATATAAATATGAAATCGCCGACTTGAATGGGGGAGGTGTAAATCTGGAAGACGGAGAAGACCGTTATGTGGCAGGTCAGGCTATGCCTAAGACCTTGCTTGGCTCAAACATTAGTTTCCGGTATAAACGTTTTGATGTATCGTTGCAGATAAACGGAGCTTTCGGACATAAAATATATAATGGAACTTCACTGACTTATATGAATATGAATATTCTTCCCGACTATAATGTAATGGAGGAAGCTCCCCGACAAATGATAAGAGATCAGACCGCAACTGATTATTGGCTGGAGGATGGAGATTATATTAATTTCGATTATCTGACAGTAGGATATGATGTTCCTCTGAAAAATACGAAGTTTTTACATAACATGCGTCTGGCGTTCACTATCAACAACTTGGGAACAATAAGCGGCTATTCGGGATTAACCCCTCTTATTAACAGTATGACCGTAGACTCTACATTGGGAGTTGATGACAAACGGACTTATCCGTTGTCGCGTACCTATACTCTTAGTTTAAGTCTTAATTTTTAAATGTTTAGCCATGAAAAAAATATATATATTATTTTTGACTTGCACTTCATTGTTCAGTATATCGTGCAGCAGTTTCCTTGAAGAAGATCCTCGGGATGGTTTATTGGGAGATAATGCTTATTCTACACTGCCGGCTCTCTATCGGAATTGTGTTGCATCGCTTTATAACTGTGTAGGCAGTTATAAAGACAGTGAGGGATTGCAGGGAACAGGGAGAGGTATCTATGACCTGAATACTTTTACGACCGATGAGGCTATTATGCCCACCCGTGGAGGTGACTGGTATGATGGTGGATTCTGGCAAGGACTCTACCTGCATCAGTGGGGAGTAAATAGCGATGCCATATTGAATACTTGGGAGTACTTGTTCCAGAGTATTAAGCTATGTAATTATTCGTTGGAACAGATTGATCATTTCTCAGCGACACATACTGATAAAGAACTTCCGGCTTATAAGGCAGAGGTACGTGCCCTTCGTGCTATGTTTTATTATTATGCGATGGATTTATTCGGACGCATTCCTCTGCTTGTTACTTCCGATGCGGCCGGTGCGGAAATGAAACAGGCAGAGCGTGATAAGATTTTTACTTTTATCGTAAATGAATTGCAGGAGGCTGTTTCTTTCCTGAGCGAAGAGAAAAGTAATATTCCTGGTGAATATTATGGCAGAATGACAAAGCCTGTTGCTTATTTTCTGTTGGCTAAGCTGATGCTGAATGCTGAAGTCTATATGGATTCCGACTGGACAGATGGTGTCTTTCCGGATGGCAGAAAAATCTTCTTTACTGTAAACGGAGAAAATCTCAATGCTTGGAAAGCTGCACAATATTACTGTACACAGATTTCTCAGATGGGTTATCAGTTAGAAAAAGATTATTCTTCAAATTTTGCCATATTCAATGAGTCTTCTCAGGAAAATATTTTTGTAATACCGATGAGCAAGACTTTATATACAAATCAGATGCAATATTTGTTCCGCTCCCGTCACTATAATCATGCAAAGGCCTATGGATTAGGAGGTGAAAATGGTTCAAGTGCAACGCTTGAGGTTTTGCAGACTTTTGGGTATGGCACAGACAAAGTTGATCCTCGTTTCGATTACTGCTATTTCGCCGATGAGGTGTACGATTTACAGGGAAATCCTATTCTGCTCGACGACGGCACTCCGCTGGTATATTATCCAGAGGCAATAGCCCTCGATGTTTCCAATTCGGTATATGAACAAACAGCTGGAGCACGTATGAAGAAATATGAAGTGGATAATACAGCATTAAAAGATGGAAAGTTGATGGATAATGATATTGTCTTGTTCCGTTATGCTGACGTGTTGCTGATGATGAGTGAGGCCAAAGTGAGAAATGGCGAAGATGGAACAGGAGAATTGAATGAAGTCCGTGCTAGAGTAGGAGCTTCGTATCGTGAAGCAACTCTTGCAAACTTGCTGGATGAAAGGCAGATGGAGCTGGCGTGGGAAGGCTGGAGGCGTCAGGACTTGATTCGTTTCCGTCAATTCACTCGTCCGTATAGCTTCCGTCCACAGCTTCCCGGTGAAGAAAACGGTTATACAACTGTTTTCCCGATACCTGAAAAGGTAATAGTGATGAATGGGGTACTGAAACAAAATCCGGGGTATTGACAAATTATTTTATTGGATGTTCCTTTTGGAGGTTCTTGTTGTTCTTTGCATTGATTATAAGTTGTTTACGTGGACTTGGACCTGCCTTTGAAAATGTATATGTTCTTTTCCCGAAAATATCTCGATATTTTCGGGAAAAGATGCTGAAGAATTTATACTTTTTTGATGGAATGTTATTAAGACTATGCTGTTGTTTTTCTTTTGTAATAAAAAATCTTCGTGGATCAGTGTTTTTTCGTTTTCGCATGTCGTCCGGATGAAATAATTTCTTGAGCTGATTCCGTCCGATTCTGATAGAATGTTTTTTCGGGGAAAAAACTGGCAGGAGAGCCCCGAAATCCCCCTCTAAGAGGTAAGTGCGAAATAGTAAAAATTGCTTTCTACATATTACAAAATGAAGACATTTTGTTCGTTTTTGTCACTTGTACTCAATTATATAAAGAATTTTTTCCGTAATAACCCGCTTGAAATTGTTTATTTCCATTCTTTTTTATTTAATTTTGCAGTCAAATTTATAAAACCATTTTTTATAACCCAATATGGCTAATTTAATAAAATTGCGTAAAGGTCTTGACATTAACCTGAAAGGCAAGGCGGCTGCTGAGGTAGTAGCTGTAAAAGAGCCGGGATTCTATGCATTAGTACCCGATGATTTTACAGGTGTAACTCCTAAAGTGGTAGTGAAAGAACAGGAATATGTTATGGCCGGAGGACCCTTGTTTATCGACAAGAATCATCCTGAAGTGAAATTTGTTTCGCCTGTAAGTGGCGTAGTAACTAGTGTGGAGCGTGGAGCTCGCCGTAAAGTAATGAGTATTACGGTAGAAGCTGCAGCAGAACAGGACTATGAAGAATTTGGCAAGAAAGATGTTGCCAAGATGGATGCTGCTGCTGTAAAGGAATTGCTGCTGGCAAGTGGTATGTTTGCCTTCATCAAGCAGCGTCCTTACGATGTTATAGCAGATCCGACAATTGCTCCGAAAGCAATCTTTGTGTCTTCATTCGACAGCAATCCGCTTGCTCCGGAGTTTGAATTTGCCTTGAAAGGTGAAGAAGCAAATTTCCAGGCAGGACTTGATGCACTGGCAAAAATTGCCAAGACTTATTTAAGTATTAGTGTAAATCAGAAAGCTGCTGCACTGACACAGGCTAAGAATGTTACTGTAACTGTATTCGACGGACCTCATCCGGCAGGAAACGTTGGTGTACAGATTAACCACATTTCTCCTATTAATAAAGGTGAAACTGTTTGGACAATCGATGCACAGGCTGTGATCTTTATTGGTCGTCTGCTGAATACCGGACGTGTGGATCTGACTCGCATGGTAGCAGTGACAGGTTCTGAAGTAAAGAAACCTGCTTATTGCAAGTTGAAAGTAGGTGCATGTCTGACAAATGTGTTTGCAGGTAATGTAAACAAGGAAAAAGAATTACGCTATATCAGCGGTAATGTGTTGACTGGTAAGCAAATTACAGCTAACGGCTTCTTGGGAGCATTCCACAGTCAGGTAACTGTAATTCCTGAAGGTAGTGATGTTCATGAAATGCTGGGATGGATTATGCCTCGTTTCAATCAGTTCAGTACTAGCCGTTCATATTTTAGCTGGCTGATGGGCAAGAAAGAATATACACTGGATGCTCGTGTAAAAGGTGGTGAACGCCACATGATTATGTCGAACGAGTATGACAAGGTGTTGCCGATGGATATCATGCCTGAATATTTGATCAAAGCAATAATCGCCGGAGATATCGACCGCATGGAACAGTTAGGTATCTATGAAGTTGCTCCTGAAGACTTTGCTTTGTGTGAATTCGTTTGCTCTTCTAAGATGGAATTACAGCGTATCGTTCGTGAAGGACTGGATATGCTCCGTCGTGAAATGTGCTAATACTAACCAAAAGAATTAATAGAATAAATGAAAGCGTTAAGAAATTATCTAGATAAGATAAAGCCTAACTTTGAAGAGGGAGGCAAATATCATGCTTTTCGTTCTGTATTCGATGGTTTCGAAACATTCTTGTTTGTTCCGAATACTACTTCGAAGACAGGTACGCACATCCACGATGCGATTGATAGCAAACGTATCATGTCACTCGTGGTTATTGCATTAATACCGGCTTTGTTGTTCGGTATGTATAATGTGGGCTATCAGCATTATCTGCATGCAGGCATCAGCGGTAGTTTTATCGAAATGTTTGGCTACGGTTTTCTGGCTGTATTGCCTAAAATCATTGTTTCTTATGTTGTAGGTTTGGGAATCGAATTCGTTGTTGCACAATGGAAGAAAGAAGAAATTCAGGAAGGTTTCCTGGTTTCTGGTATGTTGATTCCGATGATTGTACCTGTTGACTGTCCGTTATGGATGCTTGCTGTAGCAACTGCTTTCTCTGTAATCTTTGCAAAGGAAGTATTCGGTGGTACAGGTATGAACATCTTCAACCCTGCATTGATTACTCGTGCATTCTTGTTCTTTGCTTATCCTACTAAGATGTCTGGTGATGCTGTTTGGGTATCAGGTGACAGCATCTTCGGATTGGGTAAGACTGTTGACGGTTTGACTGCTGCAACTCCGCTGGGTGTTGCCAAGGTTGCTGAATGTCCTGAATTCTCTTGGGATATGGTTACTGGTCTGATTCCGGGTTCTATCGGTGAAACCAGTGTAATTGCTATTGCAATTGGTGCTGTTATCCTTTTATGGACTGGTGTAGCAAGCTGGAAGACAATGTTGTCTGTATTTGTAGGTGGAGCTGTCATGGGATGGATTTTCAATACAATTGGTCCTGATACAGGTGTGGCTCAAATGCCTTGGTACGAACACTTGTGCTTGGGTGGTTTCTGCTTTGGTGCTGTATTTATGGCAACTGATCCGGTAACTTCTTCACGTACAGAAAACGGTAAGTTTGTATATGGCTTCCTGATTGGTGCTATGGCAATCATTATTCGTGTGTTGAATCCGGGTTATCCAGAAGGTATGATGTTGGCTATCTTGCTGATGAATATCTTTGCACCGCTGATCGACTACGTTGTAGTTCAGAATAATATCTCTCGTCGTGCTAAACGTGCTATGTCTAACAAATAAAAACCGAATATACAATGAATACTAATAGTAACTCTTATACTATCATTTATGCTTCGGTAATGGTTGTTATCGTAGCATTCTTATTGGCTTTCGTGAACTCTTCTTTGCGTGATATTCAGGGAAAGAATGTAGAACTTGATACTAAGAAACAGATTCTTTCTTCTTTGGGTATTAAAGAAGTTCAGGATGCAGAAGCTGAATTTGCAAAAGTTGTGAAGTCTGATATGGTTGTAGCCGAAGACGGAACATTGACTCCGTATGAAGGTACTTTTGTTACCGGATATGAAAAAGAATACAAGGAAAACGGTCGCGCTCACTTGTTTGTTTGCGAAATAGACGGTCAGACTAAATATGTTATTCCTGTTTACGGTGCTGGTCTTTGGGGCGCTATCTGGGGCTATGTTGCACTGAATGAAGACAAGAATACTGTTTATGGAACTTATTTCTCTCATGCATCAGAAACTCCGGGTTTGGGAGCTGAAATTGCTACCGACCATTTCCAGAATGAGTTCAAAGACAAGAACGTACTGGAAGAAGGTGCTATTGCATTGGGTGTTGTAAAGAATGGTAAGATTGAAAAACCTGAATATCAAGTTGACGGTATTTCAGGAGGTACAATTACTTCTCTTGCCGTAGATAAGATGCTGAAAGATTGTATGGGACAATATACCAAGTTTTTAACTACTAAAGAATAATTAAGGAGGAGATAATAATATGGGAAGTTTATTTTCAGCTAAAAACAAAGAAGTATTTTCTACTCCGTTGGGTTTGAATAACCCGGTGACCGTTCAGGTTTTGGGTATTTGTTCTGCATTGGCGGTTACATCTAAGTTGGAGCCTGCTATTGTAATGGGACTTTCTGTTACCATTATTACAGCTTTCTCTAATGTTGTAATTTCTTTGATCCGTAAAACAATTCCTAACCGTATCCGTATTATCGTACAGTTGGTTGTTGTTGCTGCTTTGGTTACTATCGTAAGTGAGTTGCTGAAAGCATTTGCTTATGATGTAAGCGTACAGTTGTCTGTATATGTTGGTCTGATCATCACTAACTGTATTCTGATGGGACGTCTGGAAGCATTTGCTATGGCAAACGGTCCATGGGAATCTTGTTTGGATGGTATTGGTAACGGTTTGGGATATGCAAAGATTTTGGTAATGGTTGCATTCATCCGTGAACTGTTGGGTTCTGGTACATTACTTGGTTTTAACATTCTGAACTACGATGCAATAAAGAGCGCAGGCTATGTAAACAATGGTTTGATGCTGATGCCTCCTATGGCATTGATTATTGTAGCATGTATTATCTGGTATCAGCGTGCTAAACACAAAGAATTGCAAGAAAAAGAGTAATAATTCATTGAAGAACGGATATTGGAAAATGGTAATCCCGTTTGCCATAGAAGTTCTTAACTAAAACAAGATTATGGAACATTTTATAAGTTTATTAGTCCGCTCCATCTTTGTGGACAATATGATTTTTGCATTCTTCCTGGGTATGTGCTCTTACTTGGCTGTTTCGAAGAATGTAAAGACTGCACTGGGACTGGGTATCGCTGTTACCTTTGTGCTGGTGGTAACATTGCCTGTCAACTATCTGCTTCAGACTAAAGTGTTGGCTGCTGATGGTATTTTGGGTATCGATTTGAGCTTCTTGAGCTTTATCCTCTTTATTGCCGTAATTGCCGCAATTGTACAGTTGGTAGAAATGATCGTTGAGCGTTTCAGCCCTTCATTGTATGCCTCACTGGGTATTTTCTTGCCTTTGATTGCTGTAAACTGTGCGATTATGGGTGCTTCATTGTTCATGCAGCAGCGTATCAACCTTACTCCGTCTGATTCTAAGTTTATCGGTGATATCTGGGATTCAATCTCATATGCACTCGGATCAGGTATTGGTTGGTTGCTTGCTATTGTAGGTCTGGCAGCTATTCGTGAAAAAATGGCATATTCAGATGTTCCTGCTCCTTTGAGAGGATTGGGCATCACATTTATCACTGTAGGCCTGATGGCAATGGCGTTTATGTGTTTCTCTGGTTTGAACATCTAATAAAGAAAGGAATAAACAATGGATATGAATTTTATTTTAGCAAGCATTGGAGTATTCCTTGTGACTATTCTTGTGCTGGTAGTTATCCTGCTGGTAGCTAAGAAATTCTTGGTTGCTTCAGGAAATGTAAAGTTGACTATCAATGGCGAGAACCAATTAGAAGTTGAATCAGGTTCTACATTGTTGAATACATTGGCTGTAAATGGTGTATTCTTGCCTTCTGCTTGTGGTGGTAAGGGTTCTTGCGGACAGTGTAAATGTCAGGTTGTTGAAGGTGGTGGTGAAATATTGCCTTCTGAAGTGAGCCATTTCAGCCGTAAACAACAGAAAGATCACTGGCGTTTGGGTTGTCAGGTGAAAGTGAAAGGTGACTTGTCTATCAAGGTTCCTGAATCTGTAATGGGTGTAAAAGAATACGAATGTACAGTTATCTCTAACAAGAACGTGGCTACCTTTATTAAAGAATTTAAGGTACAGTTGCCTAAGGGAGCTCACATGGACTTCATTCCGGGTTCTTATGCTCAGATTAAGATTCCTAAATATGAAATGGATTATAACAAAGATATCGATAAATCACTTATCGGTGATGAATATCTTCCAGCATGGGAAAAATTCGGTTTGTTTAATCTGAAATGTAAAAATGAAGAAGAAACAATCCGTGCTTATTCTATGGCTAACTACCCGGCAGAAGGTGACGTATTCATGTTGACAGTACGTATCGCTACTCCGCCGTTTAAGCCAGACCGCAGTGGATTTATGGATGTAATGCCAGGTATCGCTTCATCTTATATCTTTACTTTGAAACCAGGTGACAAGGTATTGATGAGTGGTCCTTACGGTGATTTCCATCCTATCTTCGACTCTAAGAAAGAAATGATTTGGGTAGGTGGTGGTGCCGGTATGGCTCCGCTTCGTGCACAGATTATGCATATGACTCGTACATTGCATACTACTGACCGTGAATTGCACTATTTCTACGGTGCTCGTGCATTGAACGAAGTATTCTATCTGGAAGACTTCCAGCAGCTTGAAAAAGATTTCTCTAACTTCCACTTCCATCTGGCACTTGACCGTCCGGATCCTGCTGCTGATGCTGCAGGCGTGAAGTATACAGCTGGATTTGTTCATCAGGTAATGTATGAAACATATCTGAAGAATCATGAAGCTCCTGAAGATATCGAATACTACATGTGTGGTCCTGGTCCGATGTCGAAAGCTGTTGTTAACATGCTTGATAGTCTGGGCGTTGAAAGCTCTTCAATCATGTATGATAACTTCGGTGGATAATTTAACGAGTTTTCTAAACTATAATAAAAAAGCCTTTGATGTAAGTCAAAGGCTTTTTTATTATCTATTATATTCTGATCTGTCTGATTTTGTAATTTATTCCTTTTCCATTTCTATGTTATAAATAACAGGATCGTATTTGTTGATTTTTCCTGTGCCTAAATCTATCAGAAATCCTGGCCAGAATAATATATTCCACAATGCTTTGGCATTAAATGCCGATTCGATAACAAACGGGGTGTTCTTATATCCTTCTTTCTTGGCGATCACAGTCCTGTCGGAAAGTTTCTTTTTTAGTCTGAAGGTAGTAGATCCGCCTTCTTTGATTTCTGCTAATTTTACATTGTTTGCAGCGTCGTAAAGTTTTGTTCCATTTTCTCCCGTAATGGTGATAGGTTGCTGTGTACTTGAAAAAATACTCATGCATGATGACAAGCCAAGGACTGGAATAGCCATCATTAATAGAATAAAATGCTTCTTCATCTTAGGTCTTTTGGGTTTATTTTTTTATAACTCTTGGGCCGTTCGAAGAGTTTAGATAAGTAGCTTATATTAATATTATTTAGTAGATTCGTTGTTCTCTTTCTGTTTTTTTCAATCAGCATATTCATAAAGGCTGAACTGATGATACCTGTAGGTATGGCAATCATGGCTATGCCAATCAGGCTGATGATGCTGCTCAGTAATCTGCCGAGGGGCGTAATGGGATAAATATCACCGTATCCTACAGTTGTGAATGCTACGATAGCCCACCAAAAGCCATCACCTATATTCTCGAAAGCTTCAGGCTGTGCATTCCGTTCGATATAGTACATTAAGATACCGGAAAAACCTAACATAATGCCGCAGGCTGTATAAGCGGTAATCAGTTCTTCTCTGACAGTTTTTAGTACGGTGCCAATCATCTGAAAAGAACGTGAATAGCGTATCAGTTTGAAAATGATCAGTACATAGGCCAGCACAACCAGATGTACGTGTGGCGTTTCTTTATATAGATAAATAACGACAAAGGGCAGAATCGCTACGCAGTCTATGATTCCATAAAAAGAGATGATATAGCGTAAGCGTGCCTTCCATGCGTGTTTGCAACTGGCATATTGTACTGGAGCCGCTGCGATTCGTAGCCCGTATTCAATGGTGAAAATAAAGGAAGCAAGATAGTTGAATGTATATAAATAGTTGTGGTAAGGAGCGGATTCCTCGAATGAACCATATATAATGGAGCAAATGGAGCCAATGATGAAGAACAGTACAAAGTATTGAAACCATTTTTTCATCAGCTGGAGATGAATCATTCGGTATAATTTTTCATGGCGGATGAAGTATGGAAATTTTTCTCGTAATGGATTCATGAGGTTGTGTGGATCTGTATTCATTTTTCCTATGATTTTTTTCGTTTAAACAAGGTGTGATTTGTCTTTTACAGCTTTTGGTAATAAAAGTCTTTACTATATGACAAATATAGTTTTTTCTTCCACAATAATAGGAAAAATAGAAGGATAAAAATATAGATGTAAGCTTTTTGCAAGTATTTTAATAGAGAGCATTGCTTAAAGAGATATTTAAAACAAAATAGAACAATGTTTGTTTCTGCTCTTTCAGATTGTCGTTAATGTGTAGTATTTATTACCTTGATGTTACAAATATTATTCTATCTTATATGTTATGACATGCTTTATTTGATTTATGTCAATAAATGATAGTTCTAATGCGCTTTTTTAGTAAATCATTTGTATGTTGTACAATATATTTTCTACCTTTGTTGCGGTAAAAAGATTGAGCTCAAACTAGACTAGGTTTAAAGATAATATTTTTAAGGTAACACAAGTTTTTAGGTAACATTAAAATTTAGGTATTATGAGAAAATTAGGATTTACATTAGTAGCAGCATTGGCATTTTCTGTTTCTGCATTTGCTAACAATGCAAATGATACGATTAACGTTGCTGGAAAATGGGATGGTACTATTAACAAAGCAAAATTGACAAAGTACTTGCAGCTTTCTTCTCAGCAGAATGAGCAGGTAGCAAGCATTTGCGATTATTTTCAAGAACAGATGAAAGTTGCGAACAGTTCAAAGAAAAATAGCGATCAGAAAGTGCGTAACGCAGTTTACGGTAATCTGAAACTGATGAAGAATACTTTGACTGAGAAACAATACAGCGACTATCTGCGCTTGATGGCATTGACATTACGCAATAAAGGTATTGATATCCAGAAATAATAATACAAAGCGGTATAAAAGAGTCACCTCGGACAAGTGTAGTGTATTCTTGAAAAAAGAATAAACTTCATTTTGTCCGAGGTGATTTTTTATTATAGGCTAATTGGGTAACTATATGATAAAGTAAAAAAGGTTGTCTTAAATTTATTTTGAAGTCCCCCAAAAAAATGGAAGAGCTAAACATTATTCAGTTATAGAAGGAGTCCGATAGCGGAGTCTTTCTATAACTGAATGTTTTTTATACGTTTAGCTGCCAGATAACTATTTATTAGAATCTGATTTCCTTTTTTTCAGAATCTTATTTCTGTCAGCTGCATTTATGATTTATCCTTCAGCATATCTTCCAGACGGAGCAATTCATCTCTGTATTGTGCTGCTTCGATGAAATTGAGCTTTTTAGCGGCTTCCTGCATAAGTTTGCGTGTACGTTCCATACTTTTCTGCAACTGCTCTTTTGACATGTATTGAACAATCGGATCGGCTGCAGCTTGTATGTGCTCTGTATTTTCCACATATGCTTTGGGCTGTTTGGAAGATGTTTCTCCTGTTGTTTCCAGCAGGGCGTTGTTTCTGTTCTTTTTGATTTGCTGAGGAGTTATTCCGTGAGCTTCATTGTAAGCTAGCTGCTTTTCGCGTCGTCGGTTAGTTTCGTCGATCGTTTGTTTCATGCTGTCTGTTATTTTGTCGGCATACATGATAACTTTTCCATTGACATTACGTGCTGCACGTCCGGCCGTTTGGGTAAGAGAGCGGTGTGAGCGCAAGAATCCTTCCTTATCTGCATCTAGGATAGCTACAAGCGAAACTTCAGGCAAGTCCAATCCTTCACGCAATAGGTTAACTCCGACTAAAACATCATATATGCCTTGTCGTAGATCCTCCATAATTTGTACACGTTCCAATGTGTCGACTTCACTGTGTATGTATGTGCAGCGTATGTTATGACGAAGGAGATATTCTGTAAGTTCTTCAGCCATACGTTTTGTTAAAGTCGTGACAAGAACTCGCTCCTTTAATTCAATGCGCTGCTGGATTTCTTCCATTAAATCGTCTACTTGATTCAAGCTTGGACGAACTTCAATAATAGGATCTAGCAATCCGGTTGGACGGATAACTTGTTCTACAACAACTCCTTCACTTTGAATTAGTTCGTAATCGGCAGGGGTGGCACTCACATAAATTACTTGTTTGGCCATCTCTTGGAATTCTTCAAACTTTAGCGGACGGTTGTCCATGGCTGCCGGCAGACGGAATCCATATTCTACCAGATTCTCTTTACGGGCACGGTCTCCTCCATACATTGCACGTATTTGTGGTACACTTACATGGCTTTCATCTATGACAATCAAAAAGTCTTTGGGAAAGAAATCCAGCAAACAGTAAGGTCGGCTGCCTGGCTCTCTTCCATCAAAGTACCGGGAGTAATTTTCTATACCAGAGCAGTGTCCCAGTTCCCGGAGCATCTCCATATCGTATGTGACGCGTTCGTACAGTCTTTTAGCTTCATATGGCTTACCTTGTTCTTCAAAGAAAGCAACTTGCTTGGTCAAATCATCTTCAATCTGATGAATAGCTTTCAGTGTGCTCTCTTTGGTAGTCATGAAAAGATTGGCAGGATATATTTTATATTCGTCAAAGCTGCCGGTCCGGTGTCCGCTGACAGGATCTATTTCTTCGATCGCATCGATTTCATCATCCCAAAATATGACACGGAGTAAATGATCGGTATAAGCCAATGAGATGTCAACTGTATCACCTTTAACACGGAAGTTTCCTCGGTTTAGCTCAATATCGTTACGCACATACAAGCTGTCAACAAGGCGCCGCAGAAATACATTTCTGTCCAGCAATTTGCCTTTTTTTATCTCTATGACATTGTTGTAAAAGTCAGCAGGATTTCCCATACCGTAAATACACGATACGGATGAGATGACTATCACATCGTTTCTACCAGAAAGTAGGGCAGAGGTAGCGGCAAGACGCAACTTGTCTATCTCCTCATTGATAGCTAAGTCTTTTTCTATATACGTATCGGTAGACGGCAGATAAGCTTCGGGCTGATAATAGTCGTAGTATGATACGTAGTATTCTACAGCATTATGTGGAAAAAAATTCTTGAATTCACCATATAATTGTGCTGCCAGTGTTTTGTTGTGGCTTAGGATCAGTGTCGGCTTGTTGATGTTTTTTATGACATTGGCAATTGTAAAAGTTTTACCTGATCCTGTTACACCCAATAATGTTTGGGCAGGAACTCCGGATTTTACACCTTCTGTCAGTTGTGCGATTGCTTCCGGCTGATCTCCTGTCGGCTGATAATCTGATACAAGTTCAAAATTCATTTTGCACATTTATTAAATAAGGTGTAAAAATACACAATATTTTTGTCAGAGATATTGCAAGTGCAAATTTTATATTAAAAAACATTGAGTTATTGCATTATTCGGTGGAAAAGAGTACTTTTGTACATCTATATTGATAAACATGAAAAAGTACATCGTTATGGCCATCCTTTCTGCTGGAGTATTATCTTCATGCGGAGAGTACAATAAAGTGCTGAAGAGCACAGACAACGAATATAAATACGAAGCTGCAAAGAGTTATTTTGCAAAGGGACAAAACAGTAAGGCTGCTACTCTTTTGGAAGACTTGGCATTGATCATGAAAGGAACGAGCAATGCGGAGGAGTCTGCATATATGTTAGCTATGACTTACTATAATCAAGGAGACTATATTACAGCTTCGCATTATTTCAATACTTATTATACAACTTATCCCCGGGGAACTTATACCGAGCTGGCACGTTTTTATAGCGGCAAGGCTTTATATTTGGATACTCCTGAACCTCGTTTGGATCAGAGCAGTACATATAAGGCTATCGAAGAGTTGCAGATGTTTATTGAATACTTCCCCGAAAGCGACCGTAAGGAACTGGCCCAGAATATGATTTTCGAATTACAGGATAAACTGGTTGAAAAGGAATTCTTATCAGCTTTATTGTATTATGATTTGGGATCGTATACCGGCAACACTGTATATAGCAGTACCGGAAATAATTATCAGGCTGCGGTAGTAACGGCACAGAATATTTTGCGTGAATATCCTTATACCAAAAGACGTGAAGATCTTTCTATTCTGATTTTGCGTGCAAAATATGATATGGCAAAAGAGAGTGTGCCTGAGAAGAAAGAAGATCGTATGCGTGAAACGATAGATGAGTATTACGCATTTATCAATGAGTTCCCTGAAAGTAAATATAAAAGCGAAGTGGAACGAATATTTAAAGATGCAAGTAAGTTTGTAAAAGACGAAGAAAATTAATCAAGGTTTATAATTAAATAAAAAATTATGGATTACAAAAAGACAAATGCTCCTACCAATACCGTAACTCGTGACTTGATGGAACTGTGTGAAGATACTGGTAATATCTACGAAACAGTAGCAATCATCGGCAAGCGAGCAAATCAGATTGCGGTAGAAATGAAGAATGACTTGTCAAAGAAACTGCAAGAGTTTGCTTCTTACAATGATAATTTGGAAGAAGTTTTCGAAAACAGAGAGCAAATTGAGATTTCACGCTATTATGAAAAATTGCCGAAACCAACTCTGATTGCTACTCAGGAATATATTGAAGGTAAGGTATATTACAGAAACCCTGCTAAAGAAAAGGAAAAGTTACAGTAAGAAAATATTAATTGAACACAGAAACGCATAATTGCAGGAAGTGATTTTATATCTCTGTGAGGATGCGCTTCTGTGTTCTTTTTTTGTTATATCCTCGTATTTCTAATATTATTTGATTATGATACAACGTATTCAGACTGTTTATTTGCTTATTGTTGCCATTTTTATGGTGCTGATGATGTCTTTTTCTGTGGGACATTTTTATACGGAAACAAGCGTGTCAGACATGACAAATCTGGCTGTTATTGCTCCGGATGGAACTATGAATTATGCTCCCTGGGCATTGTTTGCCATTCTTATGGTTGTAGCAATTCTTTCACTTGTTACAATATTTCTGTATAGAAAGCGTATGTTGCAGATCCGTCTGACATTGTTCAGCAGCATTATTCTTGTGGGATATTACGTAACACTGGCAGCGTTTGTGTGGGGAACACTGAAAGAATGTGGCAGTTTTACTCCATCATGGACTTTATGTCTGCCTCTGATTTCAATCATCCTGAACTGGTTGGCTATTCGTGCTATCGGAAAAGATGAAATGCTAGTAAAAGCATACGAGCGTTTACGCTAAAAATATTATTCTTTTTAAAAAGTAATATCCCGGCAAACAGGAAGTATCCATAGTTTGCCGGGATATTTTTTGTGGGTTTCATTTGATGTTAACCTTCTTTGCAACATTGACTTCAGCGCAAAGAAGGTTAGCTGTTTTTTTACAAGAGAAAAATTATTTGCTCCCTGCTGTTATTTTAAGCAGAAAATCAGCAAAAGCCAATGCTGATTTTTTCCGGTAACTTCCTTGAGGCCAGAATAAAAATCCACGTGATGTTAAATGGTCATTGCAGAGAATGGGTATTTGTACCAGTCCGGCTTCTCCGCGTACAGCTGCCTGTGTCAGTATGGTTGCCCATTGTCCACTTTTCAGTGCGTGAATAATTGTATGGACGTCGTCCATTTCTACACCTACAGTCAGTTCCAATTGATGTTTACGACAGAGTTCTTCGATTTTCTTTCTTGTCGCAAATCCTCGTTCGGGCAGTATCAGAGGAGTTTCTGAAAGTCGTTTCAGCGTAATGGAAGATAAGCCTGCCAGAGGATGAGAACTGTGAACAATGAACTGTAGACGAGAAGAAAAAAGTGGAATTGTTTCAAAATCATCGGTGAGATCTTCAGGCTTAAACGACAATACAAAATCAAGGCCACTTCCATCCAGTTGCTTCAAAAGTTCTTCGGAAGTTGCAAAAGTGATTTCGACTTTAATTTTGGGATAGGCCCGATTGAAAAGTTGTAATGCTGCTATCAGCAAGGGACTCATGCTATAAGTTACGCCTATGTGAAGCACTCCGGTTTCAATACCTTTCAAATCACGGATAATTTGTTTCCCGTCTTCGGCATCGTAGATAGCTCGTGCAGCATAAGGCAAGAAAGCTTGTCCGGCTTCAGTCGGTACGATACGTTTGCCGATACGGTCGAAAAGCAGAACATCCAGTTCTTCCTCCAACTGCTTGATTTGCTGGGAAAGTGTACTTTGGGAGATATGCAATATGCGTGCAGCTTCCGAGAAATTCTGCCGTTCACACGCTTCTTTGAAGTACTTCAGTTGTCGCAATTCCATGCATTAATCGTTTTTATCTATAAGACTTATCGGAAAAAAGAATTTTGCAAATATATACAAATAATTTTCATTCCTCTATCTTTATACAAAACAAAAACAAACAAGATGAAAAAGATAATTGGTTCTGATTGGGGTTATTCGATTACTATCTTATCGATGATGGGGAGTTTGAAAGTGGATAAACGAAAAACTTTATATATCGAGTTACTATGAAAGCTGCCGTTTTGTATTATAGTCACAAAGGAAAGACTGCCGGATATGCCCGTGAAATAGCAATGTATCTCTGGTCGAAAGGTCTGAATGTCAGCCTGAGTTCTGTATCTGATGCTGTTCCGGAAAAACTGTCAGACTGTGATTTCCTTGTTTCCGGATGCTGGACCTGTGGATGGTTTGTGGTTGGACAGCACCCCCACAAGCGCTGGAAGGCTTTCAGCCGGCGAATTCGTGGACTTGTAAAAGCAGAACGTACGCTTTTCTTTACTACTTATAAGTTTCGGACGGGGAGCATGTATACTTGTATGAAGCGTACGATGGGTATTCCTGCCTCGTGTTCAGTCCCTTTCTTAAAATCCCGCACTGGATTTCTGACAGAGTCGGATAAAAAACAATTGGACCAGTTTATCGCTATGTATTCTATTCATTAACTATTTTATAATGTAATATTGTATGGAAAATAAAAAACTTACAACTGCTTCAGGTGCGCCTGTAGCCGACAATCACAATGTTGCCACCGCTGGACGCCGTGGGCCGATGCTTTTACAAGATGTCTGGTTTCTGGAGAAATTGGCTCATTTCGATCGCGAAGTGATTCCAGAACGACGTATGCATGCCAAAGGTTCAGGAGCCTTCGGTAAGTTTACTGTAACTCATGATATTACTCCGTATACCAAAGCTGCTATCTTTTCTGAGATCGGAAAAGAAACAGAAGTTTTTGTCCGTTTTTCTACGGTAGCGGGCGAGCGCGGAGCCGCCGATGCAGAACGTGATATTCGCGGATTTGCCATTAAATTTTATACTGAAGAGGGAAACTGGGATTTGGTAGGAAATAATACACCGGTATTCTTTTTGCGCGATCCATTAAAGTTTCCGGATTTGAACCATGCGGTGAAGCGTGATCCGCGTACCAACATGCGTAGTGCCCGCAATAACTGGGATTTCTGGACATTGTTACCCGAAGCACTTCATCAGGTTACCATTACGATGAGCGACCGAGGCATTCCGGCTTCCTACCGTCATATGCACGGTTATGGCAGTCATACGTTTTCATTTATCAATGCTGAAGGAAAACGTACCTGGGTGAAGTTCCATCTGCACACACAGCAAGGTATCAAGAATCTGACCGATCAGGAAGCAGAAGCTATTATAGCCAAAGACCGTGAAAGCCATCAGCGGGATTTGTATGAAAGCATCGAAAGGGGAGATTTCCCTCGCTGGACAATGTACATCCAGTTGATGACTGAGGAACAAGCCAAAGAGTGTCCTTTCAATCCGTTCGATCTTACTAAAGTATGGTCACAGAAACAATATCCGCTGATTGAAGTGGGTGTGTTGGAATTGAACCGTAATCCCGAAAACTATTTTGCAGATGTTGAACAGGCTGCATTTAATCCGGCAAATGTCGTTCCGGGCATTAGCTTCTCACCCGACCGTATGCTTCAAGGTCGCCTCTTCTCTTATGGCGATACCCAGCGCTACCGTTTGGGAGTAAATCACCATCAGATTCCGGTAAACCGCAGCCGTTGCCCGTTCCTGAATATGTATCATCGGGATGGACAGATGCGTGTCGATGGCAACCATGGCTCTACATTAGGTTACGAGCCCAACAGTTACGGCGAATGGCAGCATCAGACAGAATACAAGGAACCTCCTTTGGAACTTGATGGAGCTGCATATCAGTGGGAGTATCGTGAGGATGACTCCGATTATTTCTCTCAAGCTGGCGATTTGTTCCGTTTGATGACTCCGGCCCAGCAACAAGTTTTGTTTGAGAATACAGCAAGAGCTATGGGAGATATTCCTGAAGAAATAAAACTGCGTCATATCCGTAATTGTATGAAAGCTGATGCAAACTATGGTAAGGGAATAGCAGAGGCATTGGGTATATCTCTGACACATCCGGGGCTGGCAGAAGCTTGACCGGCTTTCGCACAAAAAATAAATGAGGCAGATTCTCGTAATGAGATGTAAAAATGCCTTAAGTTATTGTAGATTATAGCAAAAGAATCCCTCTGTTACAACCTTGATTCATGACTGTATAAGGTAAGAACAGGGGGATTTTATCTTTTCACCAAGGTGAAGAGAATGTTTCACAGAAGTGAATATATCGTTTCACTTTGGTGAGGTGATGTGACCACGTTGGTGAAACTTACAGGATAAACCGATATTTCATAAATAACGCGTTATTTTTTGCGAATACTTTCACAAAATTCGGATGGCGTAATCCCGACTCGTTTCTTAAACATCCGGCTCAAATGCTGTGGGTATTCGAATCCCAGTTCATCTGCTGCCTGAGTGATACTTGCTCCGGCTGCAAGAACACTTTTAACTCGCTGGATGATGTACTGATGAATGTAATTGCTTGCTGTATCTCCAGTTGCCTTTTTTATTAAATCTCCGAAGTAATTGGCCGACATACAGAGCTTGTCGGCACAGTATTGGACCGTAGGCAAACCACGTCTCAGCTGTATTTTTTCTTCGTAATAATCGCTTAACAAATTATCGAACTTCATGAGGATATCCGAGTTTTCCAATGTTCTGGTAGCAAACTGACGGTTATAAAAACGCTGACAAAAATTCAAGACCAGTTCGATATATCCTACTATAATCGCATTTTGGAACTCATCATGCTTGTTCTGAAGCTCGTTCCTTATTTGCTGCATGAGTGAAACAAAGATATCATGTTCTTCATCCGTCATGTGCAAAGCTTCATTCACTCGATAATCAAAAAAAGAGTAATGCTTTATCTTTTTATCCAGTGGTGTGCCATGTAATAAATCGGGGTGAAATAGCAATGCCCATCCGGTAAGCATTACTTGCTCTCCATTGTCCTCTTTTCCTCCAATTTGTCCGGGAGCAACACAGATTACCGTTCCACTTTTATAGTCATATTTACCACAGCCATATGCCAGATCTATGTCTGCTTTATCGTGAAAAAAGATTCCGTAGACGCTGTAATTATTCAGACTATGCCGTATGGGAGAAACTTCTGCATATTCGATGACGCTGACCAGCGGGTGCTGGGCGGTATGTCCCAAGTAGCGACTGTAGTCGCTTACGCTTTTTATTTTCATAATCTTGCTCATAGTCAGGCCTCTGCGGGGTTATGTACATTCAAATTTTTTCATGCAAAAATATATGATTCCAACGAATTATCGAATAGCACTAAGTAAAAATCAGTAAAAACGATACGAAGTCCCTTTTTATTGTTACGTTCCCTTTTATGTGACTTTGTAATTTTGTCGTAGTGAAGCATCACTCTTGTGGATAGAAGTTTTGGTGGTTATCATTTAAAAAAAACGCAGATTATGAATAGAAGAGATTTTTTGAAAATGTCATCGTTGGCAACAATGTCGGCAGTGGGCATGTGGACTGGGATAACAGAGGCTTTTGCACATGCTCCTGAGCAGAAAGAAAAATACCGTTCGTATAACACAGGCCTGGCCAGTTCCATGGAATATCGTAAACTTGGTGCTTTGGACGTTTCAGCTATCGGCCTTGGTTGCCTGCCTATGGTTGGCTATTATGGGGGAAAATATGATAAACATGAAATGATAGCTTTAATTCGCAGGGCATACGATGAAGGGGTAACTTTCTTTGATACAGCCGAAGTGTACGGACCACATACCAGCGAAGAATGGGTAGGTGAAGCTGTCGCACCCTTTCGGAATAAAATAAAAATTGGTACAAAATTCGGCTTCGGGGTAGAAGAAGGAAAACCTACTGCATTGAACAGCCGTCCCGATCATATCCGCCGTGCGGTGGAGGGATCATTAAAGCGTCTTCGTACCGATCATATTGATCTTTTGTACCAGCATCGTGTTGATCCGAATGTACCGGTAGAAGAAGTTGCCGGAGTAGTAAAAGAGCTGATACTTGAAGGAAAAGTGTTACATTGGGGAATGTCTGAAGCAAGTGCACGTTCTATCCGTAGGGCACATGCTGTCTGTCCACTTTCTGCTGTACAGAGTGAATATGCTATTTGGTGGCGTGAACCAGAAACAAAAATATTTCCTACATTGGAAGAGCTGGGCATCGGGTTTGTACCTTATTGCCCCTTAGGGCGCGCATTTCTGACAGGAGTTATTCATGCAGACAGCACTTTCTCGCGAAATGACCGTCGGTGGAACTTACCCCAGTTTCAGCCGGAAGCCCTGAAGCATAATATGCCTTTAGTATATCTAGTACAACAATGGGCTGAACGTAAAGGAATCACTCCTGCACAATTTGCGCTTGTCTGGATGCTTTCACGCAAGCCGTGGATTGCACCGATTCCCGGGACAACTAATCCTCAGCATCTGGATGATTTTCTAGGTGCAGGGAAAATACGCCTTTCAGCATGGGAAATGGAGGAATTCGACCGTGATTATGCCAAGATAGATTTGATGGGACATCGTGCCGATCCGTTTACAGAAAGTCAGATTGATAAATAACGATAAAATGAATAAGTTCCTATTGCCAATATTACTGTCTGGAATTTTATGCTCATGTACTTGTACCAAGTTGCCAATGGCTGCTGATGGCATTGTGCGATTGTCAAAAATAGAAGTCTATCCGGAATATCTTGAAGAGTATTTGGAATATGCAATCAGGGTGGGAGAGATCTCATTACGTACTGAACCTGGTGTGCTGACAATGTATGCGGTCAGTGAAAAAGAAAATCCCTGCATGGTGACAATTTTAGAAACTTATGCCAGTCAGGCAGCATACCAAGCTCATATTTCATCAGCTCATTTTCAGGAATATAAGCAAAAAACACTACATATGGTCAAGAGTCTGGTTTTATCTGATCAGACCCCTCTTAATCCGAAAAACCAAATTGTAAATTTTATACAATAGCAATTGCTTGTAAAATTATTTCGTATTGAATCAGACAGACAATAAAAGTAGGAATCCCGTTCTGATTGTGAGCTCGCGGCTCTCTAGGGATTCCTGCTATATTGCTTATACTATTTTCTTTTGAAGTTCATAATATGAAATGCTCTATATCCGAGAAGCAAGACTGCACAAGTAAATCCTATAGGGTATGACATCCAAATACCGGCTATTCCTTTGCCTAAAAAGAATGCGATACTGTATCCCGAAGGAATGGCTACGATAAAATAAGAGATAAACGATATAATCATTATGGAAGTCACATCGCTTAGTCCTCTCAGAGCGTTTGCAAGAACGATCTGTATACTGTCACCAAATTGATATGCTATCAGTATCGGTATCAGTATAGCTACAATTTCTGACACCGATTCATCATCAGTAAACAGATTGCCTATCGTATCACAGCAGCATAATAATATAATGCTAAGTGTGATAGAGGTGATAATAGCCAAAATTACTCCAGCAGCAGTTACATGACGTACTTTCTCCCAATCTTGCAGTCCTTTAAACATACTTGTACGAATGGCAACGGCTGAACCTAATCCCAGATAGATTGTAAAACTTACCGTAGAAATAGCAATAGCGACTTGGTGTGCGGCAAGTTCCATTCCACCTAACCATCCTATCATGATTGTTGTGATACAGAATGTTGCAGCTTCTATTCCCTGCTGGAATGCGATAGGCCATCCAATAAGGTTCAATCTTTTCCAGTATGCTTTTCTAAAAGGAGTTATCAGGAATCCTTTTCTGAATGGCAGATATTTTTTCTGTTTTACAAATACTGCAATAAAAAGTAACAACATTATAATTCGTGAAAGAAGTGTACTGATACCTGCCCCCAAAAGTCCGAGTTCTGGAAGACCGAATTTTCCGTAGATAAGTATATAGTTTCCTGCTATATTCATTGCATTTCCAATCGTAAGAATCCACATTGAAATGGAAGCATCCATAATTCCCTCTACAAATTGTCTGAATGAATTGGCTAGCATAACGAAGAGAACAGAACACATCAATACAATATAATATGGTTTAATGAGTGGCATCAGTTCATCCGGTTGCTTCAGTAATTCTATGTTAGTATATATGAGGAGCAGGACGATGAGTATGCTTATTGTTGTTGTAAAGTTTGCCATGAGGCTGTTTTTCAACCATCCGCCTATTGCAATTCGTTTGTTTACGGCTATATTCTCACCAATTATGGGTGTGTAATTGAAAGAAAAACCTGTGCCTAATATGATAAATGCATTTATTACATTATTGACAAATGAAGCTGCCGCCAGCTCTTCCGTACTATGCTGTCCTACCATAACAGTATCTGCCAATCCGGTTATAATATTTCCCAGCTGCCCGATAATGATAGGTAATCCTAAAAGCAATAATGATTTGATGTGGTATATATATTCTGTACGTTTGATTGATCTCATTAGTTCTTTTATTTATTTAAATGGTACATAACAAATAGCCCTTTTTATTGACTGAAAAAGGGTGAGAAATCATTCCCTTAGCACACATCGTGTTATGGAAATAATTAGAATTTTATTTGAAAATAAAAAAGAGTCTTTTAAAGGATAAATAATGTTTTCCCGTTCTGCAAAAGACTTTAAAAGAACCACTGCAGAAGGTTAGGACCACGAGTCGTCCATGTGATGAACAGAATATGGTTGATTTTGTTTCGATTAATTTTATACAAAATATAACATTTAATTATTCAGAACTGCAAAGGTAATACTTTTTGGTGATTTATTCTCTGTCCACACCTTCAATGTTGCTGATAGTTGAAGTCTGCTTCTTCTTTGGTTCGTTGAACTGTGTATGATATCAGTATTATTTTTTTACAACTTTACCTCTGATTGAGTGTTCAGCCTACTATACGTAAGGTTAAGAATCTTGTTACGGTTCCGATCCAGTTCGGTATGTACCGGATAGGCTATCGGAACTGTAACCCCGTTTTTGTCTGTAATCGTTTGGACTGTTATGGGAGTTCAGGTTTTACTGATGTTCATGTTTCTGCCGATAGCGCTTGTATATGCGGAAGAAAGAATCATTTAATTGCAGAAACCATATATGTCTTTAAAGTTTTCTTTTAAACATAGTATAAATAAGATAATATGTTTGTTTTGTATATAAATGTTAATATTGTTGATTACTGTTAATAAAATATTCATAAGGTGTTTATCCAAGTAATAATGGCATTATTAAAACTTGAAAGAATTATGATATCATATTTAAAAGAAATGAATGAAGACTTTTATACTGTTACATCTAAAATTGATGGCAGACAGTATATTCTTAATAAACAGGATGATGGTATTTTCAATCTCATAATAAATAAGATTGTACGTTTAATGTATGAAAGTAGTCATCTTGATTCTATTCTAATCCTTACAGATACGCCAAGCCACACTTGTGAATTAAAGTCAAGAATTGCTTTATGCATAGGTGAAAAAAGAGTTCAATCATTATGGATTAATACTTTCTACGACTTCTATGTCAGGTTTTATAGAACAGAGATTTTACCAATCAATAAAACTATTGAAATATACGATAGTAATGTTATTCTAAGAAATATTATCAGGCATTTGCAGCTCGATAAGAAAATCTATAATTTAGGTGCAGTAATAAATGAAATTAGCTATGCTAAGAAGAATTTAATTTTGCCCGATGAAAATGGAAAGGTAGATAATTTAACAAGATGGCATAATGGAAAACTTAGAAGCATGTCTGATATTTATGCTTATTACTGGAACTTTTGTAAAAAGAGGAATATAATAGATTGCGATGACTTTGCCATTAAAACATTCTTTTTATTCAACGAGCGACCTGATATTCTTCATAAATATATAGGGAAGTTTGATAATATATTGGTTAGCAATGAATATAACCAATCGTATGTTGATTCTCGTATGTTATCATTACTATTGGATAGAACAATATATTCAGAAGGTGAGTGGATAGACTACAGATATACAAATTATAGAAGAAATGAGTAAATTAATACAATTGTTCAATGACATACACTTGCTAATAGAAAAATATGAGCAGATACGTAAGGAAAAGGGAGATAATTATAACCTTTTTCAAGTGATAAATATGACTAGTGATGAAACAAGAGTGCATTCTGCCATGATAGCAGATTTACTTAATCCGAAGGGACTTCATCAGATGGGTGATATCTTTCTAAAACTGTTCATCCGTAAATTAGAGGAACTGTTTAAGTTGGAGTTAAACTTAGACTATGGCGATGCAAAAATTGTTTGTGAGAAATATATTGGTCTCAAAACTAAAGATAAGGAAGGGAAAGATATAGGAGGTAGGATTGATATTTATATATCTGACAATACCAATCATATAGCTATTGAAAATAAAATATATGCAACAGATCAGGAAAACCAACTTCTACGTTATCATAACTATCTGGAGTCGATTGCGGGGGAAAATAAGCTGTTGTTGTATTTGTCGTTATATGGTGAAATAAATGGCCTAGAAAAAACTACAGGAAATAATCAGATAAAAGAAGGTGAAGATTTCTTTACAATATCTTATTCTGAATTTATTTTGAATTGGTTGGAAGAATGTAGAACTAAAGCGATAGATAAACCTCTGATACGCGAAGGTATAACACATTATAGGAACTTAATTAAAATATTGACACATCAGATGGAAAATGAAAAGAATGATTTGATAAAACTTATCAAAGATAATCCAAAGTATATTTGTTTTTTGCCGAAATATAAGGATGCTATTAAAGAGGTTGAAATAAGCTTATATACCGATTTTTGGACAAAGTTGGAAAATGCTATTCAAAATCAAGGTTATCCGATTGTAAAAGAATCATTTGGTGGCTATAAATATGCTTTGGATAAGAATTACCTACGTAAATATTATGAAAGTAATAATTGTAAATATCAGTCTGTAGAATTTGTGATAGAAGATTTCGATAAATACCGATTGATGTATAGTGTCCAGGTTGATTGGCGTACATATTATGGAGCTTTGATCAGAGATAATAGTAATAAGATAATTCCCCTCAAAGATGCATATGAAATAGAAAATCCAAAACTCAAGACTATTATATCTCGCATAGACGAAATGATACAGAATTCACAAAATGAATATCATTCTAGCAGTAGTTGGCTATTCTGGAAGCATACAAAGCCCTGTATCAATTTCAGAGATTTGAATGATGGTAATAGTGCATCTCATTTAAGTGATATGAATAAAAACGATAGAGCGAATTACCAAAGATATTATTGATGATATAGGCGTAATATGTAAGGATAAATCAAATAAATAATAGAGAAAGATTTTTGAAAAAGATAAAATTTATTTACTAGAAGGAGCGCAATTGGGTCGATGTCGAAATTATACATTTGCGTAGTTTTTGGGAGAGCAATGGCTGTAGTGTTACCAGTTTCAGTGGTAAAACAGAGAATAATTATATAAACGGTTGGAATCTACTCCAACCGTTCTTTTTTCTTTATCGAATCTTTCTTAGCCTCTAGAATATCATTCATAGCCAGATAATATGTGGCCCTTACGGTATTAAAGTCGTTTGAAAGAGCTGCATTCTCTTTTATCCGAATGTGAGGTTTTACACCTTTTCCTTCACGTGGCTGACCTTTAAACGTTTTTTTCGGTTTGCCGAATCCAATACAGAAATAAGTGCCATGTGACGTGCAGAACGTTAGTGGTGTGGTTCCGAAATCACCTGCCGTTTCTTTCCCTACAAGTACAGCACTTCCAGATTCTTTCAGTATACTTGCAAGATGTTCGGCTGCAGAAAAGGTATTGGGACCTGTCATCACATACAGCTTGCCTTTGAATGAATTATCAGACGGAGTAATGAGACTTTCGGCTTGATAAGGCTGCTTCACGAAAAGAGCTGCAATCTTTTCCATATTTTTTACAAGTCCACCAAAGTTGTTCAGCAGATTCAAGATAATACACTGGCAATTCTTGACCTTATTGTATTTGAGAATGAATTCCTCAGTATCTTCATCTGTAAATCCTGATAATGACAAGAGAGTAAAATATTCTTTCTTATCTTTGGGTGAATCCATGATACGCCTATTCTCTGATTTCCTGGTTTCTTTGTTATATTGGGATATACGTTGCATTCCCTCACTACTCAACTCTACTTTAACTTTAAAAACGGAATCATCTCTGCAAAGACATAGGTTTCTTACTGTATCAACATAACTTGAAAATACATAATTTGCAGTATGAATATATTTTCCTTCTCTAGTAGATTCTGGAAGGTAATTTTTTATACTGTCTCTCCATGACGAGGCATCAATACCATCAATAGACAAGATTCTATCTCCTTTCTGAAAAGGTAAATCAGTCAGATTGATTGAAACATATAAGGAATCACATCTCCATTCAGCATCCGCTAAGGTAGAATATTTATTATATATCAGATATGTATGTGAGTCCCTAAGCTCTGAGAAATACTGTTGGATAGCCAGGAAATATTCTCTGCTATCCTTAGCATTATTTACCTTTATAGAATATTTATTACGCAAGGATTTTAGAGATATTCCTTTATACTCGGCCAAAGAATAATGCTTTTCGACAATGTCACATATCTCTTTAAAATCGTCCATGTATTCGTTTGGCTCTATATTCTGTTCCAAGACGAATTGCTTCTCTGGCTTCATTGTAAGATGATACCCGAACCAATATTTAGGATAGTTCTTCACTGCAATATATATAGTTCCTCCAAGAATCAAGAGATATAATATGCTTACTGTCCAGAATCCCAATTTTTTTCTTTTGATATAGATATATACAGAAGCTCCTATTGTGATAATCAGACATAGGATTTGGGCCCATAAAAATGTGTTCATAATTATTTGCTTGCTACCAATGTTATTTTTACTCCCTCAATATCATCATGCTGACTTAGCCCCCAACACATTTTTTTATCCTTTACAAACTTCACAATAAATTCATGAATAGGCTCCATTTCATTCATCATCAATTCGTTCTGGAAGTTGTATTCTATAACCATTACAAAGCGTTCAAAATCATTGCCCATATTAATCAAATCTTCTCCCAACTTGTTCAACACTTCCTTTACGCGTATAACAAGCTCATCTGTTGAAGAGGAATGTGAGAAACACTCAATCTCATGTTCATTTACTAAATAACCATAATCTTCCATACCAAGATTATTCATTGGTTTCTTGTTCTTTGCCAGCTCTTTTAAAATCTGAAATACTTTTTCTTTTTCCATATCTGTTATATTTTTTGATGATGCTGCAAAATTAGCCTATCAATGCACAAAATACTTATGTAGTATCACGCTATCTTTGCCGAAAATAATCAAAGTCATGAAAACTGAATTTGCTATATGGTTGGTGTCGTATCTTATAAGGAGAGGTCCTGATACCCAAGAAAATATTATAAACGAATGGTCTAAATACATAAATGAAGATGTAGAGATTCATAGGAATACATTCGGAAACTATAGAAAAAAAGCTGAAGAGCTATTTGGAACTGAAATATCTTATAGTCCTGTCACTAAAGAATATTATATAGAAGATAAGGAGTTAATAGTCCATAATGCCATGTATAAATGGTTGCTTCAGTCTGTTTCAGCTTCAAATGTGATAAGCAGGAGAAGCAGACTCAAGGATCGTATAATGCTCGAAACCACGTCAGGAGGTGAAGAATTCATAGAACCGATAACTGAAGCTATGGAGAAAGGGCTGTGCATTAAAATGGTTTATCAGGCGTTTTGGGATGAACCGAAAGAAAGAACCATAGAACCATATTACATAAAGCTCTTCAAACGTCGTTGGTACCTGATTGGGAAAAGACGCGATACTGAAGAGTTCCGAATTTACTGCTTTGATAGGATAAAGTCAGTAACTGTTTCAGATATTAAGTTTAAGTTTAAAAAAGAACAAAATGCTGAAACCTTGTTTTATGACTATTATGGAATCATACAATTTCCTGTGGAGAAAGAACGTGTTATTATCAAAGTTGGATGTGAGCAGGGAATGTATATAAAGACCCTTCCCCTCCATCATTCACAGAAGCTGATACACCAGGATGACGACTACATGACATTCGAATTATACCTGAAACCCTGTTATGATTTTGTACAGGAATTGTTATCTTGTGGCTCTGAGCTTGAAGTAATAAGTCCCCAGTCGTTAAGGGAAGAAGTAAATAGGTATGTTGTGGAAATGTGTGAAATATATAATCCCGAAGAAAATGGATAGAATAAGACTTTTTATTGATGAACTCTCAACTGAAGAATCAACACCTGAACTTGCTAACGTATATTCTCCCGATATTCCTCAGAGTGAGATATGCAGAGAAAATTTGTATAACTACCTTCAAAGAATTAAAAGTAATAATACTAAGGTTATGCTGATTGGTGAAGCACCTAGTTATCATGGTTGCCGGCTGTCTGGAATCGCATTTACTTGTGAAGAAAACTTTACAGAAGATATAATACCTCAAATTATGGGGGAAGGCCTTGGGTATAAGATTTTTTCAGATGGAAAACCTGAGAAAGAACTATCTGCTTCAATCGTATGGCCTAAACTGAAAGACTGGTATAATCTTCACGGCTCGGTACCATTGTTATGGAATATTTGTCCTTTTCATCCGCATAAGCAAGGAGATATGATGAGCAACAGAACACCGAGAAAGAAGGAAATAGAAAGAGGTATAAAATATTTTCGTGAACTTGTAGATATATTTGATATTCAATATGTAGGATGTATAGGGAAGAAGTCATTTAATACTATTGAAAGTCTTAACTTTCATATAGCTTGTAAATACCTTCGTCATCCGTCTTGTGGAGGAAAGGCAGAGTTCATAGATAATATTAATGATTATATGAATTACTATTATATCGATTTCCAGTAACAAACGATAAAAACCTAAACTATGAAAGAGAAGTATAAACAACTATTAGAGTTTTTGAATAGTATTATAGTTGGGTGAATATTTTTTATAAAAGATGTCTTGGTTGAAATAATATAAGTCTAAAAAATAAATTATGACAATAAAGGAAGTAAAAAGCTGGTATTAAAAAAATTTATTGATACCTTTTTAAAAGATTTTGGTGTATAGTGACATTCTACAAACAGAAAAGAAGTGTAAGAGCTTATTATACAAAAGTGCAATATAAATTCAAGGGTGGTAACTATCTGCTTTGGCTTGAAGAGATTGTGTATGCGGAAGATAAGGATTATATAATGTCAATAGTAAATGTTGAGAGAATTATAAAGAAAGCTCATAAATCTATGTTTTTGAATAAATTTATTTGTTTTTCTATATCTATACCTAAATTTGGTATAAGTGCTGATGCAATTTTGTGGTATAGTATAATTTAAAATTAGGTATTTATGGCAGCAAACAAATTTGGTCGGTATGTATGGCTGGTTGATTTAATCAGATGCCATCCATATATCACATTCAAGGAGATAAGTGACAAATGGGAAGACTGTGGATTGGGTGATGGTAAACCATTACCATGGAAAACATTCATGAATCATAAAGATGCTGTACAGACAATCTTTGATATAATCATATCATGCGATGCCAAACGTGGATATGGATACTATATAGAAGATGCTGATTTATTAGAAGGGAATTCCTTTCGTTCATGGCTGATAGATTCGTATGCTACACTGAACCAGCTTCAGGCAGACAAAAAGTTGGAGAAACGCATCTCATTCGAGAAGATTCCTTCAGGAAGTAAATATTTACAGATATTACTTCAGGCAATGCGTCAGAATTGTGTGGTAGAAATTACCCACCAGGGCTTTGGTAGGTCCCATGCAAGCACGTTTCAGGTAGAACCTTATCATCTTAAGGTTTATAACCGTCGTTGGTATCTTATAGGATGGTCGGTATATTCTGAGGAAATAAGGACATACGCTCTTGACAGGATTCTCAATGTCAAAGTTACGGATACAACGTTTAAACTTCCGGAGTCATTTGATATAAATGAATATTTTGAAGGATGCGTAGGCATTATAGCTGACGGAGATATTGATATTGAGCGTGTGGTAATCAAGGCATACGGATGGGCAAGAAAATACCTGGCTACTTTACCTATACATGATTCTCAACGTGAGATTGCATCTGATGATGAGTCTACTACATTCGAAATGACAGTCCGGCCTACATACGATTTCCTTCAGGCATTGCTTCAACAGACAGACCAGATAGAAGTTATCGAGCCACAATGGGTAAAGGATGAAATATGTAGGTTTGCAGAGAATATATTGTCTTACTATAAAAAATCAAATAATGACTGATAAATCAGATATAAATTTCATAGCAATAGATTTTGAGACTGCTACCTCCAAACGTGCTTCAATATGTGAGGTGGGTATCTGTGTTGTACGACGTGGAGAAATAGCAGAGACCCGTTCATGGCTGGTACGTCCGGAAGATAACCGTTATCAGTATTGGAATATTAAAGTACACGGTATCCGTCCACAGGATACAGAACACGCTCCTGATTTCCCTCAGGTATGGGAAGAAATTGAACGGACTTATCTGGATGAGTTCGATACTTTTGTAGCACATAATGTACCTTTTGACAGAAGCTGTTTGCATCATTCTGCAGAACTCTACCGAATTCATCTTCCTGAACTAAATTGGATATGCTCTTTGCAGATGGCTCGACGGATTTACTCCTTTGGATGTAATTCTTTGGATTATCTTTGTGAACAGTTGGGCATAGAGCAAGGTACACACCATCGTGCAGGTGATGATGCGGAGATGTGTGCGAGGTTGTATTTGAGGGAGTTGGAGAGTATTGCATAAATACTTATTTTTGTAAGTATATTCTTTTTAACTTTAGTTATATAGCATAAGATGCTTATTCCTTATTTATACACAAATAGTACATTATGGAAAAATACATGCAAACTTTATTAAAGAAAATAGGAGAAATACAAAAAAAACAAACTATTAAACAAACAGAAGGTAGCAGACGAGGTGAAAATTTTAATGTTTTCAATGTTCTGGGACTGTGGAGCGAAGAAGTAAAGTTGCACTCTGCAATGCTTGCTGAATTATTGAATCCTGAGGGTAGTCATGGATGTGGAGAAGCTTTTTTAAAGATTTTTATAGAGAAAGTTTTAAAAATTGAAATAATAGATGCTACTAATCTGCTAAGCAAATCTGTTACAACAACGGAATATTACATAAGTCGTATTAATAATGAAGGAACTGAGGGCGGGCGTATTGATATTCTGATTGATATTCCACGGGAATCTGGTATACCGTCTCTGATTATTGAAAATAAAATCTATGCAGGTGATCAATCCAATCAGTTACTCAGATATTATAAGTTTGCTAAGACTAAATACCATTCTTCTGAAAATTTTAAAATATTATATTTAACTCTTTGGGGAAGTTGTGCTTCTACTATTTCTACAGGTAAAGATTTTTCTTTTGATTATACCAGAATATCGTATGCTAAAAATATTATAAAATGGCTCGAACAATGTGCTTCTTTTGCTTACGATAAACCTAAAGTGAGAGAGACTATAATTCAATATAAACATTTACTAACACAAATAACAGAGTATTCTATGAATGAAAATAATAAAATTGTTGAAGAAATCGCTTCACAAGATGAATATCTGAAAAATGCTATTTTAATATGTTCATACCAAAATGATATTATTAAAAAGGCTATTTCTGGTCCAATAACTAAAGCTTTGGAATATATAAAAGAAATGGCGAAAGAGAAAACCAAATTGGAAATAAATTTTATGTCCAATGAATTCAATGAAAAAGGTGGAAAATTAGATTGGGGATTTAGTTATTTCATTACTAAAAATCAAAAGACAATTAGGTTGTGTTATATATTTGATAATTGGGGACTAATTAATTTATATTATGGAATTCTAAAAGATGGAACTAGTCATGACATTGCCGTGAAGCCTATTTTTAAATATTCTAATGAAAATTGGCCTTGGGGCTGGGATTGGGTATTGGATAAATATAACAATTGGAGCGGAGAGTCTCTTTATAATATAATAGATGAACTATCCAACAGTACTTATGACTCTTCTCCTTTTTGTAAAACCATACTTGACAGTATTTTAAATTCATTACAGTTGTTAAATGAATGAAAAACATATGAGAAAAGTTGAAAAGCCTGATGTGTTTCAGGCTTTTTCTATATAATATGTATTCATCATATCCATAGATTCTTATAAAAATCGATGAATAACTGCGCACCTTCTCTGATACGATTACATTTTTCTTCATCAATGTCATTCGCTGGTATTCCCCAAAGGCATAAGTCAATTCACAGATAGTGCTTAGTCATACTCCGTAACATTTTCAGAGCCTTATTTTTCAATAGAAAAAGGTAAACTACTTTTATCTATATTGCTATTTAGGCTCATATTCATATAAGTACAATTAAACTGATGCATACATTATTGACTATGTCTTATTAAGGAATTACAAATAAAAATATGCTATGCCTCAATTTGGCATATTGATACTCCTATATTTGCCTGTATAAAATAATGAATAAGATATATAACCTTTAAACTTAATGTATTATGTCAAAAGTATTTAGAGTAACTCCAAAGAGAGTAAAAAAAACAAATGGAACGGTACTGACATCTGAAATGGAAGTAACAGTTACTACACAACAGCACACTACCGATCCGTTCTATAACGGTGCCAAGGAAATTAAGGAGGCATACATGCGCCTGTATGGATTTGATTATCAGAAGGCATGTTGCAGTAAAAACGATTTTGATTTTAAGAAATTGGATTAGTTTAGATGAAGATTCCCCAGATATCATTGTTTAAAAATAATAAAATATATTATTCATCAAGTCAGATACTACATGAAATTTCTTTCAATAAAAATTTCATGAAAACGGCTCTTTCAGTTATTTCATTAAAGAATAAGGTTATAGATGAAGCGCTTAAAGGTCCTATATCTGATGCTTTGAAAAGGGTTGGGAAAAAGGTCGAAAAACAGTATCCTTTTTTACATGTGGATTTTCATGGTTTTTCATACTTTGAAAATTCATATCAGATAAGGCATTTCCGTTATCGGATAAGTAATAAGAAAAGGGTTCTATGGCTTACATACGAATTTAATAATAAAGGTGACTTTGCAATTTATTATGATTTTCTCGAAGAATTTTATGACATTCACCCATGTACAGGTAAAGAATGGATTTGGGGGACAGATTGGCTACCAAAGAAATATAGAGACTGGAATGAAGGAACCCCTTGTCAAATTATGGAAGAACTATCAAATAATAATGTTGATGATTCGTGTTTCTATAATCTGATTTTAGATAATCTCATGATGGCTGCAGTTGGATTTATAAACACGGAGGACAGGGTGTTTGAAATAATTCCGAAACGGATTAAAAGGACAAGTGATGCAGTGTTGACTCCTGAAATGAAAGTAATCGTTACTACAAATATTCATACATCCGATCCGTTCTATAATGGTGCTGAGGAAATAAAGGAAGCATATATGCGTTTGTATGGATTTGATTATAAAAAAGCATGTTGCAGTATGGATGATTTTGAATTTAAAAAATTGGATTAGAATTTATGGAGAAAGTAAATGAGGTATTCTTTTCAGAAAAGGGACTGACTTCAACTTCTGCATCCCATTTAGCAGACCTTGCGCAGGAAACAGTTTTGGGTAATGAAGCAAAACTGAAGAATATGAGTTTCATTACTACCAAGGTGGATATTGTAGGCTCACTCTCCGAAAGCGGGAAGACAGTCAGTCTGGGTTATGATGAAAAGGGTTTATCTGAAGTTAAGGGGCTACTTGAAGAAATCGCAGAAATGAATGCTTTTTGTGCCTGGATGCGTGAAGCCATAAAAGCCAAGGAAAGGGAGATACAGCAAATAAACAGATGCTCCTTTGATGAATGGTGTCAGTTATTCGGATATCCTGTTATTGAAAAGACAGAACTTCCGAAAGAAATACGTGCGGAAGACCTTATTGCTGAAATGAATGTGAAAGAACGAAACCGTTATTTTACACTTGAAGCTATAGCCGCAACCATAGGAAAATATATCCATCCCGGAGGAAAGTTTTCGGATGCCAGAGAAGAACTTTTAACCAAGACGATGAAACCTTATACAGCAGATGGAACAGGAAAGGATACCTTAATTTACTCCCATACAGCTTCGGTAAGCCAGGAGAAGGTGGAAGAAGTCTTCTTTGAACTGCAAAAGATACACAGACAGAATGAGCGTGAACTTAACCGTATCAAGTTTGCATTGAAAAGGGAGTCCGACCGGTTGAATCTGGAATCGCAACAAAAATATAAGTCTGAACTGGACAAAGCTTCATTGCAGTACAAACGGATGTTTTCGCAATATAAAGAGTGGCAGATAAAGGAATCTGATCGTGTATCCAAACTGAAGATTATCGTTCCGGATGCACTTCAGACGACATACGAAAAGTTGTCTCTATTGGAAGAATAAATCAGGTTGAAAGAAGCTGATGTCATAAGGTATATCGATTCTTTCTTTACGGGAACAGTATCATTAGTCACTATTTATAAGGATTGGTTTGAGACATGTTTAACTTAAAACACGACGGGTAATATATACCATATGAGGTTTGAATGTTACCCGGTCTTTGACTTTGCTTTTGTCCTTGTCTTTGTCCTGGCATCACAAACTGATGCCGAATGGATGTTCCTGTTCCCGACCTGATTGTTTAAATATTAAAATAATGAAACCTTTACGCAGTATATTGTCACATCCTGATATTTCTGGATTTACAGTATTTCAACGCACTGTTGTTTATGTATTGGCATTTTTGGTATTTATGTTACTGCCAGTTTATTTTCTTTTAAGAAGAAGGATGTTTATTGTGTATGATATAATAAAGAAAAGTATATATGGAGGATAATAATTTAGAATTTCCATTTGTTTTTCCAAAAGAATCTAAACCTGTTATTTCAATAATTGGTATTGGCGGCGGAGCCGGCAGAATAGTGAACAAAATACAGACTTGTAAGTTGACCGATACAGAGTTAAGTGTGTTTGGTATGAACAGAAAAGAAATGGAGGAACTGTCATTACCGCATAAATACCTGATAGGAGCAGATGGATTAGGTAGTGGAAAGGACAGAAGTCTTGCAGAATCAGAGTGTCAGAAAATATTGCCAAGTCTGGAGAAATTTATTACCGATAAAATACTGTCCTGCTTTATAGTATGCCTTGGTGGAGGTACTGGAGAAGGCTGTATAAGAACTTTTCTTCAGAAAGCAGTGGACATGCAAATAAAGGTAAAGTTACTTGTTGTCACATTGCCTCACTCATCCGAGGGACTGGAGAAGAGAAAAAATGCTTTACGGCTTCTTGATAAAATAGAAAAATTAGCTGACGGGATTTTTGTTGTGGACTATGATGTTTTGCCTTGCAGCACTATTTCAGATTTATATAATGAAGCCGACAGAAAAGTAATGGGTTTTGTAAATTCATTCATAAATCTGATAGTAAAACACAGTCTTATTAGTTTTGATTTTAATGATGTCAGAAGTTTCTTGAGATACTACTCTGATACAAAGTTTATAGATTACTTTACGTTGTCTGGAAATATTAATTATCTTGATGCAGAATTGAGTGACCTGCAGAAGTATCTTCCAACGAAATATCATACTTTAGATGATATATCCAATTTAATTGTGGCAATTCATTATAATAGAGAGACCAATGATGATATAGTTCGTAAATTTCTAGATAGGATAGTATCTGATGGTATTATGAAAAAACAGACAAAAGACACTCAGATAAAATGGACGATGATTCATGATCCAGACATGGAGAAAAACATCTTCAGAATTGATATATTCACCAAATGTAATTAAAGATATTCATATGAAGACGATAGATGGATATGATGTGAAAATATTTACAGACAATATAGAAGATACTGCTATTGAACAGATCAGACAGCTGCTGTCCATTGATGTATTCAGTGACTGCAAGATTCGCATTATGCCGGATGTACATGCCGGAGCAGGATGCGTGATAGGATTTACAGGGAACTTAGGCGACAAGGTGATTCCTAATATAGTGGGAGTAGATATAGGGTGTGGTATGTTGGTTCAACCATTTATCTGCAACAACCCTATAGACTTCCATGCTTTAAATGAATATATTCTTCGTGCTATTCCTTCTGGACGTGACTTTAGGGATGAAAACTATCTTCCATTGTCACAAAAATATTCAGATATATATCAGAATGCAAAACAATTGATATTGCAGTTGCGCTGTTATCGTGAATTGAAGGAAGTTCGCAGACTATATAAATCAATAGGTTCGCTTGGAAGTGGAAATCATTTTATAGAACTAGACAAAGATGAGTCAGACCTTTACTACCTTGTAGTGCATACCGGTAGTCGTAATTTAGGGAAGCAGGTGGCAGATATTTATCAGAAACTTGCAGTTAAATGTCAGTCCGGATGGGACAAGCTGATGGTAGAAAAAAATCGTATCATTGAAGAGTATAAACAAGCAGGACGGAAAAGTGAATTACAAGATGTCATCAGAAATCTTCACAACTCATTTAAGACTTGCAAACTGACCATACCACAGGATTTATGTTATTTGCAAGGTCAGTTTCGGGAAGACTATCTGCATGATATGCATATCTGCCAGTGTTGGGCACAGATAAACCGAAAACTGATTGTAAATCTGATTATGGATTTTATCGTTGGAAAAGGCGTTGTTTCATCTGAAGAGCATTTTCGACCTTTTGAAAGTGTTCACAATTATATTGGTAATGATAATATAATCAGAAAAGGTGTAATATCGGCAAGATTAGGTGAAAAATGTATTATTCCATTGAACATGCGTGACGGTTCTTTGATTTGTATCGGGAAAGGCAATGAAGACTGGAACTTTTCTGCTCCTCATGGTGCCGGGAGAATCATGAGTCATAGTCAGGCATTTAAGGAGATGAGTCTGGAGGATTTCAAAAAATCAATGAAAGATGTATATAGTGAAACAGTAACAGAATATACTAATGATAAGTCTCCCATGGTTATAAATCGAAATACGAAATTATGGATAACATTAAGGATACTGTTGATATTGAAACTATCATAAAGCCAGTATTTAATTTCAAGGCTGCCGATATCTAATATGTTTCAGCATAAGAATTTGTGGAGGTATTTGAATGTGTGAATTTACTTTAGTAGAAATTAGTCTTGATTGATAATGCAATATCTTGATATATCATATAGAAACGATTTTGTTGTAGTACGTGGCGATATTCCTGACGAGTTTGACCCCCTTGCCTTTAATATTATACAAAAGAAATTTGTAGCTGTAGATTGTGGCTTCAGATTTAGTACCAGTGTATTCAGAGAGCCGACAATCTGTTCCTTTTTTAGGTTATTGGCAATTATCAGATTGCTCGGATTAGCCTTGTCAGAAATCTTCAGGACGAAATCATTCCTAATGAATACCCTGTGTACTTCTGGGAAACAAGGTGTCTGGCATTTAACAAAGCGTACCGACTATACCTGCCAGCTAGTCATTCTCCTTGTTCTTGGAGGTATTCTTGAACGGTGGACAACACGAATGTACACTCGATAAAATCCGTCAGCTCTCTTTTTTCTTACGACTACTTTAAATGTTGCCATATCAGATTGATTTATAAGTTATTAAATGGTGTATGCATTGGTGTATGCGCCACTGTTCAAAAGTGTATGCGTGGTGTATGCAAGTACCGTTTATTGGGCTCATTTTTTGCGGACAAATGCACGAACCGCCTAAAAACAACTTAGGCTGTAACGCCTGATAAACAGTTCGTTACAGCCTAAATCAAATATTATCCTATATTGCTTATGCTTCCTCAATAGCAGCCTGCGCCGCAAGAAAATACTTATGACAATCAATAAGTTGTTTTTTTACTGTAAAAATGCAGTAAACTTATTTGAATACAAATAAGATGCGTTCTATTTATTATATAATTTGATTCTATTTCATGCAGCTAATTACTAATGTAATATTCTATATATTAGTAATTTAATCAAATATTATTATTTAGGTTTCATAACTGTTCTTATTATATAATTAAATGACTCTGAACCTAATATTGTAGGTATCTTTAAACTCTTATCAAGAAGAAAAGGAAAAGAGAAAGTGCATCCCTCATATTCAAATTCAAGCATAAATACTTTGCATACTCTCAACTTGTTATCCTTACATTTTCCCACTTTCTTCCCTACATAATGGAACACATCATTAGGACTGATGGAATCCACATAGTCATGGAAAAATGGCTGTAAGTTGTCATAGGCAGGTTTTGTATTCACGTCCCTTATATTATTATCAGGAAGTGAATACATCCGCTTCTGTTCAAAATTGAAGAAAGCCAAGAATGCAGGACTGATAAGGTTATGCTTCATTCTCTTGTCAAGAAGGAATGTAAAACCTATGCCTTTGGCTTGAATGAAGATTTCATCTTTTTCTGTATTCATACCCATACAGATTTTTGAACTTAACTTTTGCTTTTCCTTCAATTACATCATCAGTCTCAAACTGGGCATATTCATCTTCTGACTTCAATTCTCTGACAATCTTCTCAAAATGATAGTCATCAAGAAGTTGTTGATTTTCCCTTTTGTCATCTCCATTCAGATTATCCGTCAAATGTCTTATCTTATAACTTTGTTCCTCTATTGTCTTTTTGTTGGATCGTCTTTCTGCATATAAGAGTATTGCTATTCCTATAGCAAGTATAACTATAACTTCAATCATTACATTTTACATTATAAGTTTCAAAATCAAGAATCCATTTGTTTCTTATAAGAAAGTCAGTACTTAAAATACCATGAATTTGTACCCCTGTTTCTTCTTGTACTTGTGTTACAGTTTCAGAAGCATCAAACACTGAAAATGTAGAGGTATAATCATTTCCTTCAAAGTTGAATGTTGCTTCAATTACAGGAGTTTCTTTATATTTTCCCTCTATTCCCATGATTTTTTGCATTTCTTCTAACACTCTAAATTCATCTTTAAAGTGTTCATATACATAGGTAAAAAGGATATTGTTTGTTGCTCCAGTATCAATAAGGAAGCATAAATTCTTTAACTTTCCTGATGTTACAATCAATGGTAAGCCTGTCTTATGCAGACCAAATTTAAGTGGAAAATCCATTTTAATCGATTCTATTAAAAGTTAAGGTTCGAGTAATAATGACTTCTCCTTCCCCTACATTTAACCATGTAGCAGAATCTCTCAATATCATTTCTGTATCAGATAATTCCAATACATCATAGACAGCAGGAGATTTTGAAGTATCTGAAAATTCCATTAGCAATTTCATCTGATTTTTATCAAAGACAAAGATTTGATAATCTGTAGGTTTCTCTCCTTTATTGTACCATTGATAATTACCATCAACACTACCAGTCACTTCAATATTACCATTTTCCTCAAACTCCCAAAAATAAGACCCATAATTTATTTCCACTTCATTATGTTCCTCTTTTTCTAAGTCTGTATATACCGCATCTTCTATTAAGGTTGTGGCATTCCAAGTCCCAATTACAGACAAACTGCTTGCTGCTTCATCTTCATTGCTGCAACTGATGAATATACAGCAGAGCAATATAAAAAGTACAATGATTTTCTTATTCATTTTATATGTTTCTTTTATTAATCAATATTCCAATAATTACTTTCATCTCCCTCAAAAGCATCAAGTCTTTGGTCTTCCCAATTCTCTTTATCTTCCCATGAAGAATCATTGAAGTTCTCATCTGATGTGTAGACAAAATACCTTCTCTTCATATCTGTTTGCTCTGATGGTAAAATATCTTCTGACTCAAAATCAGACATGAATTCAAAGTCAATTGGTAAGTCTACTTTAGATAAATGGTCTATTATATATCCAACTTTTTCTCCATTATATCTACCTGTAAATTTTACAGCATTATAATTACCAAATGATTTAAATGATTCAAGTGGGGCTATATAATCAAGATTCGGGTAAATGGCTATTTTCCCCAGGTTGTCAATTATACCCCAATGAATATTATCTTTCAATTTAACCCGAGCATAGTTGTTTGTAAATTGAGGGTCACACCAAATATATTTTCCAAAAGGAATAACTTGCTTGTTGTTAATATCAATATAAGCATATTGATATTGATGGTTTCTGACCAATGACAGACCACAACTGAATGGTTGCATTTCCATGTATTGAGGTGGAATGATTACTTCTCCTCTTTGGCTCTTTGCACCAAACAAACCATCCTCTTGAAAAATGATATAGTCCTTGCCCATCTGTAGCCTTTTTGTAGCCATACCACAAAAAGAAAGGTGTGATGCTTTCTTGTTGAGTCCAAGGTATCACCACAACACCTACAATCACAAACAAGGAAAGCCCACACCTCATGGCATGAGCATTCACTTCCTTACTGCTGTGATTGTTAGTCTTCAAAGTGGTGATTTTAGGACTGTCACAAGTAAGAAGCAAACACTTCTTTTTCTAATATGTCTTGTTAAACTTCTATTTCATTGCTAACTCTTTTTGTTGTTACTGCAAAAGTACGATAATTCTGCAAGAAACAAGCATCAAATCAGCCTATTTTATAAAAGTCAATCCATATCAGCATCCGAGGTGTGGGCTATATCTTATCAGGAAGAGATGATTTATATCTCTCCTTGTCTTATACAAAAGTACATCTTTATCACATATCTCTAATTTTCATAGCTTTCCAATTTAAAGAAGCCCCGAAATATTGATATACTCCGAGGCTTCATCCAACAATCAATCCATAAATTATGGCTTTTTCTTGCCATCAGAGCAAAAGTAACAGAGTACAAAAGCCCCTATCAGTAAGTTTATAATGGCAAATATAAATTCTCTCATAATGCAAAACTGAAAATTTCCTACCATAATGAATATATAAATATTGGAACATCCTGTTACTGAATGAACCAATTATATTCACTGTCTTCATACAAAGCCCTGTTCAATCCATCAGCAAGTTGAGTAGCATTATAAGCTCTGTCCAAAAAGTTATCTATATAAGATGATTTATTTGCCCCTGTGAGCAGATTGTACACATTCCACATAGAAATTTCTTTTTGATTGTCAGGAAGTGAGAAATTATCATCATGATAAAATGACTTGGCTACAATACCTATTTGAGTATCAGTCATAAGCATCTGTGGCAATAATCTTCTTTGCTCATTTGGAAGGTATTGATACAATCTGCTTTTCCCTAAGAACTGGGCAAATTGGTGTTCAGTCATAAAACTATCCTTAAAAGCTCCCATATAGTATAAATGTTTGGCTGCATTATATTCCTGAAAGAGTTGCATAGCAGCATTAAGTAATCCATTTACATCCATCACTTTCAGTTCAGACTTAAAGCCATCTGTACTGACACACATATTACAGCATACCAAGTTTTTAAAACCAATGAAAAGTTTAAATTTCTCCATACCTTTTTTACTATACAGGTTCTCATGATTATAGCTCCTGACTCCACCAATAGTCAAATTGAGCCTATTCCCTGCAATATCCTCATGGATTGAAGGTATCTCAAAACAAAACATCATTCTCTCATAGTAAATGGTCTTATCTTCTTCCAATAAATCTTTTACAGACTTGTGAATAGCTTCGGGAGTTCTCCCTTTGATGATATGACTTACTCTGATTTCAGGCAGTTCAATACTTTCACTTGGGAAAACCCTGTTAGCTGCTTCCCATACAGATTCAATAAAATTGGGATGGGAGATTGTTATTTCATTGTCCTTGCTGAATACAGGTACAATGCAATCATCTTTTAGATGCTCAATAGTAACTTCTTTTGTATTGGCTTCAATAAAAGGAAGTCTTTTTACTTCTCTTCTTGACAAGATAGGTTCTACATCAACAATTTCTTGTTTAGACAAATCAAATGTCCTGTTTACCCTACTTGGATAAATCAAGTTAGCCTTGACAGGCTGTAGTTGCATTGCTTCCATATCTTATGAAATTTGGATTATAGTTAATACTCGGTTTATTCTTATCCTCTTGCAGCTGCATTTTCTTCTGCATAAAATCAGAGGTCAATTGTTGATACCATTCAGGATATTTATGATAAATGGCGGTCAATTCCTCTATAGTTTTAGCCGTATTTATTTGCTGTCTTATCATTTCAACAGTCACTCCATCATTGCACCAATCAAGGATTATTTGTCCTATTGTTGGTGTAATGGTAAAGTCAGGCTTCCCCATAAACAGGTTAGTCCTGTCCTTGCTTGCAATAGCTTGATGCTTCATGTTGATGTCAAAAACTATGGTAAATTCATAATCTATTCCATCTCTCATTACAGCTTTTAACCCAACCTTTTCAGGAACCATCTTGCCATTTTTCTCATTGAGGACATAATCCTGCTTACATCTCATAGTACAAATGATGTGCTTCTCACTTTGCAGAATCTTCTGCATGAAGGCATTAATTCTTGGGGTGACTTTCTGCCAATTAGTGAAACTATTTCCCTGTAGGTTAGCATGATATTCCAATAGATTATCCCAACATTGAGAAATGGAATCTATAATAATGACTTCCATTCCTGCATTCTCACATATATCAATGGCTTCCATATAGGTTTCAGGAGTAAAGTTGTCTTGAAGAGAAAGAACATTATAACTGCCTAAATGAGCATATAAATCAGCACTTCCATTTTCACTATCTATAATTGCAATTTTACTCCAATCTCCACACAACCCATAGGCAAGAAGTAAGGCTGAGTAAGTTTTACCACTGCCTGCACATCCTTGAAAAGCAAGTTTTATTTTGGCTTGCTTCTTTGATGAAACTCTTAACTGCATCATATTCAAAATACTATTAATGATTCTACAATTTGAAAATAAAAAAGGCAGTCAGAATTAAATCCAACTGCCAATGTAACATATTTATCTGCATTACAAAGTTGCTAATGTAGGTGCTCCACCATCACCCTGCTGATGCAACATATAGAATATATCTCCTGTATCAGGAGAGCATACTTGTGAAATGACAGGCTTTGTAATATCCCCTTTGAGGAATCTTTCACTCACAGCACCTGTTTCACAGCCATACACAAAGAAACATTTCCCTGTGTTGGGATTCTGTTTCACATCAATTCTTTCCACTCCCATTTTGGTTTTGAAGTCTGCAACAGACATGGTTTCAATGAACTTTAAGCTATCCATAATTTATGATTTTAATTGTTGTGGGAGGGGACTATCCCCACCCTGAGTGATGGGGAGGGTCTTTGGATGGTGTAATTCATGCTCTTAAAGATAAGAAAGTTGCAAAAAAATATCAGAAAATTTTCAACCTGAACTCATTGGCTTGACTATTCTAAAATAAAAGCCTTATGAGAGTAAAGAATTTTCAAATGAAGATAAAAGTTTTTATGTATAAAATCCAAGGTTTTGGATGGATGAATGCAATCAAACTTGTATGTGATTTATACGATATTATACTGTGGCTAATTCAGTAAAAATAGCTATACATTATTGATTGGCAAATAAAATAATCCCCTGTTCCAAAAGGTGAAAACAGGGGATTATACATTCAATCGAGCATAGGATTATGCCACTTCTTCAACCATAAGGAGATAATCATTTATTTCATCTTCTGTCGGGTTGAACTCTTCTACCAAATCAAGCCAAGTCTTATGACCAAGATGGGGATACATCAATACTTTTGCATCCAAATGTTCTGCATTGGTTAATGCCATAGGTGCATCATAAGAAGGCCATAGGATATTATTGTCAATAAGGCTGTTTCTGTACTTTTTGAAAGTGTTCTTGGATATACCCAGTGATTCCCAAACTCTTTGGTCTGATAAATCATATCTGAAAGTACCATTTATACAAATACAATACAATCCTATCATTACACCTTTCTCTTCAGGAGAAATGGTTCTATCAAAGAAAAGTTCCTTTCTGATAAATCTAAAGTTATGAGTTGGATTTGGTAAATAAAAATGATTTCTCCTTACAAGTAGTTGTTCTTGAATACATCTGTACCTAATAAAGCCACTTCTTTTTAATCTTGGATAGAAATTGTTAGAGATGTAATCTTCAGATACACCGGTAAGAGCAGATAACTGATTAACAGTAATATTAGTATACAAATAACTTGCATCAGAATAATACTCGGATGATAAATATATTCCTGCAAGCAAGTACAGGTCTTTGGGCTTGAATAAGCCAATGGCATTAATAGGGAATGGAGTGTAATCCTTTCTTGCCACAATCAAATTTGGATGTTTTTCTTCCATGATTCAGCTATTTATTTGTTAAACAATTAATTATGGATCAAAAACACTCCTATACTAAATATCTACTTATTAATATTTAGCCTATAATTAGTATTAGGGTAATTTTGACCCTAACATCGGATAATAAGAAAATTTGATTGTTTGATTGAGGATTATTGATGTCAAGTGCAAAAGTATAAATTATTTTTTGAAACCAAATACACATTCAATCACTTTTTCATTAAGTAAATTAATTGGAGAGTAATCTTTCTTAATATATCCTTCAGTAACCCTATGAGCAGAAGAGTGATTCAAAGCAAAACCTACCTCTGCTGTACTTGCCCCACAATTATTTTGAGCTATTGTAGCCCATGAATGGCGAAAATTATAGATACAAATATTGGGTAAACCATTGAATTTACAATATGGTTTTAATCCACTGTTTACATTTATATTAAAGCAGTTACTATCCTGATACCTTTCTGAAAAGTTTAACAAATACCCTGTTTTAGATTTGTACTTTTCAAATAAAGGGAATAGTCTTGCAGGTATTTTAATTTCCATATAAGCACCATCTTTCCTGAACTTCTTTGTCTTTTGCCTATGATAGCACAGCAAATCCCCCTTCAAGTTCTCTTTCTTTAGCTCAAATAAATCTACTGTATTCATACCAGCCAAACAAAATACCATTTCTGCTACATCCCTACTTAGTTCGGGTAAAGATGCTTTTAACTTAGTTTCAGGAACAATACCTTGAAAGAATTTTTGAAGTATGACAATGTCCAATGCTCTCTTTTCAGGAACATCTGCTTTAGGAATTGTAATCTTTCTAAAAGGTTGTAATTTAATTCTGATGATATTCTTGTCATAATCATTATACTCTTCAAGAGCAGCATTATAAATCATCCTTATACAAATGGGGTACATTTCTTTAGCTCTGTTTGTTCCAGATAAAGAATTAATCCAACCTTGAATAAATTGAGTTGTCAATTTGGAGAACATAATATTATCTGTACCTGCGTACTTCTCCAAAGACATATATGCCCATTTGTAATTCTTGGAATTTCTTTCCATCTTTCTGAGTGTAGCCATTTCTAATACATATTTTCTCGCATACCTTGAAAAAGATATGTCCTTATCAATATTCTGTAAATAAGATATTATATCATGTATATCCCAAAATGAAATATCTACTGCATTCAATCTTTCACTATAGTTCTTAATCAAATTGGAACCATAGGAAAGAATCTCAGGGTCTTTAATTTCTCCTTTTCTCAACTTAGAAGTAGTTATCACTTTATCTGTTTTGATATATCCTACTTTTCTATTATGAGTGATTCTAATGTAAACAGGAAATAATTTATCATTTCTCTGTTGTCTAACACAGATTTTAAAACTTGCCATATATAACTAATAATCAATATTATACGAATATTATTTCAGTGTAAACATTCTCTTAATTTAGTGTAAACATGAAGTAAACACTACTACATGAAAATCAGAAAAATAAAGTAATATAACATAGAAAAGGGACTTGTTGTAATAAACAAGCCCCTTAACTTATTGATTATTAGCAAATATCTGTTTTTCTTCCTTAGAGATTACTCCTCTATTGCAGCCTGCGCCGCAGCCAAACGAGCGATAGGCACGCGGAATGGAGAGCAACTTACGTAGTTCAGACCAACTTTATGGCAGAACTTAACAGAAGATGGTTCACCTCCATGTTCACCACAGATGCCACATTTCAGATCTGGGCGTACTGAACGGCCTTTTTCAACTGCCATTTCTACTAATTGTCCAACACCGTTTTGGTCGAGAACTTGGAATGGGTCTACTTTCAGGATTTTCTTTTCCAGATATACAGGTAAGAAAGAGGCAATATCATCACGTGAATATCCGAATGTCATCTGAGTAAGGTCATTAGTTCCGAATGAGAAATACTCTGCACGTGAAGCAATTCGGTTGGCTGTCAGGGCAGCACGTGGTATTTCAATCATTGTACCTACCTTGAACGGTACTTCTATGCCTTCTTCTTTGAACAATTCGGCAGCTGTACTGCGAATTACTTTTTCCTGTGCTTCGAATTCATAAAGAATACCGGTCAATGGAACCATGATTTCTGGATGTGGATCGTAACCTTCTTTTTTCAGTTCGCAGGCAGCACCCAAAATAGCACGTGTCTGCATTTCTGTAATTTCCGGATAAGTGTTACCCAAACGGCAACCGCGGTGTCCTAACATTGGGTTGTGTTCGCACAAACTTTCTACACGCTGGCGGATATATTCTACCGTAACGTTCATTGCTTTTGCCATTTCTTCCTGTCCCTTCAGATCGTGAGGTACGAATTCATGCAAAGGAGGATCGAGCAAACGTACGTTCACCGGACATCCGTCCATAGCCTTGAAGATACCTTTGAAGTCAGCTTTCTGATATGGAAGCAGTTTGGCAAGTGCTTTCTTGCGGCCTTCTACATCAGGAGCAAGAATCATTTCACGCATGGCAATAATCTTCTGGTTATCGAAGAACATATGTTCTGTACGGCAAAGTCCGATACCGGTAGCACCGAAGCTGCGTGCAACCTCTGCATCTCTTGGAGTATCAGCATTGGTACGTACTTTCAGGCGAGTATACTTATCACAAAGATCCATCAGTTTTGCGAAGTCGCCTGACAGTTCAGCTGCGCGGGTAGGAACTTCTCCTGCATAAACTTCACCGGTACTTCCGTTCAAAGAGATAAAATCACCTTCTTTCAGAACTGTACCGTCTATTTCTACAGTGCGTGCTTTATAGTCTACGTTGATTGCGCCTGCACCTGATACACAGCATTTACCCATGCCTCGTGCTACAACAGCTGCATGAGAAGTCATACCTCCTCGTGCGGTTAAGATACCTTCAGCAGCAGTCATACCGGCAAGGTCTTCAGGAGAGGTTTCAATACGTACCAATACAACACGGTGTCCGTCTGCACGCCATTGTGCTGCATCTTCTGCAAAGAATACAATCTGACCGCATGCTGCTCCCGGAGATGCTGGAAGACCACGAGTTAAAACTTTTGCCTTACGCAGAGCTTCTTTGTCGAATACTGGGTGCAACAGTTCGTCCAGTTTGTTAGGTTCGCAACGTAAAATAGCAGTCTTTTCGTCAATCAGTCCTTGTTGAAGCATTTCCATTGCGATGCGGACCATAGCAGCGCCTGTACGTTTACCATTTCGTGTCTGGAGGAACCAGAGTTTACCTTCTTGAACGGTAAATTCCATGTCTTGCATATCATGGTAGTGGTTTTCCAGTTTTGTCTGTAATGCATCGAGTTCTTTATATATTTCCGGCATAGCTTCTTCCATTGACGGATATTTGCTAGCGCGTTCTTCTTCTGAAATACCCTGTAGGGCAGCCCAGCGTTGAGAACCTATTTTTGTAATTTGCTGAGGAGTACGGATACCTGCTACTACGTCTTCACCTTGTGCATTGATCAGGTATTCGCCGTTGAATAAATCTTCACCAGTTGCAGCATCACGAGAGAAGCAAACTCCGGTAGCTGATGTATCACCCATGTTACCGAATACCATGGCTTGTACGTTGACAGCTGTTCCCCATTCTGCAGGGATACCTTCCATCTTGCGGTAAAGAATGGCACGTTCGTTCATCCATGAATCGAATACTGCGCAGATAGCTCCCCAAAGTTGTTCGTAAGCATTTTCTGGGAAGTCTTGTCCGGTTTGAGCTTTTACAGCAGCTTTGAAGCGTACTACCAGTTCTTGCAGTTCGGCTACTCCCAGTTCGTTATCCAGGCGTACACCTTTTGCTTTCTTTACATCTTCTATGATAGCTTCGAACGGATCGATATCTTCCTTATTTGTTGGTTTCATGCCAAGTACGACATCACCGTACATTTGTATGAAACGTCTGTATGAATCCCATGCAAAGCGTTCGTTACCGGTTTTCTTTGCCAGGCCGACAACAACCTTGTCGTTGAGTCCAAGATTTAAGATTGTATCCATCATTCCTGGCATAGATGCTCTTGCACCAGAACGAACAGAAACAAGTAATGGATTTTCTACATCACCGAATTTAGATTTCATGAGTTCTTCCACTCCGGCGATAGATTTTTCTACATCGTTTTTCAGGAGAGCAACTACATCGTCTTTACCCTTTTCAAAATATTCATTGCAAACTTCTGTCGTAATTGTGAATCCGGGAGGAACAGGAACACCGATTAAGTTCATTTCTGCAAGATTGGCTCCTTTGCCACCCAAAAGATTTCTCATATCTGCCTTACCTTCAGCATGTCCGTTTCCGAAAGTATAGATTCTTTTCTTTTCCATTTTATTAAAAGGTTTATTAAGGTTTATTTATGTTTTTCTAGTTGTAATGGTTCTTTGTAAAAGAATTTAACGCTCGCAAAACTATATATATTTTATGAATATCCAAATGAAAAGAGAGATTTTTATTGTATGTTTTGTAATATAGACTTTGCAAAATCAACTTCTTTCAAATTCGTGACAGATTATTGGGATTATTTTGTAACTTTGCTCCCAAATCGGATTTATATAAAATAGACGTGGCAAGAAAGAAAAAAGAACTTCCTTTACTGGAAAAAGTAACAATAACAGATGTAGCTGCCGAAGGGAAGGCAGTTGCTAAGGTAAACGATTTGGTAATATTCGTACCTTATGTAGTTCCTGGAGATGTAGTCGATTTACAGATAAAGCGTAAAAAAAATCATTACGCGGAAGCTGTTGCAGTAAAATTTCACGAAAAGTCGTCAATGCGTGCCGAACCGTTTTGCCAGCATTATGGCGTTTGTGGCGGATGTAAGTGGCAGTGTCTTTCTTATCAAGATCAGATTCGTTATAAGCAGAAGCAGGTGTATGATAACCTGACTCGTATCGGAAAGGTGGAATTACCTGAGTTTATGCCTATTCTTGGCTCAGAGAAAACAATGTTCTATCGTAACAAGCTGGAGTTTACTTTCTCTAATAAACGTTGGCTTACCGAAGAAGAAGTCAAGCAGGATGTGAAGTATGATCAGATGAATGCTGTCGGATTCCATATTCCGGGAGCTTTCGATAAGGTACTTGCTATCGAAAAGTGTTGGTTGCAGGATGATATTTCCAATCAGATCCGTAATGCAATCCGCGATTTTGCTTACGAACATAATTATGAGTTCTTCGATTTGCGTAGTCAGGAAGGTATGCTCCGTAATATGATGGTGCGTACTTCATCCACAGGAGAACTTATGGTGTTGTTGCAATGTAAGATTACTTCGGATGCGGAACTGGATAAGATGAAAGTGTTGTTGCAGTTTGTTGCAGATAAGTTCCCTCAGATTACTTCATTGCTTTATGTCATCAATAATAAATGCAATGATACTATTGGCGATCTGGATGTCGAAGTATTTAAGGGTAATGACCATATCTTTGAGGAAATGGAAGGATTGCGCTTTAAGGTCGGTCCGAAATCTTTTTATCAGACAAACTCAGAACAGGCATATAATCTTTATAAAGTAGCTCGCAACTTCGCAGGGCTGACTGGCAACGAACTGGTGTACGACCTTTATACCGGTACGGGTACGATTGCAAACTTTGTTTCCCGCCAGGCAAGGAAGGTTATTGGTATAGAATACGTTCCCGAAGCTATTGAGGATGCAAAAGTCAACTCTCAGATAAACGGTATTGAGAATACACTGTTCTATGCCGGTGATATGAAAGATATCTTGACGCAGGATTTTATCAATGAACATGGTCGTCCGGATGTAATTATTACCGACCCTCCGCGTGCGGGTATGCATAACGATGTGATAGATGTAATTCTGTTTGCCGAGCCTAAGCGTATTGTATATGTAAGTTGTAATCCTGCTACTCAGGCACGTGATCTTCAGTTGCTTGATGCTAAATATAAAGTAATGGCCGTACAACCGGTAGATATGTTCCCGCATACGCATCATGTAGAAAATGTGGTATTATTGGAGAAAAGATAAATTATATCAATAAGAAGATATGTCAAGAAGAGATAGAAATACAAGCGGGCGTCCTGTAGCGCGTGCTGCTGCTAAATATACTGTATATAATGTGACGGAACCTGCCGAACTGATGGAGTTTCTGATGAAGAAGATGGCGGGGACAAGTCGCACTCGTGTGAAGGCTTTGCTTACCAATCGTGTTGTACTGGTCGATAATAATATCCAGACATTATATAATTATCCTTTAAAGCCGGGAATGAAGGTGCAGATAAGCCGCGAGAAGAACAAGCATGAGTTCCGTCATCCGATGCTGAAGATCTTGTATGAGGATGCTTATCTGATAGTAGTGGAGAAAAAGGAAGGTCTTCTTTCTGTTGCGACAGATCATCAGAAGGAAAAAACGGCTCAGCATATATTGAATGAGTATGTAAAACGTCAGCATCGCAATAATCGTGTGTTTGTAGTGCATCGGTTAGATCGTGAAACATCGGGTATTATGATGTATGCCAAAGATGAAAAGACACAACATACATTACGTGATAACTGGCATGATATTGTGCGCGATCGCCGTTATGTTTCTATCGTGATGGGAGATATGGAAAAAGATCAGGGTACTGTGGAATCTTGGCTTACCGACCGTAAGTTGTATGTAAGTTCTTCTCCAGTTGATGATGGTGGAAAATATTCGGTTACTCACTACCGTACCATAAAACGCGCTAATGGCTATTCGCTGGTAGAATTGCAGTTGGAAACAGGTCGTAAGAATCAGATTCGTGTACACATGCAGTCACTGGGACATCCGGTCGTAGGGGATGAACGTTATGGCTGTGAAGTGAATCCTTTGGGACGCTTGGCACTCCATGCGTTTAAGCTATGTTTCTATCATCCTGTTACAGGTGAACTGATGGAATTTGAAACTCCATATCCGACTCCTTTTAAAAATTTGATGCTAAGAAAATAACAGGTAGTAAAGATAGAGAGTTCACGCCACCTTGTCAATGTTAGTGACAGGGTGGCGTACTTTTTTATAGGATGTTAATAGCTATTTGCGCACAAGCTTCTGCATCACAAAGCGCATGATGGTGGTGTGATAAATCGTAGCCGCATTTTAGAGCTACTGTTTGTAGCTGATGATTGGGAAGACTTTTTCCGAATGTCCGCCTGGAGGCTCTACAAGTGCAGTGAAATGTATAACCAGGATATTCCATGTTGTATGCTTGAAATGCTGCCTTCAGACACCCTTCATCAAAAGGGCTGTTATGCGCTACTAAGGGTAATCCGGCTATTATAGGATCAATCTCTTTCCATACTTCAGGGAATGTTGGCGCACAGGCTGTGTCTTGAAACGTCAAGCCATGTACCTGTGTGTTCCAGTAGCTATAATAGTTAGGGTAGGGACGTATCAGCCGATATAGCTTTTCGGTAATTCCTCCGTTCCTTACGATAACAATTCCCACACTACATACGCTGGAGCGTTCCTTGTTTGCTGTTTCAAAGTCGATTGCTGCAAAGTCTGTCATAGATTTGTATAGTTTATAGTTTCCCGATTCGTGCACTTATCTGAGCATAAGTGTACAATGCCTCTTCGGGCAGTTTGTAATTGCCAAGTCGGCTTATCTGTCCGGAATAATAGGAAACTATTTCATTGAATCCTTCTTCCCAAGCTTTCTCTTTTGCTTCTGTATCTTTCATATTTTTGTTTTCAAGCTCATTGAAGAATGTTACTACACTATAGTAATATGCTTCTTTATATAAGGCATAAGCTTCTTCTGTTTTTCCTTCCAGAGCTTTTAACTGTGCTTCTGTTATCTTGCGGTTTTCGGCTTGTGGTTCGTTCAGTTTCTGTCGGATTTTACGCACATCGCCTGTCATCATCCATATTTTGATGATGAGAATTACTTGTACTGCTGTAATGAGAGATATCAGTAGCATTGTTTTTACTTATTTGATTCAAATGTTATTTCTCCGAAGAAATCGGGGCAGTGAAAGCATGGGGAGGGGAGTGCAATAGGACTCCATGATAAAAAATGAGGAGTCTGAAGTTTGTCTCCGCACTTATAAAAATTTGCTTTCATTCTCATTCCGTCAAGTGATGTCAGTGAATGGTGGAAGAAGGCGGATATGGGGATTCTTAAGGCAAGTTGCCATGAACATTCTCCTAAACGCTCTTCAAAGGGAGTTCTTCCTAATGAAGCCCAGCGCGTAACTTGTCCCACAGTTTCCAGTGGAGCGTGTTCCCGGTTACCTGGCTTTCCGTATTCTATCAGTAATGTACCTGCACAGTTACATTCAAAATTATAATATTGGTTGTCTGTTCCGGGCTGTACAAAAAATTCTGCACATGAATCCTCCCATACTCTTCCGTTGTCCTCCGGAGCTGTTGCACGTACACTCTGTTCTGTTATACAATAATGCAATAAAATAGCATTTCCAGTATGAGCTATTCTGAATTTAACGTCAGGGTGATATGGATAGTCTTTCCAGTTGATGCAGTCTATCTGGTGGAATGGTATTTGTTCTATATCAAATATTGTAGGTATCTGTTCTGCCGAAGTAATTGCAGAGTCATTGACTTTTTTCACTGATAGTGTTTTCATAATAAGCGTAGGATAGAAGTTAATTAATAAAAGAAAGGTTGATAATTTAAACGTTTATCTTGTTTAATTATCAACCTTTTGTCGGGGTAGCGGGATTCGAACCCACGACCCCCTGCTCCCAAAGCAGGTGCGCTAACCGGACTGCGCTACACCCCGAAGAAGTGCTTTTCCTTAAAAGCGATGCAAAGGTAGTGCTTTAGAATGTAATATGCAAGTGTTTTAGCGTCTTTTTTTGAAAAAAATGAATCAGAGATTGCCACTCGTTGAGCTTTTAATAGGGTAACAGGCTTAATATCTGATTGATACAAGATTTTTTTGTTAGCAGGCTACTTAATACAGTTTTTATCTCTGCAAGTATACTAAAACAGAGATTCCAGTATGTAAACCGGAATCTCTGTTTGGATATTTGTTATATTTTACTTCAGTTTAGCGAGTAACAGGCTTAATTCTTTTCGCCAGTCACAGCCATTTTCAGGTTGGAAGGTATGCATACCCAGTTGGCTTGCTATGTTTATGTTCGATTGGCCGTCGTCTACGAACAAGGTTTCTTTCGGTTCTAAGCCGGCATCCGACAGCATGTATTCGAAGATGCGCTGTTCGGGTTTTGTGCAACCTACCTGATAGGAGAGGTATAACTTGTCGAAATACGATGTCAAAGGTTTGCCCTCTGAAGAAAACCGTTCGCTGCATGCCCATCCCATTACGTAAGGATTCGTGTTGCTAAGTACATAGAGCTTGTATCCTTCGCTACGTAACATTTCCAGATATTCCAGCTTCCGTATATCTACACCAGTGATAAAGCCTAGCCATGCTTGCTGTACTTCCTCCCATGACAATGTACGTCCGCATAGTTTTCCCAATTCGTTTCGGTAAGCTTCCTCTGTCAGATTTCCTTCTTCCAGCTCCTGAAAGATGCCGGTCTGATGATACTTGTCGAGGATGCGGTCGGCATCTTTTACACCCAGACGGATGAATGCCTTTACAGCCTGTTCGCGGCTTATATCGGCTATAACTCCGCCAAAATCGAAAACTATATTTTTTATCATTTTCTCTTACGATTTAGCTGTGGTTATTTATTCTCAGGCTTTAGCCATTTATCCAGCCATGCAAAGAATGTGCGTTGCCACAGGATACCGTTCTGCGGTTTCAGTACCCAGTGATTCTCGTCAGGGAAGATGAGCAACTGTGCCGGAACACCTCTTAGTTTGGCAGCATTGAAGGCAGCCATTCCTTGTGAAGCCAGGATTCGGAAATCTTTTTCTCCATGTATGCACAATATAGGAGTGTCCCATTTATCTACAAACAGATGAGGAGAATTGGCGTAACTGCGTTGTACTGCCGGATTATTTTTCTCCCAATATGCTCCACCCAAATCCCAGTTGGTGAACCAGAGCTCTTCTGTTTCCAGATACTGCTGTTCCATGTTGAAGAAACCATCGTGAGCAATAAAGGCTTTAAAGCGTTTGTTGTGGTGACCTGCCAACCAATAAACAGAGTAACCGCCAAAGCTGGCTCCTACACATCCCAGACGGTCTTTGTCTACATAAGGCTCTTTAGCTATATCGTCGATGGCACTCAGGTAGTCGTCCATGCAGTGGCCTCCGTAGTTTGTACTGATATCTTCCAGCCATTCCATGCCGAATCCCGGCAGACCGCGACGGTTGGGAGCAATGATGATATAGTCGTTTGCAGCCATGAGTTGCAGATTCCAGCGATAGCTCCAGAACTGGCTTACCGGACTTTGTGGACCTCCCTGGCAGAAAAGAAGAGTCGGATACTTCTTGTTCGGGTTGAAATTAGCCGGATAAACTACCCATGAAAGCATATCTTTTCCGTCGACAGTCTTGGTCCAGCGTGCTTCTACTTTACCCATTTGCAGCTGACTGAATATCTGATCGTTTTCTTTTGTGATGCGGGTTACTGCATTTTTCTTTTTCAAATCGACAGTGAACAGTTCGTCTGCCTCGCTTAAAGAATGACGTTTGGTGAGCAGTTGTTTGTTGTTCAGCATGGCAACCGAAGTATAGTCGTACATACCGTCAGTAAGCTGCTTTACTTCTCCTTTCAGGTTGGTGCTGTGAACCATACTGGTAGCGTGCCATACGCCTACGAAATACAATGTTTTTCCATCGGGAGCCCAGCAATAGTCGTCTACACCCGACTGGAAAGCTTCGGTTACATAAGTCTTTTCTCCACTTTTCAGGTCCATGACGCACAACCGGTTGCGATCGCTCTCATAGCCGTCGCGTTCCATACTTTGCCATGCAATACTTTTTCCGTCGGGAGAAAATTTCGGATTGGTATCGTAGCCCAGATTCTTGTCCGTAGCATCTTCCTTGCAGAGATTACGAGTTTCACCTGTTTCCGTATTATAAAGGTAAATATCCGAATCGGTCGATACAGAATATTCCAATCCTGTTTTCTTGCGACAAGTGTAAGCTATTTGCTTGGAATCGTTGCTCCACGCCAGCTGCTCGATACCGCCGAAAGGTTTCATGGGCGATTCATAAGGTTCACCTTTCAGAATATCTGTAGCAGCACCAACCTGATTACCGTCGAATGAAGCGACAAACGGATGCGGAATATTTTCCACCCATTCATCCCAATGCTTGTACATCAGGTCATTGATGACCTTTCCGCTGGCTTTATCCAAGTCAGGATATATGTCAGAAGTACGTTGTCCGTATTTAACTTGCGAGATGAACAATACTTTACTTTCATCCGGAGAAAATTTAAATCCTTCTATACCACCTTCGTACGATGAAAGTTGTTTCCGTTCACTTCCGTCGGGATTCATTTCCCATATTTGCATACTTCCGCTTGTAGCTGTAAGAAAAGCAATCTTGCTTCCGCCTTTTATCCATGTCGGTTCAACCTCGCTGTCGGCAGTATGAGTAAGAAGCAAATTGTTTGTGCCGTCGGCATTCATCACATAAATTACAGTGTGGCTCTTGTTCTCTTTTACACTGTAATAAGATACGGTGTACGCGATCTGCTTTCCATCGGGGGATACGCTAGAACTTCCTATGCGTCCCATTGCCCACAAAGCCTCGGGAGTAAGTTTTTTATTCTTGATTCTGATTTCTTGTTTGCCTATAACTGGCTTATCGGTATTTGCCGGTGTATCGGCGTTGACATAACCCGATGCTGCAAACATCATGGCTGCTGTCATTGTCATAAGGTCTGTTTTCTTCATGATTATTGAACTTTTGTTTTTTCAATACACAAAGTTACTAATAAAATGTGATATACGTAATATGTTATATCGTTATTGGTTCATGGGATACCTTGATGGGTAGCTTGTGTTAAATGTTTGTTAAAATATGCTGCTTATGAAATTTTTACTAGTTTGGTGGTATAATTACAATAAAAAATACCACATGGTATTGGTAATACGTTTTTTAGATAAAGTTATATTAAAAAAATCAGCGAAATATGAGAAATAAAATTCTATACATACACGGACTTTCATCTTCCGGTTCTTCTTCTACGGCAAGAAACTTGCAGGCTCTTTTGCCCGATTATAGTGTGCTATCACCCGATTTGCCTGTTGCTCCTCAGGAAGCTTTGGACATGCTGCGGCATTTATGTGAGCTAGAACAGCCTCAACTTATTATTGGAACCTCCATGGGAGGTATGTTTGCCCAGCAACTTAGAGGATATAAAAAGATCTTAGTGAACCCGGCTTTTCATGTATCCGAATTTATGCGTACACAGATTGGTGTACATGAGTTTCTGAATCCTCGTCGGAACGGTGAAACTCATTATGAGATAACTTCTAGTTTGTGTGATGCTTACCAAAAGGTAGAGAAGGGACAGTTTTCGGATATTACGGAGTTCGATAAAGAAAACACTTATGCTCTGTTTGGTACAAAAGATACATTAGTGCATGGATATGACGAGTTTATGTCGCATTATGAAAAGGCTTCATGGTTTGAAGGGGAACATAGGCTGAATCTTGAGGTTATGCGGAGCAGTGTTATACCATTAGTGGAAGAGATTATGGCGAAGGGTTTCAGGTAGTAATTATGGGTATTTTGAAACAAAATGATGACCGTCTGAAAAGATGCTGAAGAACCAGTGTTTTTTTGTACAAAATTTTAGAAAAGATGCTGATGTTTTACTAAAAACATGCTGAATTTTTTCATAAAAATTCCCCTTTTCCGTATTTCGTGCTTCTCACAGCATGAAAATACGTAAAAGGGGATGTGAGAGAGAGAATGAAAAGTTTCTTATTTTCCAATGAAATAAGCGGGATAGCCATCCAGCAGGCAGTTCAGCTGGTTTCCTCCCATTGCAATATTTTCCATGTACGAATATCTGTTGCCGTAATTGAGACGGATGCTTGTGTAGTTGCTGTCCCACCAGTCCCATCCGAAATTAAGGCTTGATTCTTGCCGGTTTCCGTAGCGGTCTTGTGAATATAAATAGTCTACTCCCGTATTGTTCGGGTAAAAACAAATTTCCTGATAGTAGTAAACACCATATTCATCTGTCCATTCATCAGTCCAGATACGGCTGCATAAATAATCGGTACTTTCGTGATAACTGTTCGTGCCGTTTCCGATTTCTATTCCCAGACCTACATATTCGCATGAACTCAATGTAAAGATTAAAGACAGCACTGCTGCTATATAATAGAATTTACGTTTTATTGTCTTCATAACTACCTCCTTTGTTTTTTGATATGACAAAGATAGGCCGGGAATCTGATACCCACAATTAATTTCTCCTAATCGTAAAGGGGAATATTCCTACTTATAATAGGGAAATTCCTCAAATACGCTTATGTTGCCAGTCTGCCTTCCTGATATACAGATAACTGGCTATACCGATACAGATAGCATATAAGTGCTCGGCTGTCCAGCATATGGCAACGTCGGCTTTCAAACCCGTAATAACGATGAGGATGTATATGGTATACAGTGCCAGGGCAATGATCTCAAGAATGAAAGCAGCACGTGTGTTACCCGTTCCTGATACTGATTGAAAATAAATAAAGCCTGGAATACTGACGATATAGGTAGAACATAATACCCATAAAGTAGGAATACTTGCTGTTATCAAGTCGGGTATATTGGTATATATACGCAAGACTGTCGAGGGGAACAACGCGATAAGTCCTATCAGTGGAATGACAAAGAAAGAACATAGGCGTATATGTTGGTTGATTAATGCCGGAACTTCTTTGCTGTGTCCGGCACCAATCTGGTTGCTTACCAGTGAACTGCAAGTTGATGCGAAAGCCATGACCGTCATAAACGGTATGCTCGATACACTTCGTATGATATTGGAAATGGCGAGCGGACGTTCTCCCAGATGTTCGATAAATATGAAGAACAGGAACCATGTAGACAGTGATATAAAGTTTTGTATCATTGTCCATAATGAAATGTGCATGATTTGTGACAATGCTTTTGTACGGATGCCGGGAATGCGGTTTAATCCATACTTGCGATAGTCTATTTTCCGGTATGTATAACTTATAAAGAATAATACGGATACCAGTTCGGCCAGAGATGAACCTATAGCTGCTCCGGCAATTCCCATAGCAGGGAATCCGAATTTACCGAAAATAAGTGTATAGTTGAATATTACATTGGCAGCTACCATCACGATGGAATTCAGGGTGAGGGTACGTGTCTGCGTAGTTCCTACAAAAAAGGCTCTGAACATGGCTCCTATAAAGGAGAAGAAGAAACCATACACACGCCAGCGTATATAGTCAGTTGCTGCACCTACTATACGGTCCGAACTGACTAACATTCCCAGTATTTGTTCGGAAAAAACTTGTGAAAGGATAAAAATAACCAGACTCATCAGCATCAGGAAATAGATACCCTGATAGAAGATGTTCCCTATAGCACGGTAGTTCCCTTCACCGTTTCTTCGGGCTATCAGTATTTGCGAACCGACTGTAAAGCCGAATCCGATCATGAAGATTGCCAGATAATATACACCGGCTATGGCAGATGCTCCTAGTTCTATCTCACCTACATGCCCAAGAAATGCAGTATCGGTGATACCGATCATTTGCTCCATAATCAGGCTGATGAGAATGGGATAGGCAATGAGCCAGATATCTTTATAGGTATAACTTGTAGTTGACTTCATACTTTGGTAGAAAGATTAGAAACGGTTCTTGCTTTTTGCACTGATTTCTTCTATGTCCAACCGGATGATTTCTGTACGGTGAAAGGATTTTTGTGCATATTCCAGCCCTTTTATTTTGTCGTTGGGGCAGTATTTGCTTAAAAACAGTGACAGGGCAGACATACGTTCTGCTTCGTGCAGACTGTGATGTGCCGTACAGCGAAGTACGATGCTTTCGTATGCAGTGGTAAATTCTCCGGAAATGACTTTTGTGCGTCCTACTACGCAGAAGGAAACATTTGTGCATGCGTCTATGCAATTCAGTTTTCTGCCTACTGGGGCGCAATGGATATAAATAGAGTTTCCTCTGTCCCATACATAACTTAGTGGAATGCCATAGGCTCCTTCACCGTCTTCTGTACGCATGGAGAGTACGCCGTATTCTCCTTCTTTCAGGATTTCGTAAGCACGAGCTTCGCTGAGCAGTCTGTCTTGTCTGCGGATTTGATTGTTATTGAATTCCATAATGAATGTATCGTTGATGTGGTTGGTTTATTATTATTTTCTGGAATGTTTGAGGACAAAACAGGCGGACTAACATTGGTCTTTGTATGTACGCAATGTTAATCCGTCTGCGTGGTATGTAAGTAATCGGTTATGTCAGGTTGATTTATCTGGCTAATTCGTATATCTCACGGCTTGCCTGGCTGTCAAGATGGACATAATTGCCTGCCACTTTTCCTTTATCTTCGTGGAACTTTCTGACCAGTAAGTCAATGTCCGGGTTTTCTATTCCTAATTCTCTGAGGGTAACAGGCATACCTATGCTGTGCAGGAAAGCCTTAAATCTTGCTATTCCTTCCATAGCTACGGCTTGCAGGTCGTCTGACTCCGGTACGTCCCATACACGTACTGCATATTGGGCGACCTTACCTACATTATGTTTGGCTGCATAGGTCAGCCATGCAGGGAATATAACGGCAAGTCCTGCTCCGTGAGTCACGTCGTAAATTGCACTGATTTCGTGTTCCAGACCATGGGAAGCCCAGTCTTCTTCACAGCCTACTCCACATGTACCATTATGAGCTACTGTACCCGCCCACATGATATTGGCACGTGCATCATAGTTATCCGGTTCGCTCATTACGCGGGGAGCTTCGTTTACGATTGCTTTCATTACTCCTTCACACATACGGTCGGCTATTTCCACGCCTTGGGTATTGCTGAAATAACGCTCCATGATGTGTGCCATCATATCCGTAATGCCACTGGCCGTTTGCCATGCCGACAATGTATAAGTCAGCTCCGGATTCATTACGGCAAAGACTGGCCGGAGAATTTCCGGAGTGCGTATGCCTAATTTTCTTAATCCGTCGAGCTTGGTGATTACAGCGTTGCCCGAACCTTCACTTCCGGCTGCCGGAATAGTAAGTACAACTCCGATGGGCAATCCTGTCTGTGGTACGGATTTTCCGATAAAGAAATCCCAGAAATCTCCTTCATAAGGAATACCTATTGCAATGGCTTTGGCCGTATCTATTACAGAACCTCCTCCTACGGGCAACATAAAATCTACATGCTCCTTACGACCTAGTTCGATACCTTCGTACACCTTCGGGTCAGTGGGATTAGGTTGGATGCCTGCCAGTTCTACATAATCTATTCCAGCAGCTGTAAGCGATTGCTTCACCTTATCCAGTAATCCGCTTCGTACTACCGAACCGCCTCCATAAACAATCATGGCTTTTGTGCCGTGATATTTTTTAACCAGTGTTCCTGTTTGTGCTTCTGTTGCCTTCCCGAATACAAATTCGGTAGGGCTGTAAAATGTAAAATTATTCATAAATCAGAACTTCTTCTTTTTTAATTCGATTCTAAGTTGTGTGTGACAAATCCTAATAGTGGAATGTGATGCCGCAAAGTTATGGAATTTTTCTTATCTTTGCGCTTTCATTTTCAAAATCACTATGAAATCAGATATCGAAATTGCACGCAGTATTGAACTGACAAAGATTAAACAGGTAGCACGTGATTATGATATACCTGTAGAGGAAATCCATAACTATGGACGTTATATCGCAAAAGTTCCTGAAACTTTGATCGATGAGGAGAAAGTAAAACAAAGTAATCTTATTTTGGTAACTGCCATAACACCTACTAAAGCAGGTATCGGAAAGACTACAGTATCAATCGGTCTGGCACTCGGACTGACAAAGATTGGCAAGAAGGCTATATGTGCGCTTCGTGAGCCTTCACTTGGTCCCTGCTTCGGTATGAAGGGTGGAGCTGCCGGAGGAGGATATGCTCAGGTTCTTCCGATGGATAAGATTAATCTGCATTTTACCGGAGATTTTCATGCGATTACTTCGGCGCATAACATGATTGCTGCCTTGCTGGATAATTATATGTACCAGAATCAGGACAATGGATTCGCTCTGAAGGAGGTACTTTGGAATCGTGTTCTTGATGTGAACGACCGTGGCTTGCGCTATATCATTACTGGATTAGGAGGAAAGACAAACGGTATTACCCGTGAATCTGGATTTGATATCACTCCGGCTTCTGAAATTATGGCTATTCTCTGTCTGGCAAAAGATGAAGATGACTTGCGTCGCCGTATTGAAAATATTTTGCTGGGCTTTACTATCGACAATAAACCTTTTACAGTAAAAGATTTGGGAGTAGCTGGGGCTATTACTGTTTTGCTGAAAGATGCTATTGCTCCTAATCTGGTACAGACCACAGAGCATACTGCTGCTTTTGTACATGGCGGACCGTTTGCTAATATCGCTCACGGATGTAACTCGGTGATGGCAACAAAACTGGCTATGACTTTTGGTGATTATGTAATTACAGAAGCTGGTTTCGGTGCAGATCTTGGCGCAGAGAAATTCTATGACATCAAATGTCGTAAGTCTGGATTACAGCCGAAACTGACCATTATTGTAGCTACAGCACAGGGACTGAAGATGCACGGTGGAGTTAGTCTGGATCAGATTAAAGAACCTAATGCTGAAGGATTGACTAAAGGCCTGGCTAATCTGGATAAGCATATCGAAAATCTTCGTTCGTTCGGTCAGACTGTAGTTGTAGCATTTAACCGCTATGCTAACGATACTGAGGAGGAAATCGATCTGGTTCGTCAGCATTGTGCTGCTCAGGGTATTGGATTCGCTGTAAACAATGCTTTTGTTGAAGGCGGTAACGGAGCGGTAGAACTGGCAAATCTGGTTGTTGATACTATTGAAAACCAGCCTTCAGAGCCATTGCGTCTGGCATATAATGATGATGACACAGTGGAAGAAAAGATTTCGAAGGTAGCATGCAATCTTTACGGTGCTAATATGATTACCTATAGTGCTGCGGCCAAGAAGAAACTGAAAAGAATCCAGGAGCTGGGTTATGGACATTTCCCAATCTGTATTGCTAAAACACAGTATTCGTTCTCTACAGATCCGAAACTTTATGGTGTGGTGAAAGATTTTGAATTCCATGTTCGCGATATTGTTCTGAATGCCGGAGCTGAGATGCTGGTGATTATTGCCGGAGAAATTATGCGTATGCCGGGATTGCCGAAAGAGCCTCAGGCACTGCACATTGATATTGTGAATGGTGAAATAGAAGGTTTGTCTTAAGTATAAAGACTCTATCAGTTATTCTTGATAGAAAAATATATCTATAAAAAAATCATGCAGACTTGTATAACAGGTCTGCATGATTTTTTATGGATAGGGTTGTTTTATTCAAAGTCGCTTTGCTGTTTCTCGACTTCTTTTAATCTCATTTGACTTTGTTTTCGTGCTTCATCTGACGACTGACCGCGGTCGTACGATGATAAGTTTTCTTGATTTCTGTGAGTTTTTAATTGAAGATTTAGTTCATCCTCATCGGCAATAAGCGGGTGTATAGCTTTTGTTGTTGGTATAATGAGCTCGGCAGGCATCGACGTATGTGTTCCGTAGGGCACAACAGACGCTTTGATTTTAATATTACCTGTTTGAGCTTTGGCACGTACAAGTATTGGAGCTGTTCCCCATTGCACTTCACGAGGGTTGGTGAATGTTTCTTTGCTTGCGACAAGTTCTCCTGGACCTTCAATTTCAAATTTAATATGATAATTGTTTAATCGCTTGATATTCCCATTCTCATCAGCAATAGCTGCAATAACGGTTATTAGGTCGGAACCGTCGGCTATGGTTTCCGTTCCTTCGTTGTCAGCCCAAAGTATGATTTTGGAAGGACGTCGTGCAGGCATCACTTTATGGGTTGCTACGACTTCACCGTCGACGATACCCATCGACAATATGTCCGGATTTATCTTTTAGAAGAACATGCAACTGATATAAATAAGGAGAATCTGGTTCCCATAATTCTGGCTTTTCTACTTTGATGGTAAGGGAGGTATTGCGTGCTTTTCCTTTGCTTACCGAGAAGGCTTTACTGGCTTGACATACACGTCGGTTGTCTTTGTCGAATAACTGATATTCTATTTTTCCAGAGAAATATGTGTTTGATGAATTACGGACATGAGCATCCAGTCTTATTTCTGCCTGTGATTGGGAAATATGGCCAAATGAAACGAATAATCCTCCGCCGGCAGTTTCGTTTTCATAGTTTGGGTCTGTGATAAATACGTTGTTGTGTACTATCATCCAGCAATCTCTATAAATTCCTCCGGAATAAGTAAAATCTAACATGTCCTGTGGTTTTCCGGGAGGATAAGAAGGATCGTTACTATTATCTGCCCATACAGCTATAACATTATCTTCTTCATATTTGAGGTATTCAGTAACATTGGCAATCACGGGCAAGAAACCTCCATAATGCTCGTTGACTAATGTTCCGTTAATCCAGACTTTTGCTTTACCCATGATAGCCTCGAAATGCAAGAAAAGTTGTTTACCTTTCCATGTTTCTTCTGGAGTGAAATGTTTTCGATACCATACCTCTCCCTGATAATTGACGCATCCGCTGGCTTCTGAAGGTACATATTCTATTCCGTCGGGTAGCGAAACCAGATTCCATTCCTTATCATTGAAATTCGGTTGTTCTGCCCCTTCCAGATGGCCTTTATACATGCGCCAGGCAGGATTCATACTGTAAACTGTTCTTCCGGTATTGGGTAACTCGAAGAATCCTGCTGTGGAGTATTCTGGTTGACTTGCAAAGCTCTGTTGGGTGAGAAATATTATCAAACAACAGGCGATAGAATAAATGTAGTGGGTTGCTTTTTTCATGTAGTATTATTTTAAATGTTAATCTTCTCCTCTTTGATCAGGATTTTTCTTCTGATAGAAATTAATCCGTTCTGTCCAAGCCTTATCTTCTAATGGAAAAACTTTGTGAGTATTGGCCCAGTTAATCCATTTGGATTCAAGCTCTTCTACTTTTTCTGGATATTTCTCCGCGAGATTACTCGTTTCAAAAGGATCGGTAGTCAGATTAATCAATTCCCATTGGCTGTTCCTGTCAGCTCTGACTAGTTTCCAATTTGCGTCTATGATAGCACAAGAACTCTGATGTTCGAAGTATAATGTTCTTGGTTTGATAGGCTGTCCTTTCAGGAACGGGAGCAGACTGGTACCAGGCAGATCTGAATGAGAGAATGTTTTTGGATATTCAATTTTTCCTAAAGCCATACATGTTGGCATGATATCAATAATATGTGCAGGCTGTCTACAGATTTCTCCTTTTTTAATATTCTTTTTCTTGTCACCGTAAATCAGTATGAAAGGGGTACTGGTTCCGCCTTGGAATACCCATTTTTTATAGCTCCTGTAAGGGGTGTTCGATAAGTCAGACATCAGTTGTCCGATAAATCCTCCTTCGCTAGTTGCGCCATTGTCGCTTAAGAAGAGAAAAACAGTATTCTCATACATACCTTTTTTCTTTATTTCTTCAACTAGTTTTCCTATGCCTTCATCCATTATTTCAATCATGGCTGCATATGTAGCCATATCTTTTATCCATTTGTTTTGCTGTTCTGGAGTTAGCTCTTCCCATGCCGGACGTTTCCCTCCAAATTCTTTATTGAATACAGGAAGTTCCATATTGTCGGGTATGAGTCCGATTCTTTTTTGTTTTTCAAATCTCTGTTTGCGTAGTACGTCATATCCTACTTTATATCGGTCAATGCATCTTTTTACATATTCTGCAGGAGCTTGTAATGGAAGATGAGGCGCGTAATGGGCTACGTATAAAAACATAGGTTTCCGTGTGTCGTGTGCCTGAACATAACTCACAGCTGAATCAGTTATAGCTTGGGTATAGTAATAATCATTAGGTAAATCAGTTACTTTCTCTAAATTATTGTAGACAGGAGATGGTTTGTAGTAGCTTCCTCCTCCATGCAGGCAGCCGTAATATTTATCGAAACCTCTTTGTACCGGATAACTTCCATTGGGAGAATCGTATCCGCCAGTAGTGGTTACGTGCCATTTACCGCTCATATATGTAGAATATCCCCCGCTTTTCATTACTTCAGCAATAGTAGGATATTCTTTATCAATTTGCCCTCTGTAACCGGGGCGATGTTCATCTACCTCGGCCATCCAGCCCATACCTACTTCGTGCTGGTATCTGCCGGTCAGCATGGAGGCTCTGCTTGGACAACTTCTTCCGGTATTCTTGAATTGACTGAAGCGTATTCCTTCTTGAGCTAACTTATCAATATTGGGAGTTTGGATTTCGCTTCCGTAGCATCCGAGATCAGAAAAGCCCATATCATCGCAAAGGATAAGGACAATGTTTGGTGATTGAACTGACTGGGCATTTACATATTGGTTAGTGCCACATACAACGAGAGGGACGAATAATAGCTTGTTCATTATAGTATTAGTTTAATTGTGCTTAAATTTAAGGAGGGCTCTTCTGAGTTACAGAAGAGGCCCTATGGTGAATATAGTTGTTATTTTTTGCAAAGTGCCCTAAAGTCACAATAGGCACATTTGTCTTCTATTTCAGTCTGGGTGAAAGAGATATCTGGATTGAATATATCTTCCAACAATGTCTTCAGATTTTCTCTGAAGTCTCCTTCATATTGTGCAAAGTTGTCTACCGGTTCTTTAGGTTTTCTAGGTTCTCCCATTTGGATAACAGGAGAGTAGTTTTCTGAAGCTGCCCGATGTATGTAAAGAAGAGCCGGAGCCACCAGGCGGCTGTCATTTTTTTCTCTTAGTTTTTTGCAAACAATAGAAGCATAGAGGAATGTCTGGAAAACATAGTTCGAACGTTTCTTGTCTGGAATGAAGAGTGACTGTACATTGGCTGGCGTATCGGCATCTCCTCCTGTTTTATAATCTACAATTCGCAGACTTTCTCCTTTGGAATCAATTCGGTCGATGATACCTCCGATGCGGGATTGGATATCCCCGGTTGGAGTGTATATCTCTATATTTTCAAAAATACGTTGTTCGGAACCGATGAATGTAAAAGGAGCATATCGCAGGTCGTTACGAAGAAGTTGCTGGATGTATTTTACAATTACTGCCGAGTTGATAAGCTGAATACCGTTGTATTCAGGTTGCTCGTTTTGGGGCAGATTGAAAAATAATTCCTTAAAGCCATTGTCAACGTATGTTTGCAGACGGACTTCATCTTTCAGTAGTGTTTCCAAGTTCTCTTTGCTGATTAGTTTTCCGTGTGCGGTAAGATCTTTATATATATGTTCTGCTGCATAGTGGAAGATACTACCGAATTTTGCTGAGTCAATGTCTGCCGTAACTTCGTCTGGCGCACTGAGTAATGCCACATATTTGTAATAGAATTTTAAAGGACAATCCAGGTAGCAATTTAGTGCAGACGGTGATATAAGAGCTTTTGGGTTGTTCCGGATATCAAATACAGATTTCATCCGTTCCATGACATCGGGAGTTTTCTCAATGATGATAGGGGTTGAATCTTGAGGAGATTGGGCTGCTTCCAGTTGTTTGCGTAGAACAGGATATCCCCATTCTATCAGAAACTGGAGCATGAAGCGGGAAAGTTCTCCCCGGTTAATACCATCGGTGGCTGTATTGTAAACTAATGTTACCTTTTCTGCCCGTTGCATAAGACGGTAGAAATAGTAAGCATATACAGCGATTTTATGGTCGATTGTTGTCATACCGAAAGCTTTCCGTAAGTTGTAGGGAATGAAAGAGGAATCACCACCGGCTTTGGGTAACTGTCCTTCATTTACCGAGAGCATGATAAGATGCCGGAAGTCGAGATTACGAGTTTCCAGAACTCCCATTACCTGCATGCCGATGGCCGGTTCGCCGTGGAAAGGTATGCTCGAGGATGACATGACGCGGGTAAGCAACCGTTGGAAAGTGCCTGCCTGTACGTTGAGCTCTTTGCTTTCAATCAGTGTATGAAAACGGTTGACCAATGTATAGGTTTTGAATAATGATTCACGGTACAACTGGTCGAATGCATCGGAATGTGATGCTGCCTGTTGCTGGTAAATCACAGCAACTTCTTTTAATGCCTCCGATAGCATACTGCATAAATCGAGGTTGTTTCTGCGTGGAGTAAAAAGTAATTCCAGCACATTGTCTTGTTTCAGTTCTGACGGGAGCGGGTAGAAGCGGTTATCCCGGGTGAGAGTCTGTTCCAGTTTTTCCGCTTCGGGTGACAGTTGTCGGGTGTAGGGATGTTTCAACACACTGATAACCTCTGCGAACAGATACCGTCCGTTATTCGGGTTATATCCCGAAGTATGAAGTTCCATCAGGGCGTTGACAAAACTGTATGCAGGAGTCTGTGAAAGCGGAAATCCCATTGTGATGTTTATATGCTTTACATTGTCGGGCAAAGCATGCAATACGGGCTGGAGCAATGCTTCATTACATAGCACAACGGCAGTTCCTTTTTCCTGGGAAGTAAGATTTTCCCGAATCCATTGAGGCAAGTATCGTACTTGTCCGTTTTCTGTCGGCGACTCGATAAAAGTTACTTCTTTAGGCTGATTCAGGTTGTCGAAAAAAGAAGCGGGCAACTCTGATGGAAAATCCCTCAGATTGCGGCGGATAAATTCTCCGGCCTCATGAGGAGTCTTATTGAGATAAAACGTGTCGTAATCCCAATAGAACATGGCTTTCCCTGCTTCATTCAGTTTCTTAAACAGGGTATGCTCTACTTTATTCAGTACATTGAAACCTACGAATATGTATTTATTGTAAGGAAGAGCTTCTACATCCAGCTGTTCTATGACTTGCCTGTACAACATGCCTTCGTATGCGATTGACTGGCTTTCCAGCAATGCTTTGTATTCCGTATAGATATCACCCAGTACATTCCACATGGAGATAAAGCGCTGTTTCAGTTCTGTTACCTGATTGATTGAGAAATTATGAAAGAACTGACTTAATGCTTCCTTTTGTCCTTCCTCCAGAAAGTCATAGTTATCCATCAATTCATTCAGATCTTTCAGGTTGCTGAACAGTGCATGTGTGTCGGCCATATTCTTGTCTGCATCGTCAAAGTCGGCAATAAGCATTTCTCCCCAGAAATAAAAATCGTCGAGTGTCTCTTTACTTCCAGTAGCTTTTTGAAAAACCTTATAGAGGTCGCATACCAGTTTTATCGGATCGGCTATCGATAAGTCGGATGATTGGCGGAACAGTTCGCTGATGCTGACATAAGTCGGCGACCAGATAGGACGATCGCTTTCCTGAGCCAGATATTCATTGAAGAACAGACTGGCACGCTTGTTTGGGAATACAATTGCAACTTTAGTAAAGTTACCTTCGGTTTTGTTATATAAATCGTGTGCTACTTGTTTCAAAAAAGTTTCCATATATCCAGATGGCTTTTGTCGTTTATTTAACTTCTTCCAGTTCATTGGCAAAAACATACCACAGATAACCTTTTATCTGTTCATATCCCATGGCAGATAAAAGATCCATGTATTCGCTGACTTGCTGGCGGTAACCGTCTTTGGGCTTTCCGAATTTGAAATCGACTACAATAACTTGTCCGTCTTTCATCATCACGCGGTCCGGACGGCGGGTCTGCATGATGCCTTCATCGTCTGTATAGATAATGCTGCATTCGTTGTATAACTCCCATTCGCCGTTGTACCAGTCTTTCACTTTGGGATTGCCTAGTGCCCATTGGGCCAGCTTATAAATCTGTTGTTCTTGTTCGGCTGACTCAAGAATACCTTCGAAGCGCAGTCGCTCGATAGCCTGCGGTAAGTCGCTTTCCTGTCTGATGGAAGCAAAGACATTGTGCAGTAACTGTCCTTGACGGATGTAGCGGCCTGTCTTGTCATCCTCTTCATCGCCCCGAATAAAATCGGCAGAACGGTTGGACTGCTTGAACTCTATTTCTGTTTCTATCGACTCTATGCGGACCGGAATGTTTTCGGACTGTGCAGCCAGCGGATTTTCCGTTTCTTTTTTCTTTTTCTCTTCCGATACGCAAAGCTCTCCGAATTCATATATTTCGGAGTTGGTTTCGTCGGAGCTTTCATTTTCTTCTGCTGTTTCCGGAGATGTTTCCTCCATTGTCAGTGATACGTGTGGCAAAGCTTCCAGAAGCAGTTCGGAAACAGTACCCTTTTGCTTGGCTTTTCCCCATACAATAAGGTTTTTGCATGCACGGGTAAAGGCAACATACAACAGATTCAGATTGTCAACCCAAAGTTGAAGCCGTTCTTCCAGATAACTATCGCGGTAGACTGATTCTGCCATTGCACCCGAATAGTTTACCGGAACGATATCCAGTTCGTTGAAAGGCGGACGGTCTGTATTCTTCCCTGTTCCTGCTACCGAACACCAGATGAGATGACTGTTGGTTTCATTCTCCATTTTCCAGTCGCAGAAGGGAAGTAAAACCGTATGATACTCCAGACCTTTTGACTTATGGATAGAGAGAATCCGAATCCCTTCTATTTCTCCCGAAGGAATTGTCTTTTCATGAAGGCGTTCGTCCCAGTATGAGATGAAAGCGGTAAGTTCGGAAGAATTATTCTGCATATATTCTGTTACGGCGTCATAAAAAGCACAGATGTATGCATCCTGTTTTTCGATGAGCTGCATGTCGAACAGTATGAACAGTTTTTCCAGAAGCTCGTATAAAGGCATTAGCCTTAGTTCTTCTCGCAGGAGGACAAAACCTGCCGGCAGGTAACTTTCTACTTGATTCAGCAGAACCGTATTTAAGTCGATATTGCGTTTCAGTACTTCACGCTGATAGGCAGTTGCCAGTCTTGCCAGAGCTATATGATCGTCGGGAGATGTCAGATAGCGTAATCCGTCTATCATCATGCAGATGGCAAGAGAAGCATCCAGCCGGAAAGCCTCATCCGATACAATCCTGTAAGGTGTATGCTTGTCGAAATAATCAGCTATGGCAGGGATTGTCTTGTTTTTACGTACCAGAATGGCAATATCATTTGTACGGACTCCCTGATTAATGAGTGAAACAACCTCCGATGCCAGTTCCTCCAGCATTGTTTCGGCATACGGATGTTCCTTTTCATCCGAAAGAAAACTTAGCTTTACATATCCTTTTTCATCCTTTTTGGCTGTCTGCTGGCATACATCGCTGTAAGCGTGCTGAAGCTGTATGCAGGGTTCTCCCATTTCATCTTCGTAGCGTTGGTTCAGTACCTTGCAGGCAGCGGTAAATATTTCGTTGTTGAAGTGGATGATGCGTGCTTCACTTCGCCAGTTAGTCCCGAGGGTACATTCGCGCACACGTAAAGTTTTATCCTCACCCAGTCCGGCAAGAATCTTCCAGTCACCGTTTCTCCACCGGTAAATACTTTGTTTGATATCGCCCACGATGAGACTGCCTTCTTTTTGGGCAAGGCTTTCTTCGAGCAGCAGATGGAAATTTTCCCATTGCATGCGTGAGGTATCCTGAAACTCATCAATCATTACCGTGTCGATGGTTGTACCGATTTTCTCGTACACAAACGAGGCATCTCCTTCACGAATCAGTCCGTGCAACAGTGCATTGGTATCCGATAATAGAAAACGATTGTGCAACTGGTTTTGCAGGCGTACTTCTTCATCGATATTGGCAAGCAGACGGAGATTGTTCAGATAACGGAGCGAAAGGTCGCAGGAGTTTACCAGTATATTGTTTTTCGGTCGGAAATCTTCCGCAGTTTTCAGCAGAGGAATCAGCTCATTTGCTGCCAGTGAACGAATTGTGTCACGGTAAGCAGAAGTCTTTGTAGTCCAGTTCTCTTCACTTTCCAGACATTTTTCTACAGTTGCGTTGCGTACGTCACTTCCCAGATAACCATTTCCGATTTTATTGAAATAGCTTCCTATGCCTCGAGAACCGTTTTTCAGGTCAGCGGGGGTCAAGCCGTTTACTTCCAGTACACCAAGAAACTGTTCGTTGAAGCCTTTCATCTCTTCCAGTGCTTCCGTGCGGATATCCTGTAGCTGTTTACGGTAGGTAGGAATGAATTGGGAATCTGCCAGCTTTTTTCTCAGTCCGGCGCCTTTTTCTACATAACCTTCATCGAAAATATTACGGCCGAATCCTTTGATTTCGTTGGAAACATTCCAGCGTTTGTCGTCGGCAATACGTTCTTCTATATATTCGAGTAACCAGTAAAGAACCGGTGAACGCCGGTCGAGCTTTTCAATCATGGCATCTACTGCATCCGAAAGGACGTCGGCATTATTCAGTTCAATAGACATATTAGCTCCCAGTTCCAGTTCACGGGCAAGGTTGCGCATGACCGACTGGAAAAATGAGTCGATGGTTTCGATGCGAAAACGACTGTAATCGTGAATGATGTTTGTCAAAGCCTCACGTGCAGCACGCCGTATTTCGGCCTCATTTTTTGACGTAATTTTCAGCAGCTCTTCCAGATAGCTGTCCGAGCTCTTTAAGCCATTTGCCAAACCAAAAAGTTGCTCCAGTATACGTTTTTTCATTTCGGCAGTAGCCTTATTGGTAAACGTTACGGCAAGAATGCGGCGATAAGCGTGAGTATCTTCAATAAGTTGTTTGATATATTGTACGGCAAGAGTAAATGTTTTTCCCGAACCTGCCGAAGCTTTGTAGACCAGTAATTGTGGATAATCTGTCATTTTTTTACGTTGTTTCCAGTTCGTAAAAACAAAGATAGAAAAAAGAAATAACAGATTAAGGGAAGTGTTGTGAAAGTAATAAAAAAACATGCTGAAGTTTTAGGTAAAATATGCTCAAGTTTTACTAAAAACTTCAGCATGTTTTTTTATTATTCTTTGATATCCTGATAAAGGAAACGTTTGATGCTCTTTTTAGCTGTTTTCTCGAACTCTTCAGGATAGAGTTTGATGCGGGTAATTTGTGAATAAGCCGGCAGCATTTTGTTAAGCTCTGTACGGTTGACCTCGATGGCTGCTTCCAGCGCTTTTTTGTCCATACCTTGTGCAAAGGCTTCTTCATTGTCTGGATAAACCAGTGCGATAAGCTTGTCTCCAGCCAGAATGACAAGCGATTCGTTTACGAAAGGCATGTTGTTCAAACGGGCTTCAATTTCCTCAGGGTAAATGTTTTGTCCGGAAGCTGTAAGCAGCATGTTCTTGCAGCGTCCCTTAATGAAAATATTTCCCTCGGCATCCTTGATGGCCATATCGCCTGTATGAAGCCAGCCATTGCAATCGATAGCCTGTGCTGTGGCTTCCTCGTTCTTGTAATAACCCAGCATGACATTCATTCCCCGGCATACCAGCTCTCCCGGGATGCGTTCCGGATCGGATGACAATACCTTTGTTTCCATATTCGAAACTGTTTTTCCACACGATGTGTACTGTATTTCATCCCAGCGGCTGTGGCAGATAAGCGGAGCGGCTTCTGTCATTCCGTAGGCAATGGTGTAGGGGAAGTTGATTTTTCGTAAAAATGCCTCTACCTCAGGATTGAAAGGTGCACCTCCGATTACTATTTCGATAAAGTTACCTCCAAATACCTCCATAGCCTGTGTGCGGATCTGTTCTTTTATCTTATCACTGACGATAGGCAGTTTCAGCAGGAGTTTCCCCAGTTTGTTGTCTACTTTAGGCAGAATATTCTTCTTGAAAATCTTCTCAACGATGAGAGGAACACATGCTATGACACGCGGACGTATTTCAGCAAATGACTCGGCAATGATTTTAGGTGAGGGCATGCGTGTAAGGAACCATAAGTGCGCGCCCACGGTTACTCCATAAATAAAATCGAAAACCAGACCGAAAATGTGTCCTAACGGCAACATTGATACCACATTGTCGCCAGGTTTCAAACCTACTTTTTTATGTATGTGTACTACATTCGAGATAATGCTGCGATAAGGAAGCATTACTCCTTTCGAATATCCGGTTGTACCCGATGTGTAATTGATGACAGCCAGTTCTTCCGGTTCTTCGCGGCGATAAGATACATTCTCCGCACGGAAGCGGCAAGGATAGCGTTTCCCGAATTCTTCATTCAGATGTTCACGGGCATAGGTAAGGCGTTGCGAGCGTGAAACAACCAGATCGAAGTTTTTCAGCTCGATGATACCTTCCAGATGAGGCATGGCAGCTTCGTTGAAATTTTCCCACACCTGATCGCCCACGAACAGCATACGTGCTTCCGAATGGTTTACTATATTATGTACATTATCGGCTTTGAATTCGTGAAGGATAGGGACGGCTACTGCTCCATAAGTGATAACACCAAGAAATGTTGCAGTCCAGTTTGCGCTGTTTCTACCGCAGAGCGCGATTTTATCTCCTTTTTTTATACCTGCATGTTCGAATAGAATATGCATCTTTTCTATTTTGCGCGCTACATCTTTGTATTGTAAGGTAGCTCCCTTGTAGTCTGTCATTGCATCCAGATTCCAGTTTTTACGGATGCTTTCTTCAATAAGTTGTATTAAACTGCTTGTTGTTTCCATTGTTTCATTGCACACTAATCGTGTTAATGTGCGCAAAAATAATAAAAGTTGTCCGAACAACTGGTATATTCACTGAATTATTTTCTGCCGGACAGGGGATAATCTCCAATAATTGCTAACTTTGCCAATAAAAATAGATAAACAAAATATAGTTATGCTGATTTATAATACAACCTTTCATGTGGAAATGAACGATGCGAGAAATTTTGTAATTTGGTTGAACGAATGCTATATTCCTGAAGTCGAACAGTCGGGAGAGCTGCGTAATCCTCGCATATTACGTATATTAAGCCATAAGGAGCAGGATAGCGAATGTTTTTCTTTACAATGGGAGGTCGAAGATAGTGCAGCGCTTCATCGCTGGCATACCAAGCAGGGTGCACGCTTGAATGAAGAAATGCTGAAGATATTTAAGGATAAAGTGATTGGCTTTCCCACATTAATGGAGGTGATCAAGTGATACAGCCTGTAAAGGAAAAGATTATTTTGGGAATAGATCCCGGTACAAATATCATGGGCTATGGAGTGCTGAAGGTGACAGGAGTAAAACCTCAAGTCATGGCCTTGGGAGTGATAGACCTGAGAAAATGTACCGATCCGTACTTGAAATTGAAGCATATTTACGAACGGGTGCAGGGAGTGATTTCCTCTTATTTGCCTGATGAGCTGGCTATCGAAGCCCCTTTCTTTGGAAAAAATGTACAGTCGATGTTAAAACTGGGACGTGCCCAGGGTGTGGCTATTGTGGCTGCTTTATGTCGGGATATTCCTGTAACGGAATATGCTCCTCTGAAAATAAAGATGGCGATAACAGGAAACGGTCAGGCCAGTAAAGAGCAGGTGGCCGATATGCTGAAGCGTATGCTGCATATTCCCGAGTCGGAAATGGGGCCCTTTATGGATGCTACCGATGCATTGGGGGCTGCATATTGTCATTATTTGCAAATGGGCCGTCCGGCTATGCCGAAAGCGTATTCAAGTTGGAAAGACTATATACAAAAGAATCCCGATAAAGTGAAAAAATAGAAAAATCATGAATGCAAAACACCTTTTAGCTATGTTGACCTTAGCAACGGCAGTTGGCTGCAATTCTATCCAGAGAAGTTCATTCGATTCGTTTGATGAATACCCTGTATATGAAGGTAAATGGGAAGAAATGACTTACTCGCCGGCTGGAACGCATTTTTCTTTGTGGGCTCCTACAGCTCAGGAAGTACGTGTCATGTTATACGAAAAGGGACAGGGCGGAGCTGTCCAGCGGATGATAAGCATGCAGCAGGCAGCCGACGGAATGTGGCAGGCTGTGGCAGAAGGTGATTTGAAAGGTAGCTTTTATGCATTCAATGTAAAAATAGATGGCATCTGGCAAGGTGATACTCCTGGTGTTATGGCAAAAGCGGTGGGAGTAAATGGCGACCGTGCTGCCATTATCGATATGAGAGAAACTGACCCTCAGGGATGGGAAAAGGATGTACGTCCGCCCTTAAAAAGTTTTTCAGATATCATTATTTACGAGATGCATCATCGTGATTTTTCGATCGATACGGTTGCAGGCATCAAGCATAGAGGAAAATTTCTGGCTCTGACGGAAGACAGCACCCATACTTATCTGGGTGAGAAGACAGGTATTGCGCATTTGAAGGAACTGGGAGTGACTCATGTGCATTTGTTGCCTTCATTCGATTTTTCGTCAGTCGATGAAACAAAACTGAATAAGCCTCAGTACAACTGGGGATATGATCCGAAAAATTACAATGTCCCCGAAGGTTCGTATGCAACAGATCCTTATAAGCCTGATGTGCGTATTCGTGAATTTAAGCAAATGGTGATGGCTTTGCACCGTGCTGGAATCAGGGTAATAATGGATGTCGTATATAATCATACGGCTCTGACAAAAGGAAGCAATTTTGAACGTACAGTTCCCGGTTATTTTTACCGTCAGGATAGTGAAGGAAAGTTTGCCAATGCTTCGGGATGCGGTAATGAAACGGCGAGTGAACGTGCCATGGTTCGGAAATTTATCATAGAGTCTGTTTGTTACTGGGCGAATGAATATCATGTAGATGGTTTCCGTTTCGACCTAATGGGCATACACGACATCGTTACGATGAAGGAAATCCGAAAAGCTCTTGATGGAATAGATCCTACCATATTTATATATGGAGAAGGATGGGCTGCCGGTACTCCGCAGCTTCCTGCTTCTGAACTTGCTATGAAGAATAATGCTTATCAGATGCCTGGTATTGCGGCTTTCAGTGATGAATTCCGTGACAGTCTGCGAGGTCCCTTTGGCAAGGATGAGAAAGGAGCTTTCGTTATAGGACGTCCGGGGCATGAAACTGGTGTGAAGTTCGGTATTGTAGGTGGAATTGCTCATCCGCAAATAAACAACGATTCAGTACGTCGTGTTCCTAAGATATGGGCGAATACTCCTTCGCAATTTATCAGTTATGTAAGTTGTCATGATGACCTATGTCTGACAGACAGATTGAAAGTTACTCTTCCGGGGGCTTCTGTTCCGGAATTGAAGGCTTTGCAGAAATTGGCCGAAACTGCTGTGTTTACATCGCAGGGAGTTCCTTTTATATTTGCCGGAGATGAAATATTGCGCGACAGGAAAGGAGTTGTAAATGCTTACAACAAACCGGATGAAATAAATGCGATAGACTGGCGCAATAAAACAGCTTATCGTGAAGTGTTCGACTATGTAAGGGGGCTGATTGCTATGCGTAAGGCTCATCCTGCTTTTCGAATGGGAAATGCTGACCTGATTCGCAAGCATCTGGAGTTTATTCATGTACCGGCTACGAATGTTGTTGCTTTCCGTATAAAGGGAAGTCCTTGTGGCGATAAGTGGTTGAATACGATTGTAGTACTGAATGCTCGTACAGAACCGATAAAGGTTAATATTCCAGAAGGTAAATATTGGATAGCATGTCGTGACGGCAAGATTGACTTGATTTTGGGATTGGGCATGATTACCGGAAACCAGATCACAGTCAGTCCGCGTTCGGCCATGATTATCCATCAGTAATATACAAGAACAATGCAGAATATCATTACAATTAAAGACGGGGTGACCAGACATCCTTTATATCGACTGAATGAGCCGATTAATTTACAGATAGCAAAAGGAGAACATGTTGCTATCGTAGGTCCAAACGGAGCAGGTAAGAGTTTGTTGGTGGATACTATTATCGGACGGTATCCGCTACTGATGAACGAGGTAGAATATGATTTTTCGCCTTCAGAGTCGAACTTGGTATGTGATAATATAAAGTATATAACTTTCCGTGACTCGTACGGTGATTCTGACGGAACGTATTATTATCAGCAGCGCTGGAATTCTCAGGATCTGGAAGAAACTCCAGTAGTTCGTGATTTGTTGCCTGAATGTAAGAATCAGGAGCTTCGCACCGTATTGTATGATTTATTTGGGGTAGATACGATGCTTGACAAGCATATTATCTTGTTGTCTAGTGGTGAGTTGCGTAAGTTTCAACTTACAAAGACCTTACTCTCCAATCCGCGTGTGTTGATTATGGATAATCCGTTTATCGGTCTTGATGCCAAAACCCGCGACCTGTTGCATGAACTGTTGCAGAAACTTACAGAGGTAACTCCTTTGCAGGTTATTCTGGTTCTATCGAAAACGGACGATATCCCAGCTTTTATAACACATGTCATTCCTGTTGCCAACCGCTCTTGCGGAAAGAAAATAACCCGAGAGGAGTATTTGTCGATAAACGCCGGTGTTCCTGCTCATGTGCTGACTGAAGAAAAATATCAGCGTATCCTGACTTTGCCTTATGCTGATAATTTGTATCATACCGAGCATATTGTAGACTTGAATAAAGTAAGTATACGTTATGGTGAACGTACTATCCTGAAAGAACTTGACTGGACTGTGCTTTGTGGCGAAAAATGGGCATTAAGCGGAGATAACGGCTCTGGAAAGTCAACGCTGCTGAGTCTGGTCTGTGCCGATAATCCCCAAAGCTATGCTTGTGATATATCTTTGTTCGGACGTAAGCGCGGTAGTGGAGAAAGCATTTGGGAAATAAAAAAACATATCGGATACGTAAGTCCGGAGATGCATCGTGCCTATTTAAAAAATCTGCCAGCTATTGATATCGTAGCAAGCGGACTCCATGATTCTATCGGTTTGTATAAGAAAACCCATAAGGAAGATATTGCTATTTGTGAGTGGTGGATGGATATCTTTGGTATTAAAGAGCTGAAGGATCGTAATTTCCTGCAACTGTCGAGTGGTGAGCAGCGTATGGTGTTACTTGCCCGTGCCTTTGTGAAAGATCCGGAGCTGCTGATACTGGATGAACCTCTTCATGGATTGGATATGTATAACCGACGGCTGGTAAAGGATGTGATAGAGGCATTCTGTCAGCGAAAAGACAAAACACTTATTATGGTGACACATTATAAGGAAGAACTTCCTGCGTGTATAGATCATAGTCTGTATCTTGTACGAAACCGTTAAGGCTTGTTTTATTTGTGTCCTGATTGGCAGAAAGAGATTGTTGAATTGCTTTTGATGAAATCTGTGAGGAAATATTTTTGGTTTTTCGTTTCTTTTCCTATATTTGTTTAATTTTTAAGGAAGGGCTAAAAAGCCCTTTTATACATAACTAATATATGAAAACTATGAATATCAAGATTCGACTGATCATTATGAACTTCCTGCAGTTTGCTGTATGGGGAGCTTATCTGACCTCCATGGGAACTTATTTAACTAAAATTGGGCTGGGAAGCCATATTGGTATATTTTATGCCATGCAGGGTATTGTTTCGTTGTTCATGCCTGCTATATTAGGTATTATAGCTGATAGATGGGTTCCGGCACAACGATTGCTGGGATTGAGCCATTTGCTTGCAGCCTTGTTTATGGTAGGAGCCGGATATTATGGAATGACAGCGGGTGATGATGTTTCGTTTACTGTTTTGTTTTCATTTTATTCAATGAGTGTGGCCTTTTATATGCCTACGCTTGCATTGTCGAATTCGGTAGCTTATACAGCGCTTGATAAAGCGGGACTGGATACGATTAAAGCGTTTCCTCCTATCCGTACCTGTGGCACGATAGGTTTTATTTGTTCCATGTGGCTGGTAGACTTGTTAGGATTTCAGGCAAATTATATGCAATTCTTTACTTGTGCGGCGTGGGGAGTAATTTTGGCTGTTTATGCTAATACATTGCCTCAGTGTCCGGTGACTAGAAATACCGGCGGGCAGAGAAAGTCGCTTGTTGAGGCTTTGGGATTGAAGGCCTTTTTACTGTTCCGCCAGCGCAAAATGGCGATATTTTTTATCTTCTCAATGCTGTTGGGTGTTTCATTACAGATAACCAACGGATTTGCCAATCCGTTTATCACAAGCTTTAGTGCAATTCCTGAATATGCTGATACTTTTGGTGTGCAGCATGCTAATTTGCTGATTTCACTTTCACAAATCAGTGAAACATGTTGTATATTGCTTATACCTTTCTTCTTAGGACGGTTCGGTATAAAGAAGGTTATGCTGATTGCAATGATTGCCTGGGTTTTACGCTTCGGCTTATTTGGACTTGGTAATCCGGGTAGTGGAGTATGGATGTTTATTCTTTCCATGATTGTATATGGAGTGGCATTCGACTTCTTTAATGTTTCCGGTTCCTTGTTCGTTGATAAAGAAACTGATATTTCCGTACGCTCTAGTGCTCAAGGACTTTTCATTATAATGACTAACGGACTTGGGGCTACTATTGGTACGTTGACTGCGCAGTGGGTAGTAAACCAGTTTGTTGATTTCAGCAGCACGGAACCACAAGTTGAGGGCTGGACAAATGCCTGGTTTATTTTCGCTGCTTATGCGTTGATTGTAGCTGTTATGTTCAGTATTGTGTTTAAATATAAACATGAAGTTAAAACAGTATGAATGAGATAGAGATAAGAGTTCTTGATATGTCTGCTGTGCTCAAGCCTTCGGATGCTTTTGCATTGGTTTTGGAAGAGCTTGGAGGAGGTTTCCGCAAACTGGCTCTCATAATCGGGAAACAGGAAGCACAAGCCATAAAAATGGGACAAATGTCGTATACTCCTCCGCGTCCTTTTACTCATGACCTGATGCTGAGTGTGATGGAAAAGGGAGGATTAGTGCCGGTAAAAGGAGTGATTTATGAGGTGAAAGATGGCATTTACAGTTCCTATTTATTTGTACGCTGTGCGGATGAAACAATATTTCAGGTCGATGCTCGTACGACAGATGTTATCTCTCTTTCTCTCAGAAAAAAGTTCCCTCTGTATGTTTATGAAGATATTTTAGAAAGAGAACAGCTGCGTAATATCTCAGCTGATGGCTCTACATATTGTGTCTCAATAAACACTATAGATATTGATTCTCTGAAAAAAGCAATGGATGAAGCCGTGGAGAATGAGGACTATGAACGAGCATCACAGTTGCGCGATGAAATAAGAAAACGTGAGAAAAAAGAAGATAAATACAAGTAAACGATAATATTTAAAGAATATGCATGTATTTTATGCTCCGGATATAGCTGTTAATCCGGAATTGCCCGAAGAAGAGGCTGGACATTGCCTGCGAGTGTTGCGTTTGACAGTGGGTGATGAAATAATGCTGACCGATGGGAAAGGTTGTTTTTACCGTGCCGCTATTAGTGCGGCAACAGGTAAGCGTTGTCAGGTAAAAGTGAATGAGGTTATTCCCCAAGAACCTTTCTGGAAAGGCCATTTGCATCTGGCGATGGCGCCTACCAAGAATATGGATCGTATAGAATGGTTTGTAGAGAAAGCTACTGAAATTGGTTTCGATGAACTCAGTTTCCTGAATTGTCGGTTTTCTGAGAGAAAGGTGATTAAGACTGAGCGCATCGAGAAGATTGTTGTTTCGGCTATAAAACAATCACTAAAAGCGCGAAAACCAGTTGTTAATGAAATGGTAGACTTTGGACGGTTCATGCAACGTGAATTTGCGGGACAAAAATTTATAGCTCATTGTTATGAAGGAGAGAAGCCCCTTCTGAAAGATGTTTTGCAACCTGGAGAAGATGCTGTGGTATTAATTGGCCCCGAGGGTGATTTCAGCCGTGAGGAAGTTGAAAAGGCTGAAGCGATGGGATTTCGTTCAATCAGTTTAGGTAAATCGCGCTTACGTACAGAAACTGCTGCTTTGGTGGCAGTACATACCATGAATTTATTTAATAGTTAATGGACGGAGATATGAAAAAGAATATATTAGGATATTGTTTACTGCTGGTTGCTGTACTGTTGGCGTCATGCAGCAAGAAGAACAATTATGAAAACGTGCTCCCCAAAGATGCTGCAATGGTTGTGTCTGTCGATCTGGTTTCGATGGCTGAAAAGAGTGGATTGAGTGGAGATAAAGGTGCTCCGGTTGTGGCGCGGCTGAATGAAGCTTTGAAAAGCGGGGCTGAAGGAGCAGGTGAACTTATAGACAAGATCACGAAAGATCCTTCGGAGAGTGGCTTGGATTTAACTGAAAAGATTTATTATTTTATTGAATCTGGTGGCGTATCTACAGGTCTGGTTATAAGAGTTTCTGATCAAGATAAACTGGAAGACTTGTTGAATGCTTTGCATAACCAGCAGGTATGTGAGAAGCCTGTTGAAGCAGAGGGGTGTATGTGGACCTCTATGGGGCGTGTGCTGGTAACGTATACAGATGATGCATTTCTGGCTTTGCTTGACTTGAAAGGAGGGGAGGCAAAAGATATGCTTCATATGGCTTCAATGCTTTTGCGCCAGACTGAAAAGGATGGATTTACGGCAACTTCTGATTTTCAACAGATGAAGAATCAGAAAGGAGATATTGTTTTATTGTCTTCTTTGGATTTGCTTCCAGGAGAATACGTTACTCCGCTTACTATGGGAGTTTCTGCTACACTGGATTTGAAGAATATAAAAGCGCTTTCTACGATATCTTTTGAGAAAGGGAAGATTGTGATGGATGTACAGGATATAACAACGGATAAAGTAATGACTTCATTGGTAGAAAAGCAGTTGCAAGCTACAAATCCGGTCAAAGGTACTTATCTCGATACTTTCCCTGCAAATACATTTTTCTGGATGTCTGGTAATGTAGATGGAAATAAAATCTATCAGTTGCTGTGTGAAAACCCGACTGTACGTCAGCAGTTCGAAAGCTCAATTATGCCTATCGATTTTGAGGCAATATTTGGTTCTATAAAAGGCGATGTGGCAGTGGCGGTAACTAATTCTTTGCAGAATGGTTTTATTGCTTATGCTGATGTCACGAACAGTCAGTTTCTGCAAACATTTGAAGATCTGAAGCCCTTGCTGGCGTTGACTAACGGACAAATGCAGCTGATAAACCGTGGTGCTGACAGTTATGAATTCCGTATGCGGAATGGCAGTATGATGGGACTCCGTGCAGGAAATGTCAGTTTCTGGTTTGGAGTGAAAAATAATCGCTTGTATTTTACCAATGATTATAATTTGGTAGATGCTCGTGTTCCTGGACTTACTTTACGGGATTGTCCATGGGGACAAAAAGTGTCGGGTAAGCGTTGTTTTGTTGGGATGAATTTTACATCTGTTTCAGATCAGGCGAAGCAGCTTTTGGGTAATAACAGTCAATATGCTCCTGCTATAGGTGCGTTGCGCATTTTGGATTATATGACGATAGAAACGGTAGATTATAAAACATCTCATATTGAGCTGACAACAAAAAGCAAAGATAAAAATGTACTTCAAACATTGTTAGAGGTATTTAATTAATGAAAAATGGAAACAATTGAATTACAACAAACTCTGCCGGAGGTGTTTGCCGGCAGAGATAGTATCATTTCCGATGTTTGGCATCGGCAAGTTGCGTTTCAGAGGGGGAAGACTTATCTGGTAGAAGCTGTTTCGGGCACAGGTAAATCTTCCCTTTGCAGTTTTATTTATGGATATAGAAAGGACTATCAGGGCATTATCTGTTTTGACGGTGAAAATGTGAAGAATTTCTCTGTCAGCCGGTGGGTAGAAATCAGAAAACGTTCGTTGAGCATGTTGTTTCAGGAATTGCGTTTGTTCCCGGAGCTGACAGCATGGGAAAACGTACAGCTGAAGAATTCACTGACGGGACATTGCAAACGCAAGCAGATAGAAGATTGGTTCTCACGTTTAGGTATTTCAGACAAATGGGACCAGCAGATTGGAAAGATGTCTTTTGGACAGCAGCAGCGTGTTGCTTTTGTTCGTGCTTTGTGCCAGCCTTTTGATTTTATTTTTTTAGATGAACCGGTCAGTCATTTGGATGATGGCAATGGGAAGATTATGGCAGATATCTTGCATGAGGAAGCTGAAAAGCAGGGAGCAGGTATAATAGTAACGTCTATCGGAAAACATATTCCGTTGAATTATGACAGGGTACTTTCTTTGTAAATACAGATATTATGATTTGGAAGTTATTAAGACAGCATATTAGTGTGTCGCAGCTTGCAGGATTTTTCCTGGCTAATTTATTTGGTATGATTATCGTCTTGCTGGGAGTTCAGTTTTATCGGGATGTATTACCTATATTTACTCAGGGCGATAGCTTTATAAAAAAAGATTTTGTAATTCTCAGCAAGAAAGTTAGTACGTTGGGAACTCTTGTTGGAAAAAGTAATATGTTTTCTGCGGGTGATATTGCGGAAATAAAGGAGCAGCCGTTTACTAAGAGTGTAGGTGGATTCCTTCCGTCGCAATTTAAGGTATCTGCTGGCATGGGAATGCAAGGAATACGTATGTCGACTGATATGTTTTTTGAGTCGGTTCCAGATGAATTTGTTGATGTGAAGTTAGATAAATGGAGTTTTAATCCGGCATCGGATATTGTTCCAATCATTATTCCACGTAATTATCTGAATTTGTATAATTTCGGTTTTGCACAAAGCCGTAACCTTCCTCAGCTTTCGGAAGGAGTAATGGGCATGGTGAATCTGGACATCCGGATAATGGGGAATGGGCAAGTGAAGCAGATGAAAGGAAATATTGTCGGCTTTTCAAACAGACTCAATACTATTCTGGTTCCCGAATCATTTATGAATTGGGCAAATGAAGCCTATGGCGCAGGAGAAAAAGCTGAGCCTTCGAGACTGATTGTAGAAGTTAACAATCCGGCAGATGAACGGATTGCTAAGTTTTTCCAACAGAAAGGGTATGAAACAGAAGGTAACGGTTTGGATGCCGGCAAGGCAACTTGGTTCTTGAAAATCGTTATCGGTATTGTATTGTCTGTTGGTTTGCTAATCAGTGTGCTTTCATTCTATATTTTGATATTAAGTATATATCTGTTGCTGCAGAAGAATTCTACAAAACTCGAAAATTTACTATTGATAGGTTATAGTCCTGCCCGGGTAGCACGTCCGTATCAGTTGCTTACTGTTATTCTTAATTTGGCAGTATTGTTACTGAGCTGTGTTGTTGTTATGTCTGTAAGATCTCTATATCTTGATACGATAATGAATCTTTATCCGGGTGCAGGAGGGGGAAGTATGATTCTTTCTCTGGTTGCCGGATGTGTTATTTTTGTAGGAGTATCTGTGCTGAATATTGTGATTATACGTCGTAAAATAAATGCTATCTGGTTGCGGAAATAAAAAGGCTAATGAATATGATACAACAAATAGAATTTTCTTTAAAACCTCGTCGAAGAGGTTTCCATTTGATTACAGAGGAAGTGATGTCGCACTTATCTGCGTTGCCTGCAACCGGACTGGTAAATCTTTTTGTGAAACATACTAGTTGTGCACTCAGTATTAATGAAAATTATGATCCTTCAGTGCGTAGTGATATGGAACAGATTTATAATCGTTTAGTTCGTGAAAATGAAAGTTATTATCAGCATACAGATGAGGGAAGTGACGACATGCCCAGTCATGCAAAATGTAGCTTGACTGGAGTTTCGCTTACTATTCCTGTTACTGGAGGAAAACTGAATCTGGGAACTTGGCAGGGTATTTATCTTTGTGAGTTTCGTGATTATGGCGGTCCTCGTCGGATTGTAGTTACAATTATGGGATAGGAGTGTTCGGATATAGTTCGTTTGTTTACTAATTGTCGGGAAACAAAGAAAAATTTATTGGTACGTCTGTGTGTGAATAAATGTTTATAGATGTCTTATACTGTAAAATGATATGTTCAAAAACGCTTGATTTGTGTCAGGAAACATAGTTTTACGGCTAAAAAATGTTACATAGGAGTACACTGTTGGCAGATTATTGTATAAATTTGCCATACCGAATAGTTAAACATTAAACTATTTTGATAAAGACTAAAAAGTAGATTTTTCAGGACTATTAAAAGAACTTTTAATTATACAATAAAAGATTAAGCTTATGTCAAAAATCGTTGGACACATTTCGCAGGTAATCGGTCCGGTTGTCGATGTTCGGTTTAAATTCGACGGTGTGGATGCAGAACATGCTTTGCCGAAAATTCACGATGCTATGACCATTAAAAGACATGATGGTCGTATCTTGGTAGTGGAGGTTCAGCAACATATCGGTGAAGATACTGTGCGTACCGTTGCGATGGACAGTACAGACGGGTTGCAGCGCGGAATGGAAGTCATGCTTACCGGACAGGCTATTACAATGCCTGTTGGTCCTCAAATTAAAGGACGAGTAATGAACGTAGTCGGTGAAACGATAGACGGTATGAAGGAACTGGATAAGACAGGAGGTTTTCCTATCCACCGCGAACCGCCTAAATTTGAAGATCTAGCTACTACGCAGGAAGTCCTTTTTACGGGTATTAAGGTTATCGACCTTTTGGAACCTTATCTGAAAGGAGGTAAAATTGGATTGTTTGGTGGTGCGGGAGTTGGAAAAACCGTACTTATCAAAGAGTTGATTAACAATATTGCCAAAAAGCACAACGGTTTCTCAGTCTTTGCCGGTGTAGGAGAACGTACTCGTGAGGGTAACGACCTGCTTCGTGAAATGATTGAATCTGGAGTTATCCGCTACGGCGATGAGTTTCTGAAGAGCATGGAAGAAGGAAACTGGGACTTGTCGAAAGTAGATTATTCTGAAGTAGAGAAATCGCAGGTTGCAATGGTGTTCGGACAGATGAATGAACCTCCTGGCGCACGTCAGTCTGTTGCATTGTCTGGATTGACACTTGCAGAATCTTTCCGTGACCGCCAGACTGGTGAGAATGGTCCACGTGATATTCTTTTCTTTATTGACAATATATTCCGTTTTACTCAGGCTGGTTCTGAGGTTTCAGCTTTGCTCGGACGTATGCCGTCGGCCGTAGGTTATCAGCCTACACTGGCTACAGAAATGGGACAGATGCAGGAACGAATCACTTCTACCAAGAATGGTTCTATTACTTCTGTTCAGGCTGTATATGTTCCTGCCGATGACTTGACCGACCCTGCTCCGGCTACTACTTTTACGCACTTGGATGCTACTACTGTATTGAGCCGTAAGATTACAGAGCTGGGAATATATCCGGCAGTAGATCCGTTGGAATCGACTTCTCGTATTCTGGATCCGTTAATTGTCGGTAAAGACCATTACGAAACAGCTCAGCGTGTAAAGCAGATTCTTCAGCGTAATAAGGAGTTGCAGGATATTATTTCTATTTTGGGTATGGATGAACTTTCGGATGAAGATCGTCTGACTGTGAACCGTGCTCGTCGAGTACAGCGATTCCTTTCTCAACCGTTTGCCGTAGCCGAACAGTTTACAGGAGTTCCGGGAGTTATGGTTTCTATAGAAGATACTATCAAGGGATTTAAGATGATTCTGGACGGTGAGGTTGACTATCTGCCTGAACAGGCCTTCCTGAATGTAGGTACGATAGAAGACGCAATCGAGAAAGGAAAGAAATTGCTTGAAGCTGCCAAAGGGTAAAGAAAACTCAACGAATTATGAAGGAAATGCATTTAGTTATCGTTTCACCCGAACGCATGTTGTTCGACGGAAAAGTTTCGCAAGTAACTTTTCCGGGAGAAATGGGGGAATTTCAGGTGTTGACAAATCATGCACCTATTATTTCTTCACTTGTAGCGGGTAAAATAAGTTATACGTCAGGGGCAGAAACTCAGTCATTACAAATTGCAGGAGGATTTGCCGACATAAACAATAATCAGATTTCAGTCTGTGTAGAACTTTGAGAAAAGTAATACAGGCGTAGAACTTAAACGTTTTTGGTAGTTTTTTAGAAAAACTGCACTATACTATGTTTTTGTTAACCATCAGAAAAAAGTTTATCAGAGAGTTGACTCTAATTGGGGTCGTGTTAACGGCTTTAGTAGCTGTAGTGTATCATATGTTCATACCAGACAGGTATTTTCTATGGTTCCCTTCAATCCCGATATTCTTTTATCTGTTTGGCTTATTTTACATAGCTATGTTTTCGTTCTACTATCGTATGGGACTGGAAAAACTGGTAATGTGTTATTTGTCATGCAAAGTTTTGAAATTTATCTTAAGTGCCTTGGTACTGATAGCATATGCTTTCTTTATCGGACATGAAGTTGTTGCTTTTATGTTGACTTATGTATTTTTCTTCTTTGCATTTCTGATATTTGAAACTCGCTTTTTCCTTTGGTTTGAAATGAAACTGAAAAATAGAAAAAAGGTAAACAATGAAAAAAATACGGTACATAGCACTGTTTCTGCTTCTGTTGATGGGAACAACAGGAATGTTGATGGCGCAAAATGCTGATTCAACGGCGGTAGCTGCTTCTTCCGAACAGAACCAGACGGAAGATATAAGTGTTAACGAACTGGTTTTCGGACATATCGGCGATGCTTATGAATGGCATATTGCTACATTGGGCAATACTGTTGTCAGTATTCCGTTGCCGGTTATCGTACATAGCAGTACGGGATGGCATGTTTTCTCTTCTTCTCGTCTGGAAGAAGGAGAATATGAAGGACTGTATATAGCACGTGGCGGAGCATACGATGGAAAGATCGTAGAACGCAATGAAGCTGGTGAGGAAGTTCGTCCGTTGGACATTTCTATTACTAAAAATGTAATGGGATTATTTATCAACAGTGCAGTTTTGCTTGTCATCATGATGAGTTGTGTGCGTTGGTACAAGAAACATCCGGTAGAACAGGGAGCTCCCAAAGGAGGAGTTGGGATGATAGAAGCACTTGTTCTAATGATATATGATGATGTCATAAAAGGATGTATCGGTGAAGACTATAAACGTTATGCACCTTACTTGCTGACAGCATTTTTCTTTGTACTGGTAAATAACCTGATGGGATTGATTCCTATCTTCCCAGGTGGAGCAAATGTTACAGGTAATATTGCCATAACGCTTGTGCTGGCAGTTATAACATTTTTGTTTACCAATATTTTTGGTACAAAGGAGTATTGGAAAGAAATATTTTGGCCGGATGTTCCCACTTGGTTGAAGGCTCCGGTTCCGATGATGCCTTTGATTGAATTCTTTGGTATCTTTACAAAACCGTTTGCACTGATGATTCGTCTTTTTGCCAATATTATGGCTGGACATGCTGCTATTTTAAGTTTGATAGCAATCATCTTTATTACCGTAAAGGTTGGACCTGTCATTAATGGTTCCATGACGGTAGTTGCCGTAGCATTCGGTATTTTTATGGATGCATTGGAAATTCTGGTTGCATTCATCCAGGCGTATGTGTTTACGATGCTGTCGGCAGTCTTTATCGGATTGTCGCGTGTAAAAGGACACGAAGCCTGATTATAGAATAAAAAAGTAAATAAAAGTATAACCATTTAAATTTTGAAGATTATGTTATTGTCAGTTTTATTGCAGGCTGCTGCAGGAGTTGGTATTAGTAAATTAGGTGCTGCTATTGGTGCAGGTATTGCTGTATTGGGTGCAGGTATTGGTATTGGTAAAATTGGTAGCTCGGCTATGGAAGGTATTGCTCGTCAGCCGGAAGCTTCAGGTGACCTGCGTATGAACATGATTATTGCAGCTGCATTGGTAGAAGGTGTCGCCTTGATTGCCATCGTAGTTTGTTTATTGACATTATTCTTATAATAATATTAGCCTATGGGATTATTAACTCCGGATCCGGGGCTACTGTTTTGGATGATTATCGTTTTTGGAGTCGTATTTTTTATTCTTGCCAAATACGGCTTCCCGGTAATCATCAAAATGGTAGAGGACCGGAAAGCATATATTGATAACTCGCTGAAAGCTGCGCGTGAGGCTAATGAGCAATTAGCAAATGTGAAGGCCGAAGGAGAAAAAATCCTTGCTCAGGCACACGAAGAACAGGCTCGTATTCTAGCCGAAGCTGCTGCTACACGCGATCGCATTATAAAGGATGCTCAGAATCGTGCTATCAGTGAAGGAGATCGTTTGATGATTGAAATCAAAAAACAGATTGAAACTGAAAAAGAAAGTGCGATTCGTGACATACGCCGTCAGGTAGCGGTACTTTCTGTCGGTATTGCAGAAAAGATTATGCGTAATAAACTTGCAGATGCCAAGGAACAGGAAGAGCTTATTGACCGTATGCTTGACGAAATGATAGAATCTTCTAAAAAATAACATACCATGAATACAGGAGTTGTTTCTATGCGCTATGCTAAAGCTTTATTGGCTTATGCTAAGGCACAAAAAGTAGAAGATCGGGTCTATGAAGAAGTAAAAACACTTGCCGGACATTATGTAAGTCTTCCTGATTTACGCCGTGCGATAGAAAATCCAGTGCTCGACATGCAGAGTAAATGTGATTTGTTACGTGAGGCTTCGGGAGGTAAGGATGTCAGTCAGGAATTGATGCGCTTCTTCAATCTGGTACTCGATGAAAGAAGAGAAAAATTCTTGCAATTCATGTTGTGGTCGTATATTGACTTGTATCGCGAAGATAAAAATATCCTTGTTGGTAAACTCACTACCGCAGTTATATCCAGACGTTTGGAAAAACATCTGGTTGAGCTGGTAGGAAGCCGTACCCAGGGAAAGGTAGAAATGGAAACACATATCGATCCTGAGTTGATTGGAGGATATATCATTGAGCTGGAAGGTTATCGTCTTGATGCGAGTGTTGCTAATCAGCTGAAACGCATAAAGCAACAGTTTATTGCGAGAAACAGAAGAATTGTTTAAATAAGTGAAGAGGACAAATCCTGCTTTATTTATCATTTTAATTAAAAAATTATGCCAGAAAATACAATAAAACCCAGCGAAGTATCAGAAGTACTGCTGCGTCAGTTGCAAGGTATCGACAACTCACTGAAGTTCGACGAGGTGGGAACGGTATTGCAAGTCAGCGATGGTGTGGCACGTATTTACGGCTTGCGCAATGCAGAAGCTAATGAACTTTTGCAGTTTGAAAACGGTATCATGGGTACTGTTATGAATCTGGAAGAGGACAATGTGGGAGCGGTGCTTCTAGGTCCTACAGACCAGATTAAGGAGGGGATGATTGTAAAGCGTACCAAACGTATCGCATCTATCAATGTAGGTGAGAGCATGTTGGGACGTGTTATAGACCCTCTGGGTGTACCTCTTGACGGACGCGGTGAGATAGGGGGCGAATTGTTTGAAATGCCTCTGGAACGTAAGGCACCGGGAGTAATCTTCCGTCAGCCTGTAACAGAGCCTTTACAGACAGGTTTGAAAGCTATTGATGCGATGATTCCTATCGGACGCGGACAGCGTGAGTTGATTATCGGTGACCGTCAGACTGGAAAAACCGCTATTGCCATCGATACAATTATCAACCAGCGTGCCAATTATGAAGCAGGAAATCCGGTATACTGTATCTATGTAGCCGTAGGACAGAAAGGTTCTACTGTTGCCAGCCTTGTAAATGCATTGCGTGAAAAGGGAGCAATGGATTATACCGTAGTCGTTGCTGCAACAGCTTCCGATCCTGCTGCCATGCAGTATTTTGCACCATTTGCGGGAGCTGCTATCGGAGAATATTTCCGTGATACCGGTCGTCATGCTTTGGTTGTATACGATGACCTTTCAAAACAGGCTGTTGCATACCGCGAAGTTTCTTTGATTCTTCGTCGTCCGTCTGGACGTGAAGCATATCCGGGTGATATCTTCTATCTGCACTCTCGTTTGCTGGAGCGTGCTGCAAAAATTATCAGCCAGCAGGAAGTTGCCGAACAGATGAACGACCTTCCTCCTAGCTTGAAGGGAAAGGTTAAAGCCGGAGGTTCACTTACAGCGTTGCCTATTATCGAAACACAGGCAGGAGACGTTTCCGCTTATATCCCGACAAACGTAATTTCTATTACCGACGGACAGATATTCTTGGAAACCGACTTGTTCAACCAGGGATTCCGTCCTGCAATTAACGTTGGTATTTCGGTATCTCGTGTAGGTGGTAGTGCACAGATCAAGAGTATGAAGAAGGTTGCCGGAACATTAAAGATTGACCAGGCACAGTACCGTGAACTGGAAGCTTTCTCAAAATTCAGCAGCGATATGGACCCGGTAACTGCAATGGCTATCGACCGTGGACGTAAAAACAACCAGTTGCTTATCCAGCCTCAGTATTCACCTATGCCGGTTGGTGAGCAGATTGCCATCCTGTATTGTGGTACTCACAGCTTGATGCGTGATATTCCTATCAGCAAGGTACGTGCGTTCCAGGATACGTTCCTGACCAATATGCGTGCTAATCATCAGGCTGATGTACTCGATGTACTGGCAAGCGGTAAGATTAACGATGAAGTAACAGCATTGATTGAAAAAGTTGCGGCAGAAACAGCCGGACAATATAAAGAAAGATAATCGTCATGGCATCACTGAAAGAAGTAAAAGGAAGAATAAACTCCATAAACGGAACGCTGAAAATTACGTCGGCGATGAAAATGGTTGCCTCTTCGAAGCTGCATAAAGCTCAGGAGGCAATAGAGAACATGCTTCCTTACGAACGAAGACTGCATCACATGCTTACTAACTTTCTGAGCTCGGAGCTTAGTGTGGAGTCACCTTTCGTCGTGAAACGTGATGTGAAGAAGATTGCCATTGTTGTATTTGCATCGAACAGTAGCTTATGCGGCGGCTTTAATGCCAATGTTATCCGTCACTTGTCTGGAATGATAGAAGAATATGTCCAGCAGGTAGGGAAAGATAATATCTTAGTCTATCCGATAGGGCGTAAAGTTGCCGATGCAGTAAAGAAGTTAGGTCTGACTCCGATGGGAGACTATCAGCATATGAGCGGAAAGCCTAATTACAAAGAAGCTTCCGATCTGGCTTCCGAACTGATGGAGCGCTTCCTCAACGATGAAATACAGCAAGTAGAAATGTTGTACAATCATTTTAAATCGACGTCTACCCAGATTCTGACACGTGAAACGTACCTGCCTATCAATTTCTCTCAGGCATCTGCTACAGATGAAGAAGATAAGGGTAAGCAAGTCGATTACATTGTAGAACCGTCAGCAGAAAAGGTGATGCAGGAATTGTTGCCCAAAGTATTGCGTATGAAGATGTATACGGCATTGCTTGATTCGAATGCGGCAGAACATGCTGCCCGTACGATGGCAATGCAGATTGCGACCGATAATGCAAATGAGTTGATTCAGGATCTTACGCTGATATACAATAAAAGTCGTCAGCAAGCCATTACCAACGAATTGCTCGATATTATCGGCGGTACGATGGCGTAACGGTCAAAGCATAAATAAAAAAATATCGGGATCGTCCGAAAGGATGGTCCCGATATTTTTTTGTTTATGTAGCCGGATCAGTCAAAACTTCCGTAACGGGTAGGCAACAGTTTACGGTCGCCCAGCGTATTATCTACACGTGCTACGTTTATCCAGAATTTATTTTCGCGTACACTTTCCATCGGATATACCGCCTTTTCGCGGCTGTATGTATGCTGCCAATTGTCACTTACTGCCTCATATTCCGGATGTGGAGCATTTATCAGTACATTGTCTTCTTTCGAAGCTTTACCATCTTTCACTTCCTCTATTTCGTGCCAGATGCTGAGCATGGTGTCAATAAAGTTATCCAGTTCGTATAAGCTTTCGCTTTCTGTAGGCTCAATCATCAGTGTGCCATGTACAGGGAATGAGAGAGTAGGAGCATGATATCCATAATCCATCAGTCGTTTGGCAATATCATTTTCGGTAATTCCACTTTCCTCGTGAACCTTCCGGCATTCCAGAATCATTTCATGTCCTACAAATCCGTTTGTTCCGCGGTATACCGTGCCGTATGTATCGTTCAGCGAAGCAGCAAGATAATTGGCATTCAGTATAGCTGTCTTGGTCGTCCTTTCCAGTCCTTCAGCTCCCATCATGCAAATATAGGCATAGGTGATAGGCAAGATACCGGCACTGCCGTAAGGAGCAGCAGAAACCTCATTCTGTTCATTTCCGAAAAGATTATGTCCCGGCAAGAAAGGAATCAGATGCTTGGCTACACAAACCGGTCCAACACCTGGACCGCCACCACCGTGAGGGCTGGCAAACGTCTTGTGCAAGTTAAGATGGCACACATCCGCACCAATTGTTCCCGGATTTGTCAGTCCTACCTGTGCATTCATATTTGCGCCGTCCATATATACCTGAGCGCCGCATCGGTGAATGATTTTACATATCTCGGCAATATCACTTTCGAAGATACCGTGAGTGGAAGGATAAGTAATCATCAGAGCGGCAAGCTGATCCTTATGCTCTTCTGCTTTCTGACGGAGATCTTCCACATCCACATTACCCCGTTCGTCGCAGGCACAGGTTAATGTTTCGTAGCCAGCCTGAACAGCAGAAGCCGGATTTGTTCCGTGTGCCGAAGCTGGGATAAGAATCAGGTTACGATGTCCTTGTCCGATGCTTTCCAGATAGCTGCGGATGATGCGAAGTCCCGTATATTCCCCGGCAGCTCCTGAGTTTGGCTGAAGCGTGATACCTTCGAATCCAGTGATCGTCATAAGCTGCTGCGAGAGATTTTCTATCAGCGTACGGTAGCCTTGTGCCTGATCTTCCGGAACCAGCGGATGCATGTTCATCCACGAAGCATTGCTTAAAGGAAGCATTTCCGAAGCAGCATTCAGTTTCATCGTACACGAGCCCAGTGAAATCATGGAGTGGGCGAGTGAAATATCCTTACGTTCCAGACGTTTGATATAGCGCATCATTTCCGTTTCGGTATGGTAACGGTTGAATACCTCATGAGTCAGATACGATGACCGGCGTCGCAGTTCTCTGTTCAGTGACGACGATTCAGGAATGTCATCTATTTCATGTACAGGCTCTTCGGCAGCAATACCGAAAATCATCAGCAGCAGGTTCGCATCTGCCACGGTAGTAGCTTCGTCGATGCTGAAGCCTACATCTCCATTTTCAAAATACCGCAGATTTACTTCCTTGCTTAATGCTATTGTGCGCAGCTTCTGTGCCGAAACATGATCGGGCAATCCCAGACGGAGTGTGTCGAAGAAGAGCGAGTTACGTTCTATATATCCCAGACGGAGCAACTGTTTGTTGAGCCAGTTGGCAATACTGTGAATACGTTTGGCGATATCCTTTATTCCTTCAGCACCGTGGTAGACAGCATAGAAGCCAGCCATGGTAGCCAGCAGAGCCTGTGCCGTACAGATATTCGATGTAGCCTTTTCGCGCTTGATATGCTGTTCGCGAGTCTGCAAAGCCATACGGTAACAAATCTTTCCGTATTTATCCTTTGACAGTCCGATGATACGTCCCGGTATGTTCCGTTTATATTCATCACGCGTTGCGAAATAAGCGGCCGAAGGACCACCGTAGAACATCGGAATACCGAGGCGCTGTGTGCTTCCGAATACGATATCAGCTCCCCATTCGCCGGGAGGAACCAATAACGCAAGGCTCATGATATCCGCGTCTACCGCAACTTTACAACCAGCAGCATGGGCACGTTCCGTAAACTCACGGTAATCTTCTATATTACCGCTGTTGTTCGGATATTGTACGATGCAGCCAAACACGTCGGGTGTAAATTCCAGTTCCTTATAGTCGCCCACTTTCACCTCTATTCCCTGAGGAATAGCACGTGTACGTATTACTGCAAGGTTTTGAGGGAATATCTCACGGTCGACAAACAGCGTGTTGGCTCCCGCTTTCTGTTGTGCACGGCTTCTCAGTGCCAGCATCATTGTAGCGGCTTCGGCAGCGGCCGTTGCTTCGTCCAGCAGCGAGCAGTTTGCCAGCGGCATAGCGGTAAGGTCGCTTACTACCGTCTGGAAATTAAGCAAAGCCTCCAGACGTCCCTGTGATATTTCTGTCTGATAAGGAGTGTATGAAGTGTACCATACCGGATTCTCGAAAACATTGCGTTGGATGACAGCCGGAGTAATCGAATCGTACCAGCCAGTACCGATATACGATTTATATATCTTGTTCATAGAAGCCAGTTTCCCGATATGTTCGGCAAACTTCCGTTCTGTCATGGCAGGAGGCAGATTCAACGGAGCTTTTAGCCTGATTTTCTCAGGAATGGTCTTATCAATCAATTCGTCTAATGTCTTTACTCCTATTCTTTCCAGCATTTTGGGAAGATCGTTCTCGGTAATGCCAATATGGCGATTGGCAAAAACATCTGTTTTCATGATTTTAAGGTATTAATAAAGGTAAAAGTATTCAGGTTCGAAAACGTACCGCATTTGTAGTAAAATGCCGGTACGTTTTTTATGTTATTCAGGATAATGTTTCTATTTGAAGAACGGATTTTCCATTTTTTCTTTTCCGATACTAGTCGGTTCTCCGTGTCCCGGATACACCAGTGTTTCATCCGGCAGAGTCAGCAACCGGCACGAAATCTGTTCTATCAGTTCGTTGAAATCTCCTCCTTCCAGATCGGCACGTCCTATGCTTCCCTGAAACAGTACGTCACCGCTGAACAGGCAAGCATCTGCCTTACAGTAATATACCATGCCTCCGGGTGAATGTCCCGGAACATGTATGGCTTGTAATTCCGTATGTCCGAAGCGTATTATTTCTCCGTCTTCGATGTAGTGTCCCAGTCCTACCGGGGCTTCATTCGGGCTGAAGCCGAACATGCGGCACTGGTCGGGCAATTTTGCCAGCAGAAACTCGTCGAGTTGGCACGCTTCGGCTTTCAATCCAAATTCACGCAGAATGAAAGGATTGCCAAAAACGTGGTCCAGATGCAGATGAGTATTCAGCAAATGCTTTACTGTCAACTTGTTGTCGGCAATATACTGTTTCAGCATTTGTTGCTCTTCCGGAAAAAAACAGCCGGCATCTATGATTGCAGCTTCCCCTGTTTCGTCGGAAATAACGTAACAGTTTACGGGAAACATATTAAATTCGAAGCGTTTTATTTTCATTTGTCCTTATGTGTTAATCAGTTGTTTACAGTGACATATACTACCTTCTTCGTTTCAAAAAACTCTTCCGAGAAGAAATCTTTCAGTTCGGTTACCATTGTCTGATGCTTTACCGGAAAAACCTCTTTTTCAAGTTCTCCTCCCTTCAGGCAAACCAGTCCGTTGGGAAATGCGTTATGCTGTTCCTTGCTGATGTTTTTGCGGATAATCTTCAACAGATCGGTCAGTGGCATTACAGCACGGCTCACTACAAAGTCGAACATTTGTTTTTCCTCTTCAGCGCGGCAGTGGCGTGTTGTAACGTTTTTCAGTCCGATGGCATTGGCAATTTCGGTTGCAACCCTGACTTTCTTTCCGATGCTGTCTACCAGATGAAACGTTGAGTCGGGGAATAAAATAGCAAGCGGTATGCCCGGAAAACCACCTCCCGTGCCCAGGTCCATGATACGTGTTCCCGGCTTGAACTGGATAAACTTGGCAATGCCCAGCGAGTGAAGCACATGATGTTCGTACAAGTTTGTGATATCCTTGCGTGATATGACATTGATTTTGCTGTTCCAGTCAGTGTACAAGTCGTACAGCGCGGCAAACTGTTCTTTTTGCGTTTCGGTTAAATCAGGAAAATATTTCAGTATAATATCCATGTATGCAAATGGTTATTTTAAGTAAACATTAATGTCATCGTAGGGAACGGTCAGGCTGAAGTCACCTGCCGAATAAGGAGCTATTTCGTAACGGTTATAATAGAATGTGACCCCGTCTTTACCCAGCATAAAGTTTTCCGGAATATAAATATCCGTATCCAGCAATATTCCTACCGACTGAAGCCCTTCTATGCTAGAAATGGTATCGGTCTCCATCTTTTTGTTGACTTCCTTTATCAGCTCCTTCATGATCAGTGAGCAGATTTTTGCATTATCTTCCTTGCGGAATACATCATCAGCAGTAATAAGCTTACCGGTCTGAGCATTGATATTCATATATTTGGCAAGCGTATTGGGATGTGCTCCTCCGGTATACTGGAAGTTTACAACAGAATAATTCCATACGGTACTGTCTTTTCCGGCTTCCAGTGCAGTCTTTATCTGATATTCATAATTATACCATGCCGGAACATCTTCAGCCTTCATGCCGTTATGCATATCAGCTTCGAACAATTCTTTGACATCCGTATTATAATTCTTAATGAAATCATTAGCCAGTGCCGATACAAGTCCTTCAGGAGTCAGTTTGACATATTGTTTGCCGAAAGCTTCTTCCTGT
>OGLQ01000077.1_pt1 | contig 106188 bp, 86 predicted proteins | sample 1572941 | NCBI WGS metagenome assembly OGLQ01 (sample SAMEA2581891, study PRJEB24529) | metagenome | biome: Human gut stool | place: China | collected 2011
TAATCTAGGCGAATCTACGCGAATTTTACAGAAATCTTATATCGAACTCAGGTTACGGAAGCTTACACACGAAACGGGATTCTCTTTTCATGCAACAACACGGAATGGACACGCATCAGCCACTTTTTCTCTTTATTATGGGACATACTTCATTGTTCGCCTTACCGCCGCGAAACCGTACAGCACTTGATTGTCTCACTTCTCTATAACCTTAAGTATATCCACGAGCACACATGCAAGTCAACTCCGGCACGCCTTTCACGCCAGGAAGAGCTATTCCGCCGCTTCATCGCTTTGGTGAACCAACACAGTAAGCACGAACGCAGCGTCAACTTCTACGCCGACAAGCTATGCTTGACACCGCACTATCTGAGTTCGGTGATACGTGAAACAAGCGGGCAAACCGTGATGCAATGGATTAATCAAGCAGTTATCCTCGAAGCCAAAGTATTGCTGAAACACAGTAATCTACTGGTGTTTCAAATATCAGACGAACTGAACTTTCCCAATCCGTCGTTCTTCTCGAAGTTCTTCAAACGCATGACGGGGATGACACCGGCAGAATACCAGAAACAAATCTGACCTTAAAACAGCTGTACTACACGAGAATTCGGCAATCCATCGCAGGAGTCTGCTTCCAATGCCAGCAGCCCTTGTTTTGCTGCCAGTCCACCGGCATAGCCTATCAGTTGACGGTTGCTGCCCACCACACGATGGCAGGGAATGAATATGGAGAGGGCATTCGCCCCATTGGCAGCCGCTACAGCCCGTACGGCCTTCGAGTTGCCCAACTTTCGGGACAGCTCGCCGTAGGACACCGTTTTCCCGTAAGGAATGTTCAGCAACTCCTGCCATACCGTTTTCTGGAAATCCGTCCCTGCCAACAGTAACGGCATGTCAAACTCCGTCCGCTTACGGGCAAAATATTCATCCAACTGGATGATTGCCATTGCAATGACCTCCGAAGCACCCTCCTCATAAACGGCATGCAGCGTATTCCGCATCCGCCTGCCTATTTTCTCCTTGCGCTTTTCGCTTACCCAGTCGCACAGACAAAGTTTGTCTCCTAAAGAGCCGAGCATCAACTCGCCATAAGGAGACCGATAATGCTGAATCCGAATTGTTTCCATAAACTTGCTTTTTTGTATATTTGCACTTCCGATGCTTCCGACAAAAATAGATATTTATATCCGGATGTACAAGATAGAACATATTATAATACATTCCGACCTTTTCCATTTGACAGTATCGGGGTATATTTGTAAATATATAAAAACATATGATTAAATAATATACAATGAAACAGTTCTATTGGCTTATAGTAGGCATTTCCCTACTCTCACTGGCTTCCTGCAAGGGAAAGGTCAAGATGGCAAGAGACTGCCAGACAGTGAAAATAGATACAGTTATTTCAGCAGACGAACAGACCTATCTGCAATATCCAGGCAAAGTGAAAGCAGCACAGGATATCAGCCTTGCTTTCAGAGTCAGCGGAACCATCCAGAAAATATATGTGGAGAACGGTGCACGCGTAAGTCAGGGACAACTGCTCGCCGAACTCGACCCGACAGACTATCAGGTGCAGTTGGATGCCACAGAAGCCGAATATAAACAGATAAAGGCGGATGCCAAACGGGTAATGTCACTTTACAAAGACTCCGTCACTACTTCCAGCGCCAACGACAAGGCGGTATATGGATTAAAGCAGATTGCAGCCAAATACCGGCACCACAAGGACCAGCTCAACTACACCAAGCTCTACGCCCCCTTCAACGGCTTTGTACAGAAACGTCTTTTTGAGGCGCACGAAACGATAGGCGCCGGTATGCCTGTTCTCTCCATAATCAGCAGCAGTATGCCCGAAGTGGAAATCAATCTTCCGGCAGCGGAATACATCCGGCGCGGACAGTTCCACAGCTATTACTGTTCATTCGATGTCTATCCAGGCAAGACCTACCGGCTGAAACTGATAAGCATCACTCCCAAAGCCAATGCCAACCAGCTCTATACCGTACGCCTGCAACTGCTTGCCGACAAGCAGCAGCCCGTACCCTCTCCGGGCATGAATACGATGGTTACCATCCAGTACGACGAAGAGAATTCATGCCAACTGTCCGTTCCGAGCGGCGCCGTACTGCAAATAGACGGAAAAGCGCAGGTATTTGTCTACAACCCGTCCGACAACCGGATTACCGCCCGCGAAGTGACCCTCCTTCGCCTGACAAGCAACGGTCGCAGCCTCATCAGCTCCAACCATCTGAAACCGGGCGAACTGGTCGTGTCTTCCGGAGTCCACCACATCAAAGACGGAGAAACCGTAAAACCGCTCGCCGGAACCAGCGGAACAAATATTGGAGGACTATTGTAACCACTAATCCCTAAAAAACTATGGATATAAGTAAATGGGCATTTCAGAACCGTAATCTGATATACTTCCTAGTAGCTGTCCTGCTGCTGGGAGGAGCTTATTCCAGCTATGAGATGAGCAAACTGGAAGATCCGGAAATAAAGGTGAAACTCGCCATGGTAGTGACACCCTATCCGGGAGCCTCGGCTCATCAAGTGGAACTGGAAGTGACGGATGTACTGGAAAAGAGCATCCGCAGCATGGGCCACATAGACAATGTGGAAAGCTACTCCTACAACGACCTTTCACTGATACAGATAGAGTTGACAACAACCACCCGAGACGATGAGGTGGAACAATGCTGGGACATGCTACGCCGCAAAGTGAACGATGCCCGTGCCTCACTGCCCGACGGGGCCGGTACACCTATCGTCAAAGATGATTTCGGGAATGTATATGGTATGTTCTACGCACTGACCGGTGACGGCTTGTCCGACCGGCAATTGTCCGACTATGCGGAACTCGTGAAGCGGGAAATCAGCGACATGGAAGGAATTGACCGGGTGGAACTCTACGGAAAACGCTCCGAGTGCATCAACATCTCCCTGCTGCAAGACCGCATGGCAAATTTGGGTGTGAAACCAGCTGAGGTGCTTGCCACCCTGAACGGGCAGAACAAGACCACTTACAGCGGCTATTACGACAATGGTGACCACCGCATCCGTGTAACTGTAAGCGACAAATTCAAGACTGTGGAGGACATCGGCAACATGCTTATACAAGGACACGACGACGACCAGCTCCGCATGCGCGACATCGCACAGATAGAAAAAGGATACGAAGAGCCTACCCGCAACGAAATGTTCTTCGACAGCGAACGGGCACAAGGTATCCTGATTGCCGCCTCCAGCGGAACAGACATTGTGAAAGTAGGCGCTGAAGTAGAAAAGAGGTTAGCACAGCTCAAAGAAACCCGTCTGCCTGCAGGCGTAGACTGCCATAAGGTTTTCTACCAGCCGGAACGCGTCGGCGCTTCATTGGGGACATTCATCATCAACCTGATAGAGTCTGTCATCATCGTAGTGCTCATTCTGATGGTGGCTATGGGATTCAAAAGTGGGGTCATTATCGGAATCAGTCTGGTGGTCACCGTCTTCGGTTCATTTATGTTTCTATATACGGCAGGCGGAACAATGCAGCGTGTATCACTGGCCGCATTTGTCCTCGCAATGGGTATGTTGGTAGACAATGCTATCGTCATCATTGACGGCATACTGGTAGACCTGAAAGCCGGAAAAAAACGGATGGAAGCCATGACAGCCATAGGGAGACAGACAGCCATGCCGCTGCTGGGAGCTACGCTGATAGCCATCATAGCTTTTCTGCCCATCTTCATGTCGCCCGACACGGCAGGGGTCTACACACGTGACCTTTTCATCGTCCTGGCAGTGTCTTTGCTGTTAAGCTGGGTACTGGCGTTGGTTCATGTACCACTGATGGCCAATCGGTATCTGCATCCTGCCGTCGAAACCAACGCCACAGGAGCGAGAGAATACAAAGGACGCACTTATGCTGTCTTGCGCGCCGCCCTGCGGATGGGACTGGCACACCGCTGGAGCTTTGTGTTGACAATGCTCGTCCTGCTCGGACTGTCTGCCTTCGGCTACCAGTACATGCGCCAGGGATTCTTCCCCGACATGGTTTACGACCAACTATATATGGAATATAAACTGCCCGAAGGCAATAACTCCACACAAGTGGTTCAAGACCTCCGGGAGATAGAAACATACCTGAAAACACGCAAGGAAGTGACGCACGTCACCACTTCCATAGGCGGTACACCGGGACGCTACAATCTGGTAAGGAGCATCGCCAACCCGTCTTTGGCATACGGCGAACTGATTATAGATTTCACTTCTCCCGAAGAGCTGGTAGACAACATGGACGAGATACAAAGTTACCTGACGCATCATTATCCCAATGCCTACGTCAAGATGAAGCGCTACAACCTGATGTTCAAAAAATATCCTATCGAAGTCCAGTTCATGGGACCGGACCCTTCCGTACTGCACCGGTTGGCAGACAGCGCCCGCAGTATCATGGAGAACACACCGGAGATATGCCTCATCACCACCGATTGGGAACCGCAGGTTCCGGTACTCTCCATCGAGTACGACCAAGCCGCCGCCCGTACTTTGGGGTTGAGCCGCAATGACGTAAGCTTGTCACTGCTCTCGGCCAATGGAGGTATCCCCATCGGATTCTTCTACGAAGGCATCCACCGGGACAATATCTACCTGAAATGCCTGGACGAGGAAGGACAACCGATAGAGGACCTCTCCAATACGCAAGTGTTCTCCTCGCTGCCATCGCTGAACGGACTGCTGAACGAAGAAACAATGGTAAAGCTGAAAGCCGGTACCCTCTCCAAAGAAGAGCTGGTGGAAAGTCTGATGGGCAGCACTCCACTGAAACAAATCAGCAAAAGTATCGACATACGCTGGGAAGACCCGGTAGTGCCGCGCTACAACGGACAACGGAGCCAACGCGTGCAATGCTCTCCCACACCGGGCATAGAGACGGAAAAGGCAAGGCAGGCCATCGCACGGCAGATTGAAAGGATAGAGCTTCCCGAGGGATACACACTGCAGTGGCAGGGTGAGAAAAGCGCCAGTGACCAGTCCATGAAGTATCTGTTCAAGAACTTCCCACTGGCCATCATCCTAATGATTGCCATTCTGATCATGCTGTTCAAGGATTACCGTAAACCGCTTATCATCTTCTGCTGCATTCCGATGGTTGTGGTAGGCGTGGTAGCAGTGATGCTGCTTACAGGAAAGACATTCAATTTCGTGGCAATCGTAGGGACACTGGGATTGATAGGGATGCTCATCAAGAACGGCATCGTACTGATGGATGAAATAACCTTGCAGATTAATCAGGGAGTGGAACCGATGAAAGCCTTGATAGACAGTTCACAGAGTCGTTTGCGCCCGGTATCTATGGCGGCGCTGACTACAATTCTGGGCATGATACCGTTACTGCCCGATGCCATGTTCGGCTCGCTGGCAGCTTCCATTATGGGCGGGCTGACATTCGGCACACTGATAACGTTGCTGTTCATACCGGTACTGTATGCGTTGTTTTTCCATATTAATACACAAGACTGACAAGGAGACAAGGGAAAAGAAAGACGGCACATTTTTTCTTCTCTCCCTTGTCCTTCTGTTTTTTGTCCGAAAAATATTTATCATTTATATTCCGCCCACGACTTGATGGCCAAATCATCCGGCGTCATCGTGCAGAATGCATTGATGAACGCACTTGCCAGACGGGCATTCGTTATCAAAGGAATATTGAGGTCGATGGCGGCGCGGCGTATCTTGTAGCCGTTATCCAACTCGCCTGCGGTGAGGTTCTTCGGAATATTGACAACCATGTCTATCTCCTTGCGGTGCAGCATGTCGAGTGCCTGCGGCTGGCGTTCGGGTTCGCTGGGCCAGTAGACGCGCGTATTCTCCACACCGTTCTCCGTAAGGAAGTTGCTGGAACCACCCGTGGCAAATATCTTATACCCCTTCTTCTGAAGCATACGCGCGGCAGAAAGCATGTCCACTTTCTGCTTCGGAGTACCGGTAGAAAGCAGGATATTTTTCTCTGGAATACGATATCCCACGGAGAGCATCGCCTTGAGAATGGCGCAGGAAGTATCGCTGCCGATGCAACCCACCTCGCCCGTACTTGCCATATCCACCCCCAGTACCGGGTCGGCCTTCTGCAGACGGTTGAAGGAGAACTGGCTCGCCTTGATGCCTACATAATCCAAATCGAACAGATTCTTGTCCGGCTTCTGTACCGGAATGCCGAGCATCACCTTCGTGGCAAGTTCAATAAGGTTTATCTTCAGCACCTTGCTGACAAACGGGAACGAACGGCTGGCACGGAGGTTGCACTCAATCACCTTGATGTCGTTCTCGCGTGCCAGATACTGGATATTGAACGGACCGGAGATGTTCAGCTCACGGGCAATCTCGCGGCTGATGCGCTTGATGCGGCGCACCGTCTCCACATACAACTTTTGTGGCGGGAACTGGATAGTGGCGTCACCGGAATGCACTCCGGCAAACTCGATATGCTCGCTGATGGCATATGCGATAATCTCTCCATCTTGCGCCACAGCATCCATCTCCACCTCCTTGGCATGCTCAATGAACTGGCTCACCACTACGGGATGTTTCTTGCTGACATTCGCCGCCAGCTTCAGGAAGCGTTCCAGCTCCTCCCGGTTGGAACAGACGTTCATCGCAGCGCCGGACAATACGTAGGAAGGACGGACCAATACCGGGAAGCCCACCTTATCCACAAAGGCGTTGATGTCCTCCAGGGAGGTCAGCGCCCGCCATTCGGGTTGGTCTACACCAATGCGGTCGAGCATGGCAGAGAACTTGTCACGGTCCTCGGCATTGTCGATGCTCCTGGCGCTTGTGCCGAGAATAGGTACCTTCTGCGCATCGAGGCGCAGGGCAAGGTTATTCGGTATCTGACCACCGGTAGAGACAATCACCCCGTGGGGATTCTCCAGTTCGAGAATATCCATCACACGCTCGAAGGTGAGCTCGTCGAAGTAAAGACGGTCGCACATGTCATAGTCCGTAGACACGGTTTCGGGGTTGTAGTTTATCATGACACTGCGGTAGCCTTCCTGGCGAATGGTGTTCAGGGCCTGCACGCCGCACCAGTCGAACTCTACGGAAGAACCGATGCGGTAGGCGCCGGAGCCCAATACGACGATGGACTTGTGGTCGCCGAGGTAACGGACATCATTTGCCGTGCCACTATACGTTAGGTAGAGATAGTTGGTCTGTGCGGGATATTCGGCGGCAAGGGTATCTATCTGCTTCACTACGGGCAGAATGCCTGCACTCTTGCGGAAATTGCGGACGGCAAGGATGGCTTCTTCGCCGTCCATTGCTTGTTCCAAGCCGAGGGCACGGGCTATCTGGAAATCAGAGAAGCCTTGTACTTTGGCTTTACGCAACAAGTCCACGGGAATCATTGGCAACTCTCCATCAGCCATAAAAGAGTGCAGTTCCCTGCTGGTATCCATGATGTTCATCAACTTCTCCAGGAACCAACGGTCTATCTTGGTCAATTCGTGCACCTGGTCCACCGTATACCCGGCACGGAAGGCTTTGGAGATGACAAAGATACGTTTGTCGGTAGGTTCGCGCAGAGCCTTGTCCAAATCGGCAATCACCAGTTCCTTGTTCTCTACGAAGCCGTGCATGCCCTGGCCTATCATGCGAAGCCCCTTCTGGATGGCTTCCTCGAAAGTACGGCCGATAGCCATCACCTCGCCTACCGACTTCATGCTCGAACCCAGCTCTTTGTCCACCCCGTGGAACTTGCCCAAATCCCAACGCGGTATCTTGCAGACCACATAGTCCAGGGCGGGTTCGAAGAAAGCGCTTGTGGTCTTTGTCACAGAGTTGTTCAAGTCGAACAAGCCATAGCCCAAGCCGAGTTTTGCCGCTACAAACGCCAACGGATAACCCGTTGCTTTAGAGGCAAGTGCAGACGAACGGCTCAAGCGTGCATTTACCTCGATTACCCGGTAGTCCTCGCTCATCGGGTCGTAGGCATACTGCACGTTACACTCTCCCACAATGCCGATGTGACGGATAATGCGGATAGCGAGTTCACGCAATTTATGATAGTCCGTATTGCTCAACGTCTGTGACGGGGCAATAACGATGGACTCACCTGTATGGATGCCCAGGGGGTCGAAGTTCTCCATGTTGCAGACCGTGATGCAGTTGTCGAAGCGGTCGCGCACCACCTCGTATTCCACTTCCTTCCATCCCTTCAGCGATTTCTCCACCAGCACCTGCGGGGAGAAGGAGAAGGCTTTCTCCACCAGCACATTCAGCTCTTCTTCATTGTCGCAGAAGCCCGAACCCAGTCCGCCAAGCGCGTATGCGGCACGGACAATGACCGGATATCCCAGTTCCCGGGCTGCGCGACGGGCATCAGCGGCATTCTCCACGGCTTCGCTCTTGATGGTCTTCACATCAATCTCATTCAGTTTCTGCACAAAGATTTCACGGTCCTCCGTGTCAATGATGGCCTGCACGGGAGTGCCGAGAACCGTCACGCCGTACTTCTCGAAAATCTTGTCTTTATAGAGGGAGACACCGCAGTTCAGTGCCGTCTGCCCGCCAAAAGCAAGCATGATGCCGTCCGGGCGCTCCTTCTCTATCACCTTCTCCACGAAGTAAGGAGTGACGGGCAGGAAGTAAATCTGGTCGGCAACTCCTTCCGAGGTCTGCACCGTGGCAATGTTCGGATTGATGAGAACCGTGTAGATGCCTTCCTCCTTCAATGCCTTGAGCGCCTGCGAACCGGAGTAGTCAAATTCTCCTGCTTCACCGATTTTCAGTGCGCCGGAACCAAGCAGCAAGACTTTCTTTATATTGTTTTCTTTCATTTGCATATCTGTTTATTAAAAATGTAATAGTAGTAATAAAACCTTATCTTTCTCTTACCTTACACAATCAGTCACTAATTGAATGGCATTCAGTATAGGACTGAAAGGTATTCACTCTGGGACTGAATGACATTCAGTACGGGACTCATTATACCGTCTTTTACATACTGATTATCAAGAGATTACGAACGCAACCATTCTTGATAAAATTCTCTTACTAAAGCAACTTCACAAAGTTATCAAAAAGAAACTCCGTATCCGTCGGCCCGCTGGCAGCTTCGGGATGAAACTGTGCGGAGAACCAGGGATTGCGTTTGTGGCGGATTCCTTCATTAGAACCATCGTTCATATTGATGAAAAGCGGTTCCCAGTCTTCTGTCAGCGTGTTGTTGTCTACGGCATACCCATGATTCTGTGAGGTGATGAAGCAACGTTCCGTACCCACCATACGCACCGGTTGGTTATGGCTGCGGTGGCCGTATTTCAATTTGTATATCTTGGCGCCCCCAGCTTTGGAAAGCAACTGGTTTCCCATACAGATGCCGAAGATGGGCAGTTTCTCGTTCTGCATTGCCTTGCGGATATGCTGCACGGCAGCATCGCAGGTATCGGGGTCGCCAGGGCCGTTGGAGATGAACAACCCGTCGAACTCCATCCCAGTATAATCATAGTCCCAGGGAACGCGAATCACTTCCACGTCACGTTTCAGCAGGCAGCGGATGATGTTATGCTTGACGCCGCAATCCACAAGGAGCACTTTCTTCTTACCGGTTCCTCCGTTGTAACGGATGACCTCCTTGCAACTGACTTTATCCACATAATTCACATCGGCATAAGAGGCCTCAGGCATTTCATCCGATTCATCATCAAAGGCGATACGTCCCATCATCACCCCATGCTCGCGAAGCACCTTTGTCAGTTCGCGGGTATCGATGCCCGTGATGCCCGGAATCTGTTCGCGCTTCAGCCAGTCACCGAGGCTTTCCACGGCATTCCAATGGCTATAATTTTCGCTATAATCGCTTACGATAATGGCTTCGGCATGGATATGCTCGCTCTCCATAAAGGTGGCAAGCCCGTCCGGTTCGAGAGTGAAAGGCGGCACACCATAATTGCCCACCAACGGATAGGTGAGCGTCATCAACTGTCCGGCATACGAAGGGTCGGTCAGGCTTTCGGGATAACCCGTCATGGCTGTGTTGAAGACCACCTCTCCCGCTACCGGTTTTTCAAAGCCGAACGACTTGCCGTGGAAGCGGCTCCCGTCGTCGAGGATTAGAGTTACATTTCTCATTGATTCAATTAAAATTGATAAACTTGTTCTATATAATCAATAAATGCCTTGTTCAGCAGCTTCACACCGCCCGGCGTAGGATAATCGCCGCTGAAGTACCAGTCACCCGGATGCTTGGGGCAGGCCTCATGCAGCCCCTCGAGAGGCTGGTAGACAATCTGCACTTTGGCTTTCGTCCCTTTCGGAGTAAGAAGCTCCACCATCTTGGCAGAGATTTCCTCATCAGTGAAAGGAGCATAAATCTCCTTCACGTAATTCACCATCTGTTCTTTGGGCAGGCCTACCTGCTCCTTGGACTTGCGGTAGGCGGCGGCAATTACATCGCGCATCTCGCGCTCCTTCAGCAGTTCCACAGCAGCCTTGAAGGCGATGAATTCGCTCATCTTAGCCATATCGATGCCGTAGTAGTCGGGATAGCGTACCTGCGGTGAAGAGCTTACAATGACTATCTTCTTTGGCTCCAGACGGTCAAGGATGCCGATGATGCTCTGCTTCAGGGTGGTTCCACGCACTATCGAGTCGTCGATGATGACCAGATTATCCACTCCCGGGACAAGGCTTCCGTAAGTGATGTCGTACACATGGGCGGCAAGGTCGTTCCGGCTGTTTCCTTCGGCAATGAAGGTACGCAGCTTGATGTCCTTGATGGCCACTTTCTCGCTCCGTATGCGCCGCGACAAGATATGCTCCAGTTCGTCGTGGCTGGGACTATGCCCCAAGGCGGCAATCTGCTGCACCTTCTCCTCGTTGAGGTAGTCGTCCAATCCCTGCAACATACCGTAGAAGGCGACTTCCGCCGTATTGGGGATGAAGGAGAAGACGGTATGGTCCACATCGTTGTCGATGGCTTTCAATATGTTGGGTACAAGTTTCTCACCCAGCAGTTTACGTTCCCGGTAAATGTCCACATCACTGCCCCGGCTGAAGTAGATGCGCTCGAAGGAACAAGGTTTCACCTCGCGCGGCTTGTTGATTTGCACGGTGCGCACCTTGCCGGCCTTGTTGATAAACATGGCTTGTCCGGGTTGCAGCTCCTTGATGGATTCGACAGGAACATTAAGGGCTGTCTGTATCACGGGACGTTCGCTGGCAAGCACCGCTATCTCGTCGTCCTGATACCAGAAGGCTGTACGGATGCCCCATGGGTCGCGTACGGCAAAAGTCTCTCCGCTTCCGGTAAGTCCGCACATCACGTATCCCCCGTCCCACTCCTTGCTCGAAGTGCGCAGTACGTTGGCAAGGTCGATGTGGTTTTCTATATAACGGGTGATGTCCATGCCTGCCAGCCCTTCCGCTTCGGCAAGGTTGAAGAGGCGCTCCACTTCGCGGTCGAGGCGATGTCCCAACTGCTCCAGCATGATGTAGGTATCGGCATATTTGCGCGGATGCTGGCCGATGGCGGTAATGCGTGCGAAGATTTCATCCACATTCGTCATGTTGAAGTTGCCGCAGAGGGCAAGATTCTTGGCACGCCAGTTGTTTCTCCGGAGGAACGGGTGCACGTACGAGATGCCGGACTTTCCGGTAGTGGAGTAACGCAGGTGTCCCATATAGACCTCCCCTGCAAAGGGCAGCACACGCTTGGCATAGTCCGCATCATGCAGCTGTTCCTTGGTCAAGTCCTTGAAGTGACCCTGCACCGTACCGAAAATTTCGGTAATGGCGCCCGAGCCGAGAGCACGCTCACGGAACATATATTCCTCGCCGGGACTGGCTTCCAGTTTCACGCAGGCCAGTCCGGCACCTTCCTGCCCACGGTTGTGTTGTTTCTCCATCAGGAGATAGAGCTTGTTGAGTCCGTACATCCATGTTCCGTACTTCTCTTCATAGTACTCCAGCGGTTTCAGCAGGCGTATCATGGCGACGCCGCATTCATGCTTCAGTTGTTCCATCTATCTATTTACAATTTACCATTTACAATGTACAATTTTAAGTGTACAATTTTCTTTTCCTTATTATAGCATACAATTACCATTTACATTTACCCCTCCCAAGCGCAGCCCCATTGTACATTGTAAATGGTAAATTGTACATGTCCTCATTCTACAGTCACCGACTTCGCAAGATTCCTCGGCTGGTCCACATCCATTCCCTTGCACACGGCAATGTGATAGGCAAGTAATTGCAGAGGTACCGTAGTTATTAACGGATCAAGGCACTCCATTGTTTCGGGAAGCTCGATGCAAGTGTCGGCTATTTTACTGATGACCGTATCTCCCTTTGTCACAATGGCGATAACCCTGCCTTTACGCGCCTTTATTTCCTGGATATTGCTCAGCACCTTTTCATAAAGCCCATTCCGGGTGGCAATGACCACTACCGGCATTTCGGCATCCACCAGGGCAATGGGGCCGTGCTTCATTTCGGCGGCAGGATAGCCCTCGGCATGGATATACGAAATCTCCTTCAACTTCAAGGCGCCTTCCAAGGCTACGGGATAACTGTATCCGCGTCCCAGATAGATAAAGTTGTGTGCATAGGTGAATATCTTGGAAAGTTCCGCTATACGGTCGTTCAGTTTCAAGACCTCCTTCATCTTGTCGGGGATATGTCCCAATTCCTTGACAATTGCCAGGTATTGCCCTTCGTCCATCGTCTTTTTCTCTTTGGCAAGTGTCAGGGCCAGCATGGTAAGCACCGTTACCTGCCCGGTGAAGGCTTTGGTGGATGCCACCCCTATTTCCGGTCCCACGTGGATATAGGAACCCGTGTGCGTGGCACGGGGAATGCTGGAACCGACGGCATTGCAGATGCCGTATATAAATGCCCCACGGTTTCTGGCAAGCTCCACGGCAGCCAGCGTATCGGCCGTTTCACCGCTTTGCGAGATGGCAATCACCACATCGTTGCTGTCAATCACCGGGTCGCGGTAACGGAACTCACTGGCATACTCCACCTCCACCGGAATACGGCAGAAGCTTTCAATCAAATGCTTGCCGATGAGGGCGGCATGCCATGACGTACCGCATGCCACGATGACGAAGCGTTTGGCCGCCAGCAGACGTTCCTTATAATCAATCACTGCAGAAAGAACCACGTTCGTACCCTCCACATTGATACGCCCGCGCATGCAGTCGTGAATGCAGCCGGGCTGTTCGAAGATTTCCTTCAGCATGAAGTGCGGATAACCGCCCTTCTCCAGCTGGCCGAGATTGAGCGCTACCGTCTTTACCTCGTGCGGACATTCCACATTCTTCAGGTTAACAACCTTCAGCTTCTCTCCCCGACGGATGAGGGCAATCTCTTCGTCTTCCAGATACACCACCTTATCCGTATATTCCACAATCGGCGTGGCATCCGAAGCCAGGAAAAACTCTCCTTCACCGATGCCCACCACCAGCGGACTGCTCTTGCGTGCAGCGATTATCCCATCCGGATTGTCCTTGTCGAGCACCGCAATGGCATACGCCCCAATCACTTCCTGCAAGGCAAGTTGCACCGCCGTCAGCAGGTCAATATGGTTTGTCACCTGAATGTATTCAATGAGCTGTACCAGCACCTCGGTATCAGTGCTGCTTTTAAATACATAACCTTTGGCTTGAAGTTTTTCTTTAAGGACGGCGTAGTTTTCAATAATGCCGTTATGGATGAGGGCGAGGCGTTCGGAAGAGGAATAATGGGGATGGGCATTGACGGAACAAGGTTCTCCATGAGTAGCCCAACGTGTATGTGCAATACCAATGTTACCGGAAATATCTTTTTGAGCAACGAAAGTTTCAAGTTCCGAAACCTTACCTTTCGCTTTGTACACGTTCAACTGTCGGTTATCACTGATTAATGCTACCCCTGCACTATCATATCCACGGTACTCCAACCGCTTCAGACCCTTGATAAGAATGGGGTAGGCTTTCCTTTGACCTATATAGCCTACTATTCCACACATAATGTATCAGTATTTGATTTTGCGCTGCAAATATACATATTCTTAAGAACATAAAGTTAATCTTTCCACTATTTATTTATCAAAAGAATAGAAAAAAGTTGTTTTTACATCAAAAAGTTAAAGAAAGTATTATTTTAAAAGCAAAAGGCTTAATTTATAAATCCAAATCAAACCGTCTGATTTTGATTTAGGATTAAAAGAAAACAGAGGGTGTTTTCTATCAATTCATAACTTCATCTTCTATCGCAGGAATTTTGCAAGAAAGAAGGCAGGAATACATATTAGCATTTTGCAATTAATACCATATATTTACCGAACATTTTGAAACCACAAACAATATTATACAGCAATAAAGAAAGCTTATAATCATGAAACAAGAACTTTTTAACAACAAAACAAAAGCAGAGGATTACCAGCGACAGCCCAAACAGTTGGGCTTGTATGAGGCATCTCATGAGCACGATGCCTGCGGAGTAGGCATGCTGGTCAATATCCAGGGAGGAAAATCACATGAACTGGTAGAATCGGCATTGAAGGTACTGGAAAACATGCGCCACCGTGGAGCGGAAGGGGCAGATAACAAAACCGGAGACGGTGCCGGCATCATGCTGCAGATACCGCACGAATTCATTCTGTTGCAGGGCATTCCCGTTCCCGAGAAAGGAAAATACGGCACCGGCCTGCTTTTCCTTCCCAAAGACGGAAAAGACCAGGCTGTCATCTTGAGCGTCATTATCGAAGAGATTGAAAAGGAGGGATTGACCCTGATGCATCTGCGCAACGTGCCCACTTGCCCCGAAATATTGGGAGAAGCGGCTCTTGCCAACGAACCGGACATCAAGCAAATTTTCATCACCGGATTTACGGAAAGCGAAACCGCCGACCGCAAACTCTATATAATAAGGAAAAGGATAGAGAACAGAATACGCAAGTCGGACATCCCCACCCGCGAGGATTTCTACATCGTCTCGCTCTCTACGAAGAACATCGTCTACAAGGGCATGCTCTCTTCCTTGCAGTTGCGCAACTACTTCCCCGACCTCACCAACAGCTACTTCACCAGCGGGCTGGCATTGGTGCACTCCCGTTTCAGCACCAACACTTTCCCCACCTGGGGACTGGCACAGCCTTTCCGCCTGCTGGCACACAACGGCGAAATCAATACCATCCGCGGCAACCGCGGCTGGATGGAAGCCCGTGAGAGTGTACTCTCCTCTCCCGCCCTGGGAGACATCCGGGAGATACGCCCCATCGTGCAACCGGGCATGAGCGACAGTGCCTCGCTGGACAATGTGCTCGAGTTTCTCATCATGTCGGGCCTGAGCCTGCCGCACGCCATGGCCATGCTCGTGCCGGAATCCTTCAACGAAAAGAATCCCATCAGCGAAGACCTGAAAGCTTTCTATGAATACCACTCCATCCTGATGGAGCCGTGGGACGGACCGGCGGCACTGCTTTTCAGCGACGGGCGCTATGCAGGCGGCATGCTCGACAGGAACGGACTGCGCCCTGCACGCTACCTGATTACGCAGGGCGGCATGATGGTAGTGGCCAGCGAAGTCGGCGTGATGGATTTCGAGCCGGGAGACATCAAGGAAAAAGGACGCCTGCAACCGGGCAAGATACTGCTTATAGACACCGAGAAAGGCGAAATATATTATGACGGCGAACTGAAGAAACAACTTGCCGAAGCCAAACCATACCGCACTTGGCTGGCCGGCAACCGCATCGAGCTGGACGAACTGAAAAGCGGTCGCAAAGTCTCCCATAGCGTGGAGAACTACGACAGCATGCTGCGCATCTTCGGCTACTCCAAAGAAGACGTGGAACGGCTGATTGTCCCGATGTGTACCACCGGTGCCGAACCCATCAACTCCATGGGCAATGACACCCCGCTGGCAGTACTCTCGGACAAGCCGCAACTACTGTACAACTATTTCCGCCAGCAGTTTGCCCAAGTCACCAACCCTCCTATCGACCCGATACGCGAAGAACTGGTAATGTCGCTGACCGAATACATCGGAGCCGTAGGCATGAACATACTGACACCCAGCGAAAACCATTGCAAGATGGTGAGGTTGAACCATCCCATCCTGAACAACGCCCAGCTGGATATTCTCTGCAACATCCGGTACAAAGGCTTCAAGACCGTGAAACTGCCCCTGCTCTTCGAAGTGGCAAAAGGGTGCCAGGGATTGCAGGAAGCATTGGCAACCCTCTGCAAGCAGGCGGAAGAATCCGTCAACGAAGGAGTGAACTACATCGTGCTTTCCGACCGCGACGTAGACGCCGCCCATGCCGCCATTCCGTCACTGCTTGCCGTGTCGGCGGTACACCACCATCTTATCTCCGTGGGCAAACGGGTACAGACGGCACTGATTGTAGAAAGCGGCGAAATCCGCGAAGTGATGCACGCCGCACTGCTGCTGGGCTTCGGAGCCAGCGCACTGAATCCGTATATGGCTTTTGCCGTCATCGACAAACTGGTGAACGAAAAGGAAATACAGCTCGATTACGCCACTGCCGAAAAGAAATATATCAAGTCCGTCTGCAAAGGCTTGTTCAAGATTATGAGCAAGATGGGCATCAGCACCATCCGTTCTTACCGGGGCGCGAAAATTTTCGAGGCCGTAGGACTGAGCGAGGAGTTGAGCAATGCCTACTTTGGCGGACTGAGTTCACGCATCGGAGGCATACGCCTGGATGAAGTGGCACGCGACGCCATCGCCTTCCACAAGGAAGGGATGGAGGTTCTTAAAAAGAAGGGGGAAGCGGAGCTATTGCCGAACCGCGGACTGTATGCCTTCCGCAAGGATGGTGAGAAGCACGCCTGGAACCCGGAAACCATCAGCACACTGCAACTTGCCACACGCCTGGGAAGCTATAAGAAATTCAAGGAGTTCACTGCCATGGTAGACAGCAAGGAATCTCCCATCTTCCTGCGCGATTTCCTCGACTTCCGCCGCGCTCCTATCAGCATAGACCGGGTGGAACCGGTAGAGAACATCGTACAGCGCTTTGTCACCGGCGCCATGTCCTACGGCTCCATCAGCCGCGAAGCCCACGAAGCCATGGCTATTGCCATGAACAAGCTGCATGGCCGGAGCAATACGGGCGAAGGAGGCGAAGACCGGGCACGCTTCATGCCGCGCGAAGACGGTACCAGTCTGCGCAGCGCCATCAAGCAGGTGGCCTCAGGACGTTTCGGTGTCACCGCAGAATATCTGGTGAATGCGGACGAAATACAGATAAAGATTGCCCAAGGCGCCAAGCCGGGCGAAGGTGGACAGCTGCCGGGCTTCAAAGTGGATGAAGTGATTGCCAAGACACGCCACTCCATTCCGGGCATCTCGCTGATTTCCCCCCCGCCCCACCACGACATTTACTCCATCGAAGACCTGGCACAGCTCATCTTCGACCTGAAGAACGTGAACCCACGGGCAAAAATCAGCGTGAAGCTGGTGGCAGAAAGCGGTGTGGGCACCATTGCCGCCGGTGTGGCAAAGGCAAAGGCCGATTTGATAGTCATCTCGGGTGCAGAGGGCGGTACGGGAGCCTCTCCTGCATCATCCATCCGCTATGCCGGCATCTCGCCCGAACTCGGTTTGAGCGAAACGCAGCAGACACTGGTGCTGAACGGCCTGCGCGGACAAGTGATGCTGCAAGTGGACGGACAGCTCAAAACAGGCCGCGACATCATACTGATGGCAATGCTCGGAGCCGAAGAATTCGGTTTCGCCACCAGTGCCCTGATTGTACTGGGTTGCGTAATGATGCGCAAATGTCACCAGAACACCTGCCCCGTAGGGGTGGCGACACAGAACGAAGAACTGCGCAAACGCTTCCGCGGACGCAGCGAGTATCTGGTGAACTTCTTCACGTTCCTGGCGCAGGAAGTACGCGAATACCTGGCGGAAATCGGTGTGGAACGCCTGGATGACATCATTGGACGCACAGACCTTATCGTCCGCAAGCCAGATGACGGAATCAGGAAACATCAGTTGATAAGCTTCGACAAACTACTGGCACGCGTAGACAATGAAGCCGCCATCCGCCACGTCACCGACCAACAGCATGGCATCGACCATGTGAAAGATGTAGAGATGCTACATGCCGCCGACGAAGCCGTAGAGAACCAGAAGGAAATCTCGCTGGAGTACACCATCGCCAATACCGACCGTGCCTGCGGTGCCATGCTCTCTGGTGTCATTGCCGCAAAATACGGAGAAAAAGGGCTGCCCGAACATACGCTGAACGTGAAGTTCAAAGGCTCCGCCGGGCAGAGTTTCGGGGCATTCCTTGTCCCGGGTGTCAACTTCAAGCTGGAAGGCGAGGCCAACGATTATCTGGGCAAAGGTCTGAGTGGCGGACGCATCGCCGTCCTGCCTCCGGTACGGAGCAACTTCGAGGCGGAGAAAAACACGATTGCAGGCAACACCCTGCTTTATGGCGCCACAAGCGGTGAAGTTTACATCAACGGCCGTGCAGGCGAGCGCTTTGCCGTCCGCAACTCCGGTGCCACAGCCGTAGTGGAGGGTGTAGGCGACCACTGCTGCGAGTATATGACCGGCGGGCGCGTGGTAGTACTCGGACAGACGGGACGCAACTTTGCCGCAGGCATGTCCGGCGGTGTGGCCTACGTATGGAACCGGGACGGCAACTTCGACTATTTCTGCAACATGGAAATGGTAGAACTGAGCCTCATCGAAGAGGCCTCCTACCGCAAGGAACTGCACGAGCTCATCCGCCAGCACTACCTGTACACCGGTTCCAAACTGGCACGCACCATGCTCGATGACTGGCCACGCTATGCCGACCAGTTCATCCAGGTAGTCCCTATCGAATACAAGAAGGTGCTGCAGGAAGAGCAGATGCGGAAACTGCAACAGAAGATTGCAGAGATGCAGAGAGACTATTAAAGATTGTAAATTGCTAAATTGTAAATTTCAATATGGGAGACCCTAAAGCATTCCTCAATATCCCCCGCCAGGAGGCGGGTTACCGTCCGATACACGAACGTATCACAGACTTCAGCCAAGTGGAACAGACACTGAACAGCCACGACCGCAAGCTCCAGGCCTCACGCTGCATGGACTGTGGCGTACCTTTCTGCCACTGGGCATGTCCGCTGGGCAATAAAGATCCGGAATTCCAAGACGCACTCTACCGGGGCAAATGGCGCGAAGCTTACCGGATACTGTCCGGCACGAACGACTTTCCCGAATTTACGGGACGCATCTGCCCCGCCCTCTGCGAGAAGTCATGCGTACTGAAACTCTCGTGCAACGAGCCGGTCACTATCCGCGAAAATGAAGCCGCCATTGCCGAAGCTGCCTTTCGCGAGGGTTACATCACACCGTGCAAGCCCGAACGTAACGGAAAGAAGGTAGCCGTCATCGGCGCCGGCCCTGCCGGATTGAGTGTCGCCGTACGGCTGAACGCCAAAGGTTACGAAGTTACCCTATTCGACAGCAAACCGATGCCGGGAGGACTGTTGCGTTACGGCATCCCCAACTTCAAACTGGACAAAGCCGTCATCGACCGCCGCATGAAAATCCTCGAGGCCGAAGGAATCTTGTTCAAGATGGGAGTCCATGTCAATGTGCAGAAACTGCCCGCCGGATTCGATGCTTACGCCATTTGTACCGGTACGCCCACCGCCCGCGACCTCTCCATTCCGGGCCGGGAGCTGAAAGGCATCTACTTTGCCCTCGACATGCTGGCACAGCAGAACCATATTCTGGATGGAGACACTTTCCCGAAAGACCAACTCGTCAACGCCCGCGGCAAACGGGTACTCGTCATCGGCGGTGGCGATACCGGGTCCGACTGTATAGGCACCAGCATCCGCCAGGGAGCCGTCAGTGTAACCCAGATTGAAATCATGCCCCAACCGCCCATAGGACACAACCCGGATACTCCCTGGCCGCAATGGCCCGTCGTACTGAAAACCACCAGCAGCCACGAAGAAGGCTGTACCCGTCGATGGTCCCTCGCCTCCACCCGGTTCATCGGAAAGAACGGCAGGGTATGCGGTGTAGAAGTGGAAGAAGTGGAGTGGCTTCCGGCAACAGACGGTAACCGCCCTACCATGAAATCTACGGGTAAGAAAGAGGTCATCGAAGCCGATATGGTACTTCTTGCCATGGGTTTCCTCAAGCCCGAGCAACCGAAGTTTGCAGAGAACGTATTCGTGGCAGGCGATGCCGCCCACGGCGCCAGCCTCGTGGTACGTGCCTTGGCCGACGGACGACGAGTGGCAACAGAAATAGATCGTTACCTCGAACCTCTAAAAGAAAACAAGAAATGATTTCCCTCCTTTTAATTTTTAACCTTTAATTTTTAATTCTCATGTGTGGAATAGCAGGAATTTTCAACATACAGTCTCAAACTCCTGAGTTGAGAAACAAAGCGCTACGGATGGCGCAGAAAATCCGTCATCGTGGGCCGGACTGGAGTGGCATCTACGTAGGCGGCTCCGCCATTCTCGCCCACGAACGCCTCTCCATTGTCGACCCGGAATCCGGCGGACAACCCTTGTATTCACCCGACCACAAGCAGGTGCTTGCCGTCAATGGCGAGATTTACAACCATCGCGACATCCGTGCCCGCTATGCCGGAAAATACGCCTTCCAGACAGGTTCCGACTGCGAAGTCATCCTTGCCCTTTACAAAGACAAAGGCATCCGCTTCCTCGAAGAGCTGAACGGCATCTTCGCCTTCGCCCTCTATGATGAAGAAACGGACGATTACCTCATCGCCCGCGACCCCATCGGCGTAATCCCCCTTTATATAGGACGCGACAAAGACGGACACATCTACTTCGGCAGTGAGCTGAAAGCCCTTGAGGGCTTCTGCGACGAGTACGAGCCTTTCCTTCCCGGCCACTACTACCGTGGGCGCGAGGGCAAGATGCACCGCTGGTACACCCGCGACTGGATGGACTATGCCGCTGTGAAGGACAACTACACTCCTGCCGCCGAACGCAAGGCCGCGCCGGCTTCGATAGGCCGGACAGCCTACGGCACACAAGTCACTGCCGTGCACGATGCCCTCGAAACCGCCGTACAGCGCCAGTTGATGTCCGACGTCCCCTACGGTGTCCTGCTCAGTGGCGGACTCGATTCTTCCGTCATCTCTGCCATCGCCAAGAAATATGCCGCCAAACGCATCGAGACAGACAACAAGGCAGATGCCTGGTGGCCGCAGCTCCATTCCTTCGCCGTCGGCTTGAAGGGTGCTCCCGACTTGATTAAAGCCCGCGAAGTGGCCCGTCATATCGGTACCGTGCATCACGAGATAAACTATACCATTCAGGAAGGCCTCGATGCTATCCGCGACGTCATCTATTTCATTGAGACTTACGACATAACCACTGTCCGCGCCTCCACCCCCATGTATCTGCTGGCGCGTGTCATCAAAAGCATGGGCATCAAGATGGTACTCAGCGGCGAAGGTGCAGACGAGGTGTTCGGCGGTTACCTTTACTTCCACAAGGCGCCCACACCGCAAGCCTTTCACGAAGAAACCGTGCGCAAGCTCTCCAAACTGCATCTATACGACTGCCTCCGTGCCAACAAAAGCCTTGCAGCCTGGGGAGTGGAAGGACGTGTCCCCTTCCTCGACAAAGAATTCCTGGATGTTGCCATGCGCATCAATCCGGCAGTCAAGATGTGCCCCGGCAAGGAGATAGAAAAGAAAGTAGTCCGCGAAGCCTTTGCCGACATGCTCCCTCAGAGCGTTGCTTGGCGGCAGAAAGAACAGTTCTCCGACGGTGTGGGCTACAGTTGGATTGATACGCTGAAAGCCGTCACTGCCGCTGCCGTCAGCGACGAACAGATGGCACATGCCGCCGAACGCTTCCCAGTACATACCCCGCAAAACAAGGAAGAGTACTATTATCGCACCATCTTCGAAGAGCATTTCCCCAGTGAAAGCGCAGCCCGGAGCGTTCCCAGCGTACCCAGTGTGGCATGCTCCACCGCCGAAGCGCTGGCATGGGACGTCTCTTTCCAAGGAAAGAACGACCCCAGCGGACGAGCAGTAGCGGGGGTACACGAAGAAGCATACAAGGATTAAAAAAAGAGCTGCCGACAGATTTCCTGCCAGCAGCTCTTCTCATTTTTTATTTATCAAATCCTATCGGACTAAAACATCATTGTCTGTCCGCCAATCACACCTGCCACAGCACTCGCTACGGCAATAATAAGTTTCAAAATCACATTCCACGTTTTCTTCATAAAGATTATCCATTATCTGATTAATAATTCATAGCTACCGTTATCCCAGTGGATTCTCACCTTGGTCTCCATCCGAATCCGAGCCTCCTCCTTCCGAACCGGAGCCGCCATCTGTAGAAGTCTTCCCCTTAAGATAATCATCCAAACTCACCAAATCCAGCCTTTCTCCAGCGCGGGTAGCAGCCTTCGATATCTTCAGTTCCCTATTCGCCTGAAAACAGATACGGACGCTCTCCACACTCTTGGCTGTCACGTCATCAGCCTTTTCCTCACCTTTCGATTTGGCTGCCAGTATAAAGACACCCAGCCCGGCTATATTAACCGTCTTTCCTTCCAGCAACTGCTCTTTCAGCTTTTCCACAAAATTCTGCATCGTACTCTTGATGTCACCGATAGACAGAGAAGAGCGGTCCTGCATCTTCTGTGCAATAAATGCCAAATCCACGCTTTGCCCCAATGTCACCAACTGCGGATAATACTTCTTGGGAGAGTTTTCAACCCTGGGGTCCGACGGTCTCTCCACCGTCCTGAAAATTACACTCATACTTTTTTTCTTTAGAGATTTAAATTCGTTTTCCTATTCACACGTTTCGTTGATCAACGATGCAAAGGTGAGGATTAAAAACTATGTAGCCAAAGAAAAAAGGTGCTTGGGAGTAGTTTTTCTGAGAAAAGTGCATATAGTTGAGATAGAATGTCACCATTTACTTCATATCCACCAATCCTTTTCCGTCAGATACGGATTACCAAACATATCCTCCATTCTTGCTGGAACTTTTGTCCATTGGGTATTGTCGGGGGCTTTCATCTTTTTTCTCGTACATGGAGTATTGGTGTAGTTTTTCCACTCAGCACCTTCAGGACCATCAGGACATGCTATCATCAAAAGCATTTGCTGGGTTTCCAACTGCTTCAAAGATCTGAATGCATGCTCATTATGTATGCCTACAATACGTTGCTGCCCGTCGTTGCTATCTTCAACACCTTCATGTTCAAACCATTGCTTTCGGAAAATGGTAGAAGCCATCGATTTACCTAAATCGTTGTTCCATCGTTCGATTATTTGAGTACGTTCCTCTGCGGTAAAGACCACATCTTCAACTTTTGTTTTTAACTTGATGCCGTTTGGCAAGCACTTCTTCAACTTATTGCCAGAAAATCCTTTAGGTCTGTAGTCGCAAAATGTTTCGTTGAACACATCGAATGAAAAGACTTCCTGCTTAGTAATTGACTTTGCTTTATCCACTAATTCATCTTTTATCCAAAGTCCATCACCATCAGCAAATTTTCTGTAGTAAGCTTCCGACTCCTCACATGTGAACGTAAACCTATACATATACGCTTTCAAGCTTTCCTCCTTTGACAGATGCAAGCCATACCCTTGCTGTGCTCCAGGACGTCTGAATGCCTGCAAACCAATAGGCTTGATACTTCCATTTAAAAATCCGTTCCCATCCAACATAGGGATTGGTTCATTATCGAATATCGGCAGAAAGACATATAGAACAGCCTCATGCTCCTTGCCATCATTATGATAGCAGTACCTGTCATGTTCGCTGTCGTAAGGAGCAAAGAACAATGCCACCTCCAAACTACTTGTCAAATCCAGAACCGAGGTCTTTAAACCATAATGTTGCGCCAACCCTTCTTCATCTACAAGAAATCTATGTTTCCGGAAAAACTGCTCCACTACAGGGTGGGATGCCAATAAACGTCGGAACACCACAAGGCGCATCCTCTCCACGAACACTTCTACATCTGTCGGATTACCACGATAAAGCGAAGGCGAACAAGGAATATACTCTTCACCTTGACCGCGGAAGAGAAAATGCAAAGTTCCTACTTGAGGAATTAAACACTTCGTATCCCCTTTCCCTGTTAGTACAGCCTCAAAAATTCCACCGCACTTCTGCTCGAGAATAGCTTTATTCGCAGGTGTATGCTCATACATTAAATCCCGCTTTACTATCTCGTTGTGGATAGTTTGTATTAGTTCTGATAAAATCATAATCCTGTTCTTAGAATTCCTGTCTCAGCTACATGATTTTTAGGATATGTAGTTCGCAAAAAACTTTTTGTCGTTCGTCGCGAATCCTCAATATTTTTTATAGTAACAGACTTTATTTATTGATTGCAATTTTCGACAAAGATATTTAATATCCTAATAATAATCAACTATTTAAGCATCATACCTTGATTTATCTGTCTTCTGAGGCCAGAACAAATAACTAATGAACTGCCAAACACCAATAAAAAACTGTTTCATATTAATTGATAATCGCCTCCTTGATGCAATCAACAATATAACGTACATCATCATCCGTCACATACGGACCAGCTGGCAAACAGAAACCAATCTTAAAGATTTCTTCCGACACACCACTCACGTATGCCACAGCATCAGCGTATACCGGTTGCTTATGCATCGGCTTCCACACAGGGCGACATTCAATCTTCTTCGAGAACATGAACATGCGAAGAGCCTCCACATTGGCGTTAGGCTGACAATCCGTAACAGCCGAATTTACCTCTTTAACCACACCGGCAGCACCACCTACGGCAGTTTTGATGACTTCCTTGTAAGCTTTCTCCTGACCTTGGATATAAATGTCCTCATCAAGAGTAGCTGCACAGAGCCAGAAGTTTGAGTCGTAACGAGAATCGGCAGGCTGTTCATGCAGATGTATACCTTTAACGTCTTTCAGCAGCTCCTTATATAGTTTTTGCACATGCTTGTGATGCGCAATATGATTATCGAGCACCTTCATCTGACCACGACCAACACCTGCACACACGTTACTCATACGGTAGTTGTAACCGATTTCCGTATGCTGATAATAAGAGTACGCATCGCGCGCCTGAGTAGCGTGCCACATAATATTGTTTGCATCCTCCTCGTTACGGCAAATCAACGCACCACCGCCCGAAGTCGTAATCATCTTGTTGCCGTTGAACGACAACACACCAAAACGACCGAACGTACCCAGCACCTGACCATTGAAGCGAGAACCCAGCCCTTCGGCGGCATCCTCAATCACAGGAATACCATACTTGTCTGCTATCGCCATAATGCGCTCACAGTCGTAAGGCATACCATAGAGTGCCACAGGAATTATTGCCTTCGGATACTTACCTATAGCCGCCTTGCGCTCAATGATAGCTTTTTCCAACAACTCCGGATCCATATTCCAAGTTTCTCGCTCCGAGTCGATGAACACTGGCTTTGCACCAAGATAAGTAATAGGATGCGAAGAAGCACAGAAGGTGAACGACTGCACGCACACCTCATCCCCCGCCTTTACACCACATGCAATCAATGCTAAGTGAACAGCAGCAGTACCAGCAGAGAGGCACACCACCTTTCGGGCAAGCTTTGAGCCATCAGAATTCGCATTTGCAAAATCAGCAAGATTCTGTTCAAATGCGTTAACATTTGGCCCCATCGGAACCACCCAATTGGTGTCAAATGCCTCTTTGACATATTTCTGTTCATAGCCTTCCTCACTCATATGAGCAAGGCAAAGGTATATTGTTTTTCTTTCTTCCGTAGACATAATATTTTGATTAGTTGTTTTCAATCAATTAGACTTCCTCACCGGCAAATTTCACTTTGAATCCAAGTAGCGTAGCAAAGATTATCTCAATATCCTTGATAAAGCTATAATGACGATAATAATAGCAGTTTAGGCGTACCTTATCTGGATAGATAACAGTATCATTATATTCTGTAGCAATTTCTTGCATCGGACGAACATCACCCTCTGCCTGACGTTTCGCTACAAATTCACTAATCATTTCGTCTTCCAGTCGATACTTCAACGTCGCCGGGCCAGTAATACCTGGGCGAAGTTTCAATACATCCTTATCATTGCCTGTCAGTTTATCGGCATACCCAGGCACATCAGGGCGTGGCCCCACGAAAGACATATTGCCAATCAGTACATCCCAAAGACCGGGAAGTTCATCCAACTTATAGTGACGAAGAGTTGCGCCAAAGGGAGTAATACGGCTATCGCCTGCCACAGAAACAGTAGAACCATTATGTTTGACAGTCATCGTACGAAACTTATGGCAATTGAACAGCTTACCATTTTTCCCCACGCGCTTCTGAACAAAGAATACTGATCCTCCTGGCATCTTTACCTTTACCATTATTGCCACTACAAGTAATACCGGCCAAAAAAAAAGTAATCCCCCAAGCGCTACGATTCGGTCAAATAGCCATTTTAGTATCATTTTTCTTGTATTTATTCAAATTTTGAAACTTCGCCAGTAAGCACTCATCTGTAATATCTACATCTGCAATTCTTACATCAAGTTTTCTATCATGAATCTCCTGCTTATACGCATCAAAGAGTTTTTTACGTGTTCCAAACAGCTCTTCCAATGCATATTTAAAAGGTTCGGATATCTCAACGACGTAATATAGAGGCTACAATCTTACTGCCAAGATGAAACACATCTAATATAAGTTTCAGGAACCGAGATATGCCCATGTACTGTATCTAAAAATTTCTTTTCTCTCATAATTCAAAGATGTTTTTAACGATTTCAGAAAGTGAATCTCGTGTTTCGAAGACGATAGAACTGACGTTCAAAGCAATCTTGTATAGCCTTGTTCTTTGGGAGAACAATGTATTACATTATCAACCTCCACCATATCCATTATATGTTGAATGACTTGTTCTTGCTTCCAATGCTGATAAACTGGTCTTTCTGTGAATCCACTTCAATCTCTTCAAAAGTAAACTAAGTATCTGTTCTTCCATGAGAGAGTGCACTACCTATGATATCAGCTATTTTAATATTCTTTTACATACTATTTCGCTAAATTTTCAAGACTTGTCATCTGAACACTTTATATGCAATCTTTTTCACCCATGCAGGACTTACCAGCACGATGAACATCATATAACCGAAGACTGTTGCTCCAAAGCCATAACCCAGAGTCTTGTTGATCTTCTTGCGATCTTTGAGTTGCTTCTTGGCAAAAGCCCAACCATTGCGTCTCTTCTTGAAGAGAGCATTGGTAAAGCGGAAGCGAAGAACAACATCTGGAATGTTAGCATGCTTCGTTCCCTTGCTCATACCATCCACCCAAAGCATCGTGTCTTGATTTTGGCGATACTCTGGACGATACTTGCATCCAGCCTTATCGAAGAAGCTCTTGCGGAACAGAACCGCCGGATGCGCATGAGGATTTCTACGAGCAAAGAACTCATAGCACTCCTTCGGACCTTCAGGATAGACAATCATCTTACCACGGCTCTCGCTATTCTCGTCAATCTCCTCAATAGCCCCTCCCACTACATCTATCTCAGGATGAGCCAATAGGTATGCCATCTGTTTCTCTAAACGCTCAGGCATTGAAATGTCATCCGCATCCATACGAGCGATATATTTATAGCCTTCCTTGAAGCAGATGTCAAGTAGGTCGTTCAGCACAATAGCCAAGCCTCTGTTCTTGGGGAACCACTGTACGGATACATTGTCCTTGGTTTCATAGTCTTTTAAACAAGAAACCAGTTCTTCTCCCACAGGCCCATCTACTCCAATGATAAGCGTGAAATCTCCCTTGTAAGTCTGATTTAAGATACTATTAAGAGACAAGCGCACATGAGGCACTTTGTCGTTCTTGTATACTGGTAATATTACCGCTATTTTTTCCATTATTGAAGAGTTGATTTTTTTTTTTCAGCTTATAATCCACAATTCCTAACTCATTCATAAAAGTTTCTACAGATACACGAGAGCTAAATTTGGCCAGTTGTTCGGGGATATTTTTAATAAATTCTTCGCAATAAGCTTCGATATGTCTAAAACCGTTTGAAATATCTTGTACATCAAATGGATTGACCATAAAGCCAGCTCCTCCAACTACTTCTGGGAGACTTGTCGTATTTGAGGTCAAAGCAGGTCTACCATAGCTAAAACCTTCAATGGGGGGAATTCCAAAACCTTCACAAAACGAAAGCAATACCACAGCTTTACAATGAGCCAACAACCAATCAACATTATTTCGTGATTGGTATCCAATATAATGGATACAATCTTTTCCATCCACATACTTCACCATTTCATCACCGTATGTTGTTGGTTTTCCTGCAATGATTAATTGCACATCACTTCTCCCCTGCACAAACTCTAAAAAACCGTCAATCATTCCTTTTATGTTTTTCCCTGGCTGTAGGTTTCCAACATAGAAGAAGAATGGTTTATCGATATCAACAGACTTACCATGAACATCATTCAGATCGTCTGGTCGCATTGGAATATAGTTGCTTTTAGGAAGGACGAAGTTATATGTTAACGAAAGTTTGCTCTCTGAAACACCTATGTATTTAACAATTTCTTCATAACTGAATTTTGAAACCGTTAGTACTTTATCACATAACCAACAATATACTTTTGTCATAAATGTAAGATATGCCCTTTGAAGCAAACCATATCTTTGTCTCGTAGTGATATAATAAACATCATGAAGGGTGAATATTTTTTTACATTTTGCAAACAATGGCATAGAGGTACAATAGCTATAAAGTACATCGCAAGGCTCCAGATATTTATAAAATAGCGTCTGTTCAAAAATCACCCTTTTTATGCCCATTCCCAAATTTGGCACACTTACATACTTAACGTTAAGTGAATTTGGAATGCCAATATATCGTTCTGATATCTGAGTTTGTTTATAGATTATGAATTCGCAATTTCGAATTTCATATTCACCCATAGCTTGCAATAACATTTGGATATATCTAAATGCTCCACTTCCTTTTTCTGTAGGTAATGCGATAAGATTTATTCCTATTCTCACCTTGATGCTATTTTAGACTTTTCCGAGAAATACAATCGATGAATACTTGTTACAACCTGCTAGAATAGTCATACAGTAGGCTAATGAAATAATCACCAGTACCGATAAGCAAAAGTAACATGTAGATGCCAAGTTTACTCCATTGATAAAACCATTATCGTGTAAATACTGCAAACATCGTAATGGAAAATAGTGTAGAGTATATATTCCCATAGTGTTTCTGCCAATATTCAGAACAATTGGATTAGAGAAGTTTTTTTCAAATCGTCTGCATAAACACAACCAAAAGTGACAACCAACAAAATTTGTTAATATCCAAATAACTAAGTCTATGATACCATCAACTGATTTTACATATTGAACATAATACAATGTTCCTAGTATATACAAAATAGAAGATACTATCCATACTTTATTATTTTCAATATTATCACCTTTAAAAATATTTGATAGTGCATACCCTGCTGCAAAAAACAAATAGTATCTTCGGAAACTCATTAAAGACAACCAACAAGAAATGTCAGCAGGCAAAAATACGCACAATAAGTTGACTACTACGAATGGAGAAAATAGTATCAAAATCTTTATTAACAAATTGCTGGTTCTTGAAATCAAACCAATCAAACATCTATAAACACATAAAAATTCAAATAACGTCAATAAAAACCAATATCCCGATTTGGTGTCAGCAAAATCATTTGCATTAAAGAAGTGCTCTCTATAAAGTGCTCCTATGAATAAATTATATGCGATAAAGCAAGTGAAGAAAGGTAACATCAACCTGACTGCCTACCTCTTTAACCAGCCTTTTTGAAGACTTTTTTCTGACTTTAGCAACAGTCCGGAAATTATGAAAAACAGAGATAGAAAATAGGTGTTTATAAATGAATAAATAATCTGATTATCTATCAAGTAATTTTCAACATGATATATTATTACAGACAAAATAGCGATGAATTTAGCTATATCATAATAGTTTTTTCTTTCCATAGTTGTTAATGAACTTAAGAATATTTGCCACCCTATTTTGAATTGTTAATGATTGAGATTTCAACAATGAGCCTTTTGAGAGTTTATGTCGAAGCGTTTTGTCTTCATAAATTTTTTTGATAGCATTTGCTATTTCATCTACATCCCTCGGATTTATTAAGATTGCAACCTCTTTACTCAATATATCAAAATTGAACGGTAAGTTTGATGATATTATCGGCAGCCCACAGGCCATGGCCTCTATCACGGAATTAGGACATCCCTCAGCTAAAGAAGGGAGCACAAAAACATCTGCACAATTCAAATAATATACGATTTCGTGATGAGGTAATCCATCCATAAAAAGAATACCTTCACAATCAGGTTTTTCGGTTTCGTTATCTGCCACAGTTCCAACAAATATACTCTTGATGTTGGGATTATTTATCTTCTTGATTGCATCAGAAACGCGAAGAGCACCTTTCCGGTTATTAAATCGACCACAAAAGGCAATAATAAACACATCTGTCGGGAACCCCATTTTTTTTCGGGCTTTATTTCTGTCAATATGGTAAAATTCTTCCGGATCAAAAGCATTGGGCAATACTATGCATTGTGGATATTCTGTTAATCCCAAACCTACACTTTCATCCATATTTTTTGTAGACACACAGATTACTCCTGCAACACCTTGATTTAATATTTGTACTTCCTTTTTCGACAAAAATCTGCAAATATTGATTTTGTCCTCACCCGAAGCGACAAACAAGGGAATATTTGTCTTTCTGGCTGTTCGTTCAATATTAAACCCATTTGCCCAAAAATGTGAATAGTAGATATCAGGTTTTAGTCTATTTTTAAATACAGCAAACTCAGTAGCAAGCCTATTTATTTGGAACGTTAATTTCCCCAACACTCCCTCTCCACAAGTGATAGAATACGGTCTATAAATTGTGATTTTTTTAAGGATCCCATTTACGTAAAACTCATCGCAGAATTTTTTTGGAGCCATTTTCCCTCCTCGAATAAAGTGATTCGTCAATGACTGAGGAGCTATTACTGTCACCTCGCATCCTTGCCTTGTCAATTCGCGAGCAAGCACCTGAATAAATGATGAATATGGTAATCCTTCCGATGGATAACCATCGGAAGTTATACAGATCTTCATATCAACTTTATTAACCTATATAACTATTAATTATAGAGATTAAGGTCCTTGAATAAAAGTTCCCATCTCTCTATAATTTTGTCAATTTCAAATTCTCTTGCTCTTATTAGAGCATTCCGTTGAATGCAAGCTCTATATTCGTCATCCACTAATAGAAATCCAAGTGCGCGTGTTAATTCTTTCACATCACCTGATGGACATACTAACCCTTCCTCACGAGAACGAATAATTTCCTTTTGCCTTCCTTTCCAATCACATGCTATACAAGCACATCCTTGAGACATAGCCTCTGTTAATACCATTCCGAATCCCTCAAAACGGCTGCTTAGAACAAAAATTTCTGAACTTCTATAATAATCGATTATGTTATTTTTGAATCCAAGGAATTTTATTTGAGAACCACAATCAAGATTTATAGCTAATTTTGTTAGAAATTCTTTAGAGCAATCAGACCCGTCCCCCAATATCTGTAATTCCCAATCAGGGAATTTTGCACACAATTTACCCCATGCCCTAATTAAGAGATCAAAGCCTTTGGTCTGCCAGACATCCAAACGTCCAGCAGCAAGAATAACTTTACTCTTTGCTGGGACTGAATCACATACTTCAAACGAAACAGGATTTGGCATAGTGTATGTTTCTTTTTTCTTAGGTAATAATAATTTTCTATCAACATCCGTTAACACAGTAATAGCATCGAATATCCTATTAAGGTGATATTTTTCAAAATGCCTAAATCTATTAACTTCACTATTCCCTTTTGGCCATTCATAGGCATTATGATCTGTATAAATGATTTTCTTGCCTAGCCCGAATACCGCCAATTTTGACCACCACCCATATGGCTCTTGAACTGCCAAAATAACATCAGGATTTACTTTTTTTATATATTGTCGATACATTAACAAACGAGAAATATACCTTGCAATTTTATTTGAACGTGTAGGAACTATATAGTTAATTTTTACATTCAAACTAATCGAATAAGAAATTGGCCTTTGATTATCAAATAGGGCAACATAAACATCATGATGAAACTTTGCAAATCCATTAGCCCACAATGACGCAACTCTTTCTGCTCCACCTTTTGACAGACAATTAACGCTTAGAATTATTTTCATATCTAATAATTGTTTTAGACTTTATATATAACGCAAGGCTGATACTATAAAAACCAAAACACCCAACATCTACAAGAGTATTACCTGTAAATGAATACAAAATATAAAAAATCTGGAGATATACGGAACATTCAATATATGGCATCACTCTTATAGATGCTATACGCAATTGTTGTATTGAATCTATAAGTATATTTAGCAGAGGAAAAATAAACAATATCAAACCTATAATTCCCTGTTCACACAAAACCTGTAGATATGCATTATGAACATCGGTATAAGCATGTGTAACTTCCTTAAACAGACCAGCACCTATACCAAATATTGGAGATTGAGAAAATGCCTTGTATGCAATTTCATACAAATCAAATCGTCCAGTCGAGATGTCTTCGCCCATTTGACTACCAATATATGACTTTGCAAAACGATTAACAACCGGAACATCTATAAAAATATCGATATTTTGTACAAAAAAGGAGAAAAGACAATAACCAATAATCCCCAAAAATAAGAGGAAGAATGATAGTTTAATAATATTACCTTTCTTAAACGATGAAATCATTAAAGGTATTGTTACAGCCATTGCAGCAAAACTACGCTTTCCAGTTAAAAAAAGAGCTACGAAAATTATAACCAACAACAGAATCTTCCCAAGATTGCATTTTTTATGATTTGAGATAATAAAAAAGAATGATAGTATCAAAATTACCGCAGTTACTCCTAACTGATATGTAAATCCAGCATATCCAATTTCATTTGAAAACCAAGACTCTATTTGATCTGAATTTGAAAAAAAAAACAAGGCGAATCCATAATACAAATTTGGCAACAGCATTTGTACCAATATTCCAACAAAACAAAACAATCCTGATCCTATGATAAATTTATTCGAAATAGAATTATCGGTAATTTCCTTTGCCGAAAGCAAAATAAACAGACAGATGAGCCATTGCGCAACCTTATATGTATCAAATTGTACAAGATAGCACAGAATACTATATATAATAAATGGAATAAATGAGCCGACTCGCCATAATGTTACTTTTTTCCCCACCCTTGAGCATGCAAATACAAATAGTAGAAGCGGAACCAAACAAATAAGATAAAGCATCATCTGGTTAAACAGAATCGTAACCCGAAAAACCCACCCCCATAACATAAAAAACAGGAATGAAAGATATGCATACCGCAAAATACTTTCTTTAGTCATTATCTGAGACTACTTAATGCCAATTTGACAATTCTGACAACAATAGGCCTAACATTATATTGCCAAAAAACATATCCTCGTTCATAAAGGCGCATAAAGCTAGAGAAAAAAACAAGTTGTTTGCTATAGTTATCAAAGGGTGATATATACAGAGCATAGTTTTCCAATGTATTTTTCAAATCGTAGTAATCTTTACATTTATCATCACGCGCCCATTCATGAGCATGAAAAATTGATGTATAATATTTTTTTCCCCCAATTCGAGCCGCACCTTGATTAATAACAGGAAAAAAAGTTACTCCATGCCAATTATATGGCATTGGACTTTTACCGTCGCTTACATATTTGAAGCCATTTGCAGATAATGCTCTTACTGTATTTTTATCGTAGCTATGAGCAGGAGCAAAAAAAATATTCGTGTAGATATTATGCGACTCAAGAATAGCTTTTCCATCTCGGATTATTTCATACTGAATATTATACGGCAACCCTGCGAATTCGGAATTTATGCGCTTATTTAAAATTCCATGTGCTTTTGAACAGAATGTATGATGATATCCATGCATAGCTATGGTATACCCCTCCATCTGTTTCATTCTTAGCCATTGCCAAAAATCCACTCTAGGTTTATTTATCATCAAATCTGGATCTTGACAATCTGGTATGACCCCAATCAATGGTTTTACATTATATTGAAGGAGCAAGTCTTCAGCTCTTTTCCATTGCTCCCAATCCATTGTCGGACAAATATCATCAAATCGAATCAATATTTTTTTCATTCTTTAAATCCAAACAACAACCTAATTCTTCTACTTATACCGCATTGCAATATTTTAATAATATATGAGACAATAGGCATTTTATCATATTTATTATAATAGTAACAACATTCAGTGTTCCTGAGTTGCTTAATCCAAGTAACCAATGAAACTTTTTTGTTATGTAATACATTATTAAAGAAATCGTCTGGTTCAACCATAGCCTTAAAAGTATCTGTTCGAAGTTTCATCTCTTCATAAGGTATTCGTCCAAGAAGTGTAGATTTTGCCCAAAAGTAAGGCATATTCCCCCCACATACAGTGATTGCATAGTTCCACGTAGAAGCACGTAGATTTATTTCAAGAAAGTATTTCTCATCATTCGGCCCCTTCATGAATTCAATCTCAAATATTCCATTGTATTTTGTTTTCTTAAATAATTCAAGAATTTTATTTTTAAATTCGCCTTCTGGAAATGGAATCATATTCATATAATGGCCATAACTATTATTATAATAGCGAATGTAGTCTGCCATATATGGAATAAAAATATTCATACCATCGTTAATAGCAAAACCTTCTATACAGAACTCACCTTTCTTATGAACATACTCCTGAAGAATTAATTTTGGAGATTTGATTTTTTCGTAAGCCTCTTTCAGTTCATTTTCATTCTGGCAAATATAAACATCACCCTTCCAAGCTCCCATGGTTGAAGCAAGCACCTTGGTAATTACGGGATATTTCAAAATTGTGGGTAAAACTCCAGTATCAACAACTTCCTTCTTAGGAGTTTCAAAACCAACTTCTCCTGCCAATGTAGTGATATTATCCTTATTCTGAAGCCAAGTAACACGTCCTTGTTCACCTGCATTATAGAAAAAGAACTTATCCTTTAACTCATCATAGTACTGATCAAGAAAACTTTCTGTTGTATCATCACTACAATATATGAAAGGCTTATATTCCTCATTTCCGTATTCGGACAACAATAACTTATACCCTTCCTCCAACGAACTTACACGATGGAGCTTCGATACATAACGACAATGATTTATAAGAATAGGTTTAGGAGTATAAAGGATTGAAATCGGATTCAACCCTTTTTCACCTAAACTTCTGATAACATTAAGTGGATTGTAATGATCTTGTGAAAATACTATAAATTTGTGTTTTCTTAATTTAACATCAATATTTTCCATTCTCTTATTTCTTGTTTATTTTAACTTTGATATCATTCACAATCATAAACGCTACGAGAATAAAACCGAGATATCCGTTCAGACCGTAAATTACATTCAGTAGCGGACGGTAAGGCACATAACACGCTATCACGCATCCCAATGCACCTCCTACCACAGTCAGCCACTTGTATTTGCTTGTGCCCTCGTCTGAAAACTTGCGAATGCCTATCCAGAGCAACGGGCAAGCTGAGGTATAGATACCAATGAAGATGATGATAGCAAACACCTCTGCAAGCCATGGATGAATGGTGTAAGCCAAAGCTAAAGCAGGCACACTAGCATTCCAAGCTAAGTCAATGTTGGCAATCAAAGCAATGCAGCACACAGCAGACACACTGAAAATAGCTACAGCAGACATCAACATACCCATATTCACCTCCCTTTTATTGTGACGCGCACCAATACCACTTAGGAAAGCCGCAAACCATAGAATCACAAAGCCACCATAGCTGGCTCCCGAAACAAACGGATTGCCGTCGCCTACCTGCTTAATGGTGTACTTGCCCGAATCCACCGCTTCAAATCCTGCCCCGAGGTTACTCCAACCAATAATGGCGGTATAGAGTGCTACCCCGATGATTAGCACAATGATAAGCGGTCCGAGGATACTCAGAATTCTCACGATACCGTGCAATTTCGTAATAGCAGTCAGCACCACCAAAACCGTCAACAATACGGCTCCCATACTGTTGGGCAATCCCCATTGCTCCATGGCAGTCGAGTTGGCTCCACCACACATCACCACAAAGCTCATATAACAGAACATAACCGAGAAATTGTTGAAGAACCTGCCAATCCACTTACCACAATAGACCTCGTAGATGTCACCGCCGTTCTTCAGCTGAAAGCGATGTCCGTTGTTGACGAACGAAATGTTAGTATATACATAAACCAGCGCTGCCACAGCTATCACAACCCCAAACTGACTACCGTACGATGCTTCATATTGCATCACCTCTTGCATGGTGGCAAATCCTGCTCCGATGTAGAATGCAATACATGCACCACAGAAGCTGAATACTCTTTTTAATGACATAGTTCTATTCAATTTGAGTGACGATTAGTTTTCACATTTAGTTTCTGAATTTATACAATTCCGGATATACTCTACAGACTCACTAATAAAAATATTCAAACATGGTTCTATAACAGAATAATCTACTGGCGAGAATTTAACAGTTTCTCTAGATTCTTTCATTCTATCCAATGCACCAATACGACGCAGGAGATTCTCAGATCTGTCAACCTCATAGTTGGCAAGGAAATAAAAATCCTTCCGCATTGCTATGGGAAGAGCTGTTCCGTGGAAAGATGATGCTACCACACATCTAGCATTCAGTATGTAGCCAACTAATTCTTGTACATTTACTTCGGGTATCGTCTTATGAATATGCTCTACACCTTCATATTGCTCGTTAGGCCCCATCAATGTAATTACTTTACAATCGAGTTGCTTTGCAATATTAGCAACAAAATCTTTAGACTGAGGATGATATTCCATTTGATAATAAAGTACATAATTTTCCTCTTGAGGCTTGATAGCTATATTTTCATAGTCTTTACGGCTAATAAGCAAAGTGGGATCGACAACCGTTTGAATTTGTTTGTCTGTCAAAGGAGCCATTTCATTGCGCAAGGAATCTTCACGTGTTGATAGAAAATCAAAGTTTTTGAGATAGCCTTTCAACTCTGCATATTCTGCATTAGAGTAACTATGATCCGTTCCCATACTAGCTGCATAAGTTGCCTTTTTGCCTTTAAACTGACCCCAAAACACAGAATCGAAACCTCTGTTTATACGTTTACTCCATACTTGATCGCTGCCAATAAAATAAATGTCGTATTGATTAGATATTTCAGAAGCAGAATAGTAAATAATATTGCTTGTAGGCACGAAAGATTTACTAAAAGAGCGGAAATTCTTCCTTTTTTTCATTGATTTACGTAAACACAAGATGGACGCTAAAAAACTTTTTAAACCTCTCATGTTTATCAACTGATATGATTGCTCTATAGCCTTAGATCTATAGTCTACAACCTCCACATTATACCCCATAGTATTAAGTTTTTTCGCTAATGCGAAGCATTGCAATGCACCTCCATAGTTACAAGCACGGTGGAATGTTAGTATTCCTATTTTCATAATTTATAAAATTATACAATTGAGTATACATTTTCAATATCTATCCTTTGTGACTTTGCTACTAGAAACTCTTTAGAAGCATTACCTATAGTGATAAAACATACTGGAATTTCTGACATCGGAATATTCAGACGTTTATGGATTTCTTTAACCAACTTTGAACCCATATCGGCATTTAAGGGACAAGCAGCAATATGCTTATAATGTAAAGCATACAATAGATTCATCGTAAAGATACCCGCATCAAGAAATGCTGAATTTCTATCAACAGGGGCCCAATTAGACATGTCTGTAGATACCAAAAGTATTTTATCTGCAAGATGTCCAAATCCTCGGGTTCCATTCTGAATGCTCAATACATATTCTTTAGCCTCTTTTGACTGAATAATTTTTACTCTTGTTGCCTGTCGGTTACATGCTGATGGAGCGTTTTGTGCTATACGAATAGCATCGATTACCCTATCGATGTCAACCTTGTCATTAGAATAATGCCTAAGGCTCCTGCGACTAAAAGAAAATTTTTCGAAATCAACATCTTCCACAAAATAACTTTCTGCCGTACAAGGTATACTGAAGTTTTCTTGCTCATCTAACCTATATCGCATCAAGTTCTCAATACCTTTTACAATATCTTCAGGCAATGCGAAAGATGCTTTTTTATGAACTGCCAGATACTCTGCAAGATCATTTAAAGCTGCTTGTACTTGAATAGGACTTGCGTCATAGTTAGAAATATACTCATTTATATATTTTACTAAGTTTCTTACTCGTTGTTGTCCAAATCCAAGTCTCCTATTAGGCATTGTTAAACCTTTTTCTAATACATGAGAGTCTACGAGAAGTACTGCGAGCTCAGATTCTTTGGTCTTAATCAAGCGACTTCTTCGTAATTGGAAATAAGTCCAGAAAATATCATGCTTAAGCATTTTCGGGAAATTTTTTATTATTCTTAGCGAATTGAGTATTATTTTTACAGTATTCATGTGATTAAATAAATTTTGCAATCCAATATAGTCCAACCATTGACAAAATTATTTGAATATTTTTCTTTGTAAGAGATTTATTTTTAACTATATCCATCAAAACCAAAGGATATGCCTCCCTATATAAATTCCAAATTTGCATTCCAGAGAATAACCCGGATTTAATAGCTCTAATTTTTAGATTAATCTTGATTTCGGATATTGGCCTTTCAAAATCACTATCCAAAAGTCCCTCAAGATACGATACCATAGCAAAGCCGCTTTCCATTGATTCTTTGGTAATCCTCCGCACAAGACTTTCTTCGTTGATTGTTGCATCATAATAGTAAAGAGCCTCCCCAAGATATGAAACTGAAACTGAATTTTTCATCAAGGAAGCAAGGAAGCATTTGTCTTCGCCTAAGTTAATACCTTGAGGAAATGATGCACCATACTTAAGAACTATACTTCGCTTAACCAGTTTGCTCCAACAACTAGCATAAAGGCGTCCTCCTATAATATCCTTAAGGACTTGGATATTCTCAAGGGCTGCTGGTTGTTGTTTGATGAGTAGTTCTTTACCATTGGTGACACGATAAAAATCAAATAGGATAACATCCGCATCAGTTTCCTTCGCATGACTAGATAATAGTTCGAGCATTATGGGCGAGAGCCAATCATCAGAATCTGCATGAACAATATAATCTCCAGTACAAAATTCAAGTCCCATTTGTCGTGCTGAACTTACCCCTCCGTTCACTTTATGAATGACTTTTATACGAGAATCTTTAGCTGCATATTCATCGCAAATATTTCCACTCTTGTCAGGAGAACCATCGTCCACAAGGATTAGCTCCCAATCCAGATATGTTTGAGCAATGATGCTATCTACACATCTTCGTAGGAAAGACTCTGCTTTATAGACAGCCGTTATTATTGATATCTTCATACTCACTTAGCCAGTATATCTTGGAGTAGTTTCAAAGACTTGTTTTTCCACTCTTCTCTAATCTGGTTTACAGAATTCCAATCAATAGGCTCTGTAACATTCTTTTGTATAAGGCTTTCTGCATCTACCAATCTATTTTTGAGATTAAAAAGAGAAAGAATAGACTCAAATCTTGCCATTCCTCTTCCAGAATTTCCTACTACCCAAAATGGCTTGTTGAAAAGAATTGCAAAGGCTACTGCATGAAAAGAGTCAGCTATGACCATTTCTGCATCCATGAAACCTCTTAACCATTTAGTGACTGTTGGATTTTGGAATCGTTCGAGATGTTTCTTGATAAACCTTTTTGTAAATGGACGTGTATTTTCCCCTATATTTACATAGAAGGATTTCAATCCTAACTGTTTCTCGACATGTCCAATGAATTGTTTCTTCTCTTCAGTCATATCAAGAATATAGCAAAATAGATTACCCTCAGATTTTACCTCGTTCTCTTTCTCTACTATCTTAATGTAGTCTTCTTTATTAAGCAAAAGAGTTGGATCAAGAACAAACTCAGCATTTGATGCAAGGAAATTATTTACAAAAACTTCACCTACATTTTCCCTTACTGTAATTAGGTCAAATTGTTTAGCCAATTTTGCACACTCGTTTGTTTGTTCTTCGCAATACTCCCACTTACCAGTTCCAAAAGAAGCAGCATAAGCTATCTTTTTGATTTTTGGATTATGTTCAAAGCCCAAAAACATAGTTGAGAGATTTTCCACATACTTTGGTCTCCACACTTGATCGCTTCCTACAACAAGTGCACCAAGTCCCAATCTCTCGCTTATGCCGTTGTAATCCAAATTAGGATTCATAGGCTCTGTATGATTAATATAAGTGTCATAGAAATACGTCGAGTTCTTCCACAAAAGAGTACGTATGGAAGTTCCGTGATAATACAAATATTGCCTATTCCTCTTCTTTCCAATGAAACTAAGAACAAACGTATGGATATTTGCTTGCATAATCTCCTTTATCTGCAGTATAATAGGCTTTGGCATAATTCTTTGATTCAGAGTTATTGGTTCATACCCCATCTCCTTCAACACTTGCTGTAAAGCATAGTTCTGAAGAAAGCCTCCGAAGTTGACGTGTAAAGGGAGTGTAATAATTCCAATTCTCATTTTCGATACAATATATTAATTCCTATTTTTCTTCTTCTTAGATTACTTTCTTGCATGTTTCTGTAAAACTAACAGTCTTCTATGCCTTTATTAGTTTACCAATAATTTCCATTGTTATCTTCTTCCTTCCTCTCTTATTCATAAAGAAGCTATTGATATACAACTCTGGAGAAGTAAAACGTTCGTCCTTCAAATAGTTCAGCATTGGTGCTTCTACTACATTGGCTTCGTTAATATAATGAAAAATGTGAGTCTGAATGAAGTATTCTGTGAATCGAGAAGAGAGGTGTTCCGTGACTGGAAGGATAGCGATTACGGGTTTGAGTCGGCGTAAAGTGCAATAAATGAGCATTTCTTTCAGAATTTTGATGTTCTGCTGAATTTCGTATTCGTTTTCTTGTGAAAGTATAGGCGTTGGCAATGTGATGTCAAACTCACTATTCCAGCAGTTAATCCAGAAGTCGACATCTTTTTCAAGAGTGACTGCATCCTTCATTGGATTTTCAGTCAGCTCAAGACGAGTATCCTTCTTGATGTCGCGAAACACAAAGCGGAGGAGTCGAGGATTGAAGAAGAGTGGGAATTTGATGAGTTTAAACTCTTCTTTCTTATTATAATCTACAATATCCTCCTTTGGAAGGAAAGTATAATACTTAGCGTGTATACTCTTCGGTTTTTGGCGATATAAAAAAAACTTCAAAAGACATACCGGAATTATCACAAAAGCTCCTGGGGCTAAATACGGAATGATTTTACGTAGGATAGCAAAATCGTATTCGAAAGTTTGTGGACCAACAGCACAATTCAAGCCTTTAACACCTGATTCACTATAGTCAAAACCGAACTTTGGATGATTACTTCCGAGGTTAACCACCTGCAAATCCTTGGGAAATTTAGTCATATCCCAATACTTGCGCACATCGATAAGCTGGTTATTGTAATGATTTGTTCGCTTGTAGAGGGCATTGAAAAGAAAGAGTCCTGCAATACTCCAAAATACGATAGCTATAATAATTATTATCATATTGTTTTAGTTCAATGTCCATCCTCCATCAATAGCAATTACCTGTCCTACTATATTGTTGGCCGCATCGCTCGCAAGATAGAGTGCGAGAGATGCGACCTCTTCTACCAAAGTGTAGCGTTCTGTTGGATGCTGGCTAGTGTAGGCATTATCCTCTACCGACTTACCTTGAACTCCTCTATGGATGTTAGTTACTACATTACCAGGAGCGATTGCATTAACAAGCACACCTTTACAGACAAGCACTTTTGCCAACCCACGTGTGATACAAGTAGCTCCCCACTTAGAAACATTGTATGGATTGAAACCTGTAAGAATACCTGCGATAGATGTGATGTTAATAATCTTTCCTTTTCTGTTGTTCTCTACGAAATAGCGACCTTCTGCTTGACACATAAAGTAGAGTCCTCGCTGATTAGTATCAACAACTTTATCATACATTTCAGGTGTCACTTTGTCCCACGAAGCAGAATCATAGATACCCGCATTGTTGACGAAAATGTCAATTCCGCCAACTTCAACAACAAGCTGATGAATCTTTGAATCAGCAACCTTTTCATCGGTAATATCCCAACAAATGGTGTAAAGGTTCTGATTGTTGAGTGCTTGCTTTGTTTCGTCAAGCTTCTTTTTGTTTCGTCCACTGATGATTACAGTTGCACCTTCTGCAAGAAAGAGCTTAGCAATACCAAGTCCGATACCGCTAGTTCCACCTGAAACAAAAACAATTTTATTTGAGAGTTGCAAAGAAGGTGCTACTATCGAAACATTTGTGTAAACAACTCCTCCTGTACGTATATATTTCTTAAAGTTAGAGATGTATTTCTTTATTGAACTGATTGACATATTACCTTTTGATTTTTGATAGCACCTTTTTTTTAACTGTATTTCGCATTATTGGGCTTAAACCAAAGAAATAGATAAGAATACAGCAAACTATTACGCTAGTTATTCCCACTATAAGGAATCGGCTGCCCCCCTCTTCCATATAGTAGCAAACAGCAAAAAGAGGAAGCGACGAAACAATACCTATAGGGAAAACTACACCATATACATATTTATAAAACTTACCAATCGAAAATCCTGTATATCGCCCCAAAATGGATCCAGTGATGAATGTCTCCACCACCCATGGGATAATACCAATTATCAGAACAACGTACATACTTACACCCATCTTTAAAAGAACCCAACTGATGGGTACGATGGAAAGAAGTACTGATCCTGACAAGACATTCGGCCATTTCATTCTTCCATTGGCATGAATACCAGTAACAATAGGTCTTGCCATGGTTTGAATCAAACTTTGAATCAATATAATTCTCGTAAAAAATACCGTATCATCTGGTATTTCTCCAAGCCACAAAGTGAGAACAAATTCAGCTTCGAAACATAATGGCAAAAGCACGAATAACATTAATAGGCCTGCATAACGAGAGCTGTTATTAATGAGTGTAAACATTTTCTCATATTCATGTACAGCACAATATTTTACTATTTGAGGATTGGCTGCTGTCAAAAAGTTAGTTACCAACTGCATTACCATTCCGTTTAGTACATTTCCAATACCTCTTGCGGCATTAATAATCGTACCAAAGAACATATTAAGAAGCATATTCAAGCCCTGATTGTTAAACATTACCGCAGCACAACCAAAAACATTCCAGCCGGAGAATCCAATAATAGATTTCAATAGAGACTTGTCCACTGTCCAAGATGTAACACACTCCTCATACTTTCGCTTACAATAAATTCTATAAATCAAAATACTGGTAGCACTGATAACCATCTGTAATACGGCAAAAAGCTTCAAATTATCAATAGTTGAGTACATCAACGAAAACGCAACAATAAGTTTTGCTACAGCATCATAAATGGCCATATATGCGTACACACTCATATTTTCATGAGCAATAAGTGTAGACATATATGGTACTTGTGTAACGTTGAGGAAGATAATGACGATTGAAGTATAGAATACATAATAGGCAGCATCCATTCTCTCCTTGGGTATCACAAGTTGACCATTCATAAACCACAAACCGCCAATAAGAATGATTATTGAAAGGAGGACTGCCATTGCAAAATGTACTACGAAAGTAGTAGAGAAGGTTATCTTGCTCTTCTCAATATCTCCTTTTCCAAGTGTAAAGGTGATGAATCGTTGTGTGCCAGAAGCAAGGGTGCTATTGAGGAAGGTAAACATAGTCACCATTCCTGCAACAACGTTGTTGATACCATAGTCTACAACACCCAAGTTCTGGAGAACAATACGCGAAGTAAAGATTCCTATCCCCATAGTAATAACCATACGGACGTATAGGAGTAGTGTATTCTTTGCTATGCGTTTATTGTTGTCTGAAACCGATGTTACCATTATCTATGCCACTTTACGTTTTCCTTAATAACCCTTGCTGGAACTCCACCTACGATAGTGCGCGCAGGTACATCTTTGGAAACAAGAGCTCCTGATGCCACAATAGCTCCATCGCCAATAGTTACGCCCTTGAGAATAGTCGCACCTTGTCCTATCCATACATATCGACCAATCTTAATAGATTTTGCAATTTTGTAACCTTCTTCCTCAATAGTATGCCCATCATACGAACGAATACATACGTCACGCCCAATGGTTGCACCTTCACCAATTTCAATAGTTTCACCACATGAAATTTGAACATTCTCGTTGATAAAACCTCCATGAAGAACCAGGTGACTGTTGGGAAAAACCCTGATGTAGGAGTTAGCAAAACATTGAAAATCCCCTATAACTGTCATTTTAGCATTATTCTCCAAAAGAATGCGAGTTTCAGTACGAGACTTTCTGATTTGCTTTTTTCCTGTAGCAAGCTTCGCTTTCAGTTCCATCTTTGCGCCTTTGTCAAGTTGAATGACTGTTCTACTCTGATTCATCAGCGGAAGTCGACAACCTCTCACGACATTCCTTGAAAAGAAGTTTACCCATAAAAAGGTGCTCCAAGCATTGCAAGATAATCCTAGCATTCTGAAAAGTGATAAAACTCGTTTGGCAAGAAATAAAACTCCGCGAATTCGCTTCTTGATATCAGTTAGTTTTGTAGGTACAGGAGGGAAATATTTCTTGGCAACTACCTCAAATTGCTCTTTATCCAATGCTTCAAAGAATTTATTTCTGTCAAGCTTTGCCGACTTCAATGAACTATCCATTGCCGGATTTCCCTTACGAGCATCTGCCATTGAGAATTCCTTCCAACAAATCTTGTCCTTAATAGCCTCAAAGAGGACCATACCTTTGTCTGAATTAACCATTACTAGGGATGTTCCTCTATCCTGATCCATAGACTTGTCAAGCTTCTCAATGCCCCAAAAATCAGCAAGAGTAATGTCTGCTTTCTGAGGGAAGCCTTTGAAGTGACACTCATAGCAAGAAGGACGAGTAAAGTTACCTACCTGCAAATAACCGATGAAGAATAGATCGTGATAACGATCTTTGCAATACTCTTTGCCATTGGAAAAATTCACGCGCATAGAGAAATTATGCCATCCCCATTCTTTTGCCTTAAACTTAATCTTGGTTGCCTTGGCTCCAAACTGACGCTCAAGCATTTCCATATACTTAAGAAATACCTTTGGCGAATTTACACCACGGCAGATAAAGTCGCAAGTAGTGAGGTTGCCATATTCCCTATTTCCGAGAACCTTATAGAGTGCCTGAATCTGACAAGGACAGCCACAGAAGAATACTTCTTTTCCTTCCTTCAAAAGCAGTTTAATCTCCTTATATATACCTTCCGCATTGCTTTGGAGATACTTGCTACTTCGTATTTCTGACAAACGTTCAGGGTTTGAGTCAATAATCTGCGAAACAGTATGATCCTCGTTATATACTGCACCACCTACGTATGCTTTCTTTGTATACATAACGTTAGCAAGCATAGAGTGAATACCTCCAGAAGTGCTATCAGTACGCACTTTGTCATCTTTTGTGTATGCAGCAAAAACTTTTGGTTCAGCGTATCTGACAACCTTATCTGAAGGCGCAATGATTGGGCATACCTTCTCACAAAGGTGGCAATCAATACATGTATCCATATTAACATCCGGATACCAGAAACCTTCTAAATCTGTCTTGAATGTAATTGAACCTTTAGGACATACATCACCACAGGCATTACATCCACAACAATCTATTTTATTTTTTATTTGGATCATATATAGTATTGATTCTATGTGCTAAACAGTGGCAACGCTCCACTGTCTCTCACCCAACTTGTTCATTATGCAAAAAGCATGCTTCACGACTAATCATTTTTGTATTTCTATTAGTCAATAACACAAAAATATTTTTTATGGGCAATATCTAAAAAACAATTTAGTACTTACATTTTCTTCAGTTACCCCAAAAGTTGTTTTTTGAATTAGAAAGATAAGAAAAAGAGGCGGCTACCTACTCTCCCACTTTTGTAGTACCATCGACGTTAGAGGGCTTAATGACTCTGTTCGAAATGGGAAAAGATGTTTCACCTCCACTATGACTGCCATAGATAAAAATTACCAAAGTAGCGTAGGCTACCAAGCAACAGAGAATTGCGTAAACGAGAGAATTGTTGCAATCTATGCTATTATCTTAAGGGCAGAACGAATCCACAAAATATAAGCCAAAATATCAGAGATATCGAACTTATGATAGCCAATAACAGCAGTAATATTTCTATCACTCAATCAATCATTGTTTTCGGTCTCAAACACTCTAATCAACGATTAAATCAGTCACATTCTCAATTGTTGTTAACGTAGATTTTGTTACGGGATCTGCCTAGCAACTTTGTGCTGGTAAATCCTAACAGTTTTTAATTTTTCCATAATTTAAACTTTTAAGAATTTATAATTATTATCTTAAATATTCCTCTTGCGAGGTTTTCTTTTGTATATTTATTTATCACAAATCCGATAGTACTTTGCATACCACTCAGCGAAAACTCTAAGACCGTCACGAAGCGAGGTCGATGGCTTAAACCCAAAATCCTCCTCTAGTGGAGTAGTATCTGCAAATGTCACAGGTACATCACCTGCCTGCATGGGTACCAATTCTTTATGTGCTTCGAAATCATAATCCGCAAGTAGCACACCCGCGCGAATCAACTCCTCCTGAAGAATAGTCACAAAATCCAAAAGATTCTCTGGATTATTGTTACCGATGTTATATATTTTGTATGGAGGGATTGGCAGTCCGTCCTCACCACCCTGCTTTTTAGGAGCATGTTGCATCACACGAACCACACCCTCCACAATATCATCCACATACGTAAAGTCACGCTTGCAGTTTCCGTAGTTGAATATCTGAATCGTCTTGCCTTCACGCAACTTATTTGTAAAGCCAAAGTATGCCATATCAGGACGCCCTGCGGGACCATAGACCGTAAAAAATCGCAAACCCGTACTTGGAATGTTATACAGTTTTGAATAAGCATGCGCCATCAGTTCATTACTCTTCTTCGTAGCTGCATAGAGCGACACAGGATTATCCACCTTATCATCGGTAGAATACGGTACTTTCTTGTTCGAGCCATAAACCGAACTCGAAGAAGCGTATACCAGATGCTCCACTTCATGATGACGGCATGCCTCAAGAATATTGTAAAAACCAATGAGATTACTCTCAATATAGGCATCGGGATTGGTGATACTATAACGCACACCTGCCTGAGCCGCGAGATTTACAACAACGGATATCTTGTTCTCCGTAAAAATATTCTCTAATGATGTTCTATCAGCAATCGAAGTCTGATAGAACTGCCAGTCGTAACCTAAAACCTCAATCTCTTTTAGGCGTTCATACTTAATATTCACATCGTAATAATCGGTAATGCTATCAATGCCGATTACTTTGATGTTATTTATATCCTTAAAAAGGCGCTTCACAAGATTAGAACCTATAAAACCAGCAGCACCTGTCACGAGGACTGTTTTGCCCTCCAAATTTACATTATATGTTACCATAGATTAATCGCGCTTAAAAATGTCGCGAGTATAGACTTTCCCTACCACATCATCGAGGCAAGAGTCATAACGGTTGGCAATGATAGCTTTCGATTTTTGTTTGAACTCATCGAGGTTGTTAACTACCTGACTGCCGAAGAAACTGGTGCCGTTCTCAAGAGTAGGCTCGTAAACAATCACCTCTGCACCTTTTGCCTTGATACGTTTCATGATGCCCTGAATCGCAGATTGACGAAAATTATCTGAATTTGACTTCATAGTTAGGCGATAAACACCTACTACACACTCATGCTCTTTGTTCGCATCCCATACGGCATTCTCATTGTAATAGCCAGCCTTGCGAAGAACAGCATCTGCTATATAATCCTTACGAGTGCGATTTGACTCTACAATCGCTGTCATCATATTTTGGGGTACACTCTCATAATTTGCAAGGAGTTGCTTAGTATCTTTTGGTAAACAGTAACCACCATAACCAAATGATGGGTTATTGTAGTGAGTGCCAATACGAGGATCGAGACCAATTCCCTGAATGATGGCAGCTGAATCCAAACCTTTTACTTCAGCATAGGTATCAAGCTCATTGAAGTAACTTACACGAAGGGCAAGATAAGTATTGGCAAAGAGTTTGACTGCTTCGGCTTCTTTCAGTCCCATAAAGAGAGTATCAATGTTTTCTTTAATGGCACCTTCCTGAAGAAGCTTAGCGAATATCTCAGCAGACTCTTTCATGTGATTACCTTGAATCTTGCGGATTGCTTCGTTCTCCTCCTCCCATTCAACAGACATCATCTTTGGATAACCCACGATAATACGTGAAGGATAGAGATTGTCTTCAAGAGCTTTCGATTCACGAAGGAACTCAGGAGAGAACAAAAGGTGGAACTTACGACGTTTTCCATCTGGTAATGGTACCATCTGAGCAAACTTCTGAGCATACTTCACATAGAGGGAACGACAGTAACCAACTGGAATGGTTGACTTGATAACCATTGTTGCTTCAGGATTCACTGATAGTACAAGGTCAATAACGTCTTCTATATGATGTGTATCGAAGAAGTTCTTAGCCGGATCGTAGTTTGTAGGAGCTGCAATAACCACAAAGTCTGCATCCTTATAAGCAGATGCCCCATCAAGAGTTGCAGTGAGGTTCAGTTCCTTCTCCGCAAAATACTTCTCTATATATTCATCCTGAATTGGAGATATACGATTGTTAATCTTTTCCACCTTTTCAGGTATTACATCAACGGCTGTCACCTTGTGATACTGTGACAACAAAGTAGCAATGCTCAAACCTACGTAACCGGTACCAGCAACTGCTATTTGCAAATCTTCAAAGTTTCTCATATTTCTGTCTTTCTTCAACCTTATGCTTTCACTCCTCCAGTTCTTCCCACGGATAAGGATTATCCACCACATTCCAAAACTCGTTAACCGCTTCTTGTTGTTCTGCCGTGAGCGATGCGAAATTCCAGGAAGCAATGATAGAACGGCCCTCGTCGGCCAAAGGCTCATCGAAAACCTCTCCATAACAAGCCGTAAGCAAACGGAGTTTCAACAAAGAGGAAGGAAGGGAATCAAGGGTATCCCAGCAACGCCTCAATACCTCCTGCACATGCTGTTGTTTTTCACCATGGTCAATGAACGAGGCACTATACCCCTTCAAGAGCGCAAGACATACATTTGCCTGCTCCTCCACCGTGGTGCCCCAAGTGCCGGAATTATACAAAGTTGTGGTCAAGCGATAGACTTCGCTGTTACGACGAGACAAGTCATCGCTATAGATAGGACTGCCGTCCATACCCAAATACATCAGATCGTGCGCGGCACGCTGAAGGAGGAGTGCTTCTTCTAAAAGAGACATGCTATTTTGATTTATGATTTCAGAGTTATGATTTATCTATCACCAATGACTAATCATTGATTATCGACGATTATTTGATTACTTCGATGAGGTCTGGATGGATGGTCGCAATGGCAACAGCGATAATACCTTGTATAGCAATCACTACACGACGATCACGGGCACCTTTTACCTTTAGAAAAACACCTTCTTGACCCTCGAAGTCGCCACCGGTGATACGAACTTTCGTACCTTTGAAGAGATTCAGTTCTTCGGGTTGGAAATAGAGAAGATGGTCATTGTAGGTACCGGCGACGGCTATGAAACGCTGCATATCATGGTCGGGAATGATTATTTTCTGACCGCTACGGGTATCAGTAATATATTGCAAATAAGTAATTTGAGACTTAAATCGCTGCACTTCGGAAGGACGTGCGTGGACAAAAACCAGATTACGGATGACGGGAACCAAAGCACGGACTTTCCTGCCCCTACAGATACTTATCTTATATTGCATGGGAATGAAACAGCCAAGATTTGCCTTTTCGAGAAGATGCATAGCTTCAAGCTCCCTGCGGTATGTGGCACGCATGGCAAACCAAACTTCGGTCTCTTTATCCATTTATATTCTTGCTGATTTTACTTAGAAAAAGGCATTCTTTGGGGGCTTTGAACTACCATTACAGAACTGTAGTTCAATCACTTGCGAGCATTTTATGGGAAGTTTGACAAGCACTATGCTCTTCTTGTCAACAAATTCTCTGCGGTTGTTCATTACCTTTTGGTAAGATACTATAAACGAACGCATTAGAAACAAAAAAGCGTTTTTTAATCGTACGTTTAAAAAACAGCTATTTCGAACTTATACAAGACATACTCAAAGAGCTAAAAATAAGAAGATTTTAACTGATTACATATATTGTATATACTACTGAAATTCAATGCAATATACTTATCATTATTTATTATTAGGAACATTTTTCTATCAAACATTTTGCCATTACAAAAAACGTCTCTATCTTTGCGTTCATTAAACGTACGTTTTTTTAAACAGCATATCATCTTATATATCAACCATTTACAACTCACCCTTCACATTTCCCTCCAAAATTCCCTTATTTCTCCCACACTTTTTATACTTTCGCATTTTTTAACCAGAATAAAAAACAGTTAAACGAACGAAGAATTACACAAATGAAAGAACTCAAAAAAAGAAGCATCTCAACAGTAACGAGCAGAGAAGCATGTCGTATCAATCTGATACACAGAAGATAAGAACAACGAAAGTAAAGGAACACAGCTCCATAGTGGACGAAAAGCTATTGGCAGAACGGGTTTACTACGGAGACCAGACCCATGTTTATGTAGGTTACTTAAGAGCCTTTAAATCAGGCTATTTTGAAGGAACAAATATCAAGAAAATTACAGATATAGCCAAACTATTCGTTGCTTCCGAAAACTTCACAAAGAGAGCCAGAGGAGAGCAAAAGCCTTTGACTTACAGTACGATAATTACCGAATTGGAGAAGGTATGGGCCATCATAAAACGGGAAGACACCACACTGATTGACCCATACGGATATGATGTAAGGATAAATCACTGATAGTTCAGTACCTGGAAAGGCAGTAATTTTGCCGCCGTCAGCAACCGGACAGAAGGGCTACACCTTTCTTGTCGGATGGTGTAGCCTCAACAAGGCAAGGGCGTAGCCATCCGTACTGAAAGGAGTAGCCCTTTTTCATTACTGATTATCATACATTTACTAACCCTAAAAACATAAAAAATGGGAAAAGAAAAAACTGAATTTGAGGAGAAATTTGTATCCAAAACAGAAAAAACAAAAAAGCTATGGGAAAAACGGATTACGGAAAACACGACATTGAGCATGGAGTCTGTACAATGGATGGCACAACGCATAAATTCCCTATTGGAATACATGCGATACGGATATGCATTGATAGCCTACCGAAAGCAGGACGGCAGCTTCTACATGGGAAGAGGAACCCTTGTTTCCTACGAAAGCGACTTCAAAAAGAAACATGACATGACAAGCATTAAAGCTCACGTAGCCTATTGGGACGCGGAACAACAAGGCTGGCGGACTTTTCTGATTGAGAACTTTATGGAATGGAGACCGATAGTAAACTAACAAAAAAACACCAATATCAAAAGCTATGGAGGCTTATTTACTACATGATGCCAATGCCGGCAGCAACCTAAAATTAATGATTATGATACAAGAAGAAGGTATGAAAGGATATGGCATTTACTGGACAGTGCTCGAATTCCTCAGATTGCAGAATGAATATAAAGCCAGCCTGAAAGTGATTCCCATACTGGCACAAAAAGCAAGGGTGACAACCGCCACACTGAAGCGAATCATCTATGACTATGCGCTGTTCGAGGTGAACGAGACAAGCTTCTCATCCCCCGGACTAAGCCGCCGCATGGAGCCATGGGACGCCCAACAAGAAGCTAAAAAAGAGGCCGGACGTCGCGGTGGACTGGTTAACCAGCAGAGAATCAGGGATGCCAAAACAAGCAGCGCTTTAGCAAATAAACTAAATAAAGAGAATAAAGAAAACCCCTCTCTATCTCCCCAAGGGGAGACGGGAAGAAGGAAGGAGGAGATTCTTCTGACTCCACCGGAGTACACGCTCAACAGACAGACGCATAATTACCAAGGCCTGATGGAAGAGCTGGCAAGGCAGAAAGTAACCGACATCCACGATTTGAATGCCATCCTGAGACTGACAGATTTTGGAAAACTGGGAGGGAAAATCTGGAAAATCCTATATGAGTTGAACAGCTCACCCCAACTGAAAGCCCGCATCGTGATGCCCGGAAAGTACATACTGAAATTACTCAGGGGTTAGATTTAATAAAAGAAATATAATACTTATCTTTGTGTTCAAAACAAAACACCCTAATCATTATGAATCTGAAAAAACTATTTTTTGCTTCTGCCCTGCTCTTTGCTGCATGCGGCACTATCCAGGCCCAGGAAGTCATTGCCCACCGTGGTTTCTGGACTACAGACGGTTCGGCTCAGAACTCCCTTGCCGCACTTGTAAAGGCTGATTCTATCCACTGCTACGGCTCCGAGTTCGACGTTTGGCTCACCACAGACAATCAGCTGGTTGTCAATCATGACGCCACCTTTAAAGGCGTGACTATGCAAGATGCCACAGCCAAGGTATGCACCGCCGTACAACTGGACAACGGCGAACAACTCCCTACCCTGCAACAGTATCTGGACAAGGCAAAAAGCCTGAAAACCCGCCTTATCCTCGAACTGAAAGCCCACAAGACCCCCGAACAGGAAACACGAGCCGTAGAGGGCATCGTAAAAATGATAAAGGACAAAGGGCTGGAGGACCGTACGGAATATATCACCTTCTCCCAACATGCCACCAAGGAGTTTATCCGTCTGGCACCCAAAGGCACCCCCGTCTACTACCTGACCGGTGACCTTACCCCCAAGGAGTTGAAAGCATGGGGTTGTGCCGGTCCCGACTATCACTTCAGTGTCTTCCAAAAACATCCCGAATGGATAAAGGAATGCCACGACCTCGGCATGAAAGTAAACGCCTGGACCGTAAACGAAGCCAAAGACATGGAATGGCTTATCAGCCAAGGAGTAGATTTCATCACAACCAATGAACCGGTAGTGCTGGAAGAAATTTTAAAGAAAAAATAGCCGTTCCTTATACATTTAGAAACAAAAACCAAACAAACCGCTTCATTATGTCCACAATGGAGCGGTTTATTATTTTCAAAAAGATAGCAATTAGCCCTATAAAAAATCTTTTTTCTTATTTTGAATCAAACTAAACTTTCACATGGATTACAATTTATATAAAAACAAAGCCATATGCTTTTAAATTGAAAGCCTGACAGTAGATATTCTCATTGAATGAAAGTTTCGCTAAAAAATAATAGAAAATAGATATGCTTTACAGTTAATTATAAAACAAAACGTCGTATATTTACATCGAAATAAAACAAAAGGATATACTAACCAACCAATAAAGGACAAAATGACAAGAGCTATAAAATTCACCAAGATGCACGGTGCCGGAAACGACTACATTTATGTAGATACGACCCAATATCCTATCAGCCATCCGGAAGAGCTTGCGAGGGCATGGAGTGCACCGCATACGGGAATTGGAAGTGACGGTCTGGTACTTATAGGTTCTTCGAACAAGGCCGATTTCAGCATGCGGATATTCAATGCAGACGGCTCGGAGGCCCGGATGTGCGGCAATGCAAGCCGCTGCATCGGAAAATATCTTTTTGACTACGGACTGACCTCCAAAACAGAAATCGCACTCGATACACTGTCAGGTATAAGGATGCTAAACCTGCACTTGGCAGACGGAAAGGTCAACTCTGTAACCGTAGACATGGGCATACCTGCCGACGAACCGGCAGACTACGACGGCAAAGGAGCCAAACCGATGAAAGAACAGCCCATCGAAGTGGACGGAGAACGATATGTAGGGACCACCGTATCCATGGGAAACCCGCATCTGGTAATCTTTGTCAATGATATTGAAGCCATCGACCTTACAGTCATCGGTCCCAAACTGGAGAATCACCCTCTCTTCCCCGAACGCATCAATGTAGAATTTGCCCAGATATTGGGAGAAGGAAAAATAAGGATGCGTGTCTGGGAACGAGGCTCGGGCATCACCCAAGCCTGCGGAACCGGAGCTTGTGCCACCGCCGTGGCAGCCTTCCTCACCGGACACGCAGGGAGAGATTCTACCGTCATCATGGACGGAGGCTCACTCAACATCCGATGGGACATCGCCACCAGACATGTCCTGATGACGGGGGAAGCCACCAAAGTATTCGACGGAGAAATTGAATTAATTGAGAATTGATAATGGAAAATGAAGAATTATCCACTATCCATTAAAAATAAGAGTATGGCATTAGTTAACGAACATTTTTTAAAGCTACCGGGTAGTTATCTGTTTTCAGACATAGCCAAGAAGGTAAATACTTTCAGGATAACACATCCCAAGCAAGAGGTCATCCGTCTGGGTATCGGAGACGTTACCCGGCCACTGCCACCAGTCTGCATCGAAGCGATGCACAAGGCAGTGGAGGAGATGGCTGACGCACGGACATTCCGTGGATATGGTCCCGAGCAGGGATACGACTTCCTGATAGAAGCCATCCTCAAGCACGATTACCTTCCGCGAGGCATCCACTTCGGTCCTACGGAAATCTTCGTGAACGACGGAGCAAAGAGCGACACGGGAAACATCGGCGACATTCTCCGCCACGACAACAGCGTGGGAGTGACCGACCCTATTTATCCGGTCTATATAGACAGCAACGTGATGTGCGGACGTGCCGGAGTACTGGAGGAAAACTGCCAGTGGAGCAACGTCACCTACATGCCTTGTACCGCCGAGAACGACTTCATCCCGGAGATTCCGGACAAGCGCATCGACATCGTCTACCTCTGCTACCCCAACAACCCCACGGGCACCACCCTGACCAAGCCCGAGCTGAAGAAATGGGTGGACTATGCGCTCGCCAACGACACCCTGATTCTGTTCGATGCCGCCTACGAAGCCTTCATCCGCGAAGACGACGTGCCCCACTCCATCTATGAGATAAAGGGAGCGAAGAAATGCGCCATCGAGTTCCGCAGCTTCTCGAAGACTGCCGGATTCACGGGAGTACGCTGTGGCTACACCGTTGTGCCGAAAGAACTCACTGCCGCCACGCTGGAAGGCGAACGCATCCCACTGAACAAGCTCTGGAACCGCCGCCAATCTACCAAGTTCAACGGTACCAGCTACATCACCCAGCGGGCGGCGGAAGCCATCTACACACCGGAGGGACAGCGGCAGATAAAGGAAACGATAGATTATTATATGGACAATGCCCGGACCATGAAGCAGGGCCTTGAAACGGCCGGGCTGAAAGTCTACGGTGGTGTGAACGCTCCTTACATCTGGCTGAAAACACCCGACGGAACAAGCTCCTGGCGGTTCTTCGAACAAATGCTGTACGAAGCCAATGTAGTGGGCACACCGGGTGTAGGTTTCGGCCCCAGCGGTGAAGGATATATCCGGCTGACGGCCTTCGGCAAACATGAAGATTGCGTGGAAGCCATGAAGCGCATCCGGAAGTGGCTGAAATAAAAAAACAATTGAATTAGCGAGGTACTTGTTATAATCGAGTCGGACTGATCATCCGGAATTTTTCTAAACTTAAAGGTAAAAAGGTATGAAAACAAGAAGTGTAAAATGGGTAATAATGGCAATGGCGCTATTATCAATGGCAATGCCTTTCACGGCAAAGGCTCAGGATAAAGTGGAAGCGTCGGTAGGCGTCGACCTCGTAAGCGGTTACGTGTGGCGTGGCCAGGATTTGGGAGGGGTAAGCCTCCACCCGAGCGCATCCATCGCCTACAAAGGTTTCTCTCTGGGAGCTTGGGGCTCCGTAGGCATCGAGAGTTCGGACACGAAAGAGTTCGACCTCATACTGGGATATTCAACCGGAGGTTTCAGCGTATCAGTGACGGACTACTGGTACAATGTGACCGGAGATGGGGTGACAGCCAAATACTTCCAGTACGGCGCACACAATGCTGCCAACTCACATCTGTTCGAAGCGCAAATCGGCTATGATTTCGGCCCCGTAGCCGTAAACTGGTACACCAACTTTGCAGGCGACGACGGTGTTGACAAAGACGGTGACCGTGCTTATTCATCCTACATCTCCGTAGCAGCTCCCTTCACACTGGGCGGACTGGACTGGACGGCCGAGATAGGCGCTACCCCTTGGGCCACGGACTTCTATGGAGCCAACGGATTTGCCGTATGCGACGTCAGCCTGGGAGTATCAAAAGACATCAAAATCACCGATTCCTTCTCCCTCCCGTTGTTTGCCAAAGCAACCTGGAATCCAAGGTCTGAAGGTGCATACTTTGTAGTCGGACTAAGCTTCTAAAAGCAAAGAACTATGATTTACACACGCCGAAAGGCAAATAGTAAATACAGTCTCTACAGACTGCGTATGGCCCTTGCCATATCGCTGGTATTCTTCATGCAGCCGGGCTTTGCACTGGTCGAAGACGGTTTTGCAAGAGTAAAAAATACGGCCAATATCCAGATGAAGAACTTCGTTGACTTCATGTTTGGCTGTCTGCTCCACTGGTTCATCGGTTTCGGACTGATGTTCGGTGCAGGCGGATTCATAGGAATGCCCCATTTCTTCGACCTCTCGTTCTACGACGGAGGCGGGCTTCCCACGGAAGGTTTCCTGGTATTCCAGACTGTATTCTACGCTAATGATTTTATGTTTTATTAAACCAACAATTACAACTCTAAGGTATTATGTCAAAATTGAGATTCAGAGTAGTAGAAACGGCGTTTAAGAAGAAACCCGTTGCAGTGGCAGTTCCGGCGGAACGTCCGTCAGAGTATTTTGCCAAGTATGTATTCAACAAGGAGAAGATGTTCCGCTATCTGCCGAGCAAGGTGTATGCCAAACTGACGGATGTGATTGACAACGGAGCTCCGCTGGACCGCAGCATAGCCGACGAGGTTGCCGCAGGTATGAAGAAATGGGCGGTTGAAATGGGGGCGACCCACTATACGCACTGGTTTCATCCGCTGACCGAAGGTACTGCCGAAAAGCACGATGCTTTTGTGGAACACGACGGCAAAGGCGGCGTGATGGAGGAATTCACCGGCAAACTGCTCGTGCAGCAGGAACCGGACGCTTCCAGTTTCCCGAACGGCGGTATCCGCAATACGTTCGAGGCACGTGGCTACTCGGCATGGGACCCCTCCTCCCCGGCATTCATCGTAGACGACACGCTCTGCATCCCGACTATTTTCATCGCCTATACCGGTGAGTCTCTGGACTACAAGGCACCGTTGCTGAAAGCCCTGCGTGCCGTAGACAAGGCTGCCGTCGACGTATGCCACTATTTCAATCCGGAAGTAAAGAAAGTGGTTGCCTATCTGGGCTGGGAGCAGGAATATTTTCTGGTTGACGAAGGGTTGTACGCCGCACGCCCCGACCTGCTGATGACCGGACGCACGCTGATGGGCCATGACAGCGCCAAGAACCAGCAGTTGGAAGACCACTACTTCGGGGCTATCCCCAGCCGTGTGGCCGCTTTCATGAAGGAACTGGAAATCGAAGCGCTGAAACTCGGCATCCCCGTCAAGACCCGTCACAACGAAGTGGCTCCCAACCAGTTCGAGCTGGCTCCCGTCTTCGAGGAATGCAACCTGGCGGTAGACCACAACATGCTCATCATGGCCTTGATGCGTAAAGTGGCACGTAACCACGGTTTCCGCGTACTGCTGCACGAAAAGCCCTTCAAGGGTGTCAACGGTAGCGGCAAGCATAATAACTGGTCGCTGGGTACGGACACCGGCATCCTGCTCCACGCACCCGGCAAACTGCCCGAAGAGAACCTGCGTTTCATCACCTTCGTAGTGAATACGCTGATGGCCGTATACCGTCACAACGGATTGCTGAAAGCCTCCATCTCCAGTGCGACGAACGCCCACCGACTGGGTGCCAACGAAGCTCCTCCCGCCATCATCTCCTCCTTCCTGGGCAAGCAGTTGAGCCAGGTGCTGGAACACATCGAAGAGAGCACCAAGGACGACCTCGTCAGCCTCAGCGGCAAGCAAGGCATGAAGCTGGACATCCCGCAGATTCCGGAACTGATGATAGACAATACCGACCGCAACCGCACCAGCCCGTTCGCCTTCACCGGCAACCGCTTCGAGTTCCGCGCCGTGGGTTCCGAGGCCAACTGCGCCAGTGCCATGATTGCGCTGAACTCCGCCCTTGCCGAGCAGTTGGTGGAATTCAAGAAAGATGTGGACGAACTGATTGAAAAGGGTGAGCCGAAAATCTCCGCCATCCTCGAAGTCATCCGCCGGTACATCAAAGTCTGCAAACCCATCCACTTTGACGGCAACGGTTACAGCGATGAATGGAAAGCCGAAGCAGCCCGCCGCGGTCTGGACTGCGAGACAAGTGTTCCCGTCATTTTCGACAACTACCTGAAACCGGAGAGCATCCGGATGTTCGAGTCCATCGGTGTTATGACGAAGAAGGAACTGGAAGCCCGCAACGAGGTGAAATGGGAAATGTATACCAAGAAAATACAGATTGAAGCCCGCGTGCTCGGAGATTTGGCCATGAACCACATCATCCCCGTAGCCACCCAATATCAGACCGATTTGGTGGACAACGTCTACAAGATGAAAGACCTGTTCCCCGCAGAGAAGGCTGCAAAACTGTCTGCCAAGAATCTGGAACTCATCGAAGAGATTGCCGACCGTACCGCCTTCATCAAGGAGCATGTGGATGCCATGATCGAGGCGCGCAAAGTGGCCAACAAAATTGAGAGTGAACGTGAAAAAGCCATCGCCTACCACGACAACATCGTACCGATGATGGAGGAAATCCGTTACCACATCGACAAGCTGGAACTCATCGTCGACAATCAGATGTGGACGTTGCCCAAATATCGCGAGTTACTGTTTATAAGATGAAAAATGAAGGATGAAGGATGAATCCTTAATCCCTATCTCATTCTTTTGTTGGTTGTTTTAAGTTTGCAGGGGGGAGAGGTGCCGCGAGGCAGTTCTCTCTCTTTTTTCGTCCATGCCAACTGTTGGCGGTAAGCGGGAAATAACCTATCTTTGCCCGTCAGATAAAACAATCCTGTCATCATGAAGAATTTACGTAACTGCTATGCAGCGTTCCTGCTGTTTGCCTTGCTGTTCGTTTCGGCTGCTGCCCCGGCACAAACCGATCTGCAGCAAAAACTGGGTCGGATTTCCGCCATTACGGAAACCCGTCCGTTGGAGTCCACCCGGTTCTCCGAGAAGTATGTAACCTATTTCACCCAGCCGTTGGACCACCGTCATCCCGAAAAGGGCAGTTTCCGCCAGCGTGTGATTGTCTCCCACGTCGGCTTCGACCGTCCCACGGTGATTGTAACCGAAGGCTATGGAGCCGCCTATGCCCTCAATCCCAAGTATCGCGAGGAACTTTCAGAGTTGCTCGATGCCAACATGATTTTTGTGGAATACCGTTATTTCCTGGAATCCACCCCTGAGCCTAAAGACTGGCAATACCTCACCGCCGAGAATTCCGCAGACGACCTGCACGCCGTCCGCAACGCCTTTAAAAGCATCTATCCCGGCAAATGGATTGCGACCGGCATCAGCAAGGGCGGGCAGACTACCCTGCTCTACCGCACGTTCTATCCGGACGACGTGGATATTTCCGTGCCTTATGTAGCTCCGCTCTGCTACGGGGTGGAAGACGGACGCCACGAGCCTTTCCTCAGGAAAGTGTCTACTCCGGAGGACCGCAAACGGATTGAGGACTTCCAGTTGGAAGTGTTGAAACGGAAAGCCGCACTGCTCCCCCGCTTTGAGAAATATTGCAATGAAAAAGGACTCAAGTTCCGTGCGCCCGTTGAAGAGATATACGACTATTGCGTGCTGGAGTATTCTTTTGCCCTTTGGCAGTGGGGAACTCCCGTCAGCAGCATCCCTGCCACCACGGCCTCGGACGATGAGATATTTGCCCATCTGCTCGACATCAGTAATCCCGACTACTTCATTGCCGACAGTCCCACAGCCTCATTCTTCGTGTAGGCCGCCCACGAACTGGGCTATTACGGCTACGATACGAAGCCTTTCAAGAAGTATCTTTCCATCCAATCGAGCAAGGATTACCTGCACCGCCTCATGCTCCCCGAAGAGCTGAAAGACATGCCCTTCGACAAGACCCTAAGCAAGAAAATCACGAAATTCCTGAAAGAGAATGACCCGAAAATGATATTCATCTACGGACAGAACGACCCGTGGACAGCTGCCGGAGTGACCTGGCTGAAAGGAAAGAAAAACATCCATGTATTCGTAGAGCCCGGCGGAAGCCATCGGGCACGCATCGGCACACTGCCCGACGTTCAAAAGCAAGAAGCCATTTCACTGATAAACAAGTGGCTGCAAGAATAAAAAGAACAGATGGTCCGCTTGATTGAAACAGGCCATCTATTCAATGCAAACAGACCATGCGTTCAGGGCAAACAGACCATCTGTTTACAACCAACGCATGGTCTGTTTTTTATTCTACGATTTCAGCATCTTCAATGTTATTGATTTCTCTTGAAGAGGAGTCCTTTGTACCCGGTGCTTTGGGACGGCGACGCGTAAACTTGAACCAGTTCAGCAGTTCCGAAGCCGCATAGACCAGACTGCTGATACCGATAATGATAAATGCCGTGGAGCGTACTCCCGTAGGATTGAACAGCGCAACCAAGCCGGCAAGCAGAATCAATACCGGAACCACATAAAAACCTCCCGGTACCGGCATCCAGCGACGGGCAGCGGAAAGCGAGGCAATCTGTTGCACTCCTCCCATCACCAGGATAAATCCCAATACAAATGTCAGCAGGTCGGCAAAGAAACCGGGCATGATAATCAGCCACAAGCCAAACAGCAGGCTGCCCACCCCCTCGATAGGGAAACGGCTGCGCATCTCCGTGCTCTGTGCAAAGTAGCCTATGATGCTGATAAGCGAAGGCACCAGGAAAATGACACCTATCGTAATCACAAAGTAATCACCCGCCTGGTCGGGAAACATCACCAGCACCAAACCGATAACCAGCGCACATATAGCACGCAAAAATGAATAACTTAATCCTTTCATGAGTCTATGTTTTTTTGCAAAGATACATCTTTATCCGAATAACTCCACACGAAAATCCCGAAAAATCAGTTTACATTCAGCCAGGCATTCATATCTTCGGCCACAAAAAGCCAGTATAATAACAACAGTACAGCAATAACCACGCCTATGGCAACTAAATGTTTTCTATTCATAGTCTGTTCCTTTCTTTTTTTGAATGAATATTCGTTTTTACTACACTTATAAGAACAATATTTCAAGAAAAATGTTCTTATCCAGAAAAAAAGTCATATTTATTTTGGCAGTTAAAACAAAGTGCTTATATTTGTCGCGAAAACGAAGACAGGCTGCACCTCAGCATAAAAAATGAACAAGTTCATTTTATTATACATTCGGTTTGCACTGTCTTTGCCCCCGATAAAACAAAAAAAGTCAATGAAAACAATGTTAGTAAATACATATTGGTGGTGGCACCCGTTACAACTCCGACAGTCGTAAGGGAGCAGCGCTCGTATGTATATATGTAATATATAGTAAAAAACAAAAAGAGCCCTGTCGCACCAAGCGACGGGGCTTTTTTCGTTTAAGCAATAATGCGTTTTGATTTCTGAAATAGTAAATAGTAAATCGTCAAATAGTAAATAACATGATGAATTTCTTAGTTGACAAAGAAGGTTATTACGGAGAGTTCGGCGGGGCATACGTTCCCGAAATCCTCCACAAATGTGTAGAAGAGTTGCAGAACACCTACCTCAAGGTGCTGCAAAGTGAGGACTTCAAGCGTGAATACGACCAGTTGCTGCGCGACTACGTGGGACGCCCTTCCCCACTCTACTTGGCACACCGCTTGTCCGAGAAGTACGGTTGCCGGATTTACCTCAAGCGTGAAGACCTGAACCACACCGGTGCCCACAAAATCAACAACAGCATCGGGCAGGTGTTGCTGGCACGCCGCATGGGCAAGCGCCGCATCATCGCCGAAACCGGAGCCGGGCAGCACGGGGTGGCCACAGCCACCGTCTGCGCCTTGATGAACATGGAATGCATCGTCTACATGGGTAAGACCGACGTAGAGCGCCAGCGCGTCAATGTGGAGAAGATGAAGATGCTCGGCGCCACCGTCGTTCCCGTCACCAGTGGCAATATGACGTTGAAGGACGCCACCAACGAAGCCATCCGCGACTGGTGCTGCCATCCCTCAGACACCTACTACGTGATAGGTTCCACCGTGGGCCCGCATCCGTACCCCGACATGGTGGCACGCCTGCAGTCTGTCATCAGCGAAGAAATAAGGAAGCAGCTCCTTGAACACGAGGGACGCGAATGCCCCGACTACCTCATCGCCTGCGTAGGCGGAGGAAGCAATGCAGCCGGCACCATCTATCACTACGTCAACGACCCGCACGTGCAAATCGTCCTCGCCGAAGCCGGAGGAAAAGGCATTGAAACGGGAATGACAGCCGCCACCATCGCCCTCGGCAAGATGGGCATCATCCACGGCTCGCGCACCTACGTCATCCAGAACGAGGACGGACAGATAGAAGAGCCCTATTCCATCTCTGCCGGACTGGACTATCCGGGCATCGGCCCCATGCACGCCAACCTTGCCAAGCAGAAACGTGCCATCGTCCTCGCCGTCAACGACGATGAAGCCATCCGCGCCGCCTACGAACTGACCCGGCTCGAAGGCATCATCCCCGCATTGGAAAGTGCCCACGCACTGGGTGCGCTGGAGAAGATGAAGTTCAAGCCGACAGACGTGGTGGTGCTGACGGTGTCGGGACGGGGGGATAAGGATATAGAGACGTATTTGAGTGATGAGTTATAAGTGATAAGTGATGAGCTATTTGAAAATACGAGATACAATGAAATAAAATACAAGATACAATGAAACAATATGATTATAAAACAATCAGCCGCACCATGCTCGGTGACTTGCATACGCCGGTGAGCACGTATCTGAAGGTGCGTGACATCTTTCCGCAGAGCGCACTTATGGAGAGTTCCGACTATCATGGCAGTGAGAACAACCGCTCGTTCATCGCTCTGTGTCCGCTGGCAAGTGTCAGCATAGACCACGGCACGGCTATCTTCCGCCTGCCGGACGACAGCCGCGAAGAGCATCCCATAACCGATACATACCGGGTGGAGAATGCCTTGAACGATTTCCGCGCCCGCTTCCGCGTGGAGGGCGAATACAGCAATTACTGCGGACTCTACGGATACACCTCCTTCAATGCTGTCCGCTACTTCGAGAATATCCCCGTGAAGGACAGCCGCGAAGCTACCAACGATGCGCCGGACATGCTGTACATATTATATAAGTACCTCATCGTCTTCAACGATTTCAAGAATGAGATGCTACTCCTCGAGATGCTGGCGCCCGGCGAGACCAGCGAACTGGACCAGGTGCAGAAGGCCATCCATAACCGCAACTACACCGCCTACGATTTCCGCGCCGTCGGCCCCACCACCTCCCCGCTTACGGACGAGGAGCACAAGGCGAATATCCGCCGGGGCATCGCCCACTGTCTGCGCGGCGACGTTTTCCAGATAGTCCTCTCCCGCCGGTTCGAGCAGCGTTTCACGGGCGATGACTTCAAGCTCTACCGTGCCCTGCGCAGCATCAACCCTTCTCCCTATCTGTTCTATTTCGACTTCGGGGGCTTCCGCATTTTCGGCTCGTCTCCCGAAACCCATTGCCGCATCGAAGGCCGCCATGCCTATATCGACCCCATTGCCGGAACCACGAAGCGCACCGGCGATGCAGAGCAGGACGCCCTCAATGCCCGGTACCTGCACGACGACCCCAAAGAGAACGCCGAACACGTGATGCTGGTGGACCTTGCCCGCAACGACCTCTCCCGCAACTGCCACGATGTAAAGGTGGATTTCTATAAGGAGATGCAGTATTACAGCCATGTCATCCACCTCGTCAGCCGTGTCAGCGGAACGCTCCGCGAAGAGGCCGACCCCGTCAAGGCCTTCATCGACACCTTCCCTGCCGGTACCCTGAGCGGCGCCCCCAAGGTACGCGCCATGCAACTCATCAGCCAGCTGGAACCGAACAACCGTGGAGCCTACGGCGGCTGCATCGGTTTCATCGGACTGAACGGCTCGCTGAACCAGGCGATTACGATTCGTACTTTTGTCAGCCGCAACGGTGTCCTCTGGTTCCAGGCAGGCGGCGGCATCGTAGCCAAGAGCAACGACGAGTACGAACTGCAAGAGGTGAACAACAAGCTCGGCGCACTGAAAAAGGCGATTGAGATGGCAGAAAAAATGTGAGTTCATGTACGATTTGACTATTTACGATGTACGATTTGCCATGCGGCGTACATTGCGCAGCCAAATCGTACATCGTAAATAAAGTAACTTCAATCGTACATCGTAAATCGTCAAATCGTAAATAAAATAGATTGTAAATACAAAAGATGAAAACAGTTATCATAGACAATTACGACTCCTTCACCTACAACCTTGCCCATCTGGTGAAAGAGCTTGGCGCAGAAGTGGATGTGCTGCGCAACGATAAATTCCGGCTCGAAGAATTGAAGCCATACGATAAAATCATCCTCTCACCCGGTCCCGGTGTCCCCGAGGAAGCCGGACTGTTGCTGGATGTCATCCGCACCTATGCCGGACGGAAACCCATACTCGGTGTCTGTCTGGGCGAACAAGCCATCGGACAAGCGTTCGGCGGAAAGCTGGTCAATCTGGAAGAGGTGTTCCATGGGGTACAGACGGAGATAAGGATGAAGGGGGAAGGATTAAGGATTAGGGATGAAGGATTAGGGGGGAAGGATTATGAAGGTATTTCTCTCGAAGAAGACTATATCTTCTGCGGTTTACCCGATAGGATTCCCGTCGGACGATACCACTCCTGGGTGGTCGATACGAAGGACTTTCCCGAAGCGCTGACCGTTACCGCCATCAGCCCCGAAGGACAAATCATGGCGCTGAAACATCGGGAGTATGACATACACGGCATCCAGTTCCATCCTGAATCGGTACTGACACCCGACGGAAAAACAATCGTAAAAAACTGGCTTTTCAAATGAGGCACTTCAGAAAAAGAGTAAATTCAATCGTCAAATCGTAAATCGTCAAATCGTAAATAAAAAGATGAAAGCAATACTCACCCGTCTCTTCAACCACGAAGAGCTTACGTCGGAGGAAACCAAACAAATCCTCCTCAACATCACCAAGGAAATGTATCCTGAGGCGCAGATAGCAGCCTTGCTCACTGCCTTCCAGATGCGGAGCATCACTGTGGACGAGCTTATCGGTTTCCGCGAAGCACTGATGGAGACACGCCTTCCCATCGACTTCGCCCCCTATCGCCCCATCGACATTGTAGGTACGGGCGGCGACGGAAAGAACACCTTCAACATCTCCACCTGTGCTTGCTTCGTGGTGGCAGGAGCCGGCTACAAGGTTGCCAAGCACGGCAACTACGGAGCCACTTCCGTGAGCGGAGCCAGCAATGTCATCGAGCAGCACGGCGTACGCTTCACCAACAACCCCGACACGCTGAAACGCAGCATGGAGGAGTGCAACATCGCCTACCTTCATGCCCAGCTTTTCAATCCGGCGATGAAGTTTGTCGGTCCCGTACGCAAGACGTTGGGAGTGCGCACCTTGTTCAATCTGCTCGGCCCGCTGGTGAATCCATGCTGCCCGGCATACCAGCTGCTCGGTGTGGCAGACCTCTCGCAGATGCGCCTATACACCAACGTATTCTATAAGCTCGGCATTGACTTTGCCGTGGTCAACAGCCTCGACAGCTACGACGAAATCTCCCTGACGGACGAGTTCAAGGTGATGACCCGCAACTACGAGCGCATCTACCGTCCGCAGGCTCTCGGCTTCAAGGATGCCCGTCCCGAAGAACTCTTCGGCGGCGCATGCAAGGAAGATGCCGCCCGCATCTTCGACAATATCCTTACGGGGCATGCCACACCTGCACAAACGCAATGCGTCATTGTCAACGCCGCCTTTGCCATCCAGGTGATGGAGCCGCAGAAAGAGATTGAAGAGTGCATCGCCATCGCACGCGAATCACTGGATAGCGGACGGGCGCTGGCGACACTGAAAAAATTTATCGAGATTAATAAATGAAGCAATGAAAGATATACTGTCCGAAATCATCGCCCATAAGCAAACAGAGATTGAACTGCAAAAGCAGACCGTCTCTCCGGAACAGTTGCAGGAGCAGGTCGGAATCATCATCCGGGAGAATGCGGCACACCGCCGCAGCATGAAGCAGGCCCTTGCCGCTTCTTCTACAGGAATCATCTCCGAGTTCAAACGCCGTTCACCCTCCAAAGGCTGGATAAACGAGGCTGCCCGGGCAGAGGAAATACCTGCCGCCTACGAAGCCGCCGGCGCCGCCGCCCTCTCCATCCTGACGGATGAGAAGTTCTTCGGCGGTACGCTGCGCGACATCCGCACGGCCCGTCCGCTCGTCCGCATCCCCATTCTGCGCAAGGACTTCATCATCGACAAGTACCAGCTTCTGCAAGCCTGCATCGTAGGTGCCGATGCCGTACTGCTCATTGCCGCCTGCCTCAGTCCGGAGCAGTGCAGCACTCTCACCACCCAAGCCCACGAACTCGGGCTGGAGGTATTGCTCGAAATCCACAGCCCTTCGGAACTCTCCTATATAAATAAGGAGGTCGACATGGTCGGTGTCAACAACCGCAACCTCGGCTCTTTCGTCACCGATGTGGAGAACTCCTTCCGGATAGCCCGGCAACTGCGCGAAGCCACCCACGGACCGGCATCCCCGCTCCTTGTCTCCGAAAGCGGCATCTCCGACCCCGAAACCATCTGCCGCCTGCGTGCCGCCGGCTTCCGCGGTTTCCTCATCGGCGAAACCTTCATGAAAACAGCCAATCCGGGCGAAACCCTGAAAGAGTTCATCCAAGACAGTCTCATAATTGATAATTAAAAGCTGAAAGTTGATAATTGAAAGTTGATAATTGTAAATACAAAAGTCTCTCATACAGCGTTACATCGCGCAGCCAAATTGTAAATCGTAAATTGTAAATCGTAAATAAAATGTCTCCTCTCATCAAAGTATGCGGAATGACCGAAGCAGAAAACATCCGCAATGTAGAACTGCAAGGTGTAGATATGATTGGTTTTATCTTCTACCCCAAATCTCCCCGTTGTCTGTGCCAGATGCCCGGGTATCTGCCAGCCTGCGCCAAGCGCGTCGGCGTCTTTGTCAACGAAAGTAAGGAAAACATCCTGATGTATACCGACCGTTTCAGCCTGGACTACATCCAGCTGCATGGCAATGAAGCTCCCGAATACTGCCGTTCCCTGCGCAATGCAGGCCTGCACCTCATCAAGGCTTTCTCTATCTTGCTGCCCAAGGACCTGCTTGCCGTATCTGCCTACAATGGTCTGTGCGACTACTACCTCTTCGACACCAAGACCCCGCAGTACGGCGGTTCCGGCAACCAGTTCGACTGGAACCTCCTGCACCGCTACAACGGTCCCACCCCGTTCCTGCTCAGCGGTGGCATCAACCCCTACAGCGTAAAAGCCCTCCGGGAGTTCCGCCATCCCTATTTCGCAGGTATCGACATCAACAGCCGCTTCGAGACGGCACCGGGAATAAAGGATGTGGAACGCATCTCAAACTTCCTGAAAGAACTCAAGGGAGGTACGATTTGACGATTTACTATTTACTATTTGGCTGCGCAATATACGCCGCATGGCAAATTGTACATTGTACATGGTAAATAGTAAATAGTAAATTGTCAAATAGTAAATAGTACCATGCAGCGTTATTGCGCAGCCAAATAGTAAATAGTAAATTGTAAAATAGTAAATAAAAATAGTATGTTGAACCGCATTAACCAACTTTTCCAGGACAGCCCCAAGAATCTGCTGTCCATTTACTTTTGTGCAGGCTGTCCCAACCTCGACGGTACTGCCGACGTTATCCGTGCCCTCGAAAGAAACGGAGTCAGCATGATTGAAATCGGAATTCCGTTCAGTGACCCCATGGCCGACGGCATTGTCATCCAGAATGCCGCCACCCGCTCCCTGCACAACGGCATGTCCCTCCGTCTGCTTTTCGAACAATTGCGCGACATCCGTCGCGATGTCCGCATCCCGCTTGTCCTTATGGGATACCTCAATCCCATCATGCAGTTCGGCTTCGAAGCCTTCTGCCAGAAGTGCGTGGAATGCGGCATCGATGGCGTCATCATTCCCGACCTCCCTTTCCGCGATTACGAAGAGAGTTACAAAGCCATCGCCTCGAAGTATGACATCCGTGTCATCATGCTCATCACCCCCGAAACCAGCGAAGCCCGCGTCCGCGAAATAGACGCCCACACCGACGGCTTCATCTATCTGGTGTCCAGTGCCGCTACCACCGGTGCCCAGAAAGACTTCGACACCCGGAAGCAAGCCTACTTCAAGAAGATAGAGGATATGAACCTGCGCAATCCACGCATGGTAGGCTTCGGCATCAGCAACAAGCAGACATTCGATGCCGCTTGCGCCCACTCATCCGGTGCCATCATCGGCAGCCGCTTCGTCACGCTGCTCAACGAGAAGGAAGGAGATGCGGAAAAGGCTATCAGGCAGTTGAAGGAAGATTTGAAACAGTGAGCTTATTCAAATTTCATACAATATATTTTTCGCAATGAAAAAATAAAAGAGACAAAATCTGCAAAGACTTGTCTCTTTTATTTTCTCCCCATCTCATATTTCACTATCTTTGTGCCCGAAAAAAGCTCTAATACGAATATCATGAAAGTCGATTGCCCTTCCGTACTATTGATTTACACTGGCGGAACTATCGGAATGATAGAAAATCCCGAGACCGGTGCGCTTGAGAACTTCAACTTCGACCAACTGCTACAGCATGTTCCCGAACTGAAGCGCTTCAACTACCGCATTTCTTCCTATCAGTTCGACCCACCGATCGACTCTTCCGACATGGAGCCTTCCCTCTGGGCAAAGATTGTAAAAATCATCAACTACAACTACGACAATTTCGACGGCTTCGTCATCCTGCACGGTACCGATACGATGGCCTATACAGCCTCCGCCCTCAGTTTCATGCTCGAGAACCTTTCCAAGCCGGTCATCCTCACCGGTTCCCAGCTTCCCATCGGCACCCTGCGCACCGACGGGAAAGAGAACCTCATCACCGCCATTGAAATAGCCGCCGCCAAGCATCCGGACGGTACTCCTATCGTCCCCGAAGTGTGCATCTTCTTCGAGAACGAGCTGATGCGGGGCAACCGTACCACCAAAATTAATGCCGAGAATTTCAATGCTTTCCGCTCCTTCAACTATCCCGCACTGGCAAAGGCAGGCATCCATATCCGTTATAACGAGCACCTCATCCACCGTCCCGACCCGTCACGCCCCATGAAGCCGCACTACCTTTTCGACACCAATGTCGTAGTGCTCACCCTCTTTCCCGGCATCCAGGAAAGCATCATCAACTCCGTGCTTCATGTTCCCGGCCTGAAAGCCGTGGTCCTCAAGACTTTCGGTTCCGGCAATGCCCCCCAGAAAGAATGGTTCATCCGCCAGCTGAAAGAAGCCAGCGAACGTGGCATTGTCATCGTCAACATCACCCAATGCCAAAGTGGCGCCGTCGAGATGGGACGTTACGAAACCGGTCTGCAACTTCTCCAGGCAGGTGTCATCAGCGGCTATGACAGTACCCCCGAATGTGCCGTCACCAAACTCATGTTCCTCCTGGGGCATGGACTGAACCAAGCCGAAATCCGCCACCGCATGAATTCCGACCTGGCAGGAGAAATCACCAAGATTTAGTAAAGCGGCAATACAGAGGGCATTTAGTAATATTGATAATTTTCAAGACAAACTTGCATTATCTATCCATGCAAAATCGTTAAAAAGCGTTAACCAACACGCTTTTATCCCCCATTAATAAAGCTTATTAGTTTAAATAAACGTACTTTTGCTTACAATCAAGCAAAACAAATGTAAAATATGGGAGAAAATACCCTATACAAACGCTTTCTGCCGCTTGTTATTCTTACAGTAGGCATACTGCTGCAGGGTTGTAAAGACGATGTTTTTAACCCCGAGAAAGTGAAAGCAGCCTATCAGGACAGGTTTCCAGTCAAGAACATAGACCCGGCTATGGATTGGAAAATGACTCAGCAGGTCCGGGTCAATGTTTCTGTATCCGAAGATACCGGCATCGACTACACCATACATATTTACGACAAGAACCCCTTAATCAGCCGGTCATCCGCCAAACTGCTGGCAGAAGGCACCGCCAATAATACAACGGTATTTACCACCGTCATGGACTGCCCTTCTGTGCTGACGAGCGCTTTCGTGTGCCGCACCGATGCACACAGCCGTAACATAGTAAAATACGTATCCATCCAAAACGGTCAGCTCCATGCCGCTTTCGGCAGTTCCCCTGCAACTACACGTGCCGCATGGACACGCAGTGTCAGCATCGAGACCTATTCACCGGAAAAGTCCGAGGCGGAAATCACCGCAATGCTATCAAGTGCCGAAGAAATAAGGCCGAATACCGATTTTCAAAACGGAAAAGCCTACAAAATCTCCAAAGACAATATATATAGGAATAAAATCAGCAAGGACGGCATGGGAAGTGACAATCCGGCCATCATCATCATTGAAGGCAGCTGGGAACCCAATGGAAACAACATGACCGTTGAACGAGGCTTCGAATTCTATGTGATTGACGGAGGGGAAATCGTGATACCGGACGAGCACACCTTCACTTTAGTGCAATCCAGCCGGTTTATCGTCTACGCGGGTGGAACCATCAAAGGGAACGACATCGAATTGACCAATGCATCCGGAGGCAGCTACAACTACAATGCCGGCACTATGGAAATAGATGATTTCCATGTCAGCCAGGGAGGAGCATTCTATAATTGCGGTACCGTACGTGTCGATGAAATGAATTTCGACAGCGGATGCAAATTCATCAACCAGGGCAAAGCCTATATCGGGAAAACCGACAGCAACATCACTATAGACAACGGATGCTATCTATATGCGGAAGAATTTGTAGGCACACTGAACATGGGAGACACCTCTTCTGCAGAGATAGAGGATTTCGGGGACCATAGCAACAATTACAACACCCAAATCACGATGGGTGACAACTCCATGATAACCGTACTTGATGAAGCAGAATTGTCACAAGCACAATTTATGGGTCCAAACAATGAATATGCACTGGTAAAAATCAATAAAATTGAAGATATAGGAAATTTCTCCAGCCAGGGAAACATTCATTATGAAGTGAAAGAAATTGACGATGATATCACCGAGGACATCTGGTGGGAAGCCAAATTCCTTGATGCTATCAAGAACACCGAAGGAACCATATCCAAATGGGGAGAATCCCCCATCACCATTCCTGCCGGAGACTGTACGGGCGAAGGCAATACTCCGGACGAGTCCGGCTCAGAAACCCCTACAGACCCGGTCTCCTATACGTACGTATTCGAAGACAACTTCCCGTTGGTAGGCGACTATGACTTCAACGACGTGGTCTTGGACGTGGAGACCTACTATCACCGCGAGAAAAAGACGAACCACATCAAGCGCATACAGCTCGACGTGACCCTTGCTGCAGCAGGAGCAAGCAAGCCGTTGGGCGTAGGGCTCCGGATTACCGGAATCAATAAATCCGATATCCGGGAAGTCAAGACCGGAGGCGACGATTCGCGTTTCCAGGAGTCATTCAACAGCTCGTACAACAAATTCAGGTACAATAACGTTACTTATATGGAAGATTCCGATCCGAGTGTCGTAATCCCCATCGCAGGCGAAGTACACAATGTATTTGGAGTTGAACCGGGTGAGATGGTAAATACCGGCATTGGAGTAACCGCCAAAAAGTACACTTATGAAGTCATTATTGAACTGGCAGACCAAACCCGGACAGAGCCCCCATTCTCAAAAGACAATCTGGACTTCTTCATCTGTTATCAATATAAAAGCATGGAACAACGCATGGAAGTCCATCTTTACGAATTTTGGGGATATGGCGCCACTGCCGCCGGAACCATACAGCAAGAGAATCTTGACTTGGCAGGCAACAACACGTGGGCAATCTGCGTGCCGTATGGCTTCCGCTATCCCAAAGAAACAATCAATGTGTCACGTACTGATATCCCCGAGGCAAGCGCATATCCGGAATTCATCTATTGGGCCCAAGACAGAACCCAGTATACGGAATGGTACGAACACCCGGTAGAAGAAAATGTATATAGATAAATATAGCAAACAACTATCATAAACAATGAAACAAATATTATTTGTAGATGACAAACCTGCCATAGGCAAGGTACTCTCGGTCTATTTAGGGAAAGAGAATGAGCTGGTTTATTTCGAAGATCCCGTCAGGGCCATAGAATGGCTGAATGAGGGGAACGAGCCCGCTCTCATCATTTCGGACATACGCATGCCTAAGATGACCGGCAGTGAATTCCTGGCATATCTGAAAAGCAATTCACTTTTCAAGGACATTCCGGTTGTGATGCTTTCCAGTGAAGAAAGTACCACCGAGCGCATCAACCTGCTCGAAGCCGGAGCCGAGGATTTCATACTGAAACCTTTCAATCCTATGGAGCTGAAGGCCCGTATCAAGAAATTTCTCTAAACGACAAAATCAATGGATATGTTATATTATATCTACATAGGTAGCAATCGCGTCACCATCGACCACTTGAGCAAAATTGCGGGAGGCATGTTCATGGCTGTTTCATCCTGCAACAAAGCGGCGAAAGTCATCGACGGTATCCGCGAACGGTACAACACATCCATTCTTTACGAAGAAAGCACCCCTCAAAAGGACAGCCAGAATATCACTTTCCTGCACAAGCGCTTCCCCCGTGTCTACATCATCCTCATCACCGAAGGACTGCAGAAGGAACACCGCAAGCTCTATCTGCAGGCAGGTGTCAACAACACCCTTTCCCCCATGGCCAGCGAAGAGAGCCTCCAGCAAATGACAAAATTCCTCCAACTGCGCAAGGAGCATAAGTTGCAGGAATTCAGCCAGTCACACCGTAAGATATTCAACACCTTCCACCTGCCTGTGTGGAAGCGCATATTCGACATCCTTTTTGCCGTTGCCGTACTGATTGTGCTGTCTCCCATACTCATCGCGACAGCCATAGCCATCCGCGTGGAAAGCAAGGGAAGAGTGATTTACAAGTCCCAGCGTGTGGGCAGCAACTACCAGATATTCAACTTCCTGAAGTTCCGCTCCATGTACACCAATGCCGACAAGCGCCTGAAAGAGCTGAACGCCCTCAACCAATATAAGATAGAGGAAGAGCTTACGGACGAGCAGCCCGATATCCGCTTCGACGACCTGACCGGCACTTCCGAAGAGGAGGCTACCCTGCTGATTTCGGACGATTTCGTCATCTCCGAAGAAGATTTCCTTAAAAAGAAGGCCCAAGAAAAACAGAATACGTTTGTCAAGATAGAGAACGATCCCCGCGTCACCCGCGTGGGCCGTTTCATCCGCAAGTACAGCATTGACGAACTGCCGCAGCTGTTCAACGTCCTCAAAGGGGACATGAGCATCGTGGGCAACCGCCCGCTCCCCCTCTACGAGGCCGAGCTGCTGACCAGCGACGCGTATATCGAGCGTTTCATGGCTCCCGCCGGACTGACGGGACTGTGGCAAGTGGAGAAACGAGGCGGTACCGGGAAGATGTCGGCCGAAGAGCGAAAGCAACTGGACATTAAGTACGCCCAAGAATTTTCATTCTGGCTGGACATGAAGATACTGTGCAAGACGCTGACAGCGTTTGTGCAGAAAGAGAATGTATAAAAAGATAATAGGAATTATATGGTTTTAGAGATGATAAAAAGATATATCAAGTCCATCATTTACAGTGTAATCCTTTTAGGATTGTTGGGGGTACCTTTGTCTGTGGCTGCGCAGCAGGAGTTGACACGGGAGGAGCGCATCAAGATATTGGAGCAACTCAAGATGGAGGATAAAAAAATAGAAGTCAACACATTGGGTTTAATCAGTCCGAAGACATCAATAGATATTGAGAAATTAGAATTGCCCCCTCTATCTGTCTTTCTTGATGCAGTGACAGAGAATGCGTCAGTAAAAAGAGCACAGTCCCAAGTGGAGCAAGTGAGGAACCAATATCGCCTGGAAAAAAGGAGTTGGTGGAACTACTTCAGACTGAACGGTAACTATTCTTACGGACGCTACAATATCATAGGCAATGCCAGTGACGAGTTCACCCCTATGTACCAGACAACCATGTCGAGTGCCCAGCACAACTTCAATGTCGGGGCCAGCTTCGGCATCACCTTAGGAGACTTGTTCAACCGACCACTGAAACTGAAAGACTACCGCTATCAGATAGAGCAATTGCAGTACACGCAGGAAGGAGTTATGGAGGAGCGAAGGCTAAAAGTTCTGGAAGCCTACAATGCGGTTACCGAGCAACTGGCTACCATAAAGGCCAAAGCGGAAACGGCTGCATTGTATAACGCACAGATGAAAATATCTGAAAATAATTTCATACAAGGAGCCATTGATATCATTGCACTTTCTTTGGAACGTGCACGCCGCACCGGTGCCGTGACTAATTATGAGCAAAGCCGCGTAGCTTTACACAATTCAATCGTATTGTTAGAGATGCTGACTAATGTTAAAGTTATAACAGACAAGTAAAACTAATTATGAATATAGTACAATTTTTGGCAAGCTTCTTTTACCGCATCCGTTATTGGTTATTGTGGGGAAGCCTCCTTGTTACAGCATTAGTCATATACTTTACACAGTTTTTACCATACAGTTATACGGTAAACAGCAGTCTATATGCAGGTGTAACCAACAGCACCAATCTGGACGGAAGCCAGCTTATCAATATCAACAGTACCTTCGACAATATCATTAATATAGGCAAGTCCAAAAACACTTTGGCAAAGGTTTCGGTACGTCTGCTTGCAACCAGCCTCGTATACGGTGATGAGTGGAAAGACAACATGTACATTCAAGCCAAACATTATAGGCAGCTCGTCCAAATCCTTCCTAAAGAAGTGCTGGCTTTGGTAGACCGTTCCTCTTTGGATAAAACTACAAATAATCTGATGAATTACCGGAAAGAGAACAGCAGTAATTTTGTCTATTCCATATTCAACCGTCCCTACCCTTATTACAGTTATAGCGCATTAAGCACAATCACCATTAAACGACTGGGTACCAGCGACCTGATAGAATTGGTATATACCTCCTCCGATCCCGGTATTACGCAAAACACCCTCAAGATATTGGAAGATGAACTGTTAAAGGCTTATGAGCAACTCCGGTTCAGTGCCACGAACAGTGCCATCGCCTATTTTGAAGAACAAGTGCGCATAGCCAAAAAAGCACTTACTGCAGAAGAAGATGATTTGACAGACTATAGTGTTCAAAAACAAGTCATCAACTACGACGAGCAATCCAAGGCATTAGCTTTGACCAAATATGCGACGGACGACCGTATGGAAGAAGTGCAGCGAAACTATGGAAGCGCAGTGGCTTTACGCCAGATGTTAGAGAATAAAATGGACATACGTGCCAAGATTATACGCACAAATACTAATTTGTTGCAAGAACTGGAAAAAGTTAGTACCCTGAACCAAAGTATTCTTGAGCAAGAAATATTCACCACAGAACAGAGCCAGCAGAATAGTGATAAACTTCAAAGAGAAAAAGACGCTCTGCAAAAGGCAGAAGAAAAGATAAGCCATCTCTCCGATAATTTAAACGAGTATGGTTTCTCCAAGGAAGGGGTAGGCATTCAAGAAATGGTGACAGAATGGCTGACGGCATGCATCAATGAGGCGAAAGCCAAAGCTGAAGTGAAAGTATTGGTTGACCGCCAACGGGACATTATCGACCAATACCGGGAATTCTCACCCGTAGGCACTCAAATCAAGCGGAAAGAACGTGCCGTAGGCATTGCCGAAGACAATTATCGCCGACAAATAGGAGGCCTTGCCGAAGCACACCTCCGTTTGCAGAATATCAAGATGACAACTGCCAACCTGCAGGTCATAGCATCCCCCGAGTATCCGCTGACAGACAATGGCAGAAAAAGAATTATCTACGTCCTTGCCGCATTCTTCGGCAGTATGATATTCATAAGCGGCTACTTCCTGCTGATTGAATTGTTAGACCGCACTCTCCGCGACCCGGACCGCAGCAAACGCCTGACCGGACTCTCTGTCATTGCAGCATTCAACGGTGTAAGCAACTTGAAGTATCGTGGATTCCTCAAGGCCTGTAACCGGCTTGCCGCTGCCTATAGTTGCCGGCAATTGAACAACTACCTGCACCCGGACCTTCCTACTGTCATAAACCTGCTCAGCATGGAGAAACGTGAAGGAAAATCATTCCTTGCCAAATATTTCATTGATTACTGGGAAACTGAGGGGATAAAAGTGCGCCTTGTAAAATATGACCACGATTTCGATACCCAAAACAAGGGATATGTACAAGCTCAAGAATTGTCTGACTTCTGGGTTCTGAATGAAGCAGAAGAAATACCGGACATCATTTTAGTGGAATATCCTGCTGTCAGTACCGCAACTCTACCTATGTCGGTATTGAAAAAAGCAGATTTCAATTTGCTGATAGCCAACGCCGCCCGATTGTGGGGCAGAGATGACGACACCCGGTTGAAACCGTTAAAGGAAGAATTGGAAGGAACTCCTCTATTTATGTATCTCAACAATGCAGACCGCGAAGTGGTTGAAAGCTTCACCGGAGAATTGCCTCCTCACACCCCGGTTCACAGCTTCTTCAGCCGGTTGGCACAATTAGGTTTAACATCAAAATCAGCAGCTGTCAAATAAATGCAAACGGATATCAAAGGACATAGCATATCTCCCTTGGCGGTAACATTATTAGTGTTCATCATCGGACTGGGTGCACTCATCTATAGCATATTATTCAGTACTTGGGATATCACTGCATACGTTTGCCTTTCCCCTTTCTTCCTGATAATAGCAATACAAGCATTAAGAAACCCTTTTGCCGGTGTATGTTTCCTATTCACATTCAATTACTTTTTCATTCCCTGGTACAGATACACGCAGGGCAGTGGGTTGAGTGTCTGGTATGATGTCGCAACCGTCACCCTGCTTGTGACGCTCCTGATATATTCCTATCACCAACAAGGTAAGATTGCATGGAAATACACCAAAAACATTCTGACGTTCGGAGGTTGCATATGGGCCATATATACTGCGGCTGAAATCATGAATCCAACAGCTCTCACGGAAGCTTGGATTTACTCCCGTGGAATCATATACAGTACCCTTGTCATGTCATTAATTGGCGTTTTAACAATGACCTCCTACAAGCGGTTGCGCGTCATTATGCTTTTTCTGTCCATATTCACATTGACAGCCGTAGCCAAAGCTGTTTACCAGAAATATGCAGGTTTTGATGAGACAGAAACAACCATGCTGATTGAAACGGAAATGTACAAGACACACCTTTTATCCGATGTCACCCGATATTTTTCCTTTTTCACAGATGCCGGAAATTTCGGTTCCAACATGGGCTTTGCCGCCATTCTGTTCGGTATCTCGGCTATCTTCATAAAAGAACGTTCCATAAGAATCTATTATGCAATTATTGCCGTCTGTTCCATATATGCCTTGTTCATTTCCGGAACCCGCGGTGCACTGTTTGTCCCCATCGGAGGAATCATATTGTTAACTTTCCTCAGTAAAAATATCAAGCTCATGGGAGCTACAGTCTTCTTCGGATTGTTTTTTTATGTCTTTTTCGCCCATACCTATATCGGTGAAAGCAACACTTCCATCAGACGCATGCGTACAGCTTTCAGACCTACAAAAGATGCCTCTTACATTGTCCGCAAAGAAAACCAAAAAAGATTGGCTGAATATCTAAAATACAAACCTTTCGGAGAAGGACTTGGTTTGGGAGGGGTAGAAGCCAGAAAATATGGTTCCCGTCTCACAACACTCATTCCCCATGATTCTTTTTATGTCAAGATATGGATGGAAACCGGCATTGTAGGATTAGTGCTTTTTCTTACCATATATGTCTGTACATTGTTAAGAGGTTGCTATCTTATCATGTTTCGGATTAAGAATAACGAGCTACGTGGAATACTCACGGCCATTGCTTGCGGTATTTTCGGACTAATGATAAGTGCCTATGGAAATGCCTTTTTCTTTCAATTCCCTACAGGATTTATAATCATTTTATTTTTGTCAGTCCTGATTAACGGGGAGCATATCGACCAACTGCTGACCCAACAAAAAATGAAAAAGAAATAGAAAATATTAAATAGAAAACATATATGAACGACATTTTTTCCATATTCAATCCCGACTGGTGGATGGACGAGAACAACAATGCCTTGCAAATGACAGACGCGGTTCTTTTCTTATTGCTGGCCATCCCCGTAGCCTACTTGTTTATCTATGCATTGGCCTCCTTGCGGAAATACAAGAATCCCTATCCACCGTCCCCCAAGCGACATCGGTTCCTGGTCCTCTTTGTTGTGCTGAAAAACGGCAAGGAAGTGATAGAGTCCATCAATCATTTCCTTGACACGCAGACGTATCCGAGAGAAAAATACGACATCGCAGTGGCTGCCACACAACTGTCCGAAGAAGATTTGGTTACGCTGCTCCAGATGCCGGTCAACATTGTCGTGCCCGATAAAGAACATTGCACAAAGATATATGCCATACAGCAGGTCATGGAGCGCTATTCTCCTCATGAGTACGATGCCATCACCATATTCAATTCAGACAACAAAGTTGTTCCTAACGCATTAGAGCTTTTCAACAATGCCTACTACTCCGGATGTGATGCCATCCAAGCCCACCGCATGACGGAAAACCTGAATACCAACATCGCCGTATTAAACGCCACCAGCGAAGAAATCAACAACCACCTCTTCCGCAAGGCACATACGGCACTGGGATTCTCCTCCGCCCTCATCGGTTCGGGCATGATGTTTGATTTTGAGATGTTCCAGGAAATCGCTCCCAGATTATCAGGAAGCGATTTGGCCAAAGCTACAGAAATGGAACTTCTGAAGGAAAACATATATACCGAATACATGGAAGAAATAGTCTGCTATTGCAAAAAGACGGACGATACATCGGGGTACAGCAAAGAACGCCAACGCTGGTTGGGCTCACAGTATCGCAGCTCCATACTGGCATTGCAACAATTTCCGATAGCATTCTTACAGGGAAAGTGGGATTTATGCGAAAAATTATTCCAATGGCTACTTCCATCCCGTTTTCTGCTCATCTTATATATCACGATATGTGCCGTGGCAATGACATTCCTGGAGTGGCCGCTTGCTACAAAATGGTATGCCCTTTTAGCCGTTTTATTCATCACTTTTTTGATGGCCATGCCCGAAGGGGAAATCAGCCGCAAATTCCGGAGCGCTTTCTGGTCTCTGCCCATATTGGTAGTCACCTCTTCCATGAGCCACATCACAAGAATCTTTAAACGGAAAAAGAAAAGAAAGGCAGCAAAATGAGAATCGCCATCGAAGCCCAACGCATTTTCCGCAAAGACAAGCATGGCATGGACTTTGTCATCCTGGAGACACTGAAAGAACTGCAAAAGCGGAAAGACGGTAATGAATATTACGTATTCGTTGCTCCGGGGGAGGACTGGTGCCTGGAAGAATCGGAAAACCTCCATATCATTGAGCTTCGCTGCCCTACTTATCCTTTGTGGGAGCAGATAGCATTGCCCCAGGCCGTCAGGAAACTGAAAGCGGACTTGCTGCATTGTACATCGAATACAGCCCCGTTATGGTGTCCCGTCCCTTTGGTGCTGACGCTTCATGACATTATCTATTTGGAGCCGCGTCAGCATCGCAGTCCTTCCTTCTATCAGGAAATGGGATGGCATTACCGTCGCCTGATTGTTCCCCGCATCCTGAAGAAAGCAAGAAATATTATTACAGTTTCTCAGTTCGAGTGTACCCGCATACGCGAAGCGCTGCAACTTCCCAAAGAAGTCATTAAAGCCGTTTACAACGGCTACAGCGCTTACTTTACGATGCAGGAAACACCCGATGAGAGTATTGTGCAGAAATACATACCGCACCCAGACTTTCTTTTCTTTCTTGGAAATACAGACCCCAAAAAGAATGCGGCACGTACCCTGAAAGCATACGCGTTGTATCTGAAAGCATCCCAAACGAAACGCCCCCTTCTCATTGCCGATTTAAAAGAAGAATATATCGACCAGCTTCTTCAGCAAGAAGGAATCACCGGGATAAAAGAACATCTGTATTATCCGGGATATATCGGCAACAAAGATTTAGCAACCCTTTATAATGCAGCATTTGCATTTCTCTATCCTTCCTTGCGTGAAAGTTTCGGGATTCCGATACTGGAGGCTATGGCTTGCGGCACTCCCGTAGTGACGGGCAACGTTTCGGCAATGCCCGAAGTAGCCGGTAAAGGTGCCATTTTAGTCGACCCTCAAGAACCGCAAAAAATAGCAGATGCCTTGCTACGCCTGGAAAATGATGCGACACTCTATCAGCAACAAGTAAATTACAGTCTGGAACGTGTAAAACTGTTCTCCTGGAAACACACTGCAGAAGAATATGTAAAGATATATCACTGTATTCACCAGTAACCGGCAAACATCATGAGAGACTTCATCATCACCAGCCTGCAAACATGGGACATCGAAATAGGTAGTACCATCAAGAATACTGCATTGGAAATTTCAAAGCAGAACCGAGTGCTCTACATCAACACTCCGATGGACATTTCCATCCGGCTGAGAGGGGACAGACAATCTCCATCCTACATCCGGCGTATGGCTGTCATCAAAGGAGAGGCTTCACCACTCCGGCAAATCAACGCCAACATGTGGGTACTGGACTGTCCTTTCACCGTGCTCTCGGCCAATTTCCTGCCCGCATCGCTTTTCAATATCGTCAACAGAAAAAACAATGCCCGCATAGCCCGATGGATTGTAGAGCAGGCCACCGCGCTCGGCTTCAAGAATTACATTCACCTCATTGATACAGACATTTACCGCAGCCGCTATCTGAAGGAGTATATCCATCCGTCTGTTAGCATCTATTACCGGCGCGACTACGTCATAGGCGAAGCCTACTGGCGCAGGCACGGCACCCGTCTTGAACCGGAACTGGCTGCTTCGGCCGACCTTGTTCTGGCAAACTCCACCCGCTTTGCTGCAGAACTGCAAGCCTACAACCCGCATACCTACCCCATCGAAACCGGAGTAAACCTGACGCTATACAATCCTGCCAAAGAGTATGAAACGCCCGATGATGTACAAAATATTCCACATCCTATCATCGGATATATGGGTACGATAAACAGTACCCGCCTTGACGGAGAACTGCTTTATCAGATAATAAGTCAGCGTCCCGATTATAGTTTTGTGTTCACCGGCCCGGAAGATGATATTTTCCGTCGGGACCGTATCCATAGTTTGAAAAATGCCTATTTCACCGGACAAAAAAAAGTGGACGAATTACCGGCCTACATAGCTGCCTACGATGTCTGCATCAATCCGCAAATGGTGAACGAGATTACCGACGGCAACTATCCGTTGAAAATAGACGAATATCTGGCTATGGGTAAACCCACTGTCGCAACCAGTACCCACACCATGCGCAACATATTCGCAGGTCACACGCACCTGGCCATCAACCCGGAGGAATGGCTTGCGGCCATAGACCGTGCTGTGACCGAAGCTGACGACAAAGAACTGGCCAAACAGCGCATAACCTTTGCCGAGACCCACAGTTGGGGGCATAGCGTGAAGAAAATCTATGAAATAATCGACTCATTCCTAAAGAAGAAAACTACATGAACTATCGTAACATAGACGACTTGAACCATTGCATCCTGCAACATCTCAGCATTCTGCCACGGGATTTCGACCTCATTGTCGGTGTGCCCCGCAGTGGCATGTTTCCCGCCAACCTGCTGGCACTCTATCTGAACCTGCCCGTCACAGACATTGATTCTTTCCGCAACGGGCATATTTATCAGACCGGAGAACGGGGGAAAACTTTCAACATGACCCACATACACAAAGTATTGGTTGTGGACGACAGCATAGCCACGGGAAAAGCTGTGAAGAAATGCCGCGAGCTCCTGAAGGACATAGAACATTTATACAACATCAAATACTGTGCCATTTATGCAGTTCCACTACACACTCATTCTGTTGATTATTTTTTCGAAATAGTCGATTATCCCCGTTTCTTCCAGTGGAACATAATGAACCACTCCATCCTGCAAAAATCATGCATGGACATTGACGGCGTGCTTTGCGCAGACCCCACTCCGGAAGAGAACGATGACGGCGAGAAGTACCGTCATTTCCTGCTGAACGCTCCTCCGCTATTCATTCCCAAAGTCACCATTGGCACACTGGTCACTTCACGCTTGGAGAAATACCGTCCGGAGACGGAAGCCTGGCTCCGGAAGAACCATGTGAAATACAATAAGCTTGTCATGCTGGACCTGCCGGATATGGCTGCACGCCAACGGGCGAATTGCCACGCCTCCTTCAAAGCCAAAGAATACGGTTCATCCACCGACTACATGCTGTTTGTAGAAAGCTCTATGCCGCAGGCTGTGGAAATCAACCGCCTGACCAAGAAACCGGTACTTTGTACAGAAACTTTCCAGATGATTTATGAATCCAAATCACTATACTATAATCTGAAGTCGGGAGAAACATTCCCGTGGCTACGGCGTTTTATGATAAGGGTGCGCAACAGACTGAGAGCATTATCTCCTTCCAAGAAATAGCATTCGCAGCATTTTGGAACAGTTAAACAGTTTGTCTACTAATACCGGCCCGATTGTTGCAATAAAAGTTGCAGACAGCAATATGGGGACAATCGCATCAATCCCCATCATTTTCAGTATAATCCGCCCACCGGAAGTACCGAAACCATGAAAAAGATAAATACTGTACGCATAGCCGCCTATCCAGACAAAAAAACGGTTGTGCCACTTCAATGCCAGCAGCAGGAACAAGGTGGGAATCAACGTCACGGGATAAAGCAACATGCTCAAAGAGGCGTATTTACCGGGATAGAACCACACTATCTGTATCAAGACAATCCCCCATAGCGCCACGGCAAGCAAGACACGCCTGACAGCCAGACGACTGTAGAGCGACACAGCAAAACGGCAGGCAGCCACGCCGACAAAGAAATAGGGCAACTGTCCCAAAGCGCCCTTGAAACTGAACAGGTCGGGAACCTCATGCAGAATCCATACATCATTTATCCTACTGAAAATCAGCGCCACAATGCAACAAACAGCCCACTTGCCCGGAGTGTCCATCCACTTCCGGCTGTCCATCCACCATTGCACTACAAAAATCAAGAACAACGACGGCAGATACCAATATATGGTATAAGGGAATACATAAATGCGCCACATTTGGCTAAGCTCCCCTTTATTATTAGTGCCCGGCATCAGATACTGTACCAGAAAATACAACGTGCCCACCGCCGCCATCGGCACCAGCAGACGCAAAGCTTTCTTCCGGACAAAACTTCCAAAACCGGAAGATGCAGAGAAAGGCTTCAACGCATAAACCCAGCCGGCAATAGCCGTAAACAACGGCATCTGAATATAATCTATCCATACGTAAAGATAACGCAATGGATGTGGAAAATCAATTTTCATGCCCCCACCAGGTCCGGAACCGATGACATGCCCCACCACTAGCAATAAAATAGCGATACCACGCAAAGTTTCAATAGATAAGTTTTTTTCCTGATTCACCATGAAACAAATATAGTGCATTTGTTCGAAAGAACAGAATTAAAGAACGTGAAAAAAGAACGGATTTAAAGAACCGCCTTATGTATCTCTTAAAGGTCTTGCAGAATAATACAAAAGTAATTTCCGTTTACCGAAAGCTGAGATTTGGGATAACACGTGAGCATATTAACTATCTTCCATTATAAATTCAAGCATAGAGTATGAGGAAAACAAGAGATGTACACACAAGAGTAAGTGTCTGTTTTACTAAATATAATTAATTGTTAAAACAACAATGAATTTAAAAAAAAGTTATAGATTTAAATCGTCAAACAATATCAATTTAAATTATGATTGCAAATTTAGATTGCATCAGTTAATAATTTTCTAAAACTTTTTTTATAATGGGGACAAATGTTTTTTTAAAAGCCGGTTTGCGGAATTCAGATAGCAAACGTTTTTTTAAAATTCTTTGGGTGGTTATACTTGCGTTATATCCTTGGTTATTGTCTGCACAGACGTTTGCTAAGGCAAAGAAGGCAGTATATGTAATTGTTGACGGAATTCCTGCCGACCAGATTGAAAGGCTTCATACACCGGCTATATTCGATATTGCTTCAAAAGGCGCTTACAGTCGGGCATATACCGGAGAAGAAATTGGTGGATATTCACAGACGGCGACAATCTCAGCTATTGGCTATACCAATCTGCTGACAGCAACTTGGTTTAATAAGCATAACGTAGGAGGCAATTCCGACCTGAAACCGAATTACAATTACTGGACGATCTTTCGGATTGCCAAAGAGCAACCCAAAAAATATAAAACGGCTATCTATTCCAGTTGGACGAATAACCGGACAGTTTTGATTGGGGAGGGGAAAAAGGAAACAAACTATCTCAAGATTGATTATGTAAAAGACGGTTACGATTTGGACAGCATCCGTTTTCCGAAAAAAGAGAAGGATTTGCATATTTTCGATATAGACGAACAAATTTCGAAAGATGCAGCTGAAGGTATCCGCACAGATGCGCCCGATCTGAGTTGGGTGTATTTATGGTACACTGACGATGCAGGGCATATTGCCGGTAACGGAGCATTTTTCGATGAATATGTGCGTAAAGCAGACGAGCAGGTTGCCCGCATTTGGGAAGCCGTGAAATATAGGGAGGCCAATTTTGATGAAGAATGGATGGTCGTTATTACTACCGATCATGGACGCGGAGAGAATGGACACGACCACGGGGGACAGTCCTGGCGTGAACGTACGACCTGGGTTTCAACGAATGTACCGGTAAACAGTCATTTCACATCCGGCAATTTGGCAATCACCGATATTGCACCTTCCATCTGCCGGTTCATGGACTTTGAGGTTCCACAATCTGTCTTGTGGGAACAAGATGGCATGTCCTTTGTCGGGGATGCTGACATTTACGATTTGCAGACAATGCCTTATGATAATACGGTCGGTTTATCCTGGAAATGTTATTCGGAGAATGTTCCAGTGACCGTTTATGTTGCCGTCACAAATAAATTCAAAGAGGGAGATGAAGACGAATGGATCAAATTGGTGACGCTACCGGCCGGAAAGAGAAGTTACACAGTCGATCTACAAGCTTTGCCAGAATCGAAGTTCTATAAGTTTGTCATCGTTGCTCCTGGTAATCACTTGAATCGTTGGCTAGAAAAATAAGGGCATGCAAAAACCTTTTCTGTCTAAAGGAGCTTACAAGAACCAACAACAAGTCCAATGGGTATTTCAGGAGGTTTCTTATCGTTCCGATACCCAGGTCAGAAATGGATCCGAAGCTGGCTGAGAAGATTGTTGATACAGAGTTGCCCGGAATTACGAACCGGAGAAGGAAATCATAATCCGACTCCGGTTATTTTTTATGTTTCCAAGAGTGGTAATTTCTCCATTCTGGTATTCATTCACGACGAAATGATCACTGACCTCAGACCGAGCACCCCAAGATTTATTCAGTTGTTCAATTGTTCGATTGATTTTTTTGCATTATAAATCAGGTAGCAGGCGAATATTTTTAACGCCAAAGTCCTTACTTTTATCAAAAAATACATATTAAAGATTTTCTTTCATGAAGTAAAAAACTATAGATTCTTTTTTTCCTTATTCATCAAAAACCAGATTTTTCGCTGCCATTCATACACTGCAAATCTCTCATCATCGGAGTCGTCAGTCTTTTCCACATATGTTCTTATACTTGGGGCGGAAGGATATTTGGCCCGGATAATATCATCTATCAGATAGCCGTTCAGCCCCTTGAATTGCTTGAAAAGGAAACTTTTGAACATAAGGTTGATATATATAGGATTATTGCATATATACGTTTTATATGCCTGATATGCTTTAGACTTCATATAGTCTGAAACCCTGCTGCTGAAATTGAGTTTACCAAGCTCTTCTTTTAATGCCTCTTCCAGTTTTTTATACTCAGTAGAGTCCGTTATACTGTACCAATAATGTTCATCGGGTTTAGTTATTAGATCCACCCATGCACTGGCTTCCCAATAATCGGTTACCATTCTTATGGAATCTCTTTGTTCCGGAGACATCGCGTAAAACAAGGAGTCTTTTTCCCAGCCTTCAAAAAGAGCTTCAATAGAATTGATCTTCTCTTGCTTCAGCCGTTCATATATATCCGGTAATTCTTTATCAAGAATGGAAGTTATCTGGAAAGCCCCACTTTCTATTCTACAATTAACACGTGGATTGGTTATGATAGAGTCGTTGAATACAAAAGCGATCTGCCTGCCTATTGCCTTTTCCGTTTCTTTAGCCCATTTGTTCAATTTGTATTTACTGATTTGCCCACTAATCACATTTTTCCCAAAATAGTCCGTTTCCAATCTAAGTGAAATAAAATCTTTTATCGTCACGATAGGTTCTCGGGAGATACTATCTGTTTGTCCGGATAAAATATGATACCAACCATTTTCCCGAAATTTATTTTGGCAAACTGAAAAATATGGAAGGAAAGAAAACAATGCCAATATTCCAAATAATTTTTTACACATAACCTAATGTTTTTTAAATTCTGATTTCAAATACCGTTCTCCTTCGGGTACAATTCTAACAGAGTTCCGGACACATACACTTATTAAGATTCAAAAAATGATGAGAATAACAACGACAGTAATTGTTACAACTATTATTTTTTATGAGTTCCGAGTATTTCATGCTATTCATTGTAGAAATCACTATTAAACCGAAATTCTAAAAGTTTACGCAAATTTAATAATAAAAACAATCAAAAAGCATGATATTTATATATTGTCTAAAAAATGCCCCAAAATCATGCAGTCATGGATTTGGACTTAAAAAAACAATAAGTGGAATGCCAGCTTCAAGAACATCACTATCCTGGTTCCTTCATTAGTGATACAAACTACATTCTTCTCTTATTGTATCAAAGCCATTGCAGAAAAGACATCAGCACACATGCTTTTATCAATTCTAAATATAGGATATAAAATAATATTCAATACCTTTGCAGTATAGGTTAAACTTATTATTCCCGCCAAATACTTTTAGTGTTTAAATCATGAAAAAGAAAATTCTATTCATTCAAACGTTTGGTTTCTTTGCCACTTATCTTTGTCTCGATTTCCTTTTTACAGAAGAAGTTCATATAATTGAAATCTCTTTATCCGCTGTCATGTATTTTGTACTGATGTATTTTCTGAATAGAAATAAGAAGTAAGTTTTTACAATGCGATCCATAGAATAAGGAATCTCCACCTTATTCCAATGGTGCTGTATTATTCCTATAAAACTTCATCCTCTTCTTATTTTTTCATACCTTCGCACCATTTTTTAAGTACAAACGAAAAAACAATGGCAATCATGGAAAAAAATCAATTTAAACGTGACAGATAAATCCTGACCACACGCACGGAATGGCAACACCACTCGCTCCGCGTATTGGTACGTGCTTTGCTGATGGACTATCCGGGAGCAAAAGTAGCGGGACATCACAACCTCAGTCCCGACCATAACAACAACGGAGAAGTGGAACCGATGGAATGGACGAAACAATGCCCGTGTTTTGAGGTGAAAAAAGAGAAGTGGTAACTAAGAAAATGGAGATGGCAAAGCATGACAAAAGCTTTGTCACCTCATTTTTTATTCATACATCTGTTCTAATTAAGCAAAATGCGCATCCAACAAAGTTTAGCCGTATAATATAAATGAGAGAGTAAATCTTTTACTACCTCCAATGATTACTTCTGAGCCCTGAAAATCTTTCGATAAAAATTAAGTTTTGTGAGAATGCTCCGTAACCATGTACGCTTACGCCAACTTCCTTTACTTAAATGAACGGCAATAGTATCATCTGTGACTTGTTTCCAAGCAGCTCCTAATATACGAGAAGGAAGAATGAGCATTCTTTCTTCTAATTGTTGTTCTATTTCATTATTATACTTTAATCCGAATTTTTCAGCAGCCAACGCCAGCACATCTGGTGCTATCTCCTTTGTATACCAACTACCGTCTTCTTGTATAAAATGGCGACCTTCATAGAATTTCATAGCTTCCACTAAATAAGGATGTCCCCTTTCAGCTCCTAATATGGCTGATAACAAACCTAAGCCTGGTACACGTACACCAGGGAAACGATTTGTTCCATCCGGTCCAAGACGTTTACCTGCCATCTCATCTCCCTCTATCATTTCCGGATGATATTCTATAGCAGTAAAAAAGCCATTGGATAATAGTGGATCAAAAGATTTTTTCACCATGACATCGGTATCCATATATATTCCTCCTTCGGTATATAATGCATGTAAACGCACATAATCTGCCACAAAAGCTAAAGCACCTACACTAAAGGCCTCTTTGGTCCATGACAAAGAATTTACATCAAAATCCTTTAAACTCCATAATTTCCATTTATAGTCAGGGAGATTTTTCTTCCATGAATCCATACACACCTGTAAACTATAAGGTATCGGCGTATCATTGAACCAGCAATAATGAATCGTTTTGGGTATCATTTCAAGTCATCTTTAGATTATTTTGCAAAAAGCCTACCACACAAAGATAAAATAAAATTCTAAGAATCAGCATAAGAATAACGAAATAATCGTCCTCTATCCATACACACAGCTTTCCAATATAACGCATCATACACCTTGAAAATTACAAATGAATAAAACGTCCCAACAACGTTCGAATACCCTTTGAAAAGCAATAAAAGAAAATGGTTAAAATCACCAAAAATAACAGTGAAGAAATCAAAGCATAGAAAATCCATTCCAAGTAGCCTTCCATAGGTTCTGATAAAGGTAATAATGAAAGAATGACATCCGCTAATAGCCAAGACAAAGCACACAGACATAAATACAACAAGATATTCTTCCAATAAACACTAACGTTCATTTTAAAACCGTCACGATATAAGAAATAAGGTTTCCAAATGCTTATGACAGTTATGGAACTGGCAACATCCCCCAGTAACACTCCCGGCAACCCCCAATAATACCCGCCAACCAATGCTACCAATATCGTAATTCCAAGTGTAGCAATAGGCGCCCAAGTATCTTGAAAAAGCCCATAACCATAAATAAACTGATCATTCGTGCCACGGAACTGACTAATAAAAAAGTTGGCAAGAATCACTATCAATACAGAATGAGGCAGCACATACTCTGCTCCTAACCATACAATAATAAAAGAATCCATCAAATGATAGAGAGCAAATGTTAAAAAGGAAGCTACCATAAAACGTAAAGAGCTGAGTTCCCAAAATACTTGTTGTATGCGCTTTGAGTCACCTTCGGCAATCAAATTACCCACTCCTGCTCCCGTACTTCCTAAGAAATTATTAACGAGCTGGTTCAATTTCGTCAACAGCAACATGTAATTGCTATAATAGGCTACCAATTTTAAGGAAGTAAACGCGTAAACCAAAAAAGGAAGTAATTGAGACCGCCCCATTCCTGCCAATTGATGTACAAACATTTGGCGTGCCTTGCGTACGATTATCTTATTCTCCGGATATTTTCGACGACCTTCAGCAATACTACACTTCAGCCATGGATATACCCTATTTATCTTCCAGTTAAGTATATATGAATATAAGATGCCAAAAAGTAATTCAATGGCAATCCATAGATAAAAACTACCTATGTAGCAAACAAGCATCATCTGTACCAATATCTTTATAATATTTGCAGTCTGGAAATAGGCCGTTACAACATAATTACGTTGATCGGCTCCTAACAAAGTTTGCCGATAATTAATAAAGTAACTGATGAGGGCAGAAGACAAAAAAGCAAAATAGGCAAAATAGACTACACCTAAATCAATACTGATATTTGCAAATATCAAAGGAAGAAAACAAGCCAATATGAGCCCTACCCCTATAATTATCAATCCGACGTTGCGATAAAGATACCCCAATACAGAAATAATATCTCGTATCTTGTCCTTGTCATCATTAAATAAAGGTTTATAAAGTACAAAACCAATAGATGCCCCAATTCCTAATTCGGCCAAATTCAAGAAACCCAATAAATTTTGTAATGTCCCCATTAGACCCACAAAATCTGCTCCCAACATATCCAAGAATATCTTGCGAGAAAAAAAAGAGATGAATAGGGTAATAAAATAAAAAAGCACATTTACCCGGGCATTCAAATAGCTTTTTTTGAGACGAGACTCTACCATAATTTCAACTTTTCGCAAATATTTTTCATTTTATCCATAAAAACACCCCTAAAGGTACCATACACGATATTCCATTGTTCATTGCATATAAAAATCCACAAGGCTTTGTAATATCCCCGCCTTCCGAAATACTTTCTGCATTGCATCACACGGTAATAGCTGCTCACAAGTCTATCTTCCCGATTTATTTTTCTCAGAAACCGGTTACAGCGACATGCTACCCAAACCCGTGCCAACAAATTGTCGAGCAAAACACTATATTGTAAAGAACCCTCACGTATTGTAGCACAATAAATGGCTACAGAGCATATTGCCACATTCCGAGCGTAATAATCCAAATAATAAGAGAACATTACATCATTTCCAGCCAATGTCTCATCAAATTGGATGGAATGCTTCTGAACTATATTTCTGGAAACCATTTTTGCCCAGGGTACATCATTCCGATATTTTAGTCTCTCCGCATCTATGCTTTCAGTCACATCAAAACCTAAAAAATCAGATTGACGTGAACGCATAGGAACTAAAGTTTCCGAATCTGCACTTGTAGCTCTGAATGTTATCAAATCGTAGTCCGTAGCACAATAACAATCCAGTACCTCTAAAAAACCGGGCAGAAAAAAATCATCAGCATCAGCAAACAGCAGCCACTTGCCTCGAGCATGAAGCAGGCCACAATTACGGGCATATCCAGCTCCCTTCCCTTCTTTGGTGAAAATGATTTCTACATCTTCCCGACTACTTCCCGGAAAGTCCATAAAATCCACGACATCAGAAGAACTGTCATCATCAACCACAATAATTTGGATGTCATCACGGAAAGGAATAGAATCCAAACAGCGCTGCAACAACAACGGAGCATTCTTATGAGGTATAATAATAGTATAAGTATAATCCATACTCCTTACTTTTGACAACAAATCAGTTAATACATATGTTTAGGCCCATAAAACACCGGCCCTATATTCAAACGGAACAAAAGACGAATATAGAAATCATATAATATATAGCAGTTGAATCCTAAAAGAACCTTTCCCAATTTATCTGTCTTAAATACCGGATGATAATATTTCAAAAAAACATCCCTACTTTCTGAAATCATCCTCTTCAGATGCTTTACCCTCATCTCACGCGGGATAGTCCTATCCGGCTGATAATCACTTTTCAAAGCTCTTCGGAATGGAACCAGCATAGAATTAACTGTAACTACCATATCTCCCGCTGGTATTTTCCATACTTTCATCATTTCTGCCAGAAGCTGTTGATATTTCACGAAACAACAGTATTCAGATTCAAATGAATGAATACGGTGGGATAGTGAAAAGGAATGTTTCACGTACACATAATTCTGCATATGGTTCAATACAAGATAATCACAATGCAACAAGTACTGATACATAAACAACAAATCTTCAAGACAATGTATATTCTCATCAAAGCGAATTGAAAATTCTTCTATTATACTCCTTGCATAAATTTTTGACACAGCATATCCCATTTCACAAATATTATTCTCTGCAAAAGATTTACCTATACTGGAGAAAGGCAAATAACGGTCCGGCAAAGATAAAGAAGGCAAAGAGGTACCATCAGTTCTCCTACACAACATCCCTTGAATCACTAATCCTCTTCCTGAATAGGCTGCCTGCAAATTATAAAGCCCCAAGCAATAATCAGGCAGTATCCAGTCATCCGGATCTACAAAAACCACATACTTCCCGGTGGCGTGATCCAGCCCTCGGTTTCGTGCAACACTGACTCCAGAGTTCTCCTGATGAAATACTCTGACACGATAATCCTTAGATGCCCATTCGTCACAAATTTCTCCACAACGATCGGGACTACCATCATCAATCAGCAATAGTTCAAAATCCGCAAATGTCTGCGAAAGAATACTGGAAACACAGCGCGACAAATATTGTTCCACTTTATAAATAGGAACAATGACGGATATAATAGGTTCTTCTTTCATCTTGAATTTCTATCTATATTATCATATTTATAGTCAATGCATCCCGAAACTTTTTTTGAACCGGAGAAAACGTAACAAAGAAATCCAGCAATCAAAGAAACCGCCTCCCATGTGGCAAAGAAGATATTTCGCTATGCAATCTGCTTTATAATCTGGCATGAATCTTTCTTCTATCCATTCCTTTTCCTTGGACAATAAATCGTCCAGACAAGCCACCCGCTGCCTGAATGGGTAGCCATTAGTATGGAGGGATAGCAGTACACGCTGAAAAACCAGACTTACGGAGTGCCTCAAATAGCGGGTAAGTTCATCCGACAGGCAACAAACGTCCTCAAATCTTTCCATTCTGCTTCTATAAGCTGAAAAAATATTGTACTCATCGCTGTATGTATTCATACGGGAAGAAAGCGTTTCTGCAGAATAGGCTATCCTATAATTATAGTCCATGAAATTGCAAAGACGGATATAATCTGAAAGCAATATGTAATCTATCATAAAAATCAAATCTTCCATGCAATGGACATTACAATCAAAACATAATTTATTTTCACGAATCAATTCTGCACTATATAGTTTTGAACAAGAAAATCCAAAACGGTCAAGGCCATACTCCGCGAAACCTTCACCTATATTACTTCCTATGAATATTTCTGGAAGTGTAATCTTTCCTATTAACTTACCATCAATTGAATATTTTAAAGCTCCTCCCATCACCAAACCAATACCCGTATCGGGCAGGCTCTTATATAAATGCAACAAATAATCCGTGGAAACCCAATCATCTGAATCCACAAAAACAATATATGTACCCTTAGCATGCTGCAATCCTATATTACGTGCAGCGCTAACGCCACTGTTCTGTTGATGGAACACCCGTATCCTCGTATCCTTTCCGGCATACTCTTCACAAATCTCCCCGCAACGGTCTGGGCTCCCGTCATCTACCAGCAACAGCTCAAAATTCGTAAAGGTCTGTACAAGAATACTGTCAACGCACTGAGGCAAGTACTCTTCTACCTTATAAACGGGGACTATAACGGATATTTCCGGGACATGATTCATATTCGCTCATTTTGTATGCAACACTGCCTTCATTTTTATAGACAACACCAACAAATAGTAGGCTGACTTTACAAAAGCCTTAAAATACAAATAGCCGGCATACGTAGGAAGCACATAATGGATGTTCTGCAACATCAGCTTCCATTCGGGACGCAGGCCCGTCATCTCCAACAAAGACGCATACTTTTTGTTCCTGAATACCAAATAACTCTGATAATGAAAGGATGTGTCTTTCGTGAAATACAGAATACGGTCAAAATATTTTGCCTTCAGAGTCTCAAAAAAAATATATATATCCCGGTTATCCTGCAAACACCGAGAAGACCGGATAAAATCGTAGATATAACCCAGCACCAGCACACGACATTCCAAATTACGCATAGACGGCGCCCGCATGATGGAGTCTGGCTGCATAGAATAATAGTAAGTGGTCTCACCGACGACATACATACTTTGAGCCATACATGCCAACTTAAATGACCATAAATCATCCTCGTGTACAATTCCCTCCTGGAAGTAGAGTTTATGCTGCAAAACGAGGGGACGACTCACCAGTTTGTTCCATGCCATGACATACCATTTTCCCTGCACATAAGTGGAAAGTACAAGAGCATTCCCTTCATAAAACCCGGTGCCTAATGATAAAGGAGGAGCCCAACGTCTGGCACCGGTCACCTCGTAATTGCCTATCACAAAATCCGGTCGCTTCTGCACCGCTGCATCTGCCAAAAGCTCTATTGCATTCGCAGAAATATAGTCGTCGCTATCCAAGAAGTACAGATAATCGCCAACAGACGCTAAAATACCGGTGTTTCTTGCAGCAGAAAGCCCTCTGTTCTCTTCATGTTCCAGACATCTCACCACCGCTCCGCGCGGATGCGAAGCCACCACCCGTCTGACTATCTCCATAGAGTTATCCGGAGTGCAGTCATTCACAAGAATAACTTCCAAATCCGGCCAGGTCTGGTTCAACACAGACAGCAGACACCGTTCTATGTACTTGGCAACATTATAAACCGGAACAATAATGGAAACTTTCATACTTTCAATCATATTTTCAGAATTTCACCTCATGGCCTTCCACAAACTCTTCCCACCACACAACAAGCGTCAACAGATTGAAATATTGCAAAGCCTTGTTCTGCCTATGCCAGAACCAACCGCCCTCCTTCTCTGCAACTTGTTCATAATCTGTAAGAAACTTCTTCACTGCATCACGACGCAGATAGTTGTCCATAATGCCGGAAGCAAGAATGAATTCCTTAAAGAGAGCACGTCGGGCCCTATCACGGAAGAACAGTGGCATAGGTGCAAAACCGCCCTGCTTCTTCTTCAAGGTAATGGCCTCGGGAAGTAAAGGTTTATAATGGTGCTTTAACAGATATTTAGAAACGGAACGACCCCGCGCAATGTCCAGTACACTGCTGCCCCTGCACTTCAACCCTACCGGTAGCTCCTGCAGGAAATGGAAAAGCTCCAGGTCCATAAAAGGATACGTCAGATTGTTACCGAACATGCGTGCCATGCTGGAAGCCTTGAAAAGAATGATACGGTTGATTACAGTCTCCAAATCGGAAAGAATGGCATGCTGCGCGTAAAGATGCTCGAAACTATGGATATCAGGCCGTAGTGATTTTACCGGCTCAAAATCTTCTTCCGGATTTTGCAGAAGGGCACACAAGGCAGAGTCGGAAAAGCCGAAACGCTCCCCTTCCAGAATATGAAGTATCTTATCCAAATGGAAATTGATGCGGGAAAGCTCTCCGCCGGTATCAAAGGTTTCATGCTCCAGCAGACGGCTGATGCCACGCAGCAAGGGACGCAATCCTATGCGGGCGGCTAGATAATGCAACGCCACTTCGCGACCGGAAGTACCGAAATACTGGTCACTGCCGTCACCTCCCAGAATCACGTCGGGCTTGTCATCGCCTATCATGCGCATGGCACAATAGTTTACCATCAGCCCGCCTTCCATAAAAGGCTCACCCAGAAAACGGACAATGTCGGGCAAGGCACTGGTTTCCGTACCGTCAATCTCGTACTCATGATGGCGCGTGCCGAAGGTTTCGGACATCAGACGGGCCATGGGCAGCTCCGTCCAGGCATCTCCTTTAAAGCCCACGGAATAGGAGTCAATCTGGCCGTCGTAAATGCTGCGCAGCGCAGCAAGGTTGGACCCGGAATCATAGCCGCCACTCAGCAGGATGCCTACCTTGCGGCTGTCTCCGATACGCCGACGGATGGCTTGCGCATGCAATTCTCCATAACGGCGGGAATAGGCCTCGACATCCGGATTCCGTTCAGTCGCCACCTTGGGTTCATGCTCAAAAACGCTGTCGCGCTTCAGACAATAAATGTCATCTGCCACCTTCTCATATAAGCCGGGATTTCTTTCCTTCAGCGAATCAAACATGGAATGTACGTTCGCTTGTGTCTCTAACTTTACAGAAGCCCAAACCGGCATCAGATAACCAAGCTCTGTCAACATGTAGAACTTTTCGCCGGCACCTAAAGAATGAACATCGAATAGGGCGAAATTATTCTTCTTCAAAATGCCACGCTGAAGGAATGTACTCAATGAAACCAGATTAGGCTCGAAATTTTCTTCCAGTTGGTCCTCTAAAAATTGCCAGGAAGTGGCAAAATTACCATCAATGTGACAATAGACGGGATAATGCGTGCCATGATGGTCGCGCACCACTCCGCATTCATTTTCTGAATAATATACTATGGTGAACGAACCGTCCAGACGTGAAAAGCCATATGCCGGATCGGATAGAAACGCATCGGCAGCAAGCTTGGCATTGGTATCATCCGGAGTTGCCTGCAAGGTGTCCCGATTATACAAAGTTCCGAAAAAGAAAAGTCTCAGATTATAACTTTCAAAAGAAGATTCCGGCTCTTCTCCCTCTACACAGGCTGTACGCCAATCTTCTAAAGTGATTTTTCCGTATATCATTTGTTTGCTTATAGACTTGTTTATTGTGTATCCCTTTCTATTCCACCACCCCATGCCTGGTATGTATAAAGGTCTTGTTTGCTCCCCTCAGCTTGAAGATGTTTCCTGCCATCAGCAGGAATGTATAGGGTATCTTTTGCAGGGCCATTGCCAGGCGGCTGGTGCAGAACCTTTTGGGAACGGCAACGAGCAGTGCGACAGCGAGCAACACCAAGAGCAGCCACCACTTCAGCCCCCATGTCCAGCGATAAACCGTGAACAACACGGAGAAGAGGAACGTGAAGCCCACCAACAGCAGGCGAGGAATGGAAAGCTGCTGGAAAAGCTTGTCGCAGAAGTCCCAATTACGCGCAACAAGCGCCTTCCACAGAAACTTGGCGAAAGTCTGGCAGTAGTGCCATTGTGCCGACAGCCAGCGGCGGCGCTGACGGGAGAAATCACCGGTGTTCTGTATCTTCTCATCAAATACAAAGGTTTCGGGCAGATAATAAAAGCGCTTGCCGCGATAGAGCAGGGTCAGCTCCAATTCACGGTCGAAACCGCCTACAGCCTTGATGTCAGCCATCGTATCACGGAACAAGTCATAACGGAACGCCATGCCGGAACCGATAAGGGCGGCCGACAAGCCCAGCTTGGCATGCCCCAAACGGAAAATGGTGTTATTGATTTCCTCACTGATGGCATCGAGCAAGGCCATGTCATTGTTCAGGTTCTTTGCACTCCGGTGGGTCTGCACAATCTCGACTTCCGGATTGGCGAAGAGGTCGTTAATATCACTCAGATAATCGTAAGGGATGACATTGTCCGCATCGAGCACCAGAGCGATGTCATAATCATTACCGATGGCAGTCATGGCGGCATTCAGAGATTTGGACTTGGTGCTTTTCTCAAAATGCACTTCAACCAAGCGGACAGGAAGCATAGCGAGGGAAGCGTTGGTTTCGGGCTGCATACGGTCCGAAATGACAACCGTATCAAAACAGTCGGCGGGATAATCCTGCTCCAGACATGAATGAACGCACTCGTGTATCACGGCATCTTCGCGGTAGGCAGGAATCAATATGGCAAAACGTTTGTGTTCCTTGGCTGGAGGGGGTAGAGGCAGGTCACGTCGGCGTGACGCCAGACTGTAAACCAATAGATACAGTATGTTTATTGCAAACAATATGTACAAAAGCCAATCAAGTATATTCAATATATGTTCCAAATTCAGGGCTATTTAAGCTTTAGAGCTGCTGCTTGTTTTTAATGGGTATCCGACACAAAGATACAAAAAAGAAGTAGAGTTTGGATAAAATATACAAAAAATGCGAAGAATATAGGAATAAAAAAACGAGCAAGCTCTCACGAACCCCTCGCCCCTATAAGAAAAGCCTTTAAGGCTTTTCTTTTAAACTACATCAATGTTACCTAAAAATCAATCTTTCTCTTTACCTAAAAAAATAAAACTTCAATTACCTATTCTGAAAACTTCAAAATCCAATTTTACCTTTACCTAATTTACCTATTTATTCAAAACATTTAGCTTATGAAAAAAATCTATTTTCAATCCTTTTACCTAATAACTAATATCCTTTATTGAAAACTGTTTTATTATTTATCAAATCCAAATGCAGTTTCCCAACTGCACTGCAAAGGTAAGTGTTTTATCCGCGCGCACAAAATGCCGACACATTTTTCGCGCGTTTTATAACATTGTTTTAGAGTTTAAGGGTATAGTTTACACTTATAAACAATTTGTTGTTCATCGGGAGCATACTTTCCAGTAAAAAACAAGCCACCGAAACACCGAAACGCTTCGATGACTGTCCCCTTTAAACACCTTTAAACAAAATGAATTTCTTATTTATTTCCTCGCTTCAGCAATATAGCCCAAAGCTTCTTTACATTTTTCCGTAACATAAGTCCAGTCTTCAGCAGCGACCTTATCCTTCGGGAAGAGTTTGGAACCCATACCTACGCAGAACACACCCGCCTTAATCCAAGAGGTCAGGTTTTCCTGGGTCGGCTCCACTCCACCGGTCACCATCAGCTTGGACCAGGGCATCGGAGCCAGCAAACCTTTCACAAGTTTGGCACCAAGCACATCGCCCGGGAATATCTTGCAGAGATCGCAACCTGCTTCTTGCGCGAAACCTACTTCTGAAACGCTGCCGCACCCCGGAGTATAAGCTACCAGACGACGGTTACAAATCTTAGCAATCTCCGGGTTGAACAACGGGCCTACAACGAAACATGCCCCCAACTGCAAATACAGCGCCGCAGTAGCAGGGTCGACGATGGAACCTACACCCATAGCCACCTCCGGGCACTCTTTTGCCGCAAACTTCACAACTTCCGCAAACACCTCGTGGGCAAAGTCACCACGGTTCGTAAACTCGAACGCACGAACACCTCCATCGTAACAAGCCTTTACAACTTTCTTTGCAACTTCTGCATCCTTATGATAAAAGACGGGCACCATTCCGGTAGAACCAATCTTATTCAATACTGCGATTTTATCAAATTTACTCATCTTTTTATTTACGATTTGACGATTTACGATTAATATTACTTTATATCTATTCTTTTTATTTACGATTTGACGATTCAAACTTCCTTTGCTAACCGATTTCTTGTAGTGACAATAGAACTCACTATTATTTTATACAATTCATGCGCCTCTTGTTGCAACCCAAGCAGTTTATTAGCAGGAATCATCTCACTTTCAGCAATAATTTCCAACCAGTGTATAGTTTCATCCAGTTCTTCCTCTACCATTTTCAGTTTATTCAGAAAATCCTTATCAGACTTTCCCAAACAAGCTGCCCTATAATTGGCAGCAGGTGAAGTCCCTGAACGTACTATTTGTTTAGCTATAGCCATTGACGAAATCCGATTAGGCATACAATCTACCATCTTGATTATTCTCAAAGAGAACACCTTCAATCGTATTTTCAATTCCTCCGAGTTCACTGTAGAAGTAATTTCAATCGTACATCGTAAATCGTCAAATCGTAAATGAGTTAGCGTTGTACTCGTCCGCTTGCATCCCCTCCTGCCAGCGCTTCTACCTCTTCGGTAGAAACAAGGTTGAAGTCACCGTTGATAGTATGCTTCAAGGCAGAAGCCGCTACTGCAAATTCGAGGGCGGCACCCTGGTTAGGTTTTGTCAGCAGGCCGTGGATGATACCGCCTGAGAAAGAGTCGCCACCACCTACGCGGTCGATGATAGGATTGATGTCGTAACGCTTTGATTCGTAGAATTCCTCACCGTTGTAAATCATTGCCTTCCAGCCGTTGTGGGTGGCAGAGAAAGACTCGCGCAACGTAGAGATGACATATTTGAAGCCGAATTCCTTCGCCATCGCCTTGAAGATTCCCTTGTAGCCTTCAGCGTCCGTCTTGCCGCCTTCCACGTCTGCATCGGGCTTGAAGCCCAGACAGAGTTCAGCATCTTCTTCATTGCCGATGCAGACATCCACATACTGCATCAAAGGCTTCATGATGGACTGGGCTTTTTCTTTGGTCCAGAGTTTTTTACGGAAATTGAGGTCTACCGACACCATAACGCCGTGACACTTGGCAGCTTCGCAAGCCAAGCGAGTCAGTTCCGCAGCCTTGTCGGAGATGGCGGGAGTGATACCTGACCAATGGAACCAGTCTGCACCTTCCATGATGGCATCGAAATCAAAGTCTGCCGCATCTGCCTCGGCAATGGCAGAGTGTGCACGGTCATAGATTACCTTACTGGGACGCATGGAAGCACCAGTTTCAAGATAGTAGATACCTACACGATCACCACCACGCGCAATGAAATCTGTCTTTACGCCATACTTGCACAATGCGTTGACAGCCGACTGGCCTATTTCATGTTTCGGCAACTTAGTTACAAAATAAGCATCATGCCCGTAGTTGGCACAGCTGACAGCTACGTTGGCCTCGCCACCGCCATATACCACATCAAAAGAGTCGGACTGCACAAAACGGGTATTTCCCGGAGTAGACAGTCTCAGCATTATTTCACCTAATGTAACTACTTTCTTTCCCATAATCTTTCTATATTTTATTTTAATATGAAATTAATTTATTTCCTTTCAATTTATCATTACGAGGTATAAAAAGAACTTAAGCACTTGAAAATGTGAATAGTAAATCAAAACAACATTCATTCTTCACAGTCTTCGTGTGCGGGCACAAAGATACAACAATTTTTGAAATACAAAAAATTATCATATATTTGTAGCGGAAATATCAAGATTATTATTGTGCACGAGCACAAGACATATACTCTACTTGGTACATTGTAAATTATAAATATAGATGGAAAGAGTCAGAATAAAAGATATTGCCAAGATGGCAGACGTATCAGTGGGAACCGTCGACCGTGTGATTCACGGACGCAGCGGTGTGTCCGAATCCAGCCGGAAACGGGTGGAAGAAATCCTGAAACAGCTGGATTACCAACCAAATATGTATGCCAGTGCACTGGCTTCGAACAAGAAGTACACATTTGCCTGCCTGCTGCCACTGCACGAGAAAGGCGAATACTGGACAGACGTGGAGACAGGCATACACAACGCCGTAGAGACTTATTCTGACTTTAACGTCGCCGTGCACCTCTCCTACTATGACCCGTATGACTATCATTCATTCGCGGAAGCCTCCAGACAGATTCTATCACTGGAGCCGGACGGAGTGATGTTTGCCCCCACCGTTCCGCAATACACCAAGCCCTTTACGGATGAGTTGACGCAACATAATATACCTTATATATATATAGACTCCAATATAAAGGAAGAGCCCGCCCTATCCTTCTACGGGCAGAACTCGCACCAAAGCGGATATTTTGCCGCCCGCATGCTGATGCTGCTTGCCGGAGAAGACGCGCAGGAAATCGTCATCTTCCGCAAAATAAACGAAGGCATCGTTGGGTCGAACCAGCAGGAACGCCGCGAAATAGGTTTCCGCGAATACATGCAGAAGCATCATCCCGCCTGCCGCATCTGGGAACTGGACCTGCATGCCAAGCGCGACAGCGAGGACACACTGATGCTAGACGAGTTCTTCCAAGAGCATCCTACCGTAAAGAACGGAATCACCTTCAACTCCAAAGCATACATCATCGGGGAATACCTGCTGAAGAAGCAGAAAAAAAACTTCAACCTGATGGGCTATGACCTGCTGCAACGCAATGTAGACTGTCTGAAACAAGGAAGCATCTTCTTCCTCATAGCACAACAGCCCACCCTGCAAGGATTCGACGGCATCAAGGCCTTGTGCGAATACCTGATTCTGAAGAAGGAAATCACAAGGGAAAACTTCATGCCAATTGACTTGCTAACGAAGGAGAATATAGAGTTTTATTACAATAAATAGTTGCATGTACAATGTACCATCTACAATGTACAATTCGGGCATGCGGAAGGGGACTAATACTAGCGCAGCGCAGCCAAATTGTACATTGTAGATGGTAAATGGGGAATTTAAAAGATGGAGGCAAAGCACCTGAAAATCAATCCTTCCGACAATGTTGCAGTGGCTATCACAGCACTTCCGGCTGGTGAAAAACTCACGGTGGACGGAAAGGAAATCACCTTGAATGAGGATGTTCTTGCCGGACACAAATTTGCACTGAAAGACTTTGAGGAAGGCGAAAACGTCATTAAATACGGATACCCCATCGGCCATGCCCGGAAAGCGCAGAAGCAGGGAGACTGGATGAATGAAAACAATATCAAGACCAACTTGTCCGGGTTGCTGGAATACACATACAACCCCGTCAATGTAGACCTCAATACTACGGTCCTAAACCTCAATACTGGCGCGCCAAACCTGACCTTTAGAGGGTACAAACGCAAAAACGGAGATGTAGGCGTGCGCAATGAGATATGGATTATTCCGACAGTGGGCTGTGTAAACGGAATCATCAACCAACTTGCCGAAGGCCTGCGCCGCGAAACGGGCGGAAAGGGCGTGGATGCTATCATGGCTTATCCCCATAATTACGGCTGCTCCCAGTTGGGTGACGACCACGAGAATACAAAGAAAATCCTCCGCGACATAGTGCTGCATCCCAATGCGGGAGCCGTACTCGTGGTAGGCCTGGGATGTGAGAATAACCAGCCGGATGTATTCTGCGAGTTTCTGGGAGACTATGACCGGGATCGCGTAAAGTTTATGGTGACCCAGAAAGTGGGTGATGAATACGAAGAAGGCATGGAGCTGCTGCGCGAACTTTATGCCAAAGTCATCCAGGACCAGCGCGAGGATATTCCCTTAAGTGAATTGCGCGTAGGCTTGAAGTGTGGCGGTTCGGACGGTTTCTCCGGCATCACCGCCAATCCGCTACTGGGCATGTTCTCCGACTTCCTGGTAGCACAAGGCGGCACCAGCGTACTGACGGAAGTACCGGAAATGTTCGGTGCAGAAACCATTCTGATGAACCGCTGCCGCACCAAAGAGTTGTTTGAGGACACGGTGAAGCTGATTAATGACTTCAAGGAATATTTCCTCTCACACGGTGAACCGGTAGGCGAAAACCCGTCTCCGGGAAATAAGGCAGGTGGCATCTCTACATTGGAGGACAAGGCCTTGGGATGCACCCAGAAATGCGGCACAAGCTACGTGGAAGGGGTACTTCCATATGGCGAACGCCTGAAAGTAAAGGGACTGAACCTGCTGTCTGCTCCGGGAAACGACCTTGTAGCCGCCACTGCCCTTGCCTCTTGCGGATGCCACATGGTGCTGTTCACCACAGGACGCGGAACGCCCTTCGGAACCTATGTGCCGACCATGAAGATTTCCACCAACTCCACTTTAGCAAAGAACAAACCGGGCTGGATAGACTTCAACGCCGGAGTTATCGTCGAGAACGAACCGATGAAGCAAACCTGCGAACGCTTCATCGAGTATATCATCAAAGTAGCAAGCGGTGAATTCGTGAACAACGAAAAGAAAGGCTACAAGGAAATAGCCATCTTCAAGACCGGAGTAACTTTGTAAATTGAAAATTAAAGACTGATAGATGGAGGGCGGGACAAAACCATTTTGTGCCGCCCTTTGTTTTTGTTACCTTTGCGGCGGAATTGATTTCACCACAGATTACCCCGATTAACATGGAATTGATTGAAAGGTAGAAATCTGTGGTGAACCATTAATCTCAACCAAACAATACAACTATGTCAGCAACAACCGATACAACCCCTAAAACCCAAAGCGGCTGGTGGGCACTCAGCCCGTTGGCGGTGTTCCTTTGCCTCTATCTGGTGACTTCGCTCCTGGTGAACGACTTCTATAAAGTCCCCATCACGGTAGCCTTCCTCGCCTCGTCCTGCTATGCCATCGCCATCACGCGCGGCTTGAATCTGGAACAGCGCATCTACCAGTTTTCCGTGGGCGCCAGTAACAAGAACATCATGCTGATGGTATGGATATTCATCCTTGCAGGAGCATTCGCCCAAAGCGCCAAGCAGATGGGCGCCATTGATGCGACCGTAAATCTGACCCTGCATATACTGCCGGACAACCTGCTGCTGGCGGGCATCTTCATCGCCGCCTGCTTCATCTCCCTCTCGATAGGAACAAGCGTAGGAACTATCGTCGCACTGACTCCCGTAGCCGTGGGGCTGGCGGAAAAGACGGGCATCGACCTGCCCTACATGGTTGCCATCGTGGTGGGAGGCTCGTTCTTCGGAGACAATCTTTCCTTCATATCCGACACCACCATTGCATCGACCAAGACGCAGGACTGCGTGATGAGGGACAAGTTCCGCGTCAACTTTATGATTGTGGTACCGGCAGCACTTATCATACTGGGCATCTATATCTTTCAAGGACTGTCCGTCTCTGCCCCACCACAAGTACAGACCATCGAGTGGATAAAGGTAATCCCCTACCTCATCGTACTGGGTACGGCCGTAGCAGGCGTCAACGTCATGCTGGTACTGCTGCTGGGCATCCTCTCTACCGGAATTATCGGTGTCTATACCGGCACCGCCTTCTTCGACTGGTTCGGAGCCATGGGAACGGGCATCACCGGCATGGGCGAGCTCATCATCATCACCCTGCTGGCCGGAGGCATGCTCGAAACCATCCGCTACAACGGCGGCATCGACTTCATCATCTCCCGGCTGACCCGCCACGTCAGCGGCAAGCGGGGAGCCGAATTCAGCATCGCCGCCCTGGTCAGCATCGCCAATCTCTGCACCGCCAACAACACCATTGCCATCATCACCACCGGCCCCATAGCCAAGGACATCGCCATCCGCTTCCACCTGGACCGCCGGAAAACAGCCAGCATACTGGACACCTTCTCATGCCTTGTGCAAGGTATCATCCCCTACGGAGCACAAATGCTGATAGCCGCCGGACTTGCCGGCATCTCCCCCATCAGCATCATCGGAAACCTATACTACCCCTTCTGCATGGGAGCCTGCGCCATACTCGCCATTCTCCTGAGATACCCCAGGAAATACTCGGGAGAAGGATGAGTGATAAGTGATGAGTGATGAGTGGTGTTGTGTGAACATTTAAAAAAAACACCCTCATGCCAACAAATAACTCATAACTCATAACTCATAACTCAAAATCTTTTCTTACCTTTGCACCCGCTATTACGAGATAGTAGCATAATTCAAATCATTAACTAAAAATATTTTAATTAAATGGCAACAAAAATCAGATTGCAAAGACATGGACGTAAGAGCTACGCTTTTTACTCTATCGTTATTGCAGACGTAAGAGCACCACGTGATGGTAAATTTATTGAGAAGATTGGTACTTACAATCCTAACACCAATCCTGCCACAGTAGATTTGAAGTTCGACCGCGCACTTGACTGGGTGTTGAAGGGTGCACAACCTACTGACACAGTTCGTAACATCCTCTCTCGCGAAGGTGTTTATATGAAGAAGCACTTGCTGGGCGGTGTAGCAAAAGGCGCATTTGGCGAAGCGGAAGCTGACGCTAAGTTCGAAGCTTGGAAGAACAACAAACAAAGCGGTTTGGCTGCTCTGAAGGCTAAGGAAGACGAAGCTAAGAAAGCTGAAGCAAAGGCACGTCTGGAAGCAGAAAAGAAAGTAAACGAAGAAAAAGCAAAAGCATTGGCAGAAAAGAAAGCTGCTGAAGCTGCCGCAAAAGCTGCTGCTGAAGCATCGGCTGAAGAGGCTCCTGCAGAAGAACCCCCTGCTGCTGAAGAAACTGCTGCCGAATAATAGTAAGCACAGCATTATCGCTAAAAATGGGATTAAAACTATAAAAATCCTCTCCGGTTCATATCGGAGGGGATTTTTTATTACTATATTTGCAGCTATAATCATTCATTAAAAAAACAGGCTCAGTTGTAATTCTTGGGGGATTAAGTTTAGTCAATTCCCTTCATGCATATA